>Ga0207679_10000288_pt1 | contig 38230 bp, 42 predicted proteins | sample KBSC73metaG_FD_184320 | JGI IMG/M metagenome (GOLD analysis project Ga0207679, IMG submission 184320) | Corn rhizosphere microbial communities from Kellogg Biological Station, Michigan, USA - KBS C7-3 metaG (SPAdes) (version 2) | ecosystem: Host-associated > Plants > Roots > Rhizosphere > Soil ... | reverse complement strand
GTCGCACCTACTACATCAGGCACGGCTCCGGCAGAGGCACGATTCGTTTGCCGAACGGAAGCGAGATTTCGAATGTGCCGCTCAAACCGTGAATTGATCGAAAACACAAAGCCATGAGGACTCCCCGCGAAATCGAAACTGACCTCACAGATGCCGTCGATCGCGGGCAGGTCGCGCGCGTTCTCGGGCTCCTTGAAGCCGGCAGTGATCCGAACGAAGAGAACCTGCACGGCGAGTCTGCTGTGGCAGTTGCAGCAATGGGCGACAACGTCGAATTGCTCGAACTCCTCAGTCAGTACGGCGGGCAAATCAACAGAGCCAACCTCCACGGCTGGAAGCCATTACATTTTGCCGTCTCTCATTCCATCGACTCGACCATTCAGGCCGGGGGAGTCCCGGGCGACGAGCCTACGGCTGCCATAGCTTGGTTGCTTGCTCGAGGCGCAGATCCAAATGAGAAGGCAGCAAACGGCAGGTCCGCGATTGACATCGCTGCCGGGTACAAGTCACAGAAAGTAGTCGATCTACTTAGATCATTGTCCGCACCCCCTCGTACTCCAGATGCTGATCGCCCCTCGACATGCAACTCTCAAGGACTGATCGGAAAGAGCATGAGCGCAACGATCGGACTGAGTTTGAGGCTTCCCGAAGGATGGACAGCTGAGCGCGTCGAGGGTAGAGGGGTCGTCATCACCGCTGATCTCGCCGCAGGGCAACTTTGCCAAGTAACCGTGGACGAGGAGATTCGCAGCTTCGCTCGCGGGAACGTCCGAGTGGAAGACGAGAACCATACGGTCCTTCTCGGGGAACGCCGGTGGCGCTCCCGCCTGTACGCGGCTGCGATCGCCGACCTGCGGCTCTCAAGCCGCTGACCCGGAAAGAAGGACGTAGAACCATGACGACCGAGGCGGAGCGCGAGCACGCGCTACAGCAGATGAACCAAGTGATCCTCACCCCAGCACAACAGACGTACGTCGATCAGGTTCCGTTTAAGGATGCCAAAGTTGATTTGGCGAAATATCTGGCTGCCGGCGCCGAGGTCGTCATCAGCCAGCAGAATGACGTTTCAGAGGCTCCGCCGTTTTCGATTGCGGTCGACGGAACAGATTTTTGGGTCGGCTGCTGTGAGTCGGTTGATGAGGCGCTTTCGCTGGCATCGAGTCTGGGCTTGCGAGTCAAGAACTATTACCGCTGACCGGAAAGCATCATGGCGACGCCGCTTACGCTTGACCAGGCCAAGGCCATCTATCGGGTCGCGATTGATCCTCGAGCACGTGACTCGGAGGGCGAGGCCTGGTGGGAGGCTGTGCGGGACGACCTGCAGGCGGTAGTCGCAGCCAGTCGGATCGCCGAGGGATCGGCCGTCATCAGCTGGTGGCATCACGACTAGTCGATGATCGGCGATACCGCGAGGGCCGCGGCCAAACGAATTCGCAGCGCAGCTCGTACTGTGCTGTACTGACCTCGGAAAGGAAAGCATGACTGCAACGCCAGAAGAACCACACATCGAAGAGTCGCCGCTGAGCCAAAGGCTCACACGCAATGGCGTGACCGTCGCCATTGAAATCTACGGAGACGGCGAAGGCCAATGGATCTTGGAAGTGGTCGACGAAGTGAACACTTCCCATGTTTGGGACGACCGCTTTCCCTCCGATCATGAGGCGCTCGTCGAAGCTCTCCGTGCGCTTGATGAGGAGCCCCTGGAGTTCGCCGCGCGCGACGGCGGCTCGTCGACGCACTGATCGGAAAGGGGCGGCGAATGAACGTCGTGCATGTTTTCTTCGCTGACATCTATAGAGACGGCGGGTCGTATGGCTTTACCTTCCTCGCCGAAGATGGGCATGAGGATGAATTCTTTCTAAAGACGCGAGCATTCGAGCAGGCAACGAGCGAGACTCACGCACCTCCAGTCATCTACCGCGAAGGCGTGAATAGCGGTGTGGTGGTGAAAGAGCTGTCCTGGGAGCAAGGACAAGTCTTCATTGCTCCGCTTGGGTACCTGAATGACAGGTTCGACGAGCTCGTTCACATCGTCAACGCTTCAGGGCGGGCCAATGGGTAGAGCGATCGGAAAGGATTGGAGGACCATGGACCTGAAGAAGCTGGCCCGCGTGGGCGACCGCATCGAGACGACCGTGCGCCACCCGACGCAAGAGCGGCGGGCGACTCGCACAGACCGCCGCTTGACCCACGGAAAGCATGCAATGACTCCAGCGCAGGTAGCGAAAGCCATCCTTGGTTATCGAATGGTGCACCAGGTGAGCTTGGATGAGGCGCGGCGGGCAGTGCTTGCACTGCTGGCATGTCGCACAGGCAGCAACTGAACGGAAAGCAGCATGAAGCCCGACACCTACAACAAAGCGGAGCCTGCCGGAATCGTGACCCTGACGAGTGGCGAGGAGGTCCGCATTGGCTTCCTGCTTGAGGGTGGGCGGACCCGCTTGAGCCATATCTTCACGGTGGAATCAGCGCCTGGTCGTTGGCTCTCTTTCGACAGCCGCAAGGTGGCCGAACTGTCAGAGGCGCTCGAAGAAGCCTCCTTCGCTGACAAGCAGCGAATCCGTGCATTAGGTGAGGCCATTGGCAAAGCGTTCACGTGTCGTGAGCAGCTGGCGTGGAGTCTCTGCGGAGCTGTCGACGGAATCCTTGCCACCAACCAATCGCACTGACCCAGGAAGCCATATGCAAGCAGGATCTTCGGAAGGGCCATGCCTGCGGTGCGGCAAGCCCGCATTGTTCAGTCCCAGCGGTGTCGCGCAAGTAGATCGGAAAGGAACGATGGAACAGAGCGGATGGGTTAAGCCGACAAGACCTCGGACCCTGCCTGAGTTGGAGCAGATGATCGCAGTGAAGCGCGCCGAACTGCAGTCGCTCGAGGCCGCGGCCTCGGAGCTGCGAGAGGAGGCGAAACTTGCAGCCCTGGCAAAGGCGAGGAACATTATGCGAGCACATCAGTTGACGCCCGCGGATCTCGAGTAGCGAAAGACTGTCATGGACGATAGGCGCGGTTCAACTGTTCGCTCGGCGACGACATGGCTGGACGACCTAACTGACGACGAGCTCGCTACCCTGGCTGAGCAAGCCTTGGAGGAAGAGTTAATGCGTTGTACGGCGGCCTATGACCATGGGCAGGCCATCGCCTTGCGGCATTTGCGCGGGTTGGTCTCTGACCTCCTCAACGACTCGCCCGGCGAGTGCAAGATCGACCAGTAGCTAGGAAACCATCATGGAAGCCGAAAGAAGCCCGCCAGCGCCGTCTCCACGGCTCCTGCAACGGTCGTTCAGCGCTGCGCCGAGTCGTGCGCTCTGGGGCCTGCTGAGGCCGTCAGGGATCCCGACTTTTGCGTGAAGTTTGGTGAGCTTCGCACTTGCAGCAAGTGCGGTTGGCGACTCTATGGCGACTGGGCCGCGATGCGTGCTGGATCGGTTGAGCGCTGGCTACCGCCGCAGGCCAACACCTGAATCGGAAGGGAGAAAATATGCGTCAATCTGCCGGGCGGGCTTTGGCCGCAACGGGCCTATGCCTGTGCCTCGCCGGCTGTGATGCAAATGACAAGCCGCTGTACGGCAAGAAACGGGTCTTCCTTCGAACTGTAGAGCGTACGTGCAAGTTGCAATCGACTCCTATAGGGCAAGGCAGTACACCGCCGAGGAAACGATGTCCGGCCTGGAGCGCAACTGTGGTTCAAGCGGTGTGCTTTGGAACACCAAGTAGTCCGAAACGAAACGCTATGAATGAAGACGCGCACCGAACAGCAGCTTTGAGGAGGAACACATGGAAGAGAACGTATCACCGGAAGCCAAATGGACCGACGACTGGTGGCGTTGGCCACTTGTACCTGTCGCTGCGGTGGCCGGGCTGTTCGCCGCGTGGATCGCCGCCAGCGTGGTCCTCTGGCTGCAGATGAAATTCACTGGCGGTTTTGCGGAGGATGGCTGGTACTTCCGCTACATCGTTCCAGCGCTCGCTTCGGCCGCGGCGGGCTACGGTTACTCAACGGCCGCCTGCATGACTGCCCCTCGGGGTCAAAAATTCGCGGGTACAGCGATGGTGACGCTGCTCACCATCGTCGGCCTGCTGAGCACCGCCATCGCTTGGACCTCGGGCAATTACTCCGTGGGCCAGGCTATCCAAACGACTGTTGCAGCGGTCGTTACCCTTTCGGCTGCGATCGCCACCGTGGTTGCGTTCGAAACGTGAGGACTCGCGGTGGCATCACCTCGACGGGCTGACGATCTGCTGAATCGGAAAGGACCACCATGGCTGAGACAACGGGCATTGCGCAAACTTTGATGTTAAAGCGATTGCGCCTTTTGCTTCAACGGGATCGCACCGCCACCGCGGTTGAGCCGTGTTCCTCTGGCTGCCAACCTGTTGCCGATGGGCCTGCTGTGGTCTTTTGTGGCGATATGGGCGGTCCCTACAGCTGGCAGTTGTCCCCGGCCATGATTTATGCCGGTTGGGAAACGCTTCCAAATATTTCCGCCCGCGTCGGCGGCTCAGTAGTCGGGTGGATACAAAACATCATCGTTGAACGCGGGCATCACCGAGCGACGGTGGGTCACTTTGCAGTTGATCGCGCGTTGGTTAGAAGGGGGCATGGACGCGACATTGCGCGCGTGCTCGGGGCCGAGCTCCATCGCCGCTTCGGGATCGTCGAGATAGTCTTCTCGGAGCGCAGCTCGAAGTACGAGAGCGCGGGCTACGAGTTTTTCTTTGTCGCGTTGGGCGCTGTCAAGCTGCCCGCCAAGCCCGGTTGGCGACCTGACTGGCAATGGCAGTTAGGAACTGAAGTACGGGCGGACAACTGAACATCGGAAAGCAGCATGCTAAGGCTGACCTATGAACAGAGCCGATTACTTGAGTTGGTGTCGAACGCCGCCCGGGAGATGCGGCCGTACCTCATCGCTCCGGTTGAGGCTGCGGACGCGGAGGTCTACATGGAGGCGCTCGCGGAGGACTTCCACGCCAACTGGGGTTACGAGTTGAAGGGGCCCGATGGCAAACCGGTGCCATGAGAACGTTCCAAGCCCATTACCGGACTGATCGGAAAGGAAAGAGATAGCGCCATGTTGAGCTTCATGAACCTGCGCACGAGAGCGACGCTGCCTACGGTGTCACTCAGGGAGAAGGCGAACTACTACAAGGCATTCACCTCACCGAATCCTGACGTCAATGCCGTTGTACTTGATGCTGCAGGTCAGGCTGTAGGAAGGGTCACATACGCTCTTTCGCCGCTCTGCGGCGACAAGCTGTTCCTGTTCAATATTTCGATCGAGCCGTCTTTGCGGCGCCAAGGTCTCGGGTCGGCCGTCCTGGTTCACCTGGCGCAGCGGTACGACCGTCCGATCATTCCCGTCAAGGAACTCCACACATCCTTCTGGCACAAAGTTCGCCGACTCAAAATGCCGGGGCTTCGAATCGGTGCGCAGCTTTCAGTCGGGTGCATGGACAAAGAGGCCGAGCGGTGGTCTCACTTGAAGGCCGACGCGGAGCGACTGGACAGGCTGATCACTGAACGGCTCGCGGTAAGCAGAGAGCCGTGGGATGTTGCAGTTGGACGAGGGCTGCCTGCCCACGACAAAGCTTAAGACAAGGCGCCATAGCGTGGCGCGCTTGATGTATCCACCATTCCGCATCTCAATGTTTGAACGGAAAGAGCGCCATGAATGAAGACGTGATCGTGCTCGACGACGGCGAGTTCTACATCGAGCTGAACTGCAACTACGACGCGGTGATCGCACCCGGGTTCCTGCAACGTCAATGCGCATGGGGGCTGACCACCCCCAGCGGCTTCGAATGCGTGGGAGGGTTCTCTAGGAAGGCCGACGGAACGTGGTGGGCCGAAGTCAATGCATCGTTTGACGAGGATACCGGCGGTGACTGCTGTGTGGTCGCCGAGGGCGTGTCCCGCATGGATGCAATCGCCGCGCTGTGGCAGCGGCGGCATGACGCCTTGTGTTCTCACCGCAGCAATTGATCGAAAAGGGAAGTCATGATGAAGCTCCAAGGCCTCGACTACAACGACCTTGCCATTCTCACGGAAGCCTTGCACCGGTTGCGTCAGGCGAAGATAGAGGCGCATGCCGAATTGGTGAAGGTGCCGGGGCACGAGGGCTTCACACAGACTGACTTTGGTGTCCCAAAGATCGACGCGCTGCTGGCCAAGGTCGAAGCGGCCTACGAGGAAGACGAAGCACAAGCAACTGATGAAACGGAAGGGCTGAGCACATGACCCAGTACGCCGCACTTGACGCTGCGCTGAAGGCTCGAATTGCTGCCGATGCCGGCCGGGCCGTGTCGTTCGCGGCCATCTTCACGGGAGAGGTTCGCTGCGAAGCTCAGCGGCTCGCCGAGGCCACCGGCCGCATGGATCGGCGCATCGTCGACGGCCGCCTGCAAGCGCTGCGGCGCGCCGGCAAACTGGTCTTTACAAAGGACATGCCGGCTGGCTGGCGGCTATCCGCTTCCAACTGATCGGAATGGTCGGCGACACCGCGACGGCCGCGGCCAAACGAATTCGCAGCGCAGCTCGTGCCGTGCTGCACGGACCTCGAAAAGGAACAGGCCATGAAGATCGAGTTACAGCTCACCTTTAGCGAAGACTTTCTGGCGGCTTACCCTGCCTTTCGCGGGGAACTGACGGCCGGCGACAGGGAAACTGGTGAGACTTGGTACAGGGTTTGGCAGCGAGCCCAGCAAGTCATGCTGCGCAAGGTAGAGGAGACTCTGCAGGAACGAGCGTCTTCGGAGCGTCGAGAGGGGCGGACCAGCGAAGCCGACGCAGTGTGGGCAGCGGCCGCCTCGCTCAAGCAAAAGGTCCTACCTCGCTGATCAAGGAAGCAGTTATGGCCGCACAGCGTCCCCTCGGTAGCGATCAGCGTTCCATCTTGAGCATGACGAGCCCGGAACGGATCACCGGAGCCCCGACGGATGCGCGTTCGCTTCGGGCTCTAGCTTCGCAGGAGCGCCGCGGCCTGGTGCAATGTTGCTCGGGTCGCTGGTTCGTCACGCCGGCCGGCCGCGAACAGCTTGAAAAACTTGAGGCCCCGGGGTCTCACCTGACCATCGGAAAGAGGGAAAAACGATATGCCAACAGATGAAGATGTGAAGAAGCTCGTAATGGCAATCGCGCCATTTATGGCGGAGGCGGCGCAGCAGAAGCGTTCCATGGTGCAGATCGAACTTGACCCTGCGAAGGTGTTTGGGATCGCTGTACAGCAAGAGGGAGCGGGTCGAATCTATTTCGCAGCAGCAGCTGGGCCATCTATCGAGGTTCTGAAAAGTGCTGTCTCGGCCGCGCAGTCCACCAAGCACTGAACGGAAAAGAGAAAACAACTATGACGACTGAACCCAACCCTCGGCCGTCGGCCGAGTTCATCGACAAGCACATGATCGCCAATGTCGAAGGCGTGATGATTCATGAGTATCTTCAGCGACGGCCTGGTGTGGTGCCGACCAAGGAAGAACTGAGGGCGTTCGTCTCCGGCCTCAGCGATGACCAGGTGCTCCATCCTCACGGCAATGTTGCTCTCGAAGTTCGGCTGTGGCGACGCTGACATGATGCAGCGCATGCCTGGGGGTGCGCAAAGCACAACTTTGCCGATTGCGAGCCTTACACGGAGTTCGGTGATCCGTTCTATGGAGCTATAGTGTGAAACTAGATGACTTGAACAGTCGACTCGCTCATTTGCTTGGATTGCCGCCTGAGAAAACCGAGGAAATGCTTCGAGCGGCCAAGGTTGAGGTATCCACCGATGGCACGTATTCCGTTTCCATCGGAACTGCAAAGTTCGTTGGGAAACTGCCGGAGAAACTCGCTTGGCTGCCTGACGAAATAAGGGATGCGTCTGCTGGCGACTGGCCTTCTCCGCTAATGAAGCCCCGCTGAAGGGAAGTGCGGGCCACGACCGCTAACGCCGACTGGTGTCGGACCGCCGTAAGGCGGGCTCGGCGTTGCGCCGATTGCGGAGCCGAGTATGCACAGCGGCTGTCGCCCGAGTAAAGCTGCCGAGCCAGGTGTCGCGTGCGCATTTGCGCCCCCCGCGTCAACGTGTTCGAGCCGGCGCGTCTGAAGTTGTTACTGCGGCGCCCCCCGCGGTGAATCGTGTGCTTTGGTCAATGTGATCCCCGATTGGAGTCGGCATTTCCGTTGGCTTCGACGGTACCTGTCGCGCCCCAATAGGTCCTGACGGCCTTGGGCACCTGGTGGCGCAGAGGCCGACTGGCGGGGAGGACCGACGTGGAAGAACGAAGCATCTCGATGCACGCGGCTGCCGATGCGCTCGCCCCGGTGGCCGACGAGTGGACGACGGCATGAAAGACCGGACGCGAGAGCGTGAGGTGTCGATGCTGTCGGCGCTACTCGAACACGGACAGACGTACCGGGAGGTCGGCCGCGCGTGGGGAATTGGCCACTCGACGGTTGAGCGGCAGGTGAAGGCGCTGCTGTGGCAGGTTGCACGTGCCGCACCGATCGCAGGCGTGCCCGACGTCGGCATCGCCTCGCTGAGCCAGTTGCGACAGCGTGCCGGCGTCGTGATGGACGCGGTGCGATCCGCCAAGCTCGACGACGATGGCGCCCCGCTGACCGACCTTGACGAAGCCGAACTGCTCGCCGGGGTCCGTCGGATCCGACGCCTGAGCGAAAACGCCAATCGCGACGTTGCATTGCTCCTGACGCTGCTGTGCACTGGCGCGAAGCCGCTGGAGATCGCGCGGCTGCAGGTGCAGGACTACCTGTGTGCCGACGGCACGGTGCGACGCGAAAGCAGGTTGCAGGGATGGGCGGCAATCAGGAACAGAGAGCGGCCGATCTTCTTCGAATCCGAGCGCGCGTGCGATGCGATCGATGCGTACCTCGAGGAACGTCTGCGTCGCCGCATCGCTGTGTCGCTCAACGCGGATTTCCGTGGCTTGGATCCGCACAGCGCGCTCTTTCTGACCGAGAGCGGCAAGGCATTTCGGGTCAGGGCACGCGGCCCAGACGATCGCCGGCCCACCTGCCCAGTGCTGCTCGCCACCTTTGCAGGAATCTTCAGACGTGCTGGATGGCGGGGCATCAACACGCAGCACATTCGCCGCTTGTTCGCTCAGCGCGTGGCAGGCAAGGGCGCGGACAAGCAGCAGCTCGGCGCGCTTCTCGGGCTCACCAGCGACCGCTCAGTGAAGCGCTTGCTCGAGCGCCGCTGGCGGCCGCTGCCCGACCTCGTCAAGGACCTGGTCTGACCGGGACCGTTGCCAAGAGGAGATGGAATGGAAACCAGGTACTTCGTTCGAGGTCGCGTTTTCATGGCGGGGGATGGGCAGTTACAGGCAGCGTTGGCGCGGATCTACGAATCCTCGGAGCGGCCCAGGTGTCTGTGCGTGCAGGGCGGCGTAGAGATGTATATCGCCCGCCACGCCGAGTTCGTGATCAAGCGAATGCCCGGCACCGGACACCTGCACCATGCGACATGTCCTTCGTTCGAACCCGAGGCGGGCGAGTCGGGCCTGGGTGAGTTGCTGGGTGAGGCGATCGTCGAGCATGCGCCTGAGCAGGTGGAGATCCGGACCGCATTTCCGCTCGCGAGGGTTGCTGGCAGGCCGATACCGAAGGGTGAAGCTGCAGACGATCCCGTCGTTGTCAATGCGCCGCGCAAGCGCATGAGCCTGCGCGCGGTACTGCACTTCCTTTACGACAGGGCGGGCTTTAACCGCTGGTACTCTGCGATGGAAGGAAAGCGCTCTCAGGCGGTGATTCAACGGTTCCTGAGCGCGGCCGCCAAAGGCGTCACGTTGAAGGGCTGTACGCTGGAGGAGCGGCTGTATGTGCCCGAGCAGTTTCGCTCGGCGGAGGCAGATGAGATCGGACAGCGTCGGCGACGAAAGCTCGCGATGCTGATGTCGCCCGAGTCCGACGTCGCGTTCAAGATGGCCATCGTCGTGGGTCAGCTCAACGGTGTCGAAGCCACCGCCTACGGTCGGCGCCTGGCGATCAAGCACATGGCCGATGTACCGCTGTACATCGACACAAAGGCTTGGGAGAAGGTGGAGCGAGGCTACAAGGCAATCCTGCAAGCTGTGGACGCCGACGTCGAGCGCAAGCCTCGGATCGTCTTGGCGGCGCTGATCTATGCGAAGCGCGAGCACCTTTACCAGGTCGACTCCCTGACGATGATGCTGGTCACCGATCAGTGGATTCCACTGGACGGACTGTATGAACTGCCTCTGATCGAAGCGCTGCAGCAGCAGGGACGGTCCTTCTTCAAGCCGCTGAAGTTCGACGCCAAGACAGCTGCAGCCTTTCCGAATGTGCTTCTGCTCGACGCCGGACCAAAGCCACTGCCGATGCACGTGGTGAGTCCGTTCGCTGATGTGAAGGACCGTGCCATCAAGGACAAGGCGATCAAGTCGAGCGAGCAGCGGGCATGGATCTGGGAGACGGACAAGGCGCTCCCTGATCTGCCCCCCAGAGGAAGTCTCCGCCGGACCAACGTTCGATCCGACGTGCCACGCAGGAGCAGCCGTGAGGCAGCGACTTCGGAGCCTCGGGACAGTGACACGTCTACGGTCACCGAATCCGCAGGCCCGGCAGCAATGGACGGGAACGCTCCGGTCGAGACCGAGGATGTAGACCAGGAGGCTGCATCTTGATGCATGGACTTCGCCGGCTCGGCTCATGGATCGGGCCAAGGGCGAAGATGTTGCGTCGCTGGGGCGCTCTGATCCGAGGCAATGGCATGTCGCGAGGTTTCTGCGCCATCTTGCAATGGCTTGCTCGTCACCCAGCGGTCGGTCTGGGACTTCCTCTTGCGTGGGCAGTCGAGCAGAGTGCACCCGCGCTGAGCAACGTTCCCCAGGCCGCGGTGACATTGCATCAAGCGATCTTGATTGGCGGTGTCGGAAGCCTCGTGGCTCAGCTCCCGTGGCGGGGGGCGGTCGGTGCGCATGAAGACCACGGACCGGCAAGCCTTGCCGGGCTCGCGCTGGCGCTCGAGCGCCTGGTGCTGATCTGCCTCGCCCTCGCGTCCATTCGACAGTTCGGCACCGAGCTTGCCGTTCTCTTCGCGTTTGCCAAGACCAATTCGGATCTCGTCATTGCATTGGTCGCGGTGGCGGCCTTTCTGCGAATCATCGGTGCTCCGGTGCCGAGCCGCTCCGGGGCTGTCGGTAGCGAAGCGCCGCGTGGCACGGCAGTACTGAGTTCAACACGTCCTCCTCGCTCACCCCAAGACATTTACCGCACGGCTGTGCATGAGGCCGGGCACTTGTTGCTGTACGCCGTTTGCGATGACCTGCCAGACGATCTCAGGGTTACGGTCCTTGCCGAGATCGGCGCATCGGACGACTACGTTGGTCAGGTGACGCACTCCGACGACAGGCCAGAGGTTGTGACGGAAGGCTACTTGTGGTGGTCAATGCTTAGGCATTTGGGCGGGATGGAAGCAGAACTTGTCGTTCTGGGCGATCGAGGCGACGGGGCAGGCGGTGACAACAGCAACTGGATCGCGACGGCAACTTGGTTCCTGTCGAATGGGTTCCGCCAAGTGTTCTATGCGCAATCGAGCGAAGAAGGTCAGAGGGAACACAACCGGGCGGTACTGAACGAGCTGAAGGTCAAGTGCACGGAAATCGTTCGCGGCTATCTCTCCCTCAATGCGGAACTCCTCGTCGAGTTGGCGCGAGTCATCGCTGATGAGATGAACCTGACCCGCGACCGAATCGAGCCGTTCCTTCGGCGTGCGGTGTGCACGGAGTGCCTTGCGCTGGATGCTGCGTGAGCCTTACTCACAACGGGTTGAAAAGCAGGATTGCAGAAGGACGATGGCGTGGCAAGGACGGCCCCACCATGAAGCACACGATCCCTTCTGATACAGCCCACCGCAGCGGGCGCGCGCCGCTGCTCACGATAGAACAGTGTCGGCAGATTGCCGGCGAGTTCGATGGCACCACGAAGACCATCGACTGCCTGCTGGCAAAGTGGCGTCAGGTGGTGCCGGGATTGAAGCGGCACAACATCGTTGCGGCGGCCCGCCGGGGCGGTTACGAGACCAGCAAGCAACGCAAGGCTTGGACCGATGCCGAGGACCAGTTCCTACGGGACAACTGGCATCGGCTGTCCGGCGACGAGATCGCCGAGCGCCTCGGGCGCACCTTTACGTCCGTCAACCTGCGGCACAAGCGGCTCGGGATCGGTCGCTACGACGGCCACGAGCTGACGATCCGTGATCTGGAAGACCTCACCAAGCTGGACCATCGGCAGTGGAACGACTTCATCGCACGAGGGTGGCTCAAGGTGCGCAAGCGCCAGCGCCGGTGCCGTGCAACGCCGATCACGTATGTCTCGATCGCCGCACTGCAGGCGATGCTGCGCGAGCATCCCGAGATCTACGACTATCGCGGCGCACCTCAGCGTACGCGCACTTTGCTGGAGCTCGACGCCTTGCCTGACGCGCCGACCTGGAAGCGGGTGGTGTGCAGCTCGGACGCCTGGCAGACTGGCGTGCGGCAGATGTCAGCTGGGCGGACCATGACCCATGGCGCATCGGCAATCGTGGAGCGGCCCCAGCAGTCCAGGCTGACGTCCTGCGCTGGGATCGGCGGCACGTCGTTCTGGAGCCCGCTGTACAGCCTGCCCACGTGCCCCCGTTGCGGTTGCCAAGTCTCGCGCTACTCGCAGGACGCGCTGTTCACCGACATGGACCCGGGCGATGACGAGGTCATCGCGATACAGGCGCGCAAGCTGGGCCTCCAGTGGACTGGAGGCCGGTTGCTTGACGCTCAGGGTTGTACCGTGGACGACCGCGACGTTCTCGCGGCGCTGTTCGACGGCACCCGGTGCGCGGGCAGGTCGCTCAAGGCCTTCGAGAAACTGCTCAACGCAGGTTTGTCGCTGGCGACAACGACAGCGGTGCCACAGCAGTTCCTGCTCGACAACATCCTGGCGTTGGATCTGCGGCCGGACCAGGAGAGCGCGCTCCAGTCCTTCGTGGCCTCCGGTGCGATCACCGCGGCGCACGCCATGAGCTTCGGCAAAAGCACGCTGGGCATGATGGCAATGACCCGCATTCCGGGCAGGCACCTCTTGATGGTGGACACCCAATTGCTACGTGACCAGTGGATCGAGAAGCTGACGGCTCTGGCCCCAAGGGTCGAAGTGGTCCGGCGCGCCAAACCTTCCATGCACGAAGTGCGGGTGTTCGAGCGCGATGGTGGCCTGCGCTCGTGCATCCACATCTACAGCTACCAGACCCGCTCCAAGCTCGACGGGCCGTGGGTGGTCGGCTGCTTTGACGAGGTGCACCGCCTGCCGGCCCGTCGCGCCCACCGCCACGCCTTCGTGCAAACGCAATATCGCATCGGCCTGTCGTCGACGCCGGACATGCGCTGCGACGGTCGGGGAGCGCTCGTCAGCAAGATGACCGGTGCGATCGTCGGGGCCGACTGGAACGAGCAAATGAACGGTGGCGTCGTGCCTCGTATTCCCGTGAAGGTCCTGCTCGTGGAAGACGTCGAGCACAAGCACGAGGTCGTGGGCATGCTGCTGCGGAGACATGACTCCGTGGTCGTGCTCTGCGAGTGCATTGCGGACGGCGAGGAGCTTCGGATGCGGTATGGCATTCCGTTCATCAGCAGCCGCACGAAGGACAAGCTCACAAAGTCCTCAGAGGCGAAGAGCATGATCCTGTCGCGCGTCGGCGATGCAGGGATCAGCGTGCCGCACTGCCAAGTCACGGTGGACCACTCCGGATTGTTCGGCTCGCGCATTCAGAGCCTTCAGCGGCTGGGACGGCTGATGCACTCGCATCGGGCGCTCTACCACTGCATTCTCATGACCCACGAGGAGCGTTACGAGCGGTTTGCCGCCCGAGTCGAGGCGATCAAGGCCAAGGGCTTCCCGGTGGAGGAGGTGCGGGCGGAACGCCAAAGGGCGTCCGTGCAGCGGCTGATTTCCCCGACGTTGCAGGCGCGGGTCTCAGCGCAGGAGAACCAGTTTCTCTCGCTCTTGGGCTGGCGTCGGGACGAGTTGAGCGATGCGGCATGACCCGTAGCCTTTGCGCATGGTTCGCGACGACGAGAAGGTGCAGATCCGAGAGGGCATGGATGCCTTGAAGCGTGGCATCGATGGCTTCCGATCCCGACGGCCTCAGCTGGAGATGGTGGCGACTGTCGCAGCGGCCCTCGGCCGCTGCCGCGGCGAAGACGAACCCGCGGGCGATGGAGACCACATTGCCGTGATCGAGGCCGGCACCGGGACAGGCAAGTCCTTTGGTGCGCTGGTGCCGGCGCTCGTGATGGCTCGGTCTCGAGGGCGGCGCCTGGTGGTGTCAAGTTCCACGGTGGCACTGCAGCACCAGTACGCCGAGAAGGATGCGCCCGCCCTGCAGCGCCTGCTTCCGATGGGATTCACCTTCGCGGTGGCCAAGGGCCGCAGGCGCTACGCCTGCACCGCGAAACTGTTCGGCGAAGCCGCTGATGCGGGTCAGCACGAACTCGACATGGGTGACGATGCCACGCCCAATTCGCCCGAAGCCGCGTCTACGCGCCGGCGCCGCACGATCATCCTGCAGCTGGCCGAGTCGTTCGAGAGCGAGCGATGGAACGGCGACCGTGACGAGCTCGCGATGCCCGTGCCGGGCGAGATCTGGTCGGAACTGACGACCGACCGACAGGGCTGCTCGGGTAGCCGATGTTCAGAGTTCGCTCGTTGCCCGTTCTATGCTGCCCGCCAGCGCGTGAAGGAGGCAGACCTTGTGATCGCGAACCATGACCTCGTGCTATCGGCGCTTTCGGTCGACGTTGGTGGCGTCCTTCCGCCGCCGGCGGAAACGGTGTACATCTTCGATGAGGCGCACAGCCTGGCCGCCAAGGCTATCGAGCACATGTCGGCCAAGCACGCGCTGAGAGGCGCTCAGGAGTGGCTTCACGGCGCCGTGGAAGCCGTCCGCGATGCCGTGCTGGCGCTGCACCTCGACGAAACGCTGCTGCGAGATGCCCAGCTGTCTGCGGTGAGCGCGGCCGACGAGCTCGAGCAGCTGCGGCAACGGATCCACGCCATGCGGGCGTTCGAGGACAAGCGTGCGCGGCGCTTCAAAGACGGCAAGCTGCCCGAGTGGATGGTCGCAGGCGGAGAGCGGGCCCGTGAGGCGGGACGCGGACTTGAGAAGACGTTCGTCGCGTTGCGCGAGGCCTTACTGGAGCGAGCACCGTCCGAGGGAACCCTGGTCACCCGCGTCCTCGCCGCTTTGGGCTTCTACGTGGGAAAGTTGGAGAACTTCCTCGCCACATGGGACCTGATGCTCCAAGAGGAAGGCGAGGGAGAGATTCCTGTCGCTCGGTGGGTCGAGTTGCACGACGAGGGTGGTGCGAAGGACTACCTTGTGTGCGCGGCGCCGATCAGCGGCAGTGAGCGGCTTCGGAAGCTGCTGTGGAACCGCGCCAGCGCGGTGGTGCTCATGTCCGCGACGCTGACCTCCTGCGGGACCTTCGACCTGTTCCTGCGCCAGACCGGCTTGACGGTGTATCGCGGACTTCACTTCCTGCAGGTCGAGTCACCGTTCGACTACCGCGCGCACGCAAAGCTGGTCATCCCAGCGATGAAGTGCGATCCGACCGACGCAGAGGCGCACACCAACGAGGTCATCGAGCGCATGCCGCAGCTCGTGCACAGCCAAGGGACCCTGGTGCTGTTCGCATCGGCGAAACAGATGAAGACTGTCCATGCAGGCCTCCCGGAGTCGCTGCAGCGGATCACGCTGGTACAAGGCAGCATGCCGAAGATGGAGATGCTGGTGCGCCATCGCGCTGCAATCGACCGGGGCGACAGGTCGGTGCTGTTCGGATTGCAGAGCATGGCGGAAGGCGTTGACCTTCCCCGGGCCTACTGCACGCACGTCGTCTGGGCCAAGCTTCCGTTCTCAGTGCCGGATTCGCCCCTGGAGGAGGCCCGCCGTGAATGGATCGAAGGGCAGGGCCGTTCCTACTTCATGGAGGTCACGGTACCGGAGACCGCTCAGCGCTTCAAGCAGGGCCTGGGTCGGCTTATCCGCACTACCGAGGATTGGGGCGTGGTGACAGTGCTTGACCGCCGCCTGATCACCAAGCGCTGGGGATCGTTGCTGATGCGCGGGATCCCGGACTTCGAGCGGGTGATGGGGCGGTTCGCGTCCCGCTGTAGAACGCCATAGTGGTTGCTCTGGCACGTGAGAGCTGACCGGGCTTGAACCGGGCCCGTGCCTCTGGATCGCTTGGGCCGGTGTGCGACGTGATGCCACTGGCTTTCCATTCCGACGTCAGAGTTGTTGCGCTGGCACACGCCATCTGGCCGGTCTCGCTTATCAAGCAGCCAGCCACACGTATGTCTGCTGACCAGGGGATCGGACTTGCAGTGATCGACCCCTTGCGGACCGTCACGACACCGTCTGGAGGCGGCAAAGCGATCGCTGCAGTCCCGCCGGCGCCTCGTCGGAGCGTGATCGTCAACTGTGCGATCTCAGATTGCTGACGGCGCCTTAGGCACCCGCGTAGACTTGCGCAAGTGATATGGTGCGGCCGCCATGGGCAGCGTGCAACATTGACTCGTTTGACTGGAGATTCAATGCAACCAGGAACGATTGACTTCATCAACGCATACTGCGGTGAACTCGTAGCGTCCCAGTTCAGCGAGTCGCTCGTCGCTCAAGGTCTGCCCGCAGTGAGAAACACGGTATTCCACCAAGCAGTGGGAAGCTGGAACCATCAGACACGAGAACAGGCGTGGGCGGCGGCAGCCGACCTAAATGAAGAACTTCAACTCGGCGTGGTCGGGGAAAAATTTCTGCTGCGGCAGCACGTGCTGACAACAGGCGTTGGACGGGTGAATGGGGACTTTGTAGTGGTGACGGCCAACCCCGGACACGCGCCCGATCCAGCAAATGCCGGCGAAGTTCTTATACGTGGCACTGAGCAAGACAACATCGATTTCGGCTTGGAGTTCTTCGCCCGTTTCCCGGCTGGAGTTGTTGGCGGCCGGACTCACTCATGGTGGCGCAAGGTCCTTCGCGTTGCCAGGCGATTGATCGAGCCGCCGTCCCAATGGAACGGCCTGCATACCCCCCAGGAGCGTTGGCACTGGGCCTATAAGCAAGGTGGCATTGGATGCATCGACTTGTTCCCTTTCCATTCCACCAAGGATAGGCTAAGTCATCATGCAATGAGGGCAGGGCAGGAATGCGCGCAGGTAGCACTGCGGCAGATCGCAAATGCAACATTGGACATGGCCATCCGGGCGAAACCCGGCGTGATGCTCATTGCGTCGAGCCTTGGCGCTTCTTTAGTTGCGCAGAGAGGTTGGCAACCGGTTGCAGTCGCGCAAGTGAATGACCGGGCCCTCACGATGTATCGCATTAATGGCGTACCGATCTTTGTCTATGCCGTTCAGCTCTTTTCGGGCACCGTTCGAGGTATTAGCAACGCCACGTTGCACGGAGTGGCAGATTCGATGCGTGAACTCGCCGCCTCTCCTCATACGTCGTGTCATATTGCTAGAAGCAGTGACCGTTGATGGCCGGCAGTATTAGTTCCCTGTGTTCGCTGACTGCTGACCTTGGCTGGTCTGGACCGCGCATCGAAAGTCAGCTTCTTGGCGCCGCCCCGTACTCACACTGCCGGCCACAACCAGTCGCCCATGAATGGCGGCTGTCGGGTAGGCAAGGCAAACGTCGTCACTATGGCGATGCAAGGCGAAAATTGGAGATCAGTTCACCCGGTCACGACGAACCAACCTGCGTAGCTGATCAGCGTGGTGATCGCGCGCAGCTCGCGTGCGGGGTCGTAACCCATCTTGCTGCCGTACCGCGTTGGGGTTCGCGGTGAGCGCCGGGTCGAGCGTGAACAGTAGTGTGTAGCCGTCGGGCTGCGCCTGGGCGACCGCCTTGCCACCGAGGTCGGCGCCGGCACCGGTCTGATTGCTCATGACATCAGGTCACCCTGATGATGGGCGACAGCGGCCTCGTGGTCGCCGACGCGCGTGGTGTTTGCCATCTTTCGGCAGTACAGGTGCACGCGGTTGACACGACCGCCGCTTGCGACACTTTCTCCGGCGCCATGCGCCTGCGCCGCGCTGGCACAAGGCGAGACGATCCAGGCGGCAGCGATCTGCGTAACGCGGACCTGCGCGCAGGCATCGATCTCCCGGTGCGACGAGATGGCGATTTGGCGAGTGCGGCTCACGCGCGCGCGGTGCCTCGCAACGCCGAGCTGCGCCTACCCATTCATACGTCCTGCGTGACCGCACCGTTCCGATGCCGCCCTCCCGGCGGGCTATCGTCGAACGTCGGACTGCACATCTCCTTGCACACCCGGGCCGCCCGGCGTACTGTCGGTCAAGCGCCGCGTCACACCGAGCCGGCAGCGGCCCTCCCGCGGCGTGCACGCAAACCTTGAGCAAGAGGAGATCGCAGCATGCCGGACACCATTCCCATACTGATCGACTTGAACAAGCCGCTGGCAGCGAGGAAGGTCGGCCCCAACGAACTCATCCAGCGCGACGCGTTGAAGACGATTGCCCAGATCGTCAAGCGACAGCTCAAGCGCCCACAGAGTCCCGACTCCGTCAACGATGACATCTTCGTCGACCGCCGGCACAACGCGATCACCATCGCGGGCGGTAGGGGGACGGGCAAGACCACCTTCATGCTCAGCCTGAAGGGTTTGCTTGAGGAGGAATCCGAGTTCAAAGAGCAGCTCGCCTGGCTGCGGCCCATCGATCCGACGCTGATCGAAAGCAGGGAGCACATCTTCGTCAACGTCCTGGCGGAGATGTGGCTGCACGTCGAGCGGGAGGTGAACCGCAAGAGACCGGACTACAAGGAGTGGAACGAGCGGTACCTCAGTCCGCTCGCCGAGGGGCTGCAGGTGCTCGAAAGCAGCGCAGCCGGCGCGCCGCGCGATGCAGACTGGCAGAGCCCGCAGCACAGCATGGACCTCGGCATCAGTCGGGCCAACAGCAGTGCCAAGCTCGAGCGGCGCTTCCATGAGTTCATCGACAAGACGCTAAGCCTGCTCAACAAAACTGCGTTCGTCGTCACGCTCGACGACATCGACACCCAGTTCGAGCGCGGCTGGACGGTCATGGAAGTGGTCCGGAAGTACCTCACCTCGCCAAAGCTCATCGTGCTCGTGCTCGGCGACATGCACCTGTACTCGCTGCTGGTGCGGCGCCAGATGTGGAGCATGATGGCCGGCACCGTCCCGGTTGAGCGACTGGGTGAACAGGAGCTTGGGCAAGCGGTGCACCGCCTGGAGTCGCAGTACCTGGAGAAGATTTTCAAGGTCGAGAATCGCGTCAAGCTGCAGACGCTTGATGAAGTAGTAGCCACCACGGATCACACCGTCAAAGTGATCTGCCGTGAGCCCACCAACGAGCCAGACTACAACCTGCATGCGCTCATCGAGGTGTTGTGCCGGGATGGCCTCGCGCTCAAGGACACTCGCGACGTCGCGAACGTCTCGCACCTGCTGCTGCGGCAGCCGGTCAGGACGGTGCTCCATCTGTTGACGGGGCCGATGCACAAATGGGTTGGACCCCTTCGCCTCGTGGAGGACCACGATGTGCGCGACATTCTGGACCTGCTCGCCGAGACCAGCCTCGGCGCCTTGTACCAGCACGGTGTCCGCGTCGACGACCTTCGGTCCGCCACCGCGGACAATGTGATGGACCTGGCCATCGACTTCCTCCGTACGGCCGACCTCTGGCATGACGGCTACCGGCTTAAACCGGAGTTCCGCGACGACTCGAAGAACCTCGCACTCCTGGCGCTGGGATCGCGCATCACCCGCTTCCTGAAGACCTCACCTCACCTGCTGGGCGACTACGTGATCCGGGTCGGCATCACGCGCGAAGCCGGGATGATGAAGGACACCAGCCGGTACATCCAGTTCGTGGGGCTGGAGACCACGAAGTCGCTTCCCACCATCGCACGCCGCGCAATCGGGTACCTGCGTGCCGATCTCAAGGGGCGCGCGGACCGGTACGGCCCGGCGCTCGGCTCGATCGCCACCATCACCCACATGACCACGAAGCAGATGAAGGAGTATGTCGGCCAGCTGTCCACCTCGCTGGAGGGACGCAGTCACTACAGCGTGTACCTTGCCGGGCTTGGCGCGCGCGCCACTCTGCCCGCGCAGGTGAACACCGTCGGTTCCGTGCAACGTCGCTTGCGGGGGTTCGGCAGCACGTTGGCCGCGCTGCCGGCACTGCGTCTCACGGATGCGGCGGGCCGCAGCACATCCTACTTGTCCATCTTTCCGTTGATCGCCATCGTGAGCGAGCTGCTGGACCCGAACGTGGGCAACAAGTACGACGACTTGCGAAGATGGGGCCAGTTGCGGTCCTTCCCTCTCTATTGCGAACCCCAGGAATACGGCCAGCTCAACCGCCATCCGAGGCGCATGGAGGAGCCCGATCAGGATGAAGGATCCACCATCAAGCAGGAGCGAGCCGCCGAGAAGTTGCCGAGTATGACGTCGGACGCCCCTCCGCTGATGAGCTACATCGAGGCATGGGCAACGTGGGCCCACCAGGAGTGGGCGGGGGGCTCGTGGGACGCCCTGCCGTCGCATGTGCTCGGCGACATCTGGGCCCGGTTCTACCACGCCATCGAACGGGCGGACGAAACGCAGACGACTGAGTGGTATGCCGGGAACTTGCTGCATCGGTACATCGTGGCGTTCCTCAACGCCGTGCTGGTGGAAGAGCACCTCGCCCGCAACCACCGCGGCGACATACGGCTGCAGAGCGTGGCTCAGTCGGACTATTCTTTCGTGGTCAACCTGAACCACTATTTTTGCTCCCGTCGCGAGCAGAGCGTGTCTGCCCAATATCCGTGGTTCGACCTGTTTTTCCGGTGCCCGCTCTGGGCGGTCTATCTGAGGCCGCCGCGCACCGATTGGGCCAGGGCAATGGAGAACGGAGGGGCATGGTCGGCGCAGGTCGGCTGCTGGTGCTCGCTCCCGGGCGAGCCCGAGACGACCGCGGGAGATGCCGTTCTCGAGGGCCGCGCCAAGGCGCTGAACGTTGAGTTCATCGTAGATCTCAATGACAGCACGCCCAGCGTCTCGTTCCAGAACTTGTACTGCATCTACGACTCGGTGCCGGTGCAGGGCGTCACGAAGAGTGCCGCGTGAGGGCACTGCACCTGCGCCTGGCGTTCAGCGATCCCTCGCTGCTGCATTGTCTCGAGGGAAATCGGCTCACCTTCGAGGAATTCACGCGGGGACTCTTCCTCGCCGAGCGACGGCTGGACTACCGGATTCCCGATCACAGCTACCGGCTCGCGCTGGAGCATAACTTACGGCACGTCGATTCGTTCTCCTCGCTGCTGACCGAGGCGTTGCCCAAACTCGCGATGTCTTTCCTGAGCGACTTGGGCGATCGTCTACACGTCAAGGAGGAGTCATTCGAGGAATGGCAGCAACTGATCACACGCATGTCGCCCCTGTTCCTCTTCGTGTGCGCGATGTTCCACAAGTACCGCACGGACAAGTGGTCGCAGGAGGACATCCGCGATCGCGGCTGGGAGAAGCTGCGTCCGCAACTCGCCAGGAGCGCTCTGCTGACGGTGCAGCAGGCCGCCGTCGAGGAGCTGATCGCGAACGAGGGGCTCGCGGACCTGCATGTTCACCTGAACGGCTCCACCGAAATGGATCACGTGTGGCTGCACGCCCTGCTTCACGTAGACACCTACTTGCAAAAGTTGAGCGAGGCTCACGAACTGGCTCCTGTGACGGAGCTGTACGAGCAGATCGAACCCGGATTGAGTCCGACGAAAGTCGCGGATCGCCTTTACGCAGCCGGACGGCTACGTTCCGGGATGTGCGCGCAGCTACTCGGGTCGCACCCACCGCCCTCGGGTCTGGGCCTCATAGAGCTGGCAAATCGCAACACCGACCCCGCCCTGACTGGTTACGACGGGCGCCGCAAGTGGGATGAACACCCTATGCGGAAGCATTTCGATCACGAGCCTTTCGTGAGCGAAACGGAGTGTGAGGCGCAGTTCCTGCTGCTTGCCCTGAGTCACTTGGTGTGCAATACGGATGAGGTCTTTGCCGAGGCGCTGCATGCCTATCTCTTGATCCAGGGCTCCACGTTCATCCCGCTGTGCGTGCAGCAGTGCGAACAGGTCGGATTCGACCAGTTCCACAAGCTGACCATGAACAACGCGCGCGATTGCATCGAGCAGGAATATTGCCAGCGGTTCCATCAGGCCGCATACGTCGAGGGCCTGAGCGATCTCTGGCTTCTTGAAGGCCGCTTCGCGCCCAAAGCCACGCGCCGGCAGACCGCTGACCTCCTCAATAGAATCTACCTCGGCTTCCGACAGTATTGCGACGAGAGCTCCAGGGTACCGAAGCTATCGCCCGGCGCGGTGCCGGCAGGCCGCCGCCGCGCACGCACATTCAAGCTGCGTCTCGTGGCCCACTTCATCAAGCGGCGTGAGCCAGACGCCAAGGCGATCCCGAAGCGCTGCCGCTTCCAGGAGATTCGCCAAACCTTGGATATAGAGGCGAGAAAACTCGTGGGGTTGCGCTCGTCGCACCCTCATCTGGCCAAACTCGTGCGAGGCATCGACGCCGCCGGTAACGAGTTGCACACGCCGCCCGAAGTGTTCGCGCCGGTGTTCCGCTACGTGCGACACAACGGCATTCGGCGAGCGACCTTTCATGTCGGAGAGGACTTCCATCATCTCCTGAGCGGGATCCGTGCCGTCTGGGAGGCCGTTGATTTCCTGGACCTCGCGAAGGGCGACCGAATTGGCCACGGCATCGCGGTCGGCATCGATCCGAAGCGATGGCTGGGAGCCATGCCGGGCTCCCTCGTATTGCCTGCCGGCGAATGGCTGGACAGCTTGGTGTTCGCTTTTTTCGTATTGGCGCGCATCGATGCCTCGTCGAGGATGCTGGCCCGCATCAAGAAGGAAGTCCGCGCTCTCGCCACACGGGTCTACGCACTGGATCATCCGGGTCGACTGATGCACGACCAACTGATGGACGATCTGATCGCGGCTTGGCAGCTTCGCGATCATGACCCGCTGCGCTTTCTGGACCCCGAGCTGGATGAAAGGCCCTGCATCGAGAAGATTGCGGCCAAGGAGCGCGAAGCGATCCTCGTGGCGAGAGCCGAGCAGCCCTGCGCTAGCGACTTGTACGAGCGGTATCACTGCGCCGACGTTGTCCAGCGATCGATGGAACTCGTCGAGGTCGAGTGCGACTTCATTCCGGCGACGACGCTGCGCGCGATCCAGGACCACACGCTGCGGCTCCTCGTACGTCGGCGCATCGCGATCGAGACGCTGCCGACCAGCAACGTCCGCATCTCGTACTACGAGAGCTACAAGGACCACCATATCAGCCGTTGGCTCGCTTCCGGGCGCGAGCAGGTTCGCCCCCCGGTGTGCGTCGGCTCTGACGACCCGGGAATCTTCGCGACGAACATGCGCAACGAATTCCTGCACATCTACTTCTCTCTGCGGCATGCTGGCCGCTCGGAGCGCGACGCGCTCGATGCCTTGCGAGAGCTGAATCAGAACGCGCGCCGCTACGCATTCCAATGATGCGACCGCGCGCCCAGCGCCGCGCCGCTCCAAGCACCATCGCTCAAGCACAGACCGCTTGCCGCGGCTCGGTCGCAGGACTTAAACTTGCTACCGCTTCGTTCGTGTCCGCGTGTGAGAAGCGCCAAGGTCTCTTTGAAGTCACCGACAACGACTTGGCGGCGCCACACCACCGTCGGCGCGGTCCTTCGATGCCCTGAACCGTGGCTTTTCGACGTCCGCTCTGGGGGCGGAGAATTTGGCGCGTCGATGGCTGGAATGGGTCGGCAGCGCAAGTCCGATCTCTTGATCAGCCGACATAACAATCGGCCCTTGATGCCGGCTGGCATCACGAGGCGATGAACGACAGCTTCGGAGAGGTCGTCAACGCGCTCAGTCGCAGAGCTACGTCAGCTGTACTTTGGAACCGGGCGTTGGCGACACGATTTTCTTGATGGGCGAGCGACCGGAAATGGCCGGCAGTGTGAATACGAGGCAGCGCCAGGAAGCTGACTTTCGATGCGCGGGCCAGGCCAGCCAAGGTCAGCAGTCAGCGAACACCGGGAACTCACACTGCCGGCCACTTCCGGTCGGTCACGGACGGTAGCTTTGCGGTTGTCCGTCGAACCAGCCCAACCGCGATCACTCGATGTCAACGGTCGTTGAGAGAACTACGTTCCGGGCAGCGCCTCGATCCAGATCGTCTGGCCGGGGTGATGCTCCGCGTCGCGCTTTCGAGATCGTCGGCAGCAGCGCCATCCATGAAGCTGTAAATGAATCGCGACGGCTTCTCTTGCATGCGGGCGAACTCTTCGTCGGAGACGGCTGCGGAGCCGCACCACACAGAGTCGATAGCGCCAGCGGCATGACGTGCATTGGCAAGGCCGGCCGGGGTGAGGGCGAGGTAGATCATGGTGGCAGTTTAAGACCTGCCGACGCTGGTGCCGTTGGTCGCGCACGGCGGAAGCCGTGCCAGGAGCCGACGATCTTCGAAGGGCCATTCCAGGTACTCCCTGCAGCACCTTCTCGCTGCCGTCTATGCTTCATTCTCGTACTCCTTGCCGGTCTCCCGGCGCACTACGCACGAATTCTTACCCTGGGCCGCGTACGCCGGCAAAGAAATCGCGCATTAAGCCCGCCCGAGCCGCTGTGATCGCCGATGGCGACCTCTACCGGTCCGCGGCGAATGCTTTGGGACTTCCCAGGTGGCAGGTTTTCACAAACGAGTCTGCGGCAGTCCTCTGGCTGTGGACGGGCGTCAGGCATTCATGAAGCGCACGATCGATTTCGTCGAACCGGATGTTCCCGCAGGCCAGTAAATCCAGCACCGCCAGCCCGTATTCTGGCCAAGTGGTGAGGATCACATGCGATTCCGCGAGAAAGCAGACGAGCGTCAGCCCGTGGGGGCAGTATTCGGCGCGTGCCGTTGAAAGCAGAGTTGCCCCCGAACTCGCGACTCCTGCCGCGAGCGCGCGCATCAGGCATTGCTCATCCCGAATGTTCTCGTTGCAGCCGATCAACTCGAGCGCCAGCCGTCTCAGGTTCATCGTTCCTCCCGCCGAATTGCTTCCAGCACTGCATGCGGGACACCCTGTAGCCAGCGATACTCGCGCTGCAACGTGAATCCCGTCCGCCGGTAGATGCCGAGTGCGCGGGCATTCGCCACTTCAACCGACAACTCCAGATACCGGCATGCGTGCTGCGCAGCAAGCCGTTGCGCAAGCCCGAGCAGGAAGCTGCCCAATCCGCGCCTGCGTTCCCCGGCGATGACGCCCAGGCTCTCGATATAGCCCACGCTCTCGTCGGCATCGAAGGACATCCACAGCCACGCGATGGGCAACTGCCCGCGGATGACGAAGTTGAGCTCGCCTCCCTGGAACCAGAAAGTGTTTGTGTACTGGCCCATCGCCTCCTCGGTGATTGGTCGCCAGTTCGGGACATCGGCGAAAACCGTGTTGTGCAGCTGGCGAAAAGCAGCCTTGTCACCGAACGTATGCCAGGGCACGAGTCGCACGCCCGGCGGAGTCTCGCATGAGCAAGGCGTCACCTCGCATCGCAAGAGCATGGTCGCCGATTGGTCCACGAAGGCCCTTGTGCGCAGGAAGCGGTCGAGCAAGTGCGCGCCCGGCGGAACACGAGCTTGCACGATCCCGCATTTGCGGCTGAAGTACTCGCAGCTTCTCGCCAGTAGCGCGGATCCGATCCCTTTGCATCTCCACGAAGGCAGGACCCCGATCGCCAGCGTCCCGCGCTGCTGGCCGTACATACCGAGCCAGCCGTCGCAGTACCCGACGACCGCCTGGCCATCCATGGCCACGAAAAGTTGCTCGGCGGGCACGTACTCGGGGTGGAGCGTGTTCTCCTTAAAGTCGTTGAGTGACGCGGGCTCCTCGCCGAGTTCGTCCGCGATCGCATTCATGGCCTCTACAACGCCTGCGGAGAGCCCGGGATTCCATGTGCCGACAGCAACCATGATCGCTCAGGTGATCGCGCCACGTTCGTAGATGTGAACGTCGCAAGCCATGTTCAGCGTCTGCATGAGTGTGGCGCCCAACGGACCCACATCCGGCAACGCACGAGTGTCATCGAAGGCATGATTGATGTAAAACTTCATGGCGCACTTCAGGATGTCGTGCAGCACGAGGCCCCTAGCGTTCGCGTGGTTCGCGATCGATTGGACCTGCGTCCGGCCCAGCCACATGGGTGTGGTCGAGCAATAGATCCGCAATCCCGGCATCGGTTGCAGCGCGTCCAGGGCCCGATCCAAAAAGAAGGTCGTGCCGCGGGCGTTCTGAGGAGGGTCCGCGGAAGCCAGCCAGAAGGCGCCAGTCAGTGCCGGAGGTAGGGGTTGCCGCAAGTCATGTTCGTGCATCACGACTTCAACGCCGGCCCTATCAGCGCACTGCCTGAGATACCCCAGCACGTCGGGATCGATGTCGACAACGTGCACCTCAGCTTCCGTATGTTTCGCCAGCGCAATGCAGAGTGCGTCATCATCGCCGAGCACGACCAGCTTCCGGTCGCGCAACCAGACGTGCCGCGCGATATGCGCGACCCGGTCGATGACGGATTCGGGCGAGCACGGCGATTGGTGGAAGGTCTCATTGAGCCTTGGCCGGCCCGCACACGAGACTTGATGGAACCACTTCACTGCCGACGGAAGATCTGGCAATGGGGATGCCGTAACGCGGGGAAGCTCGATGTCTTTGCGCCGGATATGTTGGAGCAGCAGCAGGAGTCGGCCGAAGGAGTAACCCGTAGCCTGCAGAACCGGGTTTGGATCGCCTCCGGCCTGGCGCAGCGCATGAAGTATGTTGAGAAATGCAGGGTAGTCCGGCGCGGGAACACCGGTGTCGAACTCGCCCGGCATCGAATGCTCCGATGCTGCAAGCCGTGCACCCTCCCGTTCTATCAAGGCAACTGCGGCGCAGTGGTCCTCATACAGCGCAGTCAGGCCCAGGGCATGATCAGTCGCCGACCAAGCCGAGCCGGCCCCTGGGTGCCACTGCGCTCCTTCGGCGCAGTCGCGCAGGCCCGAGCCCTTATCTTGCTGGAGGCACTTGTCCATTTCGAGGGTCATCCTCTCGCCGAACAAAGCCAGCTTGTCCGCGTCGAACCAGCGAAACTTCCCTAGCTCTTCTTCGCTCAGCGTGATCCCGCGGCGCCCCAGCGCTTCCGCCGCATTGCCGAAGCAGGCGCGCCGGAACTCGCTGTCGGTGATCGCAAGCCAGAGAGCGTCCGTGTACCCGCGACTCGAGCCGTCTCCATCCGCTTGGGCTTCTCTCGTGCTCATCATGATCTCCGTGAAGGTCTGAGGTGGGCGTCCGAACTTGACCGACGACACTAGCAGGCGGTCGAGCTGAACGGACAAACTCTGCAGGGTAGCCGGCGGCAGCCGTAGCAGCAGTTCCACCTGGACAGGGCCAAGACGTTGAGCGGCTTCAGCCTGTTCGCCCGCGTCACGCGACCACGACGTGGTCGTCAGTAGCCCCCACAGAGCTTCGCGTGCAACGGAGTCGATGTTCATCGAGGCGCCGTGCCGAAGTGCGGCAAGGCCGCAGCAACCCGGTTCGCGATGAACGCAGGCGGAACCAGCTCGTGCGCCAACTCGACTTTCAGCTCGTCCAGGGGATGAAAGTGAAATGAGGCGGGCAGTGCCTGCAGGAGCTGCACTGCCCGGCCATAGTCTCCTGCCACGTACTGCTTCCAAGCATCCCAGAATTCGCCGACCGGCTCGGGCTGGAGGGCGCAAGGCCCGATGGCATTCGGATTGAGGCCACCATTCGATGTCCGGCAGCGTTCGGCCAATGCCACATCGCGCCACAACTCCTGACTCCACAGCGGCACTTCACCGGTGCGAAGCCATTGTTTCAGCCAATAGGCGGCGGGCAAGTAGGTCGGCGGAACGTACCCGTCACGCAGGCTGCAAGCCACGAACACCGAGACGGCGTCGAAGTTTCCCAACCACGCGGTCAACGAGTTCAGCCAGTAGATGGGATCCGTGGTCGGGCCGCCCAGTGAACGGTGATAGTGGAAATCGAGGTCATAGCTCACCAGCAGGGGCGCATCACAGGTTTGCGCGACGGGAAGATCATCCGCGCCGCGGACATGCAGTTGCACATTTCCCACGCGCGTAGAGAACCGGCCGGGCAGGTCGTCCCGCAGTCCTCGCAGGCATTCGGCGGGCAGGGTCTGCAGGAACACGCCGGCGGACTTCGCAAGGAAGGTCCGCGGCGCCGGGACGATCCAATAGAGCGCATGCACGCCACGCTCAAACAAAACCGGAAGGAAGTTGCCGCAGTTCACCGGGTCCGTGGGCCTGCCACTGCCCAGGTCGTGGTGCATGTCGACATGGACGACGGTGTGCGGAAGGATCCCCCATCGCGACACGTGCCCGAGTATCTCCGAATGGTCATCGGCGATGGCAAAGGCTCGGGAATTGTTCATTCGCTCTCGGGAAACAGTTCCACGAAAGCCTCTTCGTTGATGAACTTGTAGCGCGTGATGACACGCTTGCCATGATCATCGGCAAGTTCAACGATTCCGAGGAGAGCCCGCAGCTGTTCTTCGACAACCCACCTGAAGAGTTCAGCGCAATCTGCGGGAGCCCCAGGCGATGCAAGCGGGAAGCGGAAGATGTGCTCACCGGATTCCGGATCGGCGTTTTCGACGTCGCGGCGCACGGGCATTGGCCGCAGGCGAATGGTTTTCAGGTTCGAGTCGTTCACTGGGTATCCTTTCGATCTGGGCAAGCCGTCACCGCATCGTCCAGCGCGCCAAACCGGGTGCCCTCCAGGATCGCGCCCAGAAAAACGGTACCCAGAAGCGACGCGCCTCGCAAGTCCGCATCGGACAGGTCGGCTCCCGTGAAGTCCGCTCGATCGAGGCGTGCATTGCGAAAGCTCGTTCCACGTGCGAGCGAATCACTCAGATTCGCGCCTCGAAGATCGATGCCGGAGAGGTCCAGTCCGGAAATGTCGGCACGCCAAAGAAAGGCACCCGCCAGCGACTCCCGCGCGGCATGCCGGTCAAGGATTTCGTAGATGGTCAGGTCGCTCACGGGTCAGACGAGGATGCGGTTGTTGGCCACGAAAGTGATCGGCAACGGCGTGTTTCTGCGCAGGGCTTCCCAGCTGTCGCCCCTGAGGTCCCTGCCCCAATCGGAGAACGGAGAGGCGGGGATGAACACCCGGTCGAAGCCAGTCAGTCGAGTGCCAAGCGCACGCAGGTGGTCCGCGAAATCCTTCACCGTCAGCAAATCGCCTAGGATGATGTTCCCGCCAAAGTAGTCGTTGCTAACCGCGTGGACTTCGCATTGTCCTGGTGCAGGCGGCGAGCCAAGCTCATGGAGCATCAACTCCACCTCCGGTCTCATAAGGTAAGAAGAGAGGACGAGGACACGTTCGCCCGCAGCGACGGACCTGCACACTGACTTAAGCGGAGCCGGATTGAGCCCCTGCGCGATCAGCAGGCCGAACCCCCGCCCGCGATCACGTGCTTGTGAGGGCGGAAAGACTGCCGTGAGTTCCGTGCCGCCACGCGTAAACTCAATATTCAGATCGAGCTCGCCATATAGGTCGGCGAGTTCGATGAACCGGTGCGCCTCATAGGCCCAGCGGGTGCGCATGCCGTTGATGGTCTGGATCACATCGCCGTAGCGGAAGCCACAATGCTCGGCGGCCGTGTCCGGCATTGCGCCGAGAACGAATGGCCTGGTGTGGTCTTCGTGGTGCCAATGAGCCTCTGCAAGCCTCGGCTGCACCAGCAGAGGAGTGCAGACAATGTCCCTCATCCTGCGGACGCGGGCAACGATGCGCCTGTGGAAGTCCTCGGTCAGCTCGTCGGGCACATTTGGCAGGTATCGCGTGTAGCCCGGCAGGGAAACGGAAACGAAGCAAGGCCGAAACGCGTCGCTGAAGAGGATCGTGCGTTCGAGGTCTTCTTCGTCAAGCTCGGGTGGCCACGGTACGATGACCAAGCCGAACGGGACACCTGCAGCGTGCAGCAGCGGAAGGCTTGCCGCGGCGACTTCCGGGGTCTTGTCGCGCATTACGATCTTGCGCTTCTGTGGGTCGGCGCTGTTCAGCGAGATAGTGAGCTGCAACGGGTGCAGGTGCTTCAGCGATGCCACGACGTCCGCGGTGAGAGTCCGGCCATTGGTGATCAGATCGAGCACACCCGGGGTGCGCGTGCGGATCTCCTTGAGGAACTCCATGCACTGCGGGTGGCTGAACGCGTCGTAGTACTGGTGGAAAACGTCGAACAGCGCGCGGCCCCTGGCGCCGTCGTAGTATTTCAGACGGGTGTCCAGCTCCGACCGCGTCACCCGCTGCTTGGGGGTACGCAGCTCCGGCGGGGAGCCGAACTCGTAGCAGAACTCGCACGCTACGTTGCAGACACCGCTGGCAAGGTAATGCTCCAGGGGCTCCGTATCCCCTGGCCGGATTTCTGTGAGCCATGCCGAGAGCGGTTGAAGGCGAAACCCGTCCGGCTCTATTGCTTGCCCCGTTTGCGCGTCGAAGATCTGCAGCGCCCGCATGAGCGCGGACAAACACCTGGACACGGCCGGGATGCGCGGCTCTGTCTGATGCACCATGTTCAATGGCAGGTACGGCGACCTCTCGGCCGTCGACGGCAACGGATACTTGCTCTCGCGGCCGAGCGCTGTCCCATCGGCCTCGAGCGAAGCGAGGAGTAGCCATCGGCTAAGCATGGCCGTCAGAAGCCCGGCCTGAGCCTCGTCGAGGCCTTGTGTAGCCTCTACTTCGGGATGGGATCGGTCAGTCATGCAAGTGCGTCTGGTCAGGCCGCACCAGATGCATTAGGAAGACCCGTCGGTGCGAGTGGCGCTCTTCAAGGCATCCTGCAGCTCGGCGATCGCTCCATCGGAGAGCGCGATTGAACGTCGCGGGCGGGACCCGCCCATCATGAGCATGAGGTCGCGCTCCACCATCGAAAGCAGGCCTCCGAGGTCATCGAGATCGACTGCCGCAAGGCGAGCTGCATCGTCATCGCCGATCTTGTGGCCCCGTGCCTTCGCGGCGCTCACCAGTCCACCCTTGCGCGCCTCGTGCGCGAAAGTCTGATCGGTCATCAAGCTCCAGAGAATTTTTCTCAGTTCGGCTGAAGTATCTTGAGCCATGAGGTACTCGCTGGTGAGTATTGACGCAGCCGAAACGGTAGCCGGACGCTGCGGGTGTGTCAAGTAAGCATGGAGCTACCTTCGGAGGCCTCGGTGCGGATGCGACCGGCCGCTTCGGGGCGTCGAATTCAGGGCCGCGGATGTCGCTGATGGGTCGGTGACGCCAGTTCGCGAGTTTCGGATGCAGCCGCTCCGCTCCGATCTTGTCGCGGTTGTTGGGCGGCGACGCGAATGACCGCAATCTTCAACTCTGATTCGCCCAAGGCCTTCGGCGAAGATCAAGTTCCAAGGTGGACCGGTCATTCGCCCAGAAAACCGCCGCGGGCTCCTTTGGGTCGGTCGGAAACCTTCGACTCGCGCACCCACTGACCGCTGTCCGCTAGTGCAGTGTTCCATTCTGTTTGGAACTTAAGCGGCTATTGGCGCGAATGACCTTTTGCAGGATGTCGCGCGCGCTCTTGGTCCAAATGAATGGCTTGGGTTCCTTGTTGTGATGAGCGACGTACTCGTCGATGGCCTTGACCAGTTCGGGCACGCTGGTGAACACGCCTCGGCGTAGCCGTTCGGTCGTGATATCGCGGAAGAAGCGCTCGACCATGTTCAGCCAGGACGCGGATGTCGGCGTGAAGTGCATGTTGAAGCGCGGATGCTTGGCCAGCCATTCCTGCACCGCGGGATGCTTGTGGGTGGCGTAGTTGTCCGCGATCAGATGCAGCGTCTTGTCCTTGGGCGTCTGGCGATCAATCTTGCGCAGGAACTTCAGCCACTCGACATGAGTGTGGCGCTGCAGGCATTGGCCGATGACCTGGCCGTCAAGCACGTTGAGCGCGGCGAACAGCGTCGTCGTGCCGTGGCGCTTGTAGTCGTGCGTCATTGTCTGCGCCCGACCTTTCTTCAGCGGCAATCCTGGTTGCGTGCGATCAAGCGCCTGCACCTGGCTCTTCTCGTCGCAACACAGCACCAGCGCGTGTTCGGGCGGCGACATGTACAGGCCCGCGATGTCTTCGAGCTTCTCGACGAACTTCGGGTCACGTGAGATCTTGAAGCAAGATGTGCGGCTTCAGCCCATTGGCCTGCCAGTGCCGCATGACGGTGCTGGCGGCCACTCCGAGTTCGGCGGCCATCTTGCGCGTGCTCCAGTGCGTGGCAGCCTCGGGCTTGCTCTGCGTGGTCAGCTCCACCAGCTTTTTCACGTCCACCTTCGTCGGCGGTGCACCGCGCGGTAAATCTCGCTCGATGCCTTCCAGGCCGGACTCGATGTAGCGCTCTCGCCAGCGCGCGACCTGTACCCGCCCAACATCCAGCCGCTCGGCAATTTCTTTGTTACGAAGGCCCTGCGCGGCCAGCAGCACGATTTGTGCGCGCTGCGACAAACGCACGCTCGTGAGCTTGGAGCGCACAAGCTTCGTCAGCTCTGCCTCATCCTCATCGCTCAGTACAACAACCGGGGCAACTCGCAATTGCTCGCTCCAATGCAAACCGAAGTAGAACACTGGAGCAATGCAATCCAATTAAGTTCGATTAAGAATCGAACGCTACACTAGATTGCTGACCGTCGAAGGCACTGCAAGTGCCCCGCGAAGCCGCGGCGCAGGGGTTGATGAGAGCGGCGCCAGTGAAACCATGAGTGCTCCAAACCGGCAACGGCACGAAGGAGCCTCAAGATGGTTGCGACCACGAATTGGAAGGACGAGGATGGCAAGACTGGGCGAGCGCTCGCGACAGTGCCGGGTGGCGCCTCGATTGCACCGACTTTGCTGGGGCGGTCCGCACCCCGCATCCCGATCGGCGGTCGCATCCGCGCTGGCATCAAGGTCCTGACGCGCAAGGCCGCCGAGGTTGCGGAAGCCAAGCGGCTCTACGACGAGGGTGTGGCGCAAGGCCGTGGCTTCGACGCGATCGAGCGCGACATCGCTGCGAAGTGCGAGGGCCTGAGCAATCCGCTCACTCCGAAGAACGTCCCTTACTTCACGGTCCGCGGTGAGGATTTTCCCAACCCAGAGATCGCTCGCCAGATCATGGACCTGTACGCGGAGGATCGTGGCGACGGGGTGCGGCGCCTCTACCGCTTTCCCGTTGTCTTCCCGGCCGATGCTTGGCAGAACGTGATGCCGCACGAACTGGTCACTTGGACCTTGAGCGAGCGCAGGTATTGGTCCGAATACTCGGAGGACGGGCAGACGCGCTACTGCATGACCCACCAGCCCGTCCCGGTGAGCAGCGGCCAGCGCGCCATACGCATCTTCGGCGGGCGCAAGACCATGCCGCGACCGGACAACAACGGCCTTTGCAAGCCGGAGTCATGCCCCGAGTACCAGACGAAGAAGTGCAACCTCTCGGGGCGCTTCATCTTCTTCATGCCGGGCATCAGGACACTGGATGCGTTCGATTTGCCGACCAACAGCTTCTACGCGATGCAGGCCGCGATCGAGAAGTTCCAGGCCATCGGGTTCATGCGTGGCGGACGGATATCCGGTTTCCTCGACGGCAAGCGCACGCCGTTCTTCATCACGAAGCGGCTGGTCGAGGTGTCCCGCATCGGCGACGACGGGAGGCCGACTCGCGTGTCCCAGTGGCTGATCGAGCTCGAGGCACCCGTGGACGTCACTGCGCTGCTGCGCCCTGATGACGACTTAGAGGCGCTGGAGCATCGGGCAGCGGAGGCGACGGCGGTGCTCGAGGGCCGACCGCCGTCCGAACCGAAGGTCAACGAGGACGGTGTGATCGACATGGAAGAGCCGGGCCCCAGTAGCTGTGACACTCGAACCGGGCCCGCGACGCCCGAGGCGGTGCCATCGGCTCGGTCGGGACGCGCCGCATCGGAAATGGGGCAGAACAGCGAATCAGTGGTGCCGCGCGCTGCAAGCCCGGCTCCGGAGCCCGCTTCCGGGAAGCAGTCCGTCGTGAGCGCCAAGGCACCGCCGCAGGCTGACGTCGCGTGGATCCTCGACGCCGCGGCGGCTCTGGGCGTTGATCGCTTCGAGCAGTACGCCGACAAGCGCTGGGGCAAAGGATGGAAGTTGGCTGCGGGAGGTCGTAAGCGGGCGCTCGACGAAGTGACTGCGTTCGCGGACGACCCGAGCGGTTTCCAGGAGAAGGTGAAGGCGGAACTCGAGGTTTTCAGCTGACCTTGAATGCGGTGTTGCCGGCGAGATTCTGTGTCAGCACGGCGGTGCATCTCCGCGCCGCCATTCACGAAAGGACGAACCCATGATTAGAGTCGGTCACTTCTCTGACCTTCACTACAGCGCCAGGAACTTGGAGGAGGCCGACCGCTGCTTCGGCTTCGCGGTCGACGAGGCGATCCGTCGCGGTATCGACGTCGCGGTGCTGTCCGGCGATGCGACGGACCACGCGCTGGAGATGCACAATCCCGCCGTCGAGCGCCTGGAGCGCCAGGTCGCCAAGCTGGCAGACCATTGCCCGGTCCTGATGCTTCAGGGCACCTTCTCGCACGAGCCGCCGGGCACGCTGGCCACCTTCGGCATGCTGCGCGGCCGCTGGCCCATCAAGGTGATTCAGCGCATCTGCCAGATGGCCCTGCTCGACGACGGCAACTGGTCCGAAAGCGAGGGCTGGCGGTTCGACACGGTTCCTGCCGCCAGGGCGATCTTCACCTGCGTGCCCACCGTGAACAAGGCCAACGTCGCGGCTGCGGTGGGCGCGGCGGACGCGGCGGTCGCCCACGGTGAGCAGCTCGCGGCGCTGCTGGCCGGCTACGCGCCCATCAACGCCTCGGCGCGGCAGTCGCTGATTCCTACGATCGCGGTGTCGCATGGCACGGTGAGCGGCTGCGTCACGGAGCACGGGGTGCCGATGGCCGGCTTCGACCATGAGTTCACCACCGGGTCGCTGCTCAGTGCGGGCGCGCAGGCGTTCATGCTCGGTCATATCCACCGCCACCAGTGCTGGGAGGATGACGGTCGGCTCGTGGCGTATGCCGGCTCCATCGGGCGCTTCCACCACGGCGAGATCGGCGACAAGGGGTTCCTGCTGTGGGATGTCGGCGCGTCCCTCGCTCGGTGCGAGCTGGTGGCCACGCCGGCGCGCCGGACAGTGGACCTCGTGTTCGAGGGAGTGCCAGACCTGGCGCAGATCGAGGTTGCGCTGCAGGCACAGGACGTCGCGGGCGCGCACGTGCGCGTGCGCTGGGCCGTCGCCGATGAGGATCGGCACCAGGTGGACCGCGAGGCGATCCGGCGGGCGCTGAATGGGGCGGCCGACATCCAGCTCGAAGGTCGCGTGGTGCCGATCGTGCGCAGCCGGGCGGCGGGCATCTCCAAGAGCGCCAGCCTGGCGGACAAGGTTCGCGTCTGGTGCAAGGTGGCTGGCGTGAAAGACGAGCCGCTGCTCGACTGCCTCACCGAGCTGGCCTGCGAGGACCCGAGTGTCATCGCGGCCAAGGTGCTGGCTGCACCGGCGTCGGAGACCAACCGGGACGGCACGCCGGCCCGAGATGAGCCGCCGCCGTCCGTGACATCGGTGAGCGATGCCGGGCTGGCGTTGGACCTCTTCTGACACGCCGGGGCACGGGTTGCTCGCGCCCCGGCTGCATCGAGACTAAAGACCACTGGCCCACGACGTGGGCTTCCATCGGACCGATACGGGAGAAGACGTGGACACTGCGGAACAACAGACGTTTGCTGATGAGCGGGCGGCGGGCTATCAGCCCCTGCACCTGACGCTGAAGGGGTTCAAGGGGATCAGAAGCGGCCTGGGCCGCGACGTGCTGACCCTGGACCTGGATGCCATCTGCACCGATGCCACGCTCGTGGCGTTCTCGGGGACCAACGGCCGCGGCAAGTCGACCATCATCGACAACCTGCACCCGTACCTCGTGATGCCATCGCGGGCCGGCGCTGACGGTCTTGGCGCATTCTCATACTACGACCACTTGCACCTGCCCGAGAACGAGAAGGTGCTGGTGTGGCGTCATGCGGGCGAACGGTACAAGACCCACCTGGTCTTTCGCCTGAACGGACGGCGCAAGACCGAGGCGTTTCTGTTCGTCGAGGAGGCCGGCTCGTGGCGCCCTGTGCGGCTTGCCGACGGGACCGTGGTCGACGGCAAGGTGGATACCTACGAGCAGGCCGTGATGGCCATCCTGGGCCCGGCCGACACGTTCTTCACGTCCGTGTTCTCCGCGCAGGGCAAGCGGCCGCTGTCGGCTTTCAAAAATGCCGAGATCAAGTCGCTGCTCGGCGATCTGTTGGGGCTCGAACAAATTCGCGAGCAGGGCGCGCGCGCAGCGGAGACAACCCGCCTGCTCAAGGCGGGGCTGACGGTGGTCCGCACCGAGCAAGGCCAGGTGACCGACACAGTGGCGCGGTTGAATCGGCAGGTCGAAGCGTTGGGCGATCCGTCCGCGATCGTGGCGGAGGCAGAGGCAACCAAGAGGGCCGCGGCGGCCGAACTGGTCGACGCGCAGACCCGCGTCGCGCAGCTGGAGGCGGACGCAGTCAGTGCGGAAGGAACGGAGCGGCGGCGGGCGGATCTCCATGCCGAGCGAGAGAAGGCAACGGGGCAAATCCAAGCCTCTGCGAAGCGCACCCAAGAGGAGGGCGCCCGGCTGGACCAGCGGCAGGCCATGCTGCGTCAGCGCGCTGACGCTCGCAAGCGTCAGCACTGTGAGCGGGTGCGACAGCTGGAGGTGCGCCGGGCCGGCCTGATGCGGACCATGGAGCTTGCGGGTGCGATCCACCGCGCGGTGCGGCGGCAGGATCTCGTCTCACGCGTCGTCGAGCAGCGGCGGGCGCGCCTGGTTCAGGCGCAAGCCGCGGCGGAGAGCGCAGAGCGGCTCAAGGAACAGGTGCGACGGTGCAGCCAGGACGTGGCGGGCATCGAGCGCGAAGCGGGACAACTGGCCCTTCGGCAGACCGACCTGCAGCGGCGCTATGGCCTGGCGCTCAGCGTGCCGTGCGCTGGCACCGACCTCCAGGGACGATGCCAGCTGCTTGGCGACGCCCGCGCGGCGCAAGCCCTGCTGCCGAGCGTCGACGGACAACTCGGCCAGCTCGCGGATCGCAAGCGGGACGCGCTGGCGCACAAGGCCCAGGCCCAGTCCGCGCTGGACCGTCTCTCTGGTGCCGCTGAACAACGCAACTTGGCGGAGCTGCGGCTCGAGCGAGCGGAAGCAACGCTGACCAAGCTGCGACTCACTGCGGCTCGCGAAGGCGAACTCGAACAGGCACGGTCGAGCTTGGCTGCGGTCGACGAGGAGCTGCGTGGCATGGGTGCCGAGCCGCCCGACGAGACCGAGGGGGAGAGCGCGGAGCGGCGGGAGATCGAAGAGGCGCGGCTGCGCCTGCAAGGCGAGGCAAGCGCCTCCCAAGCGGACGCGACCACACGGCTGGAAGCGGCGAATCGCGCGCTGGCAGAGTTACCGGCGCCGTTCGACAACCGTGCGCTGGCGACCGCCCGCGGCGGTGCGGCAAGTGCCGCGGGCGCGGTGCAGTCGGCCGAGCGGCGGCATCAGGACGCGATCCGAAGGCAGGAGCAGCTCGCGGCACTTCGCTTGCAGCTGCAAACGGCGCAGCGCGAACAGGCCCAGTGCGACGAGCGGGCCGCCCGGATCGAGCAGGCGCTGGGCCAGTGGTCACTGCTCGCCAAGTGCCTCAGCAACGACGGGGTGATCGCGCTGGACATCGACGATGCCGGACCGACGTTCGGGGCGCTGGCCAATGATCTGCTGCTCGCTTGTTACGGACCGCGCTTCACGCTGGAGGTCTGCACGCAAACGGCGACGGCCAAGGGCGAGTTGCGGGAGGACTTCGACATCATCGTGCACGATGGCCTGCGCGGCGAGTCGAAGAGCCTGAAGCTGGTCAGCGGCGGTGAAAGGGTGTGGATCAACGAGTGCCTGACGCGGGCGATCGCGCTGTACCTGGTAGGCAACACCGGCCGCCGCTTCGGCGCGTTGTTCTCGGACGAGGCCGATGGGCCGCTGGACCCGGAGCACAAGCGCATGTTCATGGAGATGAAGCGGGAGGTGCTCAGGCTTGGGGGCTATGAGCGCGAGTTCTATGTGTCGCAGAC
>Ga0207679_10000287_pt1 | contig 38346 bp, 40 predicted proteins | sample KBSC73metaG_FD_184320 | JGI IMG/M metagenome (GOLD analysis project Ga0207679, IMG submission 184320) | Corn rhizosphere microbial communities from Kellogg Biological Station, Michigan, USA - KBS C7-3 metaG (SPAdes) (version 2) | ecosystem: Host-associated > Plants > Roots > Rhizosphere > Soil ... | reverse complement strand
TACGGCAGCCTTCGACCCATTCCTGCCATTAGCTAGGCTTGAAGTCGGCCGCCCCCCAGAACTCGTCCCTCGCGCCCGTCTCCAGCAAAGAAGTGCCAGTTTTCATACCCGCAGGAGTTCGAAATCAGTTCGAGCACAGCACCATTGAAGAACGTTACGATAAGATCGGACGATGGGCAGCGCATAGTCAGTTCAGCGACGACATTGTCTCCGACCGCCTTCCGAACGTGCTCTGCAGCATCCACAGGCTGATCTAGCCCAAACAGCTGATCGTGGTCTTTGTCAGTCACCACGATGCTGCCACCACTCGTAAGTCGCCAAACGCACTCGACACTGAGAGTGAACGGCGGGTCGAACTGGAAGTACCAGACATAGCCTTCCTGTGAGACCTCGACGAGCTTGCTTCCCCTCAGGGTCGCAAGCGCCCCCGGTATCACGGCTTCGGTCATGGCTTATCAATGCCAATCAGCCGCAGCCGCTGCAATGTCAGCTTTCCACCCAAAGCTGCCGTTAGCCTGCCAACCCGTTGATTGATTCGGCGAGCTTCACGTCGCGTTCGGTGACTCCGCCCGCGTCGTGGCTGGTCAGGCGGAAGTCGACTCGGTTCCAGACGCTGGTGAACTCCGGGTGATGGTCCGCCTTCTCCGCATGCAGCGCGACGCGGATGAGGAACCCGAACGCCTCGCTGAAGTCCTTGAACTTGAACGTCCTGACCAAGGCCTTGCCGCCGTCCTCGAATTGCCAACCCTCGGGCGCATCCATTGCCGATCCTCCTGCCGCAGCCGGTAGCGTCTAGCCCAACGCGCCGCTGAGTTGGAGCCTAGTGGCTTCCGACGCGATGGAAGCGGTAGCGGCCGTGGACTCGGGATGCCTGGTAGGTCTGCCCGGAGCTGCAGGTCACCTTGTAAACCCCGGAGCCGACCGCCGTGCTCGATGCGACGTCGCCGCATTTATATCCGACCCGGTCGAGCGTTCGCGCGATCGTTTTGCCAGGCAGCGGCATGTCGGCAGCGACGGGTTGGGCGGGGAGGAGGTCTGCCGCAACCTCGTCGCTTGCCGTTTCGATGGGTTGATCGCTTGTCGCCGGGTCTGCATCGGCCAGGCTCCGGCTGACCTGATTCATCCACGCGGAGCTCGGTCCATGTCCGGAAGGAGCCCGCTTGGAATGCACGGTCGGGGTGGTGATTGCCGGTTCGGCCTCTGCTTTGACTGGTGCTGCCGCGGGCGCGGTCGCATTCGTGTGAAGCCCTACCGTCGAGCGTCCGATGCCCGGCATCGGATCCGCCACCGCAGACGCTGCGTCATCCTTCACCGACATGCCCGCGATCGCGCCGATGAGCCCGGCGGCAACAACAAATCCCCCAACCGCAAGGACCGGTCGCTTCCAGTCGATCGCGCGCTCTTCGGGCTCGCGAACAGGTGCCCGTGCGGGCCGCGCCCGCAGCTCTTCGATTTGCGCCTCGAGGGCTCCAGCGGGCCGCTGCACCGTCGGCGTCCGCTCTTGCGCGATGGGCTCGGCAAGTCGTGTGACATGTGGCTCTGGCAGAGGTGCGATCGCGTCCGCCTCACCGACAGCCGCCGCGGCGATGAACGGTGCCCAGCGTAGCCGAGGCGTGGCGAACGCCCACTGTTGTCCAACCGGATTGGGGGCCAGGCCGAGCGAGCGGTCATATTCTCGCCGCCGTGCCGGGTCGCGGAGCGTCTCGTAAGCGATGCAGATCTGCGCGCCGCTGCCCATTGGGTGAGCTCCGAACAGGCTCATCTTGCGTGCGAATGCTTGGCTTATCTCATCGTCGTTTGCCGCTGGCGTGAGCCCCAGCGTCTCGTAATGGCTGGGACGCGACCGTACCGAGCTGACCATCTTTGCCCTCCCCTGAAAAAGGCCCGACCCCTGAGTCCTAAGCCTCGGAGGGTGCGGCCCTTTCTTATGGGAATCCAGTTCGGTCCGGCTTCGGAAGCAGCCGTTTCGTCGGCAACCGGCCGCGCTTTAGATGGCTACCGGGAATTTAACGACGTCATACGATCGGGATCGGGAGCGCCTTGCATTGCTCCGGCGGCGCATCAGCCTCGGGCGCCTGCCGCGCTTCGTCGGTTGCGGCCACCTTCTGGATCTTGGGCTCGCGCGTCATCGGTGCCGCGGGACCGAGCTGCTGGATCGGCAAAGGTTCGCTGCCGACCGGCAGCACGATCTGCGCTCCCGCGCGCAGCCGCGCGGCGCCCGGCGGCGCACAGGCTGCCGCGGCATCGGCGAGAATGATCAAGGCGGCCACAGCGCTCATCCTCTCCCGCGTTGCTACGCGGCCGCGCTTCAAGCAATCAGCTCGCACCGACCTGTCCCGACGCGGTACGCCCCGATCAGCAGCTGAAATAGTGCTCCGTCGAGGCTGGCCACGTAAGCCGGTAGGTCACCATGAAGCCGTCATGGTCTGACAATTGCGGACTGTCGGGGCTTCCGTCGAAGATCGCCTCGACCCGGATCGGCCGCACGGACACGGGGCTTCCGCTGTAATAGAATTGCAGGTCCTGTGTATCCATCCATGGGGCGTCGCCGTCCCACGACATCTTGACCTCGCAGCCGAACGAGGTGTCGGCGCACACCCGGTGGACGAGCGTCATCGCCTGGTAGCGCGAGAAATTTTCCCATCGCGGCTCGGAGCGCCGCATGTTGAAGTCGCCCCCGAAGATCACCGGATAATTGTCATCGTGGGTTGAATCGATGAACTCAGATGCCTCAAGTGCCTGCCGGTCGTGCGCCGCGAGATGGCGGGCGTCCGGCGCCCGAGAAGCGCCGCGCGAGTTCATGTGCGTGTTGTAGAAATCGATCGGTGTCGGCAGGCCCGGAACGAACACCCGAGCCAGCACGATGCCCTTGTTGGCGAGGCAGTCCAGACCCGCGCATGACCGCGCTCCATAAGCGCGAACGTCGGAAGCGATCACAGGATAGAGCGAAGCGATCGCCAGCCCGCTGCCCTGAAAGCGGATTCCGACCTCGCCGCGCTTAAGCCGCGCTTTCCCGGGCAGTTTCTCTGTCGTCGATCCGGACGGCTTGGTCGAGATGGTTGGACCAGGCGTAATTGCCGGATAACCGGTCGCGGCCACCGCATTCTTGGACGCGCCGCTGAACATTTCCTGGAACAGGATGATGTCCGGGCCCGTCCCGGACGCGCGCATCGCCGACAGGCGTCTGCCGATCTCGGCAAGGTCCGTGCCCCGCCCCTTGCGCGCCGGGAAACCGAGGCCCTCGATATTGTAGGTAAGGACCTTGAGCGTCATCGACTTGACCTGGCCGCCATCGGCCTGGGCAAGGGCCGGCGGAACCGCTGCGCTGCACGCCAGCGTCCGCACCGGCGGCGGAGTGCCGCAACTCGTGAGTAGGAAGAGGATAGCGGCAACGCCGCAAAGCCCGCGCGTTCGAGCGATCAATGCCAGCCCCCCATGCCCATTGCCCGAAAAGAGGCATAGCATGCGGAGGCTCGGACCGGCAGCTATCGCAGCTTTGCAATCTTGATGTGGTCGAGCTTCGCCCGGTCCTTCACCGATTCCTCGCTTCGAGTGAGCGCCTTTGCGATCGCCCTCAGCGCCATGCCCTTGCCCGCGAGCGTGTGCAGCTTCTGGATCTCGTCCTGCCGCCACGGTTGCCGGTGCCGCTCGAACCGTTCGCTCATGATGACCCCTCCTGCGACGCCTCATATCACAAATGAAAAGGGCCGCCCCTTGCCGGAGCGGCCCTGATCGTCGTGAACTTGAAAAAGCCTGGGCTTAGCCGAGCATTTCCTGCTCGAGCTTCTTGGCCATTTCCTCGATGTTCTCGGGCGGCCAGCCGGGGATGTCCATGCCGAGGCGCAGGCCCATCGAGGCAAGGACTTCCTTGATCTCGTTGAGGCTCTTGCGGCCGAAGTTCGGCGTGCGGAGCATCTCGGCCTCGGTCTTCTGGACGAGGTCGCCGATGTAGATGATGTTGTCGTTCTTGAGGCAGTTGGCGCTGCGCACCGACAGCTCGAGCTCGTCCACCTTCTTCAGGAGGTAGCGGTTGAGCTGGTTGGTGTCGGTCGGCGCTTCGGCGGCCATCGGCACGGCCTGGCCGATCATCGGCGAGGACGGCATGCGCACCTGGCTTTCGTCGAAGTGGACGAAAAGCTGCAGCTGGTCCTGGAGGATCCGAGCGGCGTAAGCGAGCGCGTCCTCCGGAGTGACCGTGCCGTCGGTCTCGATCGTCAGCGTCAGCTTGTCGTAATCGAGCTCCTGGCCGACGCGGGTGTTCTCGACCTTATAGGCGACCTGGCGAACCGGCGAGTAAAGCGCGTCGACCGGGATCAAGCCGATCGGCGCGTCGGCCGGACGGTTCGCAGCGGCGGGCTGGTAGCCCTTACCGATGTCGACGGTCAGCTCCATGTTGAGGTTCGCGCCTTCGTCGAGGTGGCAGATGACGAGGTCCGGGTTGGTGACCTCGATGTCGCCCGTGGTGGCGATCATGCCCGCAGTGACCTCGGTCGGGCCCGTGGCGGACAGGTGGAGGCGCTTGGGCCCCTCGCCTTCCATCTTGAGCGCGATCTGCTTCACGTTGAGCACCATGTCGGTGACGTCCTCGCGGACGCCGGCGAGGCTGGAGAACTCATGGAGCACGCCATCCATCTTAATCGACGTGACGGCTGCGCCCTGGAGCGAGGAGAGGAGCACTCGGCGAAGCGAATTGCCGAGAGTCATCCCGAAGCCGCGCTCCAGCGGCTCGGCGACGAACACGCCGCGGCGGCGCGCGTCGCCCCCGGACTGCTTCTTTTCGAGCGCGTTGGGCTTCTTGAGTTCCTGCCAGTTCTTTGCGTTGACGGCCATTTTCATCCCTTGGCAGTTGGGGGCTGCGCCCCTCGGTTCAAATTTCCTCGCCGAGATAGGAACTTCGGCGAAAGTTTTTAGACGCCCTGGATCAGACCCGACGTCGCTTCGAAGGCCGGACCCCGTTATGCGGGATCGGGGTCACGTCACGGATCGAGGTGATCGTGAAGCCAACCGCCTGCAGCGCGCGGAGCGCGCTCTCACGGCCCGAGCCCGGGCCCTTCACTTCGACCTCGAGGGTGCGCACGCCGTGGTCGGCGGCCTTGCGGCCGGCGTCCTCGGCAGCAACCTGCGCGGCGTAAGGAGTCGACTTGCGGCTGCCCTTGAAGCCCATCATCCCTGCACTCGACCAGGCAATCGCATTGCCCTGCGCATCGGTGATGGTGATCATGGTGTTGTTGAAGCTGGCGTTCACATGGGCGACGCCGGCGGTGATGTTCTTGCGCTCTCTCCTGCGGAGGCGCTGCGGTGCCTGAGCCATCGAATTCTAATCCCTAAATCCTGTTTTGCCGTTGGATGCTTGTTCAGCACGCCATCCGGCGGAAAAGTGTCTCGCAACCATCCCCTGGATGGTCGCTCGCTTACTTTTTCTTGCCGGCAATCGGCTTGGCCTTGCCCTTGCGGGTGCGCGCATTGGTGTGCGTGCGCTGGCCACGAACCGGGAGACCCCGGCGATGACGGAGCCCACGGTAGCAGGCGAGGTCCATCAGGCGCTTGATGTTCATCGCGGTCTCGCGGCGAAGATCGCCCTCGACCGTCAAGTCCTTGTCGACCGCCTCGCGGATGTGCAGCACCTCCTGGTCGGTGAGGTCCTGGACGCGCTTCTCGGGTGCAATCCCGAGCTGCTCCGTGATCTTCTTGGCCGTGGTGCGGCCGATTCCGTGGATGTAGGTCAGCGCGACTTCGACGCGCTTGTTTGTGGGGATGTTCACCCCGGCAATACGAGCCATTCGTTACCCTTCTTCAGCTCCACGGGGCGCCGTTCGCCCCATCTCGTCGCTAGAATGGTCCCGCTTCCAAACGAAAAGCCGACGCGCGCACGAATGCGCCGCCGGACAACCGGTGGATCGGGATAGGGCGCAGATAGGATTCGCCTTGAGGAGAGTCAAGGCCTCGGAAGTTGTCAAAGTTGGCACCGCAACGCGCGCGCGCGAGTCCCAAGACTTGGCCATCACCCGGAATGCCGCCGAATTTCCACCGCACCGGATCGGCGGCACATGACTCTCGAAATCCTACTTTTCCAGCCTTAGTGCGTTGCAAAGGCTGTGCAGGAAAGACGCATCCACCAGGTTTTCGCCGTCAGCGTCTCGCTGAAGGGGTTGCACGCGCTGTTCGAAATCGCCGCCGGGCTTGCCCTTTATTTCACCAGCACGGCGACCATCCTCGGCTGGATCGGTCGATACACCACCGACGAGCTGAGCGAGGATCCGAACGACTGGGTCGCGACCCATCTGCTGAGATTCGGCCAGACCTTTTCCGTCCAGGAGCACGATTTCTTCGCTTTCTATCTGCTCAGCCACGGGATCGTGAAGATCATCCTCGTCTACGGCCTGCTGAAGGAGAAATTGTGGGCCTATCCGGCGAGCTTCGTCGTGTTTGGGGCCTTCATCGTCTACCAGCTCTACCGCTACAGCTTCACCCACGAGGTCAGCCTCATCCTGCTCAGCATCTTCGACCTGTTCGTGATCGCGCTCGCGGTCCACGAATATCGGCTGCTTCGCAAACACCTCCCGACCCATTAAGGCCCCCGCGAATGCAGCGGCTTACCCTCGCCGGCGGGGTCCCCGATCATCTCAAGGGGAGCATCCTCGCGCTCGGCAATTTCGACGGATTCCATCTCGGCCACCAAGCGGTGGTCAGCCGAGCGGTCGCGCGCGCCTTCCACGAGCGGCGGCCGGTCATCGTCGCCACCTTCGATCCGCACCCGGTCCGCTTCTTCAAGCCCGATGTGCCGCCGTTCCGCCTGACCACGCTCGACCAGCGGCAGGAGCTGTTCGCTCATGCCGGCGCCGACGCGATGCTGGTGTTCGAGTTCGGCGCCCCCCTTGCTTCGATGGACGCGGAGGAATTCATCGCGGAGGTGCTGGCGAAGCAGATCGGCGCGGCGGGCGTCATCACCGGCGACGACTTCAGTTTCGGCAAGGGCCGCAAGGGCGACGCGACGCTGCTCGCAAGGCTGGGGCCAGCGCACGGCGTCGCCGCCGAAGCGGTCGCGCAGGTGGTGCTCGACGGCGAGCGGATTTCGTCGGGCCGGGTCCGCGAGGCATTGGTCGATGGCGATACGAGGACGGCCACCCACATGCTGAGCCGCGATTATGCGATTGAGGGCGTGGTCCAACGCGGCGACGCGCGGGGGCGCGAGCTAGGCTATCCGACGGCGAACCTGGAGCTGGGGGACTATCAGCGTCCGAAATACGGCATCTATGCGGTGCGCGTGACGCTCGACGATGGAAGCGAGCATCCGGGCGTCGCCAGCCTCGGCGTGCGCCCCACCTTCCAGCCTCCGCAGGAGCTGCTCGAGGCGCACCTGTTCGACTTCGACCGCGACCTCTACGGCCGCAAGATCGAGGTCGCGCTTCACGCCTGGATCCGCGACGAGAAGAAGTTCGATGGAATCGCGCCCCTGATCGCCCATATGAAGGACGATGAAGCGAAGGCGCGGCACCTGCTCGCGCTCGACTAAGCCTCGAATTTGCAATCTAATGACCGACCGCTAGAGCCCGCTCCCATGGCCGACGCCCCCGACACGACCAAGGCGGATTACCGCTCGACCGTCTTCCTTCCGCGCACCGACTTTCCGATGAAGGCCGGCTTGCCGCAGAAGGAACCGGCGATCCTTGCGCGCTGGGAATCGGAAGGGCTGTACCAGCGCATCCGCGAGGGCCGCGAAGGGCGCGAGAAGTTCATTTTCCACGACGGCCCACCCTATGCCAACGGCGACATCCATATCGGCCATGCGCTCAACCACACGATCAAGGACATGGTCGTGCGGACGCAGAGCCTGCTGGGCAAGGACGCGCCCTACGTGCCCGGCTGGGACTGCCACGGCCTTCCGATCGAGTGGAAGGTCGAGGAACAGTACCGCAAGAAAAAGCTGAACAAGGACGAGGTGCCGGTCAGGGAGTTCCGCGCGGAGTGCCGGGCCTATGCCCAGCATTGGGTCGACGTCCAGCGCGAGCAATTGAAGCGGCTCGGGGTCAGCGCGAACTGGGACAAGCCGTACCTGACGATGAACTTCCATGCGGAGGCGACCATCGTCTCGGAGCTGTTCAAGTTCGCCGAGACCGGACAGCTCTACCGCGGCGCCAAGCCGGTCATGTGGTCCCCGGTCGAAAAGACCGCGCTGGCCGAGGCCGAGATCGAATATGAGGACATCGTCTCGACCCAGATTGATGTGGCCTTCGAGATCGTCGAGAGCCCGATCCCGGAGCTGGTCGGTGCATACGCGCTTATCTGGACGACGACGCCGTGGACCATCCCCGTCAACCAGGCGATCGCGTATGCTCCTGACGTTGAATACGTTTTGGTTCGATACGCCGACCGCGAATATTTAGTCGCCGAGGACCTCTGTTACGCACTTTCGCTTCGCACAGGAGCAAATGAAAGCGGCACTGGCGCACCCGCTAGTGGCGCGACAAAAGTAAGAATCTACAAAGGCTCCGAACTCGCCGGCACGATCGCTCGCCACCCGATGCACAAGCTCGGCGGGTTCTTCGCCAGGCCGCGGCCATTCCTCCCCGGCGACTTCGTCACCACCGACCAGGGCACGGGCCTCGTCCACATGGCGCCCGACCATGGCGAGGATGATTTCGAGCTGTGCCGCGCCAACGGCATCGATCCGGTCTTCGCGGTCGATGCGGGCGGCTTCTACCGGCCCGACTGGCTGTGGCTCGGGGGGCAGGGGAGCGTCATCAACGCCAAGTTCAACGCGCCCGACGGCCCGATCTGCTCGGATTTGCGCGAGGCGGGAGCGCTGCTCGCCGCGAGCGCGGACTTCCAGCACAGCTACCCGCATTCGTGGCGGTCGAAGGCGAAGGTCATCTACCGCTGCACGCCGCAGTGGTTCATCGCCATGGACAAGCCGCTCAAGCACCTGTCGCCGCTAACCCGGGGCGAGCAGCGCTGGGAGAATGAGGGCGGCGAGCCCAACGAGGTTCTCGACGAACGCAAGCCGACGCTCCGCGAGCTGGCGATGAACGCGATCAACGCAACGCGCTTCGTGCCGGAGAAGGGCCGCAACCGCCTGGGCTCGATGGTCGAGCAGCGTCCCGACTGGGTGATCAGCCGCCAGCGCGCCTGGGGCGTGCCGATCGCCTTGTTCGTCGAGAAGAAGACGGGAGAGCTTCTCGTCGACCGCGATGTGAACAAGCGCATCGTGGACGCTGTGCATGAACAGGGCGTCGACGCGTGGGACGCCGCGAACGCCGCCGCCTTCCTCGGCAATCGCAACGCCGACGATTACGAGATGGTCACCGACATTCTCGACGTCTGGTTCGACAGCGGCTGCACGCATGTCTTCACGCTCGAGAGCGGGCACTGGCCCGAGGAGCGCTGGCCGGCGGACATTTATGTCGAAGGTTCCGACCAGCACCGTGGCTGGTTCCAGTCGTCGCTTCTCGAAAGCTGCGGGACACGCGGGCGGGCGCCTTACGATGCGGTGCTGACCCACGGCTTCACGATGGACGCCAAGGGCATGAAGATGTCCAAGTCGCTCGGCAACACGATCGGCCCCATCGACCTCATGAAGGAATATGGGGCGGACATCCTTCGGCTGTGGGCGCTGTCGGTCGACTTCACCGAGGACCACCGGATCGGGAAGGAGATTCTGGCCGGGGTCGCGGACCAGTATCGCAAGCTGAGGAATACGTTCCGCTATCTGCTCGGCGCGCTGGAGGGCTTCAGCGAGGACGAGCGGCTGGAAGACGTCTCCGCCTATCCCGAGCTCGAGCGGTACATGCTGCATCTGGCCGACCTGCTCGACCAGAAGCTGCGCAACGCGGTCGATGATTACGACTTCAACAGCTACGTCCGGGCGCTGACCGATTTCTGCAACGAGGATTTGAGCGCCTTCTTCTTCGATATCCGCAAGGACGTTCTCTATTGCGAGGTGAACGCCGAGACGGGCGAGCAGACCGAGCGGCGGCGGGCATACCGTACGGTGCTCGATACGCTCTTCCACGCGCTGGTGCGGTGGCTGTCGCCGGTGCTGGTGTTCACCAGCGAAGAGGCATGGGGGACCCGCTATCCCGGCGCTGAGTCCGTGCATCTTCTCGAGTGGCCGGTCGTGCCGCAGGTCGATGCCGACGAGGCGAAGTGGACGAAGCTGCGCGAGCTCCGCACGCAGGTCACCGAAGCGATCGAACCGCTTCGGCGCGACAAGGTTCTGGGGTCGAGCCTCGAGGCCGAGGTCTGGGTCCCCGCGGACGAGGACGCCGCGCTGCTCGCGGAGCTGTTCATCACATCGACAGTCCACAAAGGCGAAGAGATCAGGGTGGCGAAGACGACCAACCACAAATGCGGACGCTGCTGGCGGCACGTGCCGGGCGTGAGCGAGGACGGGGCGCTCGACGAGCGCTGTGCGGAGGTGCTCCGTGGCTAAATATCGGCTCGGCTACGCGGTCGCGCTTTTGGTCTTCGTTCTCGACCAGCTCGTCAAATGGGCGGTCACGCACCCGCTCGGGATCAACGAGATCGGTGACCAGCTCGTGCTGCTTCCGATCTTCAACTTCACCTACACTCAGAACGAGGGAATTTCGCTCGGCCTCCTGAACGCCACCAACCCGATCGGGCGGTGGATGCTGGTCGCGATGACAACCGTCATCGCGGTCGGAGTGGCGGTGTGGATCGGGCGCGAGAAGAACCGGATCGATCAGGTCGCGCTCGGAATGGTGCTCGGCGGAGCGCTCGGCAATATCATCGACCGCGTGCGGTTCGGCTATGTCGTCGACTTCGCCGACCTTCATTTCGGGACTTTCCGCCCGTTTCTGGTATTCAATGTCGGCGATGCGGCGATCAGCATTGCAGTCGTGATCCTGTTGCTGCGCGCGTTTCTCGCCCGTAAGGATCATCAGGAAGGGCACGAGAAGCCCAAGGAGACAATCGAACATGCGTAAAGCCATGACCGCGATTCTGCTGGTCGCCGCTGTCGCCACGAGCGGCTGCGCCTCGCTGACCGGCAAGCGCAGGGCTCCCGACGAATTCCAGGTGGCCCGTAACGCGCCGCTGATCATCCCGCCCGACTTCAGCCTTGCCCCGCCGGTCGCCGGCACGCAGGGGCTCTCGGCCGGCGAAGCGCAGCAGCAGGCGATCGACGCCTTGTTCGGAGGCCCGGCGCCGCGCTCGGCCTCGGAGACGAGCATGCTCGACGCGGCCGGCCGCGACGATGCGCCGGTCGGCATCCGGTCGACCGTGTGGGATCCGGATACGCGGGTCACCGACAAGGGTGCGGAGACGCTCCAGATCCTCGCCGCTCCGGCTGCAAACACCAACATCGCAACCGCCCAGGCGGGCCAGTAACGAGCGTCGGGGGAGCAGAGTCCAGGATGGCCGAACAGAATCTCTCCGGGCGCCTCGTCGAGATCGAATCGATGCTCGATCGCTCGCGCCGCCGCTTCGAGGAAGGCACGCGGCTGGTTGAGGAAGCGCACAAGTTGCTGGCCGATATCCAGCAGGCACTGATCGGCAGTCCGCGGACCGTTTCTCCGGAAGACAGCGAGGAGGCCGCGTCGCGCCTGCTTGCCTCGCTCAAGGCGAGCGGTGGAGAGATGCCGGATACCCTGTGCGGCGGGCGGCTGTCGGTCGACCAGGTCCAGCGGCTGATCCGGATCGACGGCCATCCGATCGGGATCACCGAGATGGAATATCGCGTGCTCGAGCTGCTCGCGTTTGCGCGCAACAATGTCGTGACCCGTGCGATGCTGCTGAAGCATCTCTACCGCCGCTCGGACGACCAGCCGCAGCCGAAGATCATCGACGTGTTCATTTCGAAGCTGAGGAAGAAGCTGCGCAATGCGTCGGGCGGCGCGGAGTTCATCGAGACCATTCCGCAGCGCGGCTGGATCCTCCGCGACATCGACGAGAAGAGCGGGGCCTAAGACCACCTGCAAAGTGCTTTGCGGGTCCGGGATTCACCTTTCGTTAGCCTCGGCGGTTTACCTCCGAAGCAATGCTTAACCTCGTCGTACAGCCGGCACCCGATAATGCGCCTCTTCCCTATGCGGAGGCGGTGTCTCGGCTGGCCAGCGTTCGCCATGCATTGAGGCTGGTCGAGCCGTTCGGTGGCGGGCCGGCTTCGGATCCTTGCGACGATGAGGTCATCGCCGCCGCGTGGGACGGTGCCGGCGAGGCGCGCCAGCGCCAGTTCGACCGGCGTTCCGAACGGATGATCGGTGCCGCGGCAGCGGGAATCGAAGCCCTGCTGGTCGAAAGCCGGGAAGGGCGCGAGCCGCATTCCGAAGCCAGCCAGGCGCTCGTCGAGGAAATCCGCCGCGAGCTTCGCGACGTCGCGGGAATCGTCCTCGGCTAAGCCGGCCCGACCGCCTTCGGAGTCGAAGGGTCGGAACCCCAGTCGGTCCAGCTTCCGTCGTAAAGCTTTCCCGAATCGTACCCCAGAAGGTGGGGGGCGAAGATCAGGCTCGTCGCGGTGACGCCCGAGCCGCAGCTGGCGATGAAGGGCTGTGCCGGATCGATTCCGGCTTCGGCGAAGAGGCGGCGCAGCTCCTCAGGCGGCTTGAAGCGGCCTCTTTCGTCATAGAGCAGCCCGAACGGGAGGTTGCGGGCACCGGGGATGTGGCCGCCGGCGACGCCGGGGCGCGGCTCGGGCTCGGTCGCCTCGAAACGGCCCTTGCTGCGCGCGTCGACCAGGGCGCAGCCGGCGCCGTCGAGGATCTGTTGCTTCTTTACTGCATAATCGGGTCGCTCTTCCGCGGCGAAGGTCGCGCGGCGCGATTCCGGCTCGCCGCTTTCCGTTGCTCGGCCTTCGGCGGTCCACTTCTGCAATCCGCCGTCGAGGATGGCGACGTGGCGCGCCCCGAACCGGCGCAGCATGAACCAGCCTCGCGCCGCGGTTCGGATCGCCGAATTGTCGTAGACGACGATGCGGTCGTCGCGATCGATCCCGATCTCCGCCATCGCCGCCCCGAACTCTGCCGCTCGGGGTAGCATGTGCGGCGAGGGGAAAGAGTGGTCGGACAGCGCGTCGATGTCGAGAAAGCGAGCGCCGGGGATGTGCGCTGCGATAAATTCTTCGCGCCCGCTGCGGCCCAACGCCGGCATGTGCCAGCTGGAATCGACCACGACGAGCCCGCGCTCCCCGAGGTGCTGATCCAGCCATTGCGTCGACACGAGCGAGTCCATTCGGCTCCTCCGGCAATCCACAGGAAAATCCTTCGCCGGATTGCCACGCGTCTCCGCGGCTCGCAATGACAGGGGCGGGGGAATGACGACGCAAGCGGACATCAGGCTGCATCCCGGCTGGCTGGAGCCGCTTCGCGGCGAGTTCGCCGAGCCTTACATGGTGGAGCTGAAGCGCTTCCTCCTGGCGCAGCGCGAAGCCGGCAAGCGGATCTTCCCGCGCTGCTCGGAGTGGTTCCGGGCTCTCGACCTGACGCCCCCCGAAAAGGTGCGGGTCGTGATCCTCGGACAGGACCCCTACCATGGTGAAGGGCAGGCCCTCGGCCTCTGCTTTTCGGTCCAGCCGGGCGTGCGGGTCCCACCAAGCCTGGTCAACATCTACAAGGAGATCGAGAGCGACCTCGGGATCGCGCCGCCGCAACATGGCTTCCTCGAACATTGGGCCAGGCAGGGGGTGCTGCTCCTCAACAGCGTCTTGACGGTGGAGAGAGGCCTCGCCGCCTCGCACCGCGAGCGCGGGTGGGAGCGCTTCACCGATCGCATCATCCGCGAGATCAATGCCAAGCCGGAGCCGGTCGTCTTCATGCTGTGGGGCAGCTATGCGCAGAAGAAGGCGGCGTTCGTCGATACGTCGAGGCATCTGGTGCTGAAGGCGCCGCATCCATCGCCGCTGTCGGCGCATAGCGGCTTCCTCGGCTGCCGCCATTTCTCGAAGGCGAATTCGTTCCTGGAGAGCCGCGGCCTCCAGCCGATCGACTGGGCGTTGCCGGAGTGCGCTGCCGCCGGGTAAGAACCGGCGATGGAGACCCGCCATCTCGGCCAGCCAAGCTCGCTTCCGGCTTCGCCCGAAGAGGCGGTGCTCGATTATGTGCAGAACCCGCGCGGAGACGCGCTCTACCTCGTTCGCTTCGCCGCGCCGGAGTTCACATCGCTTTGCCCGGTTACCGGCCAGCCGGACTTCGCGCATCTCGTCATCGACTATGCGCCGGGCGAGACGATCGTCGAGAGCAAGAGCCTCAAGCTGTTCCTCGGAAGCTTCCGAAATCATTGCGGCTTTCACGAGGACGTGACGGTCGGGATCGGCCAGCGCCTGGTTGCCGAGATGAAGCCCAAATGGCTTCGCATCGGCGGTTATTGGTACCCGCGCGGCGGCATGCCGATCGACGTCTTCTGGCAGTCTTCTTCCCCGCCAGACGGCCTGTGGCTTCCCGATCAAGGAGTGCAGCCTTACCGCGGGCGGGGGTAGAACGGATGGCGGGGGCACCGAAGGTCGCAGTCCTGGGAGCGGGTTCGGTCGGCTGCTTCATCGGCGGGGCCTGGCTCGCCGCGGGCGTGCCGGTTACCTTCATTGGTCGGCCGAGATTGTCCAAGGACACCGACGCGCACGGCCTGACACTGAGCGACTACAGCGGCTGGCAGATTCGGCTCGGTCCCGGCGAAGTGGATTACCGATGCGGGCCCGAAGCGCTGGAGGGCGCAGAGATCATCGTCCTCACGGTCAAGAGCGGCGATACGGCGAGGGCAGCAGACGACATCGCGATGCAGGGCAGTCAGGGCGCGACGGTCATCAGCTTCCAGAACGGCGTCAGCAATGTCGAAATCCTCGAGCAGAACCTCGGCGGACGCTTCGAAGTCGTGCGTGGAATGATCCCGTACAACGTCGCCTATCTCGGCAATGGGCGCTTCCACAAAGGCGTAGCCGGTGACCTTTTCGTCGAGCAGCGCGCGACCATGCGAGCGCTCGCCGACGCAATCGGCGGCGGGCCGGCGGCTCTCAAGCTATCCGACGACATGCTCGGCCTCGCCTGGGGGAAATTGCTCATCAACCTCAACAATGCCGTGAATGCGCTGTCGGGGCGGACATTGCAGGAGGAACTCAAACAGCGCGATTTCCGCCGCGTGTTCGCCGCATCGATGCGCGAAGGTCTGAGCCTTTTGGAGCGTGCAGGCATCGAGCCGGCGACAGTCGGCCCGATTTCTCCCAAAGCCCTGCCGCGGATCATCGATTCCCCGGACTGGGCCTTCAACAACATCTTCCTCAAACGGTGGAAGATCGATTCCAAGGCGCGATCCTCGATGGCGGATGACCTTGCCGCCGACCGAAAGACCGAGATCGATTATCTCAACGGCGAACTGGTGCGGCTTGCCGAGCGGCTGCAGCGGTCGGCCCCCGTGAACCGGGCAATCGTCGAGCTCGTGCGCAAGGCGGAAGCCGGAGCACCGCCGCTCGCTCCGGCGGAACTCCGCAAAGGCGTGCTAGGCGGCTAGCGGCTCGGCAGCCTGGCGCCGTGTCCAGGCGTAGAGGCCTAGCGCCGCGACGGTGAAGAGGATCAGGCCGAGCGGAGTCGCCCAGGCGAAATCTTTCACGACGGCAAGCGGTGCGTCCTTATTGGTCGCCGCAACGATACCGGCGAAGACCACCCCGAAAAGGCTCTCGCCTACGATGAGGCCGGTGGCGAGCAATACGCCCATGCGCTGAGCGAAATCCGGAATGGCTGCGCGGCTCGCCCACTTGTCATAGAGGTGGCCGAGCAGTGCACCGATCGGGATCAGGATGGTGAGCGCCATCGGCAGGTAGATGCCCATTCCGACTGCGAGCGGAGGGAGCGAGCCGCGCTTGGTGGCGCGCAGCGCCTCGTCGACGATCACCACCACGACGCCGATGATCGCGCCCCACATGATGAGATTCCAGTCTAGGTTGCCGCCGAGCACCCCCTGGGCAATCGCGGAGATCAACTGCGCCTGTGGCGCGGCAAGCGCGGTGACCTTGGCACCCGGCACGCCCTGGAACCCGAACGCGGTGTTGAGAAGGTCGAGGATGGGCGGAATGACCACGGAGCCGAAGATGACGCCGAGCACCAGCGCAACCTGCTGACGCCACGGAGTGGCCGCGACGAGCTCGCCGGTCTTGAGGTCCTGAAGATTGTTGTTGGAGATCGTCGCAACCCCGAAGATCACCGCGGTAACGAATAGAGCGAAAGCGACGAGCGATTTCGACGCATCCCCCGCCACTCCCGGGAACAGCAAGGCGAGGATCAGCGAGATGCCGAGCACGGAGAGGATTCCGACACCCGAGATCGGGCTGTTCGACGCGCCGATGAGGCCCGCCATATAGCCGCAGACGGCGGCAATCACGACGCCGGCGATGAGGATGTAGATAATGCTGATCACGATGGTCGCGCCCGGGTTCGCGGCGATCGGGTTGGTGTTTGCGAATGCATAAAGAAGCAGGCCGATCGGGATCATCGAGACGAGAATCGTCGCGGTGACGATTCCGATGGGGATGTCGCGCTCGGTGATCGGCAGGGCTTCGCCGCGACCGGCTTTGCGCTCGCGGTTGGCCGCGAGTGCTCCGCTGACTCCCTTGACGATCGGCCCGATGATCCGAAGCAAGGTCCAGATCGCGGCGACGCCGATCGTGCCGGCGCCGATGAAGCGGACCTTGTGGACGAAGATGTCGCCGATGAAGTCGTCGATGCTGGTTCCCACCGGAATGGCGCCGGCGAGCGACGTATAGTGCGGCACGAGATACGCCCAGCTGATGAGGACGCCGACGAACATCGCAATCCCGACGGCGAGGCCGACGAGGTGGCCGACGCCGATCAGGGCAAGCGAGAAGCTGGCCGAGACCTGGCTTGCTCCGGATCCGACGCGGAAGCTCCTGGAGGCCGCGCCAGCCACGATTCCCATTCCTGCAAGCAGCTGATAGCCAGCGGCCGCGACCGAGCTCCAAATGATCATGACGAGGCCGCGGCGGTTTTCTTCAGGACCGCCGACACCTGCGCCGACCTTGAGAACTTCGGCTGCGGCAACGCCCTCCGGGTAAGGAAGGTCGGTCCCTGTAACGAGCGCGCGGCGAAGTGGAACCGAGTACATCACTCCGAGGATTCCGCCGATGCCGATGACGGCGACCGAAAGCCAGTATGGGAAGCCGGTCCACCAGCCGACCATGACCAGGCCGGGAAGAACGAAGATGATCGCCGACAGAGTCCCCGCCGCAGACGCGATGGTCTGGACGATGTTGTTCTCCTGGATCGTCGAATCCTTGAAGGCCTTGAGCACTGCCATCGAGATGACGGCGGCCGGGATGGACGTCGCGAAGGTGAGGCCGATCTTGAGGCCGAGATAGACGTTGGCGGCGGTGAAGACGACGGTAATGAGCGCTCCGAGGATGATTCCGCGGAGCGTCAGTTCCTTGATGTTTTCGCTCGCGCGGAGTGCCTCTTCGCGTGCCATCTAGTCCCCTTTCAGATCGTCGCATTTTCCGGCGGGCGCCGGAGTCGAATGACGGCGGATGGCGAGCCAGCGATCGCCGTCCCTCACCCAGACGTCGGTGAGGAGGACGCAATCCTCGATGATCCGGCCGAGATATTTGAGACGCCAGCGCGCGTGCACCGTGCCGATCATGACATCCTCGAGCGCGGTCGCGTCCTTGACGTCGAACTCGATCGTCTCGACGTCGCGGCGCTGGATGGCGTCGAGCCACTCGTTCCGGTGCATCATGAACGGGCCGGTCGACCTCGTGCCGATGAGCACGAAATCAGGGTGCATCATGCCGGACAGCCGGCTGACATCCTTCTTGCACAAGGCGTCGCGCCACTCCTGCTCGAGCGCTTTAATGACCTCCCGGCTATCGGCCACGCATTCTCCTCTCAGACCGCCTCTTTAAGGCCGAACGCGCACAAAGCGAATCTCCGCGTCGTAGCGGTTCAGCAAGAGGTCGCTGGAGGTGATTGTGAGCGGCTCGCCCCTCAGCGCCGCCTTGCCGAGGTCGTTGGCGTGGAAGCGCAGAAGGAGCCGGTGTCCGCGATCCTCGCTGAGCACGAAATGGCCGCCAGTCGTGCCGTAAACGGGGACCAGGGGATCGATCGACGCGAGCTTGTGGCCACCTGCGTCGACACGGCCTCCCTCTCCCGCCGTGACGAGACCCTTTTCTCCCGACACAGCATCGACGGCGACCGCATCGAGACGATAGCCTTCGCCGAAGCCGGGCGGCTCGAGGATCATCACTAGATCGCCCGGCGGCGCCGGGTCGTCACGCACGAGCTCGAAGCTCGGCTCCTTCGGCATTGGGTTGCTGGTCAGCCTGACGGTCTTGCCGTCGAAGGTCCAGTCGCCCTCCGCCTGTTCGGAGACCGCGCCATAGTCGAGCTGGTAGCGGAAATGCCCGTCCTTCTTGAGCTCGAGCGCCGCGCCCACTTCCATCTGGTGCGCCTGGTAGAAACCCACCGGCGAGGGTGAGACGGGCGCGGCGGCCATCATGAGGGGCAGGAGTCGCAAGGCCATGACCCGTCATTCTTGCGCCGCTAACGAAGATTGTGAAGCTGCCTTGGGAGGGTTAGGCTCCGCACCTGGCGTACAGATATTTCGGGGGATCTGAACATGTCCGACAACCGGCCTGAAGAAGTCGACGTCACCAAGGAATGGCGTGCGACGCACGGCCAGAAGTCAGCGGCGACGCGGCTTCGCATTTTCGCTGCGATCGCCTGGATCATTGCCATCGGCGCCGAAGTCGCCGGAATAGTCATGCTCCGCCAGCACAAGTTCGATCACGGGAACATGCCGCTCTTGATCGGCCTGCTGGTCGTGATCGCCGTCTTCGCGATTGCCGGCAACCTGATGTGGAAGGCGGCCAACAAGCACGATCCGGCCCGCGAATCCGACCCGGCCAGGTTCTTCTTCCAGAACCAGCTGGGCGCGATCATTACGGTCATCGCCTTCCTGCCCCTCATTGTCCTGATCTTCATGGACAAGGACATGGATCCCAAGAACAAGAAGATCGCGGGCGGCGTCGGCGTGGTTCTCGCCGCGGTCGCGGCGTTCACGGGGATCGACTTCAACCCGCCGTCGGTCGAGCAGTACACGCAGGACATGAACAAGTGCGCGGCGGAGATCAAAGAGAGCCAGCCGACCAAGGATTGCTCACCCGAGGTGGCCGACCAGGCCAAGGCAATCGCCGAGGATTCCAAGACCGTGGCCAACGCGACGAAGGACGCGGCGCATCCGGCGGGACAGGACGTCGTCTACTGGATCGCTCCCGAGAACGGAGCCAAGACGTCTGCCACTCCGCACGTCTTCCACATCTGCCAGGGCGTGAGCCCGCTCCGCGGCAAGACGGTGAACAGCGGCTCAGTGACGCAGGCCTATTCCGAGAACGCGACCCGAATCACCAAGCAGATTCCGATGGAGCAGAAGCAGTGCGGCTTCGCCGGCGCAACTTCGGACAAGGCCGCTGTCCCGACCGCGGGATAGCGGCCGAAACAGGGGCGAGCGGGAATAAGGCGACTATTTGTTGCTGATATCGACGGCGACGAAGCCTTCGGGTGAGTTGCCGCGCTTGATCAGCAGAAGCACGCTCGCGCGGCCGGCCTTGCGCGCCCCGTCCACGCCGGCAATCACCTGGACCGGCGTCGTCACCGGCTGGTTGTTGATCGACATGATGAGGTCGCCGCGCTGCAGCCCCTGCTCGGCCGCGTCCGAGTTCGGATCGACGCCGGTGATGATCACGCCCTTCGAGGTGGCCGGGAGGTTGGCGGCGCGCCCAAGGTCCGGCGTCAGCGGAGACAGCGACAGGCCGAGTGCCTTCTGTGCAGCCACGCCGGTCGTCCCGGTGCCGCTGTCCGTCGTAGCGTCGCCGCCGCCGGCAATCTTGTTGAGCGCTTCCTCGGTCGGCCGGTCGGCGAGAAGCACGTAGACCGTGCCGTGCTTCGGATTGGGCGTGCCTGCGCCGCGGACGATCTCGACCGGAATGCGCGAGCCGACCTTGCTGTTTGCGACGAGGTAGGAAACCGTCTGCTCGGACGTGACCTGCTGGCCGTTGACCTTGACGATGACGTCGCCCTGCTGGAGCCCGGCGCGTGCGGCGGGCCCATCCGGAACGATCGTCCGGACGACTTCGCCGGTGTCCTTGGGGATTCCGATCGCGGGAGCGAGATTTTCGTCGACCGCCTGGAGGCCGACCCCGAGATAGCCGCGCTGCGGGCGCTGGCCGTGCATCAAGGCATCGATCACCGGCCGCGCTAGCTCGGCGGGGATGGCGAGGCCGATTCCGACCGAGGCCCCGTTGGGCGAAATGAGCGCGCTGTTGATCCCGATGACGTTCCCGTTGAGGTCGAACATCGGACCGCCGCTATTGCCCATGTTGATCGCCGCGTCGGTCTGGATGTAGCGATCGTAAGCGCCGATGCCGGTGATCCCGCGGTGGAGCGCGGAGATGATCCCGGCGGTGACCGTGCTGCCGACGCCGTATGGGTCGCCGATCGCGAGCACCCAGTCGCCGACGCGCGCCCTGGTACTGTCGCCCCAATTGACGAACGGAAGGTTGCGCCCGTCGATCTTCAGCAGCGCCAGATCCGAGGTCTCGTCGCGGCCGAGGATGCGCGCGGGATATTCCTTGCCGTCGGTCATGGTGACCGTGACGCTGTCGACCGTGCCTGTGCCCTGGAGGCCCTGGATCAAGTGGTTGTTGGTGACGATGTAACCGTCGGGCGAAATGATGAAGCCCGATCCCAGCGATCCCGCCTCGCGGGTGCGCGGCGATGCGCCACCGCCACCGCTCCCCTGATCGGTCCCGCCCTGCGGTTGGGTCGGGTCGAAGCGGCGGAAGAATTCCTCGAACGGGTCGCTCTGCGACTTGACCGTCACTTTCTGCTTGGTGGAAATGTTCACCACCGCCGGCTGAAGCTTCGCCACGAGATCGGCGAAGGACAGAGGAGCTCCGGGCCGCGGAGCGAGCGCCGAAGTGCCCGGCGCATTTTGCGCGACTTGAGCACCCGCCTGCCCCGTGGCGAGCGAGAATGCCGTTCCCCCGAGCAGCAGGGCCATTGCGACCCCGTAGGCGTAGCGCACTTTTCCGGACTCCTTCGAGCGCATCGATACTCCATCATTTGGTGTGAGACGCAAGGGCGGTAATGTCCCTGACTGCTGAACGCGAATTGAACGGCTCAGTTCACTTCGAGCGTCCAGTGAATTCCTTCAGATAGTCATTCTGGGGCGACAGAATGATGTTGGTGGGGGCGGGCTTGTCCTGTCCGTCGCCGACGAAGGTCGTAAGGTAGGACTGCATCGCGCGATAGAAATCGTAGAATTGCGGATCCTTCCCGAAGCTTGCCGCGTAGGTCTTAGACGCATCGGCGTCCGCCTGAGCGCGGATGATCTGCGCCTGCTTCGCACCCTGTGCCCGGATCGAGCGGGCTTCCTGAAGACGCGCGGTGCGCATGCTCTCGAACGCCGACTGAAGCGGAGCACCGTCCGGGAGGTCGGTCTTCTTGATCCTGACGTCGACGATCTCGACTCCGAACTTTGCCGCCTGGACGTTCAGCGACTTGCGCACGTCGTCCATCACGCCCTGCCGCTCGGGCGATAGAAGGGCAGCGAACGGCTGCCTTCCGAGCTCGTTGCGCACTTCCGAGCGGAGGATCGTCTGGAGCTGGCTCTTCAGATTGTCCTCGGTCGTCGATCGAATGTACATCAGGAGCGGGTCGACGATGCGGTAGCGTGCGAAGGCGTCGACCATCAGGCGCCGCTGGTCGGTCGAAAGAACCGGCTGGGGCTCCATGTCGACCGCGAGCACGCGCTTGTCGATCCACACGATCTGGTCGACGAACGGAATGCGGTAGGTAAGGCCTGCGCCTGCAGTGCCGATCGGGCGCCCGTCCTCATAGCGATTGAGAATGCGCTCGGGCTTGCCGAAGCGCACGACGACGGCCTGCTTCGTTTCTGGCACGATCGGGAAGCTGCCGAGCAGCAACAGGAGGACGATGAAGCCGAAAATTGCCGAGAGGAAAGGCCGGCGGCGAACGAAGTCGGTCATTGCTGCCGCTCCTGCTGCTGCTTCTTGACCTCCGGCAGGGGCAGATAGGGGGTAACTCCGGGTGCCTCGACGACGGTCTTGTCGACCTTCGAGAGGACCTGTTCCATCGTTTCGTAATACATGCGCCGGCGGGTCACGTCGGGCGCGAGCTTGTACTGCTCGTAGACCTTGTCGAACGCCGCCGCTTCGCCCTGCGCCTTGGCCGTGAGCTGGAGCGCATAGGCATTGGCCTGATTGACGTAGGACTTGGCGTCCTGTTGCGCAGCGGTCACCTCCTTGAACGCGTCATTGACCTCGTTCGGCGGGTCGGCCTGCTGGATTGCGACGCCCTGGACCTCGATCCCCGAGCGGTAGCCGTCGAGGATGCGCTGCATCCGGTCGGCGACCTGCGTCTCGATCTCGCCGCGCTTGTCGCCCATGGCATCCTGGAGCGAGACCTGGCTGATCACGGCGCGCATGGCGCTCTCAGCGACCTGGCGGATGGTTTCGTCCGGTTGGGCGAGCTGGAACAGGTAAAGCTCCGGCGTGCGGATGTTCCAACGGACCGAATAAGCGATGTCGAGCAGGTTCTGGTCGCCGGTCAGCATCAGATCCTCGCTGCTCTGCGAGCCGAGGTCGGCGCTACGGATGCTTTCGACGTCGACCTTCTGCACCCGGTCGACCGGGGAGGGGAGCGTAATCCCGACGCCCGGCCCAAGCGTTGAGCTGTAGCGGCCGAAACGCGTGACAACGCCGCGTTCGTTGGGAGCGATCGAATGCACGCTGGTACCGATCAGCCAGAGGATGATAACGACCACGCCGACCCACAGGATCAGCGAGCCGCTGGGCCTTCCGCGCAACCCGCCGCCACTACCGCCGCCGCCGCCGAACCGCAGGCGCCCGCGCCGGAGGATCTCGTCGAGCGGAGTGACGCCCGAGCGTCCGCCAGCGCCGCCACGACGGCCGGGGTCGCCCCAGGGCCCGCCATGACCGTCGTCGGCCGACGGCTCGTCGTTGCTTCCACTCGGGCCCCACGGGCCCTTCGTATCGGCGAAAAGACCGCGAATGCGGCCGCCCCACCCCTGAAAAGTGCTCATCGCCGCGGAATATAGAGAGGGGCCCCGATGAAAAACAGTGGCAAGGCGCGGCGCGCTTCTTATGTGCCATCCATGGCCGACGTCCCCGACCAGCTCATGGACCTTCCGCACAGCGATCGGATCCGCTCGCGCAAGCTCGCTGGGAGCGTCGCGACGCTGATCGTCGACGCGACCGGGCTCTCGGCTTCCGAGCGTGCCGAGGTCGAACAAGAGCTCCGCTCGGCGAGCCTCGCGAAATCCGGCGTCGACGAGGTCCGCATCGCAATGACGGCGGCTGAGCCGTCGCGGACCTTGATCGCGATCGGGAGCGGGAAGGGCGGTGTCGGCAAATCCACGGTGTCGGCAAACATCGCGATCGCCCTGGCGCGAAAGGGAAAGAAGGTCGGGCTCATCGACGCCGACGTCTATGGACCCTCGCAAACGACATTGCTCGGCACCGATGCGAAGCCGACGGCCGAAGGCGAGCAGCTGATCCCGGTCGAGGCGCACGGCATTAAATTCCTGTCATTGGGACAATTGGTGTCGCCTGGTCACGCGCTCGCCTGGCGGGGACCGATGGCTACGGGCGCGCTTGCCAAGCTGGTGGAAGCGGACTGGGGCGATTGCGAGCTGCTGATCGTCGACTTGCCCCCGGGCACGGGTGACGTGCAGCTGTCGCTGATCCAGCGCTCGCGCCCGGCGGGGGCGGTGATCGTCTCGACCCCGCAGGACTTGTCGCTGATCGACGCCCGGCGCGCGGTGGATTTGTTCAACAAGATGAGCGTGCCGGTGCTCGGGCTGATCGAGAATATGGCGCTCTATTCCTGCCCCCATTGCGGCGAAGCCTCGCACCCGTTCGGGACGGGCGGCGCGGAAACGGCGGCGGAGGAGATGGGCATCTCCTTCCTCGGCCGCCTGCCGTTGTCGCTCGCGATCCGCGAGGCATCCGATGCGGGCCATCCTCCGGCCGCTTTCGGCGGTGCCGATGCAGACGGGTTCGAAGCCATTGCCGCGAAACTGTTGGAGGCGGTGGAGCATTGAGCGTCACCGGAAGGACCATCGCATGCCACTGACGCGCGACGAAGACATAGCCGAGCTTTTGCGGAATGCCCGCACGATCGCCGTCGTCGGCGCCTCGGACCGGCCCGATCGCCCGTCCTACGGAGTCATGAAGTTTCTCCAGGAATGGGGCTATCGAGTGCTTCCGGTGAACCCGCAGATCACCGGCGAGCATGTGCTTGGCGAGTTCGTCTGGCGTGAGCTCGCGCAGATTGGCATCCCGATCGACATCGTCGATATCTTCCGCCGACCGGAAGCCGCCGCAGACGCGGTGGACCAGGCGATCTTCGTCGGCGCGAAAGCGGTGTGGATGCAGCTGGGCGTAATCAACGATGAGGCCGCAGCGCGCGCCGAGGCGGCCGGCCTCAAGGTGGTGATGGACCGCTGCCCGCACATCGAGATCCCGAGGCTCGGCGTGCCGCGGGTACCGGCCGAGGCCTAAGCCGCCGCCACCGTCATCTCAGGCACCAGGATCGTCGGCGCATCGATCCCGCGCCGGAGTTCCAAATCGCTTCCCGGCTCGAGGTTCGCGAACATGTCGACTAGGTTTCCGGCGATGGTGATCTCCGCGACCGGCTCCGCAATTTCGCCGCCGCGAACCATGAATCCCGCGGCGCCGCGGCTGTAATCGCCGGTAATGCCGTTCACGCCCTGGCCAATGAGCTCGATGATCAAGACCGCTTCGGGGACGCTCGCGAGCAACTCTTCGCGAGTTCGGGCGCCAGCCTCCATGTAAAAATTGCTCGGCGATGCTCCGGGCGCGCCGCCGACACCACGCGAGGCGTGGCCGGTCGGCGCAATGCCGAGCTGGCGCGCCGAGGCGCTGTCGGCCATCCAGGCGTTGAGGATTCCGCCTGAGACCAGCTCCTGGCGCGAGACCCGAACTCCCTCCGCATCGAACGGGCGCGATCGGAGGCCGCGGACGCGCAGGGGGTCGTCGACGACGGTCACGGCCGGCGCGAAGACGCGCTCACCCAGCTTGTCGCCGAGGAAGCTGGTCTTGCGGCTTACCGAAGCGCCGTTGATCGCCCCCGCGAGATGCCCAAGCAGCGTCGAAGAAACGCGCGGATCGAAGATGACAGGATATCGCCCGGGTACCGGGCGCACGGGATTGAGCCGGGCTACCGCTTGCGTGCCGGCCCGCCGGCCGATCTCTTCGGCACGTTCGAGATCCTCGAGGTGACGGGCGCTGTGCCAGGCATGATCGCGCTGCATCGAGGAGCCCTCGCCGGCGATGACCGAGGCCGAACAGCCGTGGCCGCTGCTGCGGTAGGCACCCGAGAAACCGCCCGAGGTCGCAAGCGCGATGATCGACGCCGATGCGCTCGCGTTCGCTCCGTTCGAGTTGGTGGTTCCAGCGACGGCAAGCGCCGCTTCCTCGGTCGCCAGTGCGCGCTGGCGAAGCTCCGACGGGTCGGGCTCGCGGCCGTCGTCGGAGTCGAGGAACGGCGCATCACCTTGTTGCAGGAGGCTGCTCGGCGCGAGGCCCGCGTACGCATCTTCCGGCGCCTCCCTGGCCATTGCGAGGCAGCGATCGACCAGGATGCCGAGCGCTTCCTCGGACAGGTCTGACGAAGCGGCGGTGGCGGAACGCTGGCCGGCGAACAGCCTCAGCCCGATTTCCTCGCCTTCGGACCGGCTGACATTGTCGATGTTGCCGAGACGCACCTGAACGCCCGAGGAGCGTTCGGCAATATAGAGGGCATCGGCGGCGGTCGCGCCCGCGGCTATTCCACGCCCGACCAGCGATTCGGCGATTTTTCGGGCTTGTTCAGGCGATTGCATGCACCCGCGCCTAGCGGTTGGAGAGGCCGACCGCCAGCAGCCCCAGGAAGACGAGCAGGCCGCAGGTGCGGTTGGATCGAAACAGCCGGAGCGCTAGCTCACCGTCGCCGGGGTCGGCGCGAAGCGCCTGGTTGGCGAGATGCAGCGCTGCTGGCGCCAGCGCGAGCAACGCCAGCCAGTCGGGCCGGACCGTCCAAATCGCCGCACCCCAAAGCAGCAGCGCGATGAGATAGAAAAGTGCGATCCCGAGCGGCGCCTTCGAGCCGAGGCGGCGAGCGGAGGATTTAACCCCGACCAAAGCGTCGTCCTCGATGTCCTGGATCGCGTAGAGAGTGTCGTAGCCGGCCACCCAGGAAATGCTCCCGAACCAGAGCAGGAACGACGTCCACGAGAGGCCGCCGGTTACCGCCGGCCAGCCGACCAGCGCGCCCCAGGAAAAAACGATTCCGAGCCATGCCTGGGGCCACCAGGTGATCCGCTTCATGAAGGGATATGCGGCTACCGGGGCAATGCTGGCCAAAGCAACGACTGCCGCGATGAGGTTGAGCTGAAGGAGGACGACGAGGCCGATCAGGCACAGGCCGGCGATCAGCAGCCAGGCGGATTCGAGTGAGACGCGGCCGCTCGCAAGAGGTCGCAGGCGCGTTCGCTCGACGCGGCGGTCGAGGTCGCGGTCGACGATGTCGTTGTAGACGCAGCCGGCACTTCGCATCGCGAAGGATCCCAGTCCTAACCACAGGAACAGGTCCCAGCGACCGCCGACCCCGGCGAGCGCAACGCTCCACGCGCACGGCCAGTAGAGCAGCCAGCTCCCGATCGGCCGATCGAGGCGCATCAGGCTCGCGAACGGGCGCAGTCGCGGCGGAAGCGCGCCGATGAACCCGCGCCGCTCGCTATCGGGGACGATGTCGGTGGTGGCGGTCACGCGCGCACCTAAGTAGGAGGCGCCGATGCCCGCAACCCCCGCATGGCCGCCGAAGAGCTTGCCGCGGCTGTTCGTTCGACAGCCGCTCGGAGAGGGCACAGCAGTGCAGCTCGACGCGGGCCAGGCGAATTATCTCGGAAATGTCATGCGGCTCGGCATTGGGGCAGAACTGCTGGTGTTCGACGGGTTCTCGGGCGAGTGGCTCGCCCGAATCGCCGAAGTAGCCAAAAAGCGCATGAGCCTCGTGGTCGAGCGACAGACTCGAGAGGCGGAGAGCATCCCCGACGTCTGGCTCGCGTTCGCGCCGGTGAAGAGAGCGCAGACCGACTGGCTGGTCGAAAAGGCGACCGAGCTCGGCGTTGCACAGCTGGTGCCGGTGATGACCCAGCGGACGGTCGCCGAGCGCGTTCGTCTCGATCGACTTGAGAGCATCGCGATCGAGGCCGCCGAACAATGTGGGCGAACGCGGGTGCCTCAAATCGCCGAGCCGCTGCACCTCGCGCGCTTCGTAGGGGAATTGGATCCGGCCCGGCATTTCTATTTCGCCGACGAGACCGGCGGGGAACCGATTGCGGCGGCCTTTCGCGAAGGGCCCGCCATCATCCTCATCGGACCCGAAGGCGGCTTCACGGACGAAGAGCGCTCGTTGGCCGTGGGGGCTGGCGCTGTCTCAATCTCGCTCGGGCCGCGCATCCTTCGCGCCGAGACGGCGGCGCTGGCGGTGCTCGCTGCTTACATGGCTGTAGTTGGCGACTGGCGTTGAGGCGAGCCTGCAGCTAGGGGGCCGCGACCATGACCACGCGCACCGACGACAGCTATTCGCGCCAGATCGAAAATCGTGCCGACCTGCTGTCGGTCTTCGAAGGCGGCGAAAAGCCGACGGAAAACTGGCGCATCGGCACGGAGCACGAGAAATTCGTGTACCGATGCGACGATCATCGCGCGCCTACCTATGACGAGCCTGGCGGAATCCGTGACCTCCTCACCGGATTGACCGACTTCGGCTGGGAGCCGGTGATCGAGAATGGCAATGTGATTGCGCTGAAGGGCAAGGACGGGAACGTCAGCCTGGAGCCCGCGGGGCAGTTCGAGCTTTCGGGAGCGGCGCTGACCAATCTCCACCAGACCTGCTCCGAAGCCGCCCGCCACCTAGAGCAATGCAAGACGGTCGGCGACCGGCTCGGGCTCGGCTTTCTCGGGCTAGGCATGTGGCCCGACAAGGCGCGCAACGACTTGCCGGTGATGCCCAAGGGCCGTTACGCCATCATGCTCAATTACATGCCCAACGTCGGTAGCCTCGGGCTCGACATGATGTTGCGCACCTGTACCATCCAGGTGAATTTGGATTACGCATCCGAAGCCGACATGGTGAAGAAGTTCCGCGTCGGCCTTGCTCTCCAGCCGGCGGCGACGGCGCTCTTTGCCAACTCGCCGTTCACCGAAGGCAAGCCCAACGGGTACAAGAGCTTCCGAAGCCACATCTGGGAGGACACGGACCCCGACCGGACGGGAATGCTGCCCTTCGTGTTCGAGGACGGGTTCGGTTACGAGCGCTATTGCGACTACATGCTCGATGTGCCGATGTACTTCGTCTACCGCGACGGCCGGTACATCGACGTTGCCGGCGAGAGCTTCCGCGCCTTCCTCGAGGGCAAGCTTCCACAAATGCCGGGGGAGAAGCCGCGGCTCACCGACTGGACCGACCATCTCTCGACCGCGTTCCCCGAGGTGCGGCTCAAGAGCTTTCTGGAGATGCGCGGGGCCGACGGCGGACGCTGGGGCAAGATCTGTGCGCTCCCGGCGCTGTGGGTCGGGCTGCTCTACGACAGCCAGTCGCTCGACGCCGCGTGGGACCTCGTCAAGCACTGGACGATCGAGCAGCGCGAGAAGCTTCGGCACGAAGTGCCGCGGCTGGCGCTCGACGCCGCCACTCCCGACGGCGAAACCATGGGCGAGTTTTCAGGCCGCGTACTCGACATCGCGGCGGCCGGGCTGAGCCGGCGTGCGCAGCTCAACAGCGCGGGCGACAATGAAGGGGGATTCCTCGACCCGTTGCGCGACGTCGTTGCAACCGGCATGACTCCTGCCGATCGTTTGCTCGCGCGCTTTCATGGCGAGTGGAACGGCGACCTGTCTCACATCTACGAGGAATTCAGCTTCTGATGGACATGCCGATGCAAAGCCGCCGAACGCTCTATCCGGAGATCCAGCCGTACCAGACCGGCATGCTCGACGTCGGCGACGGCCACAGCCTCTGTTGGGAGCTCTCGGGCAATCCGGATGGCAAGCCTGTGGTGTTCCTCCACGGCGGTCCCGGCGGCGGGTCGAGCCCCGACCATCGGCGGCAGTTCAACCCCGACAAGTACAAGATCCTGGTGTTCGACCAGCGCGGCTGCGGCAAGTCGACGCCTTATGCGAGCCTCGACAACAACACGACCTGGGACCTCGTCGCCGATATCGAGAAGCTCCGGACCGAGGTCGCCAACGTCGAAAAATGGCAGGTGTTCGGTGGAAGCTGGGGATCGACCCTCGCGCTCGCTTATGCCGAGACCCATCCCGAGCGCGTGACGGAGCTGGTCCTTCGCGGCATCTTCCTGTTCGACCAATATGAGATCGACTGGATGTACACGGAAGGCGGGGCCTCGCAGGTCTATCCCGACAAGTTCGACGAGTTCCTCGCTCCGATCCCGGAAGGTGAGCGGGGCGATCTGGTCGAAGCCTATCGCAAGCGCCTGACAGGCGACGACAAGGAAGAACAGCTGGCCGCGGCCAAGGCCTGGAGCAAATGGGAGGGCGACATCGTCACCTTGCTTCCCAGCCCTTCGACGATCGAGCATTTCACCGCGCACGACGTCGCCGTCGCGGTGGCCCGGATCGAGAATCATTACATGGCCAACAATGGCTGGTTCGATGAAGGGCAGCTGCTTCGCGACGCTGGCAAGTTGAAAGGCATACCGGGCGTCATCGTCCAGGGCCGCCACGACACCTGCACGCCGCCGGTCGCTGCGTGGCGGCTGAAGCAAGCGTGGCCCGAGGTCGAGCTGAACATCATTCCCGACGGCGGTCATTTGTTCAGCGAGCCGGGAGTGCTCGACGGGCTGGTCCGGGCGACGGACCGGTTCGCGGGAGTCTAATCGCCCGGCTTGTATGTGCGCTCGACGTGGCCGCTGAGCTCGTCGGGCCAGAAATAGACCTGACGAAGCGCACCGGACGCGAAGCGCTGCGCCTCATCGTTGAAGTGCTTCGAGTCCGGATGGCCGCTCTCGCCGCCGGCGGTAATGGCACGGGCGCGAACGCGGGGGCCGAACTCGACCACGGCGACGAAGCTGTTGCCATAGTCGCCGTACCAGCGCTTCGTGCCCGGCTTCGGGCCTGACCGGATCGACGCGAGCGAGCCGAAGTTGGCGTCGGCGAACGGCACCGCGACGCTCGGCTGGGAGTCGCTATATTCGGGGTCATGGATCGCGGCCGAGATCCGCTGCGCGCGGTTGATCTCGCCCCAGGGCACGTTCCAGCGGCCGAATTCGGTCGTGAGGTAGCTGACCGCTTCGTCGAGCGACTTGAGCTTCTGCTCCGGTGTGGTGTCGCGCGCGAGGCGCATCATCACTTTATTGCCCGGCTCGTCCGCGGGGGCGTTCAGCGCCTTCCTGAGGTTGAGCCCCCAGACCATCGCGAGCGTTTGCGGCACGGAGCTTGCGGCCCAGCGGTAGTCCCAATTGCGCAGCGCTGCGATCGGCGCGGCAAGGTGGTCGAAATGCGAATCGCGTACCGGCAAGCGGTCGTAGGCCTCGACGAGGCCCGGGATCAGCGCCGCGAAGCCCGGCTGGTAGCTGTCAAAGGCCGCTGCGTTCAACTTCTCGAGGGTCCAGCCGCGGCTGCGCGACAGAAGCTGCAGCGCATGGACTCCGCGGAAATTCTGGCCGTCCTTGTCCATATATTTTGGATAGTTGGCGGGGTTCGGGCTGAAGGCGCCGGCGGCGGTCCAGGGCGCATTATTGTTGTTGTCGACCCAGCCGTTGGGCGGATTCATCACATTGGGAAGCTCGGGGAGCGAGTGGAGCGAACCCCAGTCGGTCTCGGGATCGCTGCCGTCGACGGTCTTCGAATAGTCGAAGCGGTCGTTGCGGCGCGGCACGAACTGGGGATGGAGATAGGCGATCTCGCCCTTGTCGTCGGCGAAGATCGTATCGTTGGAGCTGTTCGCCTTCAGCTGGGCGACGTCCATGAACGAAGCGAGATCGCTCGCCTTGGTCCGAAGATAGCTTTGCTGGAGTGCCTCGACCGGCCGGTTCATCATCGAAAAAGCGATCCAGCGTCCGTCGCGCTCCGCGACGATCGGACCGTGATGGGTGAAGTAAGTCGTGAAGTTGCGCGAGGCCAATTTCCCGCTCGGGAGGCGATAGCTGATCGTCACCGGGCGAGTGCCGATCAGATTGCACGAGTTCCCGTAGCGCGAGCAGCGGGCCTTCCCGTGCTGCTCGACGGTTTCGGCGAATTCGTCGACGACGTCGATTCCGCTCGACGTGTGCATCCAGCCGACGTGCGGGTTGAAGCCCTGGTAGATGAAGAACTGACCCCAGGTCGCGGCGCCATAAGCGTCGAGCCCCTCGTCGCTCGACATCTGCAGCTCGGAGCGGAAATACCAGCTGGTGTGCGGGTTGATGAGCAGGAGTGCGTGGCCGCCGCTGGTCAACGCCGGGGCGATGGCGATTCCGTTGGAGCCCTGCCGTTCGACCCACGGTTCCTGGTCGGCGGCGACCTTTTGGCCGGAATAGAAGGCCTTGAGCTCGTCGAGCTTGATGCGCTCGATGTCGCCGCCGATGCTGCCTTCGGTGAAGCTGAGCGCCATCCACGGCTCGAAGCGCGTGAGGACCTTGGGGTGGACGTCGGGATGTGTGGCGAGAAAGTAATTCAGCCCGTCGGCCCAGGCGTTCATCAGCTCCTGCATCCGGGCCGGGCTCTTCGCATAATAGGCCTTGAGCTCCGGCTCGCTCACATAAAGCCGCGAGCGAAGATCTGCCCAGATCGCTTTCTCACCGTCGGCTTCGGCGGTTCGCCCGAGCGCCGTCAGGTAATTGGCTTCGATCCGCGGAAAGTCGTCCTCGGCCTGTGCGTAGATCATCCCGAAGATCGCGTCGGCGTCGCTGTGGCCGTGGACGTGCGCGATGCCCCAGTCGTCGCGCGCGATCGTCACGCGGGAGGCTTCCGCGTTCCAGCGTGCTCGTTCCGGCGGCTGGGCGGCGGCGGTGAGGAGGAAGAAGAGCGGGACTAGAACGGCGGCGGTACGGTTACGCATCCGGCAGAGCTTGCTTGGCTTCTCCCCAGCCCGCAAGCATCTTGGATGCGGCGCGCTTCAGCAATTGATCGGCGTCGCGGATGCTGAAGTGATGGCCGCTGTCATATTTGTCGAGCTCGGCCCACGCGATCGGCGCGGACACAGGCGCGCCCTCGCGGCCGCGGGCGGAGTAAGGCAGGACCGCCGTCGCGCCGCGCTGGTTGCGCAGCCAGTCGAGGAAGATCCGGCCCTTCCGCTGCTCCTTGCGGATGTTGGCGGTGAACATCTGCGGCTCGGCTTCGGAGATTGCGCGGCTGAACCGCTCGGCGAAGCTTTTGACCGTCGGCCAGTCCTCCGAGGCATCTAGGGGCACGACGACGTGCATGCCCTTGCCGCCAGAAAGGAGCGGCCAACTCTCGAGGCCCAGCCCCTTGAGCAACTCGCGAAGCAGCAGCGCCGCTTCCTTCACATTGCCGAAATCGAGGCCGACGTCGGGATCGAGATCGAACACCAGCCGGTCGGGATATTCGACCTTGTCGACCTTGCTGCCCCAGCCGTGGAATTCGATCGTCCCCATCTGCACGCAGGCGAGCAGGCCGCGGATGTCGTCGAAATAGAGATAGTCCTCGAAGTGGCCGTCCTTCTCTTCGATGGGGATCTGCTTCACATGCGGCCCGAACGTGCCCTTGTCGTGCTTCTGGAAGAAGCTTTCGCCGGTGCGTCCTGAGGGGAAGCGGATCAGGGTCATCGGACGGTCGGCGGCGTCGACCATGATCAGTGGCTCGATCGTCGCATAATAGTCGGCGAGGGCCTTCTTGGTCAGGCCGAGCTCGGGGAAGATCACCCGGTCGGGGCTGCTGATCTCGATCCCGAAATCCTCGGCGTTCGCGTGCGACCGTTTTGCCTTGGCGCGCTTTGGCTTCGTCTCATTCGCTGTCAGATGCTTCGGCACTTCCTTCACCACGTCCTTCGCCGGTTTGTCCTCGCGAAGACCAACGAAACTGGGATGGCGGAGGATGCCGTCGTCGGTGAACTCGCTGAATTTGATCTCGGCGACGAGCTTCGGCTCGATCCAGTGCGCGCCCTTTCGGTCGGCACGCGGCACTTCGACCGGCGCCTGGTCGACCGCGAGCGGCTCCATCCGCTCCATGAGATCCTCGATCAGCTGCGCGTTGAAGCCGGTGCCGACCTTCCCCGAATAAGTCAGCTTGCGACCATCCTTCGCGGCGAGAAGCAGTGAGCGGAAGCCGCGCCGCTTGTCGCTTTCGGACCAGCCGACGATCACGAATTCCTGCCGCTGGATGCACTTGATCTTCAGCCAGTTGCGCGTTCGCGTTCCACTGTAGGTTGCGCTCGCCTTCTTTGAGATGATGCCTTCGCCGCCTTGCTTGCAGACCGCTTCGAACATCTCCTCGCCGCGGCCGATGATGTGGTCGCCGTAGAGGATCGGCGCTGAAACGCCCTCGAGCAAAGCGGCGAGCCGCTCCTTGCGCTCGATGTTGGGCAGCTTGCGGATGTCTTCGCCGCGATCGATGAGCAGGTCGAAGGCGTAAAAGGCCAGGTTGGCGCCCTTCTGATCTTTGAGCGTCGACTGAAGAAGCTGAAAGCTCGGCCTCCCGTCGTCGTCGAGCGCCACAGCCTCCCCGTCGATCAGGCAGCCGGGGGGCAGCTTGGCCGCGGCCTTGACCAGCACCTTGAACTTGTCGCTCCAGTCGAGGCCGTTGCGGGTCCAGGCGGTCGCCACGCCCTCACCGACGGAAAGGAGCAGGCGATAACCATCATACTTGATCTCGTGAATCCATGAGGTGCCTGCCGGAACCTCGTCGACCAGCGTTGCGAGCTGCGGCTCGACGAAGGCGGGCGGCGCTTTTGAAGCCTTGCGCTTCGCGCGGCCTCCCTCCTGCCCGCCGCGGTTCGATTTCCACACATCCTCGCCCGCTGCGATCTCGGCCATGGTGCGCCCGGTGGTGACGCTGGTCACGCAATTGTCGACCAGAGCGTCGCCGTCCGCAGGATCGGCGAAGTCGTCGGTGACTTTCTTGAGCATCCACGGCTCGGCCTTTTCGCCGGGCTTGGGCTTCAGCCGGAACATCACCCATTCGCCCTTCATCCGCTCACCTTCGAGCGTGAAGTGGAGGTGACCTTCCTCGATCGTCTTGCTGGGATCCTTGCGCGGATCGGGCTCCCAGCGGCCCTGGTCCCACAGCATCACGGTGCCGCCGCCATATTCGCCCTTCGGGATGGTCCCCTCGAATCCACCGTAATCGAGCGGATGGTCTTCGGTGCGCATGGCGAGCCGGTTTTCGCCGGGGTCGAGGCTCGGCCCCTTGGGTACGGCCCAGCTTTTCAGGACACCATCCAGCTCGAGCCTGAAGTCCCAGTGCAGCCGCGAGGCCTCGTGCTTCTGGACGACGAAGCTGTCGCCCTTACCCTTGAGCTTGCGGCCTCTGGGCTCTTTCGTCTTCGAGAAGTCGCGCTTCCGGTTGTAGGTCTCGATATCGAGCTTGCGGGAGACCACGAGGGAGCCCCCTAGTTGGTCATCCCCGCGCAAGCGGGGGCCCAGCCAAAGACAAGATACTGGGTTCCCGCTTTCGCGGGAATGACGAGAATGACGAACGGGTCAGCCATTACGCCCTTTTACGTGCGGGCGCCTTTGCCGGTTCCTTCTTGGCCGCGCTCTTCTTCTCAGGCGCCTTCTTCTCCTCGGCTTTGGCCTTGCCCCTCTTCTCGTCGCCGAGACTCTTCTTGAGCGCAGCCATCAGGTCGATGACGTTCGAGCCCTTGGGCGGCGCCTCATCCTCTTCCTCGATGATCTTCGCGCCCTTGGCTTTCTGCTTCTTCTCGATCAGGCGGTGGAGCGCATCGACGTAGCGGTTGTGGAATTCCTTGGGGTCGAACTCGCCGGCCTTACGCTCGATCAGCATCGACGCCATGTCGAGCAGGTCCGGGTCCGGCTTATGGTCGCCGATGTCGCGGAAGAAGCCCGAGGATTTATGGACTTCGTCGGCATAGCGGAGCGTCTCCAGCAGCAGGCCGCGGCCGCACGGCTTCAGCGCCACCATATATTCCTGGCCACGCATCGCGAGCTGGCCGACGCCGACCTTCTTCGCCGCCTTCAGCGCATCGCGTAGGACAACATAGGCCTCCTCGGCGAGGTCGTCGGCCGGGACCACGTAATAGGGTTTCTCGAAGAAGGTCGCGTCGATGTCGTCCTCGTCCACGAACTGCACGAGGTCGAGCGTCTTGCGGCTCTCCAGCTTGACGCTCTCGATTTCCTCCGGGTCGAGAAGCACGTAATGGCCCTTCGAGACCTCGTAACCCTTGACGATCTCGTCGCGCTCTACTGGCCCGATCCCGGGCACGACCTTTTCATATTTGATCCGCTTGCCCGTGGGCTCGTGGACCTGGTGGAACTGGATCTGGGCGCCGCTCTTGGTCGCCGGGAACAGCTCGACCGGAATCGAAACCAGCGCCAGCCGTATTTGTCCTCGCCAGATCGCACGCGCAGCCATTGCCACTCTCCTTCGTGGGGAGATTCAATTCATTGCGATGCCGAGTCGTTCCCGGTCGCCCCGATCAGAGATCGTACCAGTTGCGCAACATCTTCGCCAAGTGCCGCGGATTCCACGATTGCCGAGCCGCAAATCACGCCTTTTGCGCCGGCAGAGAGGGCCGCGCGGACATGTGCGGGTTTGGAAATCCCAAAACCAAACACTTGCGGTGGTGCGCCGAGGCCACACAGCCGTTCGACCAGGCGCGAATCGAATCGCCCGCCGGCGTGCGTTCCCGTGATGCCGGTCCGGCTGACGCAATAGGTATAGGCTTTCGACAGCTGAGCGATGCGCTGCAGCGTCGCATCGGGCGTGTTCGGCGCCGCGATCAGCACCGGCTCGATCCCCGCTTGTTCCATTTCCCGGACGAAGGGCTCGGCTTCGAGCGCGGGAACGTCGGCGATAAGCAGGCTGTCGGCGCCGGCCTCGGCTGCATCGCGGATGAAGCCCGCCCGCGCGACGACGATGTTGGCGTAGGTGAGAATGCCGACGGGCACATCCGGGTGACGTGCGCGAAATCCTGCGATCAGCTCGAAGCAATCGCTGACCCGAACCCCGGCAGCCAGCGCGCGCTGCGCCGCAGCCTGGATGACGGGCCCGTCGGCAACCGGGTCGGAAAAGGGGATTCCGACCTCGATCATGTCCGCGCCGCCGTCGACGACCGCATCGAGCAGGTTCGCGCACGCCCCGGGATCGGGATCGCCGAGCATCAGGAACGCACCGAACGCGCCCCTGCCGTTCAGCCTCTCGAACATCGCGGCGTAGCGGCTCATGCGAGCAGCGCCTGCGCCTGCGCGACGTCCTTGTCCCCGCGCCCGGAGAGACCGACCAGGATTGCGCTGACCGGATCGGCTTCGGCGAGCTTCAGCGCATGGGCAAGCGCATGGGCGGATTCGAACGCGCAGAGGATGCCCTCCTTCACCGCGAGCGCCTTGAACGCCGCGAGCGCCTCGGCATCGGTGCAGCCGACATATTCGGCGCGCCCGCTATCCTTGAGATGCGCGTGCTCGGGCCCGACGGCTGGATAGTCGAGGCCGGCGGAGACCGACCAGGTGTCGGCAATTTGCCCCTCATCGTCCTGAAGCACATAGGTTTCGGACCCATGGAGGATGCCGGGGCTACCACGCAGCAACGTCGCGCCATGCTCCTCTCCCTCAAGGCCCTTGCCCGCCGCTTCGACTCCGACCAGCCGGACCGGGTCCTCGATGAAATCGGCGAAGATACCGATCGCGTTCGACCCGCCGCCGACGCAGGCAACGACCGCGTCGGGCAGGCATCCGAGCTGTTCCAGGATCTGTGCGCGAGCCTCGCGCCCGATGACCCGCTGGAACTCGCGGACCATCGTCGGAAAGGGATGCGGGCCCGCGGCAGTGCCCAGCAGATAATGAGTCGTCTCGAAGCTTGCCGACCAGTCGCGAAGCGCCTCGTTGATTGCGTCCTTCAGCGTCCTTCCGCCGCTTTCGACCGGCACGACCCGCGCTCCCATCAGCTCCATCCGGAAGACGTTGAGCTTCTGCCGCTCGACGTCCTCGGCGCCCATGTAGATCACCGTCTCGAAGCCGAGCAGGGCGCCGACGATGGCGGTCGCGACGCCGTGCTGCCCCGCGCCGGTCTCGGCGATCAGGCGGGTCTTGCCCATCCGCTTCGCAAGCAGCCCTTGGCCGAGCACCTGGTTGGTCTTGTGCGCGCCGCCGTGCAGCAAGTCTTCGCGCTTCAGATAAATGTTGCCGGGGAGGTTGCGGCAGCGGGTGAGCGGCGTCGGCCGTCCGGCATAATTGGCGAGCAGACCGTTCAGCTCGGCCGCAAATGCCGGATCGTCCTGGGATTCGAGGAACGCCGTCTCGAGCTGCTCGAGCGCCGGCACGAGGATCTCGGGAACGAAGCAGCCGCCGAAGCGCCCGAAGCGGCCGCTCAGGCGCATGGGCTCAGCCGCCGGCGGGAAGCGGGACGGAGCGCGCCGAACAAGGCGGCGATCCTTACGGGCGACTTTCGCCCGGGACGGAAGTCCACCGAGGAACCGACGTCGATGGCATAGGCCCCAAGCCGTGCCGCCGCGGAAGCATTGTGGCGAGAAATCCCGCCGGCGACGATCGCTCGCGCCAGCTCCGGATGGCCTTCGGCGAGCGACCAGTCGAAGCTGCTTCCAGTGCCTCCGTTGCCATTGTCGAATAGCAGGCGGTCGCCGCCGCGGCCCGTTAGCGGTTCGCGCCCGGCGCTGAGCGCGGTCCATATTTCGCAGCTGGGCGGCAGGCTTCGCCTCAACTCGCGGACATAATCGCGATCTTCGTGACCATGCAGCTGAGCTGCATGGAGGTTGAGCAGCGTCGCAATGTCGGCAACGGTGTCGAGCGGCGCATCGCGGAACACGCCGACGGGCAGCATGCCCGAACGGCGGGCAAGACCGGCCAGCGGCGCGGCTTCGTCTGCCGTGACATGGCGGGGGCTGCCAGGCACGAAGACGAAGCCGGCGAATGCCGCTGGCCGGGCGGCGCGAATGTCCGCGCCGCAACTGAGGCCGCACAGCTTGGTTCGTCCGAAGACGAGAGCGCGCGCGGCCTGAGCAGGATCGGCAGAGCCCATAAGGGACGATCCGATCAAGAAGGCATCGACGAGCGGTGCAATATGATCGACGTCAGCCCTCGAGCGGATGCCGGATTCGGAAATCAGGGGCCGATCCGGCGCCAGCTTTGCCAAGCGCTCGG
>Ga0207679_10000282_pt1:20000-38418 | contig 38418 bp, 17 predicted proteins | sample KBSC73metaG_FD_184320 | JGI IMG/M metagenome (GOLD analysis project Ga0207679, IMG submission 184320) | Corn rhizosphere microbial communities from Kellogg Biological Station, Michigan, USA - KBS C7-3 metaG (SPAdes) (version 2) | ecosystem: Host-associated > Plants > Roots >... | reverse complement strand
TCATTGGCCAAAGTAAAGTCGATGGGACAAACGCTGTTCGTTAGAACTAGCATTTTGTTTTGTCATGGAATCAAGTCTATTTGTTCGAATGTTCTTTTTTTCGTTTCGTTGGAAAAACCTACGCCCACATATTGATCTTTAAGTCTCCTTTCTCTTTTGGGAGCAGAGCTGAAAAAGATGGACAGTAACGATCGCGTAATATCAATTTATCGGCCTCGTCATCGAAAGCGGCTTCCAATTGCTCGGAAATTCTCAGCTATATGGGGGACTTTGATGGTGAGCAAAAAGAATTGATCAAGAAATTGGTAAACTTTCGCATGATCGATGGTAAAAGAACGAGAGTTCGTGCTATTGTTTATAAAACTTTTCACCGCCTAGCTCGAACTGAACGCGATGTAATCAAACTTATGGTTGACGCCGTAGATAATATAAAGCCAATATGCGAAGTGGTCAAAGTAGGAGTCGCAGGTACTATTTATGATGTTCCTGGGATTGTAGCCAGGGATCGTCAACAAACCTTAGCTATTCGTTGGATCCTTGGAGCAGCTTTCAAACGACGTATAAGCTACAGGATAAGCTTAGAGAAATGTTCATTTGCTGAGATACTGGATGCTTACCGAAAGAGGGGAATTTCACGTAAGAGAAGGGAGAATCTTCATGGACTGGCTTCCACCAATCGGAGTTTCGCGCATTTCAGATGGTGGTAAAGTGATACCACATAAGGAGCTCTTCCTCATTCAGTCATACTCAACAAAAGTCAGAAATGTTTGACCCTGATCCTTTTTTCATCTTCATATAGAAAGAAAATCGGCCTTCCTCATACTCCCCCCTTCATTCATGGAGTTGGAGGAATCCACAAGAGGCCTGCCCGTTCATAATTGCATAAAAGAACCATTCTTTTTATGAAAACAAACAAGCAAGGGATTGAGCAACTAGCGCTAGGCGCATCCTCTTGCTGGGATGGTTTGAGACAAAGATTTTACTTTGACTTATACTTTGACTTATACTTAGGATTAGGATCAGCTTGCGAATTTGCAGCACCGTATCTATATCTATATCTATATCTATATCTATATCTATATCTATAGTAGAATCAAGGGCAAAGAAAGGCAAGTCTCATTAGCCTTCGTCGATGGGACAAACGCTGTTCGTTAGAACTAGCATTTTGTTTTTTCTCGGTAAGAAGGCTGCGTGTTCAACAATGGGTTCGGCAACTACCATCTGTAGTGACAAGACCGGTACACTCACTTGAAATCCGGTAGTAACATTGTGTTCTTTCACCTCTTATGAGTCTCGGAGCAAACAACAAAGCATCAGATGAGAAAAGGATCTTCTCAACCTCTTACGATTTCAATTGACCAATGCCATAGTATAGTAAAGATCCGCAGTACAGGTGTAACAGCAATCAAGCTACTAAGGATAAGGATAAGGATAAGGATAAGGAAGAAGTGCTCTTTATTTACAATATGGGCTTTCGTAAGCATAAATATCAAAAGAGAGGATACCACACCAGATACGGTGCAACATACTTGAGTGGAAAGAGGAGAGTTTTTCCTCCGAGGGCGAGTTCGATCAGGCAGACATCGCAATGGATGGTTCCAATAGGAATAGTAGTCCAGTGATTGTCAGTGCATATTCATTAGTATACGATACTTAATACTGTTGCATAGTCTAGGTTACCGAATAGGAATAGCATAGCAAAGAATCCTACGCTAAGGAATGTGTCACCTACTAGGTTCACAGTAAGGGCCGCCCTTAATAGCAGACTTGTTAGCTTGGAGTCGTGTATATCATAAGTTGATTAGTAGGTATGAGCTTACCCCGATACCTTCTCAACCTAGGAACATAATTAGGTAGTTGTCCCCAGCTACGAGCACAAGCATAAAGAATGTTAACATAGAGAGGTCTGAGAAGAATCGTTGGTTGTGTGTATCTCCTGCCATATCATATAGCTTAACGAGAAGATGTGTACTAGTGCTTATACAGTTACTACAGCGAGGTCTTCGATGAGCGGTTAGGCTATCGAATAGGAATCCTCAGTCAACTGTGCCATTCTGAATCGATTCAGCTACCAAGTCGAATTGATACAGGTGATCCTGATAGACCCACTTCATAGAATGCTACGTAAGATAGGAGAGCTGTTGTACACATAGCTACACAAGTAATAATATGTGCACCAGTTTTTCTTACCTTACGTCCAAGGAGTCCTGCACCCATTGCACCTAGCATAGGGAGAGTCAGAATAGACCCTAGGGCCCGAAGGACGATACATGTTAGCTTAGTTAAATTTCTCCTTGTAGACGGTAATATGCTACAAGAATACCTATACCTATAGCTTATTCTGCACCTGCAATAGCGATGATGTAGATACTAGATGTTTGTCCTACGATATCATCGAATGAGAATGAGCTTACAATCACTAGTACTGTCACAGCTAGCAGCATGATTTCAATTGAGATCAGCATGAGGATGATCTATCTACTTTCGGTTGAGGACGAATCCTAGGATACCGAGAAGAAAGAGTACGATAGAGAGTGTCATGTTAATGTTTGATTACCAGAGCAATGACCACAGGAAGGAAACCGAGTCAACACATTGCGTAGGGATAGCAATACCCAAATACTCTAACTCTAGGTAGTCTATGTCTGTATAGGTATGGGGAGGGAGATACCTGAGAGGATACATATAGGGCTAACTATATACAACCCTCACCTCGGGCCATCAGAGAGATCGTATGTATCACCAGCATCAGGATATGTATTTCGGAATTACGCGCTGGTGCAGATTTGTACGTTCAGGTTATCCATGACTTCATTAGTGTCACGGATTCGCCCGAACTTTTGTCGCATAGTGCTCTGCCGATCCATAAGCTGCACCAGCATTAGATAGACTAGAGAAGTGTTGTGCGACTTGCTTCTTTACATCCACTACATAGATAGACTTAGCATCAGCAGCTATACCATGAGTATGAGCAGATCGTCGATAATCCTTGGCATCAAAGGTAGCACCTCACAAAGTGGCCAACAAGTCTACCGGACCATAGACGAGTAGGTTAGGATCAAGATCTCGGGCTTCCATTAGACTAGGAGCTACTTCGATCTTCATACCGCGCGCATGTAGAGGAGTTTTGGCATCGCATCGAGATGCTTCTTATCTTAAGAGTACTTCGCTATTGCCGCTCTATGAAAGCAGGTATTGGATCTCTATTCCGAACGAGGAAAGAAGACTGAACTGGGGTAGTTTATTCTGATCCAACAACTGGCTATTAACATTGGTTGATGCTTCATTCATACAAATCTCCTTACGGAGGATAGTCAAGAGAGTGAGTGGTTTCCCCTTAAGATAGAATAGCAGGCCACATGGTATAATCCCTTCCCTTATAGGACAAGGGATTAGAAGGTTGACAAATGAAGCCAAACGTAGTGATACTCTAGCACGGAGAACCAAGAAGGGTGCTTCTGCTACAACCAAAACCCTCTATCTCATGCCTACTTGATCTCATAACACTTATAGTAAGAATGAATCCCCTGATTATAGATTAAAAGGGATATTGGCGTGTAATACTTTGATTTCTTATATTTAACAAGAATCCTTGATTTATTTAATAAATCGCTCTTGCTTGCGCAAGGGATATGCTGATTCTTAGCATAGCTTTTTTACCGAATACAAGGATTCCTTGGCACCTGATACTGCTGAAGAGAATGATTTAGTGGAGGAGACTGGAGGTACTACGAAGAGTGTGAGGAGGGACCTAAGCACATTCGTGATTCTTAGTCTCTTGAGATCCGTGAGCGAGACCGAAGCTGGAGAAGGAAAGGAGGCAGCAAGACCTATTTCTCCGATAGATGATCTATAGCTTCATAGAGAGAGAGAAAGGAAGCTCTCCTTCACTACGTTCCACCAGCTTAAGTAAGACATCGATACCCAGCATACCATTATGACTAGTTAGGGCGATCCCGCGCGGGAAGGCTATATCTGACCTTTGACTTTGCTGTTTCCACCTCTGCTTGCTCTGATGCGGGCAAGTAGGAAGAAAGCATATCAAGGGCTTTCCAAGATGCTTTACAATACATTACAACATGTGATAAAGATAAAGATAAAGTAGTGAAAAACTTTTCACTCTAGAAGTAAGAAATATATCTTCAGAAAGGCAAACGGGATTTATTCCGTAGCGTGCATCCCCATAAGGGCTGATTCGCTTTCCAGACTAGAGACCCTGTGCCCTTTCTTCGAGCTTTCACTCATAGATTCGCACTGCTTTTGTTGAAAAAAAAACGGCCAAAGCATAGTGATCCACCGCTTATTCGAGTTAGTACAGGAAAAAGAGCCAGATAAAATTACTATTTTTCGTAAACATGGTTTTTCTATTTAGTCGGTTCGAGCACGCTCATTAAACTAAAGAGTTCATTTCCCTATTTCCTCATTCAATCACCAAAACGAAAGTAGTACTTTTCTTTTGGAAGAAAAAGTTTTGAAAGACACTTTCTTCTTTACAACGATAGCTCGCCTTACTGCTCTTAAATCCCTACTAGCCATCTCTTCCCTCCCTCGCCCAGGCAGGGCTGGTGACATCTAAGGAGGATGGAGCACCTTCCATTGAAGAATAGGCATGGAAGGAATGCCCTATTTATCTCTTTGATAGAAGAAGCAGCTTACTTTCCACACCTTGCCTACTTGACAACGCTTTTATATGGAGTGGCTTCAACCCATCACGCATGAAAGTGCCAAAGGATTTTCTTTACGACAACTCAGAGTCGAATTGGTCCTTTGCAAGTGGACGCCAGCCGTAGAGCCCTAGTTCTAGCCTACTATGTAGAGTAGAGTAGACTCTTACTTGAAAAAAGATAAGTTAAGAAATCAATTCTTATTCGCTTTTCACTTTCACTACTGGTCAAAGCTCGTCCTTAGAGACTACTGCCTTACTTTCAAGAACTCACTAGGGCTAGCTTATTAGGGATAGGTTATTCAGCTTGCTGACAAGGTTAGTGCTTACCAGGCTATATTCTATCAATAAAATTGCTTAGGGATAAAAGAGATTGTCTTATCCTACTTAGGTATTAGGGTTTAGATGACCTCCTCATCCTCTTGAGTATGATGCAATTACATCGGCCCTCATGTATTATTGCATCAATACCCCATCATAGGCAAGTTTACACACTGGGACAACATAGGGTGGGCCCCACCAGAGAGTAGCCAACAGAACCAAGAACAAGATCTAGCAGATGGTGGGAGATTCTCGCTCGTGATGAAACTATCATCTCCTACGAGAATATGCACTACATCGGCATCAATCAACCTGGCTTCGCGTTCTATTCTTACGATAGGGGGGCTCAATCTCGTCAGTCTCCTGGATTCCAGTCATGTCTCTACCATCGGTTTCTCCCTTTTCTCCGGCTGGCGTAATAAGGAGGGAGTCAGAGACTACCAACTCGACAATGTTGGCTCGATCATGTTTATATTGGCAGGAGGAAGTACAGCATGCTTCTTAAGCTTATTTTCCAAGGCGCGGCTGAGAGTTATGCCGAACGGAGTGAAAGTCCTGAGTGTCTTTGGTTTTCCGTCAGACAAGATATTCACTTCACTGTTCTTGCTTGTTCCCCCCAGGGCTATCTTCTTTCCTTTTGGATCTGCCTCTTTGACCTGTGATCCATGAGTCCCATCCCATTGTAGATAGCATCTTCAATACGAGTGGCTGCTTCAATCAAAGAGCGTGGTCATCGCTTGGAAATAGAAATAGTCATGGTATTGCCTACTCATGTTATTCATCATTATCCGAACTTGTTCCTTTTCTGGGGAGAGATCAATCACTTGGGCTGCTTTGGCCTTCCAACGGGCCAGGAAATTGGTCACAATCATAAAAGACCTGAACCGGAGGTGCTTGAGGTGCAGTAGAAGGAACAGACTTTGATTGATGAGAGATTTTGGATAAGAGTTCATAAAAGGCGCTAGCCTGTTTCATGGTCAGGAAGGGAAAGGAAAGAGCTGGGTTTCTAACAAAAAAGGAAACGTTTCCGTAGGAAAAATCTATCACATGGAAACTCGAGTAAATAGAAGTTTTTTTCAATCCTTGGTTGCAATGGTTCAATCGAGAGAAGAGCAAGTCAATTTCATAAATTGGAACAACCACATCAGCTTCATTCTTTTCGCATAGGGGTAGTTTTGTCAACTCGCCTGAAGACCACTGGAATCGTAACCAATACCCCTGGCCACACAATTCAAACCTACCAAACTCTAGTACTTACATCCCTAACCATTATCCACCTTCTCTCATTCTCTCTCTGCGAATGAGCTAATGCTTTTTTTTTCGATCCCTGCCACACCCGGCATCGTGTTACCATTTGATGACTTCTTAGGGGGACAGTTTAAGTAAGAGTAGGGATAGTTGAAAGAGTAGTTAGATGAGTCCTGACTCCTGCGTATTTGTACGAGATACCTTAGAGCTTCAAAGTGACAAAGTCCGGTGTGAGGTTAATTGAACATATTGAAATATGGGTCCCCACACAAATAAAGTAAGAAACCAGATTTTCCTTAAGGAATTGGCTCTGAGGCCCGGCAACTCGAACTTTCCTAAGCAGGAAGGAAGGAAAGATAAAATCAAGATCTTTCTTTATTATTGCATCCCTCTATCCCTTACGATCTGATCTATGTTCTGTACCAGTGTGAATACATACTCTTTAGGCTGGTTTCTTTACCGATTCAGTGTCCCTGCTTGACTTGCTTGGATTGCGTACAAAGCTTCCCCATATTTCTTATAGGGATGATGACCACTGACATTTGACATTGTCTTCATTCGTTTACTGCTGGCCTGAATATTCCATAATTGGATGGATGCCCGAGCATATGCTCTTGTAGGTGCCGTAGCCCATTCTCTCCAAAGAAAGGAAGCAGGAAGCGATCCATACGTTTTGTCTGGTTGGAAGAAGAAAGAAGCAGCGAAATTACGGTGCCTAAAGAATGGGGGTTGAAGTGAGGACATGACAGAGTGTGCGGAAAGCAGGCTTGACCTAACTAAAGTTACGGCGGAGCACTGGGCTGTAGATTTTCAAGTGGGAATAGGAATAAGCGCCTCAGAGTGTTAATTTTCCGATGAGTAGGGAGACTTACTCACTCTTGAAAAAGCTTGAATCATCCGAGAATCCTAGTTTATTTTTTTTTTATGGAACACCCGCTTGCTAACTGACTTTTGTCAAGCCCGTCTCCACGAGATCTATTTTCATCCGAGGGAGGGGCAACGTCCCAAAGCTGGACTTCCCGCTGGAAGCTCCCTATTCTGAGTGGTTGATAAGCCTGCTCATACGAGAAGAGCCCTAGTTTTTTCGGAACCACACAATTGAGAGTGGCCCGATGCACCGGAGCCGTGTGACCAGCCACGAACAATCGATGCGTCTGCCAAACTACTTCAAAAAGGAAAACACGAGCTAAACCAGTAAGTAGTTGCTTTGCTTTGGACTGTGATTTCGTAAGCGAATTGCTTTAACACTCCTCTTTCAATCAGCAGACCAAAAAATAAAACTCGTTATTCCACGCACGTTATTAGTAGTTAGTATTAGTAAAGGAAAGACAAAAAAATAGCAATCGAGTAGTTCAAACGAGTATAGATTTCTACAGGTAGACATCAGGTTAGGTTAGTAGAACAGATAGACAACGAACAAGTAAGGGGGCAATGCTTACTCCCACTTAAACTTCTCCAACAATGCCGAGGGGTTGATACCTTCTACCCTTTCAATTCTATTACCAATAGACAGCCCTTACGTTTATTTTGCGCGGATTGGGGAAACACCTACCTTAAGCTACGCAATTTCACTCTTTAGGGTAGGGATTCTGGAGACGAAGCATAATCTAGAGACGAAGCAGACACCACAAAACCATCTTCAGGTTCGAACCCAACTACGGAAAGTAGAAATCTCCATTCCTACACTAATTCGGCTCTTTTCTTGTCTCCGGACCTGTGAAAAACCACACTCGTACCAACACCCACGGAGAACGTTGCACCTCTTAAGATATTACCCAAAACCAGGCATATTCTCATATGCTTCACAACAACTAACGTTTATAACCAACAACAACTACTACCAACGAGAAACGTTACCTTACAACGTTTATAAACTAGGAATCAAAACACAATTCCATAATAATACAACTACCTACGGCAGCTTCGTTTTGCACACAGAGGAGGATGATCGTTATTTAAGATTATATGTGAATTGCTAATATTAAATAGGATTCCATTCTCTTAAAGTTCTCTTTGTCTTCGAGCTTTTATTCCTCAATCCACTTATTCGTTCCCTTCTTTCATATACCTCCCCACCAATAAATAGAGACAAATGGGAATAACCGAACCACGTCTACAAAATGCCAGTACCATGCAGCTGCTTCAAAGCCAACGTGATGCTTCTTGGTCAGATGACCAAGATATTGGCGAATACCACATACGATCAAGAAAAGAGTACCTATAATCACATGAAAACCATGAAAGCCAGTTGCTAAGAAAAAGGTAGAACCATAAATACTATCCGAAATAGTGGAGGGTGCTTGGTAATATTCCATTCCTTGAAAGCCAGTGGATACTAGAGCCAGTAAAACGGTTGCTACTAAAGCGTAAACTGCTCGTTTTTCCTTCCCCGCGAGTATAGCATGATGAGCCCAAGTTACGGCAGCTCCGGATGAAGGGAGAATAGGGGTATTAAGAAGAGGGATTTCCCAAGGATCTAAAACCCCAATCCCTTTTGGGGGCCAAATACCTCCGATCTCTACCGTAGGTGCCAAAGAAGAATGAGAAGAAGCCCAAAAAAAAGCAAAAAGGAACATAACCTCCGAGACTATGAAGAGAATAGAACCATATCGAGGTCCTAATTGTACAGCTTTTGTATGATGCCCTTCCAACGTGGATTCACGTAGAACATCCCGCCACCATACGAACATGGTATAAAGGAGAAATATTAGGCCCAAACTGAGAAGTGTTGCACCCCCTTGAAATGAGTGCATGTACATCACACCTCCTACGGTGGTTGCCAAAGCTCCGAGTGAACCCGAAATAGGCCATGGACTTGGATCTACCAAATGATAAGAATGCCTCTGAGATTCAATCATAAACCACTTTGCCCCGGTTGTATGTAAACCCCCCTTCACCCCCATCCCCTAAAGTGGTAAAGAAGGAGGCTCTTCTTTGTCTCATTAGGACAAACAAATAGGAAGGGATAGTTCTTTCATTGCATTGATAGAAGTGATACTATCAAAAGATCTCTCTATTATTTTAGAGAAGAGTCGGCGTTGGTTCTACCAACGAAACGAAGAAGTTTTGGATTGGTCTTTATCATGTCATGGGATAACCCCCCCGAAAGAAGAGTGCAAAGACCAAGTTCCCATTTCCTCCGTTCATCCACGAGAATCGATATTCGTTCTTTCCACTTTGAATACGTCAATTCTCATCCGTTACTTGAGATTCGATACGTAAGATACGTCATTTCTCATCTGTAACTTCCATCCGATAAGGGCAATAAAGCCAAGGCAAGCTCATATTTGCGTATCTAAAGGCTTGGTGTGGAGTTTTGGGGAGGTTTCGGGAGATGAAAAAAGCCTACTTTTACAGCTAAGTGATTAGGACTTGACCGAAAAATATTGCTCTCAAAACATGCATTTATGAGGTAAACTAGAAAAACACTACTTTTGACCCAGTGATCCGCACTTTTTTCATTGGAAATCGAGTTTCCTTAGGGAAAAAGGACTTGCTAACTTTTGCAGCTATATGAAACGGACTTGCCTACTTTTGCACCGAAGAAACTCAAAAATAGTCTTTCTCAAAACAAAAGCAAGGTAGGATTTCTACGAAACAAGCCCGGATAGGTAACTAGGCGGATAGGAAGGATTTCTACGAGCTTCAGTTCATGAATTGAAATATGCATGCATCCCATTCATAAGGAGTAGCTGGCTATCCGTGTGCAACACTCATTTCTTTCTAGGAAGATAAGATCCCGCTCTAAGGCATTGGAGCTGCTGGAATATGATACGAAAATACAGATTGATGTTTCTGCTTCTCCTCTCTCGGGAATAGTTTACCGACCGGGCCACCTGTAAATTCTTTAGTTAAAACAGGCCTCGGGAGTAGTCATCCTAGTATCGAAAATCATCTTTTTTTCTTTCCGCGTTGATTCTCCGATTATACGATGGCAACATGTGTGAAGTCTAGTACCAGATCATATCGGGGATAGCTAGCTCATCAGCAGTTCATTTCTATGTATGGCGAGAAGTCCAACTGTCAAGCATGGCACGATTCCAGAATCATCGCTTGGCTGCTGCTTAGATGAGATGAAACCTGAGCTGACTTCTCTGTTGGCCAGGCCTGCTTCTTAAGTGAACTCATCCATTCCCTTGATTGATTAGTACAGAAGGAGGCGATATCGTGTCAATTCCCTAAAGAAAACCGTCTTTTCCAATGATTTAGGGCCCATACCCCAATAATGATGACGAAGAGGTCTTCCTGCTTCACTTCAAAAACAGGGCTTCCTGACCCGAGAAAAGAGTGCACATGGAAGTAGTTCCGCTCAATTCTCCAATACGACTTCGGGTGTGACCCCAACCCCACCAAATGGTGATCCTCGAGACCAAAGGGCATTGAACGAGAGAGAAGGAAATCGTCCACAGAGAATCGGAGTATCCGGCCTAGTGATAGTTAGAAAGAGTTGGCCAATACAGAATCTCATGCGCCTCTCATTGATGAACCCCTTTTTCCTTTATCCTCTACTGGTGGCTGATTGATTGAGCGCCGGTCTCACTCATTCTTTATGAGCGGAAGCCATGCACCTATCACCTATAACCGGAGAAGTACTATAGCGCACCTGGGGAAGTACTATACGGCACGGCACCTTCGGCGAGGACTCAACTCAACAGAGAATGATTTGACAAACATTGATCCGCCAGCTCAACTCTGAAAAAGAAAAGAGGAGAATCTCTCTAGCTTGTGGAATCACTTCCCTGGATGCTTAGATAGCTCGAGAAAGTGCGCCACTTCTCCCTGAGAATCTAATCTATGGTATAAAAACAGATAAATAGGCTCATTAAGTGAAGTGAGAACAGAACTCGATCTTTGCTAGGCGTGAGAAGAAGATATCGGTCCTTTGGCCATCGGGAGCAGTGGTAAAGAAATCCTTTGAATGGATCAGTGAGTTCCGGCACGATTGCTGGAACGAACGGAATCTACGGGAACGAGATCTTTCTGTTGGCACGATATCTTTCAGGAACTGCGCTAAGGACGAATGCTTGATTTGCAATCTTTCAAGACGATTTTCTTGTAGCAGATGTGGAATCCAGATTGGCATAACGGGTTCTACGTGAAGTCAGCCGTTCGTCATCATTTGAGGGTTCGGGTCGGGATCATGGCCATAAATCGCTACTTTTTCCACTAGAGCGAATAGCATTCTTCGAAACAGGCACGCACAGGACTTGAAGCAGAATCAGAGAGTGATCCCTTTCCAACAGACTGATCGAATTCCAGTGATACACTACGCCTGGCACTATTCGTCACATTAGTAGTTAAGTTACTCATTTGTTACGAACAAAGAGACGCTAGAGATTCTATGAACTTCAGATCGATGCCATTCACTAATCTCAATCGTCTTTCTATGGATTTCTGGGCCGATGGGCGATAAACCTTCAAAGTCGCTGCTACGGGCTCTGTGGTGCGTCTCAGAGCCCTTCCCCGTGGGGGGTTCCCGTTCTGCTAATCTTGCTATCTTCCCCAGGTTTGCTCGTTTCGATTGGAACAAGAAGTCCGTATTGGTATTTCTTGGTATTGGTAGCAGATGTGAATGAATTGCAATTTCCGAGGAGTAGTAAGGACGAGTAGTAGCTGTGGATGCCAGTGTGGAAGATCATATTCTCACAAGTGAATACGGACTTCCGTTCCGGATTGGGAGATCTGCCCTGGCTAAAGACATCGAACTGTGGATCAGTCGTGAATCAAATCGAAATCAGAAATAGAGGAATAGAGTCATCCTCACCACAACAAAGCTATGGGTCGGCTTCAAGCCAATAAGTAGGAAACCATGCAGGTACGAGAAAAAACAAACCCATTACTTGATTCAGACACTTGAGGAAGGTGTCAACGGACGGCACAGCTCCTCAGAGGCAACCCATCAAATGGATCTTTAGCGGCTCTAGTCTAGCCAAGGGAACGGGTATCACGTATTTCCTTGAAGGCAGCCTATAACCAAGCGGAGATGCTTCTGCCTTTTGGGGAGGCCTGTTTGTTGTACAAGAGGAGAAGGTTCGTATCTCCTTTCCGAAAAGATGCATCTATTTTCCTATCTTTGGCCAAGGTAACCCGTATTGGACAAGCTTGCCTTTTGTGGGAGCATCGTTTCGAAAACTAGTCTAATTGATTTCTTTTTATTTAGGAGATGCTTTTCCGTTACTTGACTTTCACTAGTGTGATGCCGATCTCTTACTCGAATGCTTCTGCCACTTTAGGAAGGGATAGAGGAAACAAACTGGGAATAGGAATTGATAGCGGTAGCTGTAGATAGGAGATAGGAGTGCGGACCAACACAAATACTCGAATAAACTGAGCCCTGGCGATAAGAAAGTATTTCACAAGTTCCGAAGTGCCGTTCAATTCAATTCAAGGAAGACGCATCCCTGAAAGAAGGTCGTAGGGAGAGAGGGTTCTCGATACCGGGCATGGAAAAGGCAGAGAAGGTTCTCGATACCGGGCATGGAAAATAAGTTCCTTTGGGCTTTTGAGTCGGAGGAGACTGGCCACCTTTCCTACGCAAATCTTCAGCGCAAATGCAAATATGACTTGAGATTGGAAATAGCAATTCCAGGCATCCATGCTTCTTTAGGCCCAGACCCTATAAACCAACTTTAGGAAATCTTATGAAATACGCCGGTCTTAGTCTTAAGCAGCCTAGCACTATCGATCAAAGCGACAACCCTCTAAATAAACTTCCATTTTCTTGAACACGGGTAAATGCCATTCTATCTCAACTATGGCGCATTTGACCGAGGTTTTCGTCTCAAGTCCACTCCTGAAGCCCTGCCGATTGAAGCAGAAAGGCTCTTCTTATTCTTTTTAGGGTATGGTATCGGACTCGAAACCTTCAAAGTCGCTGCTACGTGCTCTGTGGTGCGTCTCAGAGCCCTATTCCATGTGGGGGTTGGAAGACATTTATTTGATCCCAGAGGGAGGAATAATTAGACCTCCCTCTGGGTTGAGGATACGTAGCAGTGGAAGATGCCGGTACATTATACGTCTACTCACTTCCTAAGCAAAAATCACGGCAAAACTTTCTTTCTTTTCGAAAACTGGATTCGGGTTTCCAGAGGTAGGGCAAAAATACGGGGTTTCTTCCCTCGATCAATCATCCGGCACCTTGACTCGTAGTGCCGCACTGGCACTGATCTAGACTAGAGTTCGACACCCGTGCTTGTGAGCGAGGTTTTCACTTCTCACTCGTATTGATTGATGCCGTGGACTTGCCAGAGAGGAATATAGGAAGGAGTGTCAGCGCTATTCAATACTTTTTGGTGTCGACGGAACTCAAGCAAGGAGTTCCCATCAAAAAGGTGAGAACGAACTCACTCGATCTTTGCTAGAGGTATTGGCCAACGGTGCGGCTTCTGAACCAGACTAGAGAAATGCTTGACTGCCCGATATGAGATCCGCTATACTTAAGAACTGTGGCACTTGTTAGGTCTGGGCCAGGTACGAGCACTTAGAGGTTTGAGCAAGCATTCATGCAGAACGTAATCTGAACGTAAGTTTTCGATTAGTGAATGATGTGAACCAGTGGAATCTCGTACTAGATAGAGACTGCCATCCATCCGGACTAGAGGGCTATCTACATTTCTGTGCTCGTATCACCTTTCAAAGACAGGTTTCAATGGGGGTCAAATCTTTCTTCCCTCGGAGCTTTGAAGCTGTTTGGTTCGCCATTAGAGCAGCACCTTTCTCCGCTAAAGCCCATGCTTGGAATAATAGGGTTCAGTGATCCCCGGTCTCTGGGGAGTCAGTCTCGTATCCAGTCCAGAACAGCTCGTTTAGTCAGCAGGCTTATGCGCTAGTCGCCATCTCCAGATCCGGCTAAAGAGTTCGTTTACCCACACTGGCATCAACTTAAACTACTTCTCTCTTTTATGTGGATTGCTATCCTACGACGAGCTGTGCTTACTCCCCCTAAGTGGCATACTTGCGCCTGTGCTTGAAATCAAAAATATATTGCCTTTCCACAACGGATCACATTCCTCTAGCCATGACTGAGATCTATCTTCTACCAGGACACGGATACGAGTATAGTGCCAAAGAGTAATGCCGCGAAGAGGTCAACCTTTGCTTCCGAAAGCCACTGTTTTATGTTTATGTTCCTGAGGTCCCTCCTCTCCAGGGGTTCAACAGAAGGAGTTTAGGCCGGTGTCCGCCCTCAAGAGTGCCAATCCTGAGATCTTAGAGTTGTAGACCGAGTCGAGGGCTGCTTCTCAATCAAGCGATCGGCAACAGCCACGAGAGGAGAGTGCACTATTCATTCTAAGTGTGGGATGGGATCAGCTTCTAAGCTTTTAAAGCCCCCCCATCTGCCCAAATCTTATTAATCTCAAGCGGACCTGGTGGTTGGAAATACTATTAGAGGCATAACCTACGTACGTGTATCATTAGGTGCCGGGTGGGTAAGTTCTTTCAGCTGCAATATGGGGCTTCTTCTTTGTTGGAAAAGCTTTGATAGAAACGGCAGGCTTCTACCAATGGAAAATAGGTCGAGACCACGAACACTAGACACTAGGAGATTGCTTTCGCCGTCGGCATATGCGGAAGTATTCGTTCTTTGAAATATTCGATCCACAAGCAAGCTCTAGTCAAGTGTATTCGAAGATACAAAGCATAGCTAGGAACAATGCAAGATTACACAGACTGTACCCATGATAGTAGTGGTGGCTAATGGAAATTGAATTTCCACTTTTTCACATAAATCACTACAAGGCCTGAAGAGGAAGTAAAAGTCCCCAATGGGTGAGATGATGTGTGGCTCAGCCTCTACTCAGATTGAACGTTCTGAAAAGAGCAGTTCTTGAGGGGATCTTGTACCAATGGTGAAGATTGAGGCAATGGAACGCCTAAACCAAAGAAAGAAAATAAAGCAATTAAGGCATTTGATACTAATGGATATAGCCCTAGCCTTCAGAAAAGGAAATCCAATAGTGCGTCCGTGTCCAATTCGAAGTAAGACCCCATTCCCATTCCAGTTACTTCATAATGTGCCATACCTGATTATGGCCACGATTCCAATTTTACATAAAACCAAACCAAGGTCTGGCGAATCCTCTTCCCAACTGGCCTGGAATGAGATCCAGAAAAGGACCTGGCAAGAGATACGTCTGTCTTGTTGTGATGCGAGGAATAGGCGAATCTGTCGTGATAGAAAACAACCCTTTGTTGCTATGCTAATGGATCTGCTCAGGGAACTGGCCAGGGTTCAGTTGAAGACAGGAATGGAAATGTTTCCCAACTAGAGCTACGGCACTTTTCCAATAAACGGAAGCTCAAGCCAAGCCTAAAGCGAAGCATCCGCCTCCTCTTTACTAGCGAGTCTAGTTTCCTACAGGGCAAGGGCGTAGACTGGTTTCGAGTCCTATAGGAGGATCAAAGTATTAGAGCTCAAGTAGTTCTCTTACGACCTAGTCAATACGCATTGGAATCATGGCATCCCCTCCACCGTAGTAAAGTAAGAAGTAACGGGTCTACGCCCAGCTTCCTTGTTCCGGAAATGAAGGATCCATGCAGAAGTGGACTCTCTTTCCGTTCTGTTCAAAGAGTTGGCCTGGTATTCTAGTTACTCTAGACCTATTCCCTTCGAAATAGAAACTCTTGCCAGAGCTGAGTAGAAATCATCATTACCGCCGCATTTACTATACTAGACTAGCGCCTAAGATAGCTATAAACATGGTATGTCTTAGAGCGATATGAGTATTCTTTACCAGCACCACCCAGGGATCCAACCACAATCAGAAATGGATACGTTATAGTTTCCATCCTTGACTTTACTAGTCCTATAACCGGCATCCAAGCAAATAGACTTGTCTTTCTCTTTCTCTTTTTCCCTAGTCCCTAGTAATAGGAGATCCTTCCTGTTCTGGATATGTCCTCTATTCCATCCGGTTTGGACACAGATTGTCAACGGTGAGGTGACATGACCTTGATCAATAGATCCCTTACTCTGGTCCCTAGTTCCTTACCTATTTGATAGGGAAGCGTTTCGATATCACCTACCATGAACTCAGATGGTGTTTGCTGACGAAAGAAAAAGGCTGGTTTTGGCCCATAGTGAGCAGCACTGGCACTCAAAAGGGATCCTTCCGCCTGCCGGGAATAAGTACCGGCACCCTTACAGGAATCAAATCTCTTGGAACGAGATCAAGGGCCGAAGGAAGTCAACTGCGAATCGGTTCGGTAGTGAAGAAAATATCTCTTGTCTGCTCTTCATCTTCAGCAACGCGTGATGCGATAGTGCCAGAGAATATCTTCTCTTCTCTTGTTGGTAGGAAAGCAGTGGTGAATGAAAAGCGGTTCTGTTCCCTTCCGGGTGAATGGATGGGAAATGGAAATAGACTAACACTCACACAAAAGAGACAAGGAACCAGAAATGCTTACTACTGACCAGCTCCTATTCCTATGCCAAAGAGGGATTCGAGTTTCAGGGGTAGAGGGAAGCTTTAGGAAAGGATAGATGCACACACAATCTGATAAGCCTGCCGACTAATCTCCCTAACAACCGGCGCTGGATACCTGAGACCCAGCTGGCACTTCTCTTGATCCAAGCGTTGGTCTAGTTTCCATCGGAAAGTTATATGTTCTTGTTAGGCGGTAGCAAGCAGTATCAAATTTCTGTCGGTTCAGTTCAGAGAAATAGGTCTAAATAAACCGGGCTTGTCCCGTAGATTGTACTATCCCCCTTGCCCAACAGGAACTGGAACTGGAGCTCTTGCCTTCTATTTCAATTAGTTGCTTGATGGAAAGCAATAGGCAATCGGCTAGATTGCACATCCAACCTGTTCACTGATTTATGCTGCAGGCACTTCAGAAACCTGAGCTGGGTTAGGTAGCGGTTCCACTTCTCAAGTTTGGAGCCTCTAAAGAATTCTCCGCCTCAGGATCTGGGTCATAGAATTTGAGCCATTGGACCTTCCTCTTTTCTTTCGAAAGGACCTTTTCTCTAGGACCGAACAAGAAGATCCATACTGTCTACTTTTGAACTATGTAGCTATTGAGAAATCTAGTGCGGAGCCAATATCGTGTTCATGGTGGCCGGCGCTTCCGAAAGACATCACGTCCTTCTCTTTAGTTTTAAGCAATGTGGTCTTCCCTGGTTGAGTGAGTGAGCCCGGTACCTACAGCCTGATCTAAGCAGTATTCCGAGGGGATAGAAACGGAAAGCAAGACGAAATCCTGTGTTGAAAAAGAACCTTGCAAGGAAGGAATGAAGCTATGGATATATTTGAGTAAAAAGAGGAAATTGAAGCCCAATCACAGTGGTGAGCAGAGCCCTCGTCCCCGATATCGATATTTATTTTCCTTCGCAATCCATTCCTTAGAACCACTTAATCGGATTTTGAAACAGGCAGCTAAAGAGAGTCCCATGGGCATGCATGGGGGGAGAGTCATTCCTAGCGGTAGGTGGGTCGTTTCCTGCGTCTTATCATGGCAAGGACACTTTTTACAGGTCCATCAAATAGAAATCCTTCTCTTCTGGGAAACCTAAATTCTAAACCAAAGTGGTGAACTGGTTGGCACTCTGCACTCTTCTACTTCAGTTTCTACCCCTGTCCTGTGGTATAGGCAAATGCACTTTACTAGTTATGCGGCCCGCCCTAGATTACCAAGTTCCTCTTGGAGGAGGAGGTACCAGTGCCAGTTTCTAGAATCGTATAAGGATCTGCTTCTCTTCTGCTTCTGCCGCTCGCTCTCGCTATAGTAGGTAACCTCCCCTCCGGTCGATAAACAAGAGAAGTATGTGGCAGCTCGGTGTTTGTGATTGAACTGATATTTATGTTATTCCTCGCATCGCAACAGGACGGATCTTTAGATTGTACAGTAGGAACGGAAGGCCCCGCACTCTCTTTCCTTGGTTCTTACTTCCGTTCGTGGTAGGACCTCCATCCTTCCACTCACTCATACTGTCCGTCTCATACTCATAGTACCTATATTCCTATCTTATCCTATCTTTCTTTTTTAACCGGACAAAGAAAAGGGAGATTGTTCTACGATTTTCCTCAGTGCGGAAAAGGTGCAAATATGTCTCGTTTTTCTGTCTTTTTTCATCGTTTTTGATGGTTTTTCTTGTTTGTTTTTCAGAGGGAAAATAAGCCCTTACTTAGATGGGGTGAAATGAAAGAAAATGAAACGAGTTGACTGCACAGTAGAATATGGGGA
>Ga0207679_10000282_pt1:0-15000 | contig 38418 bp, 17 predicted proteins | sample KBSC73metaG_FD_184320 | JGI IMG/M metagenome (GOLD analysis project Ga0207679, IMG submission 184320) | Corn rhizosphere microbial communities from Kellogg Biological Station, Michigan, USA - KBS C7-3 metaG (SPAdes) (version 2) | ecosystem: Host-associated > Plants > Roots > Rhizosphere... | reverse complement strand
GGTCGATCTCTCCGAGCATAAAGGTAAAGGATAAAAGTATAAGCCAGTAAACTATGTTAGGTGTCTATTTGACATAAAGGATCTACCGCTCTTTACAGAACTTCCTATGGTGTCCCCTCCGCGAGATTGGAAGAATCGCAGAGCATCAAAATGGGTGAAGGCCTCTGACATGAATCGTCTCACACACAAAGCACGTGATCTATCAGGCGGTTACTTAAATTCTGAGGGAGCGGTTTCTAGGAAGACCACACTGCTATCGAGTAAAAAGGACGAGGGTAATTTTCATATCTACATGGTAAATGATAGTGAGACTGAAGTAGTACTCTCTAGTCTGAACAAGCTGCAGAGCGTACAAAATAAAATAAATGCTAAGTTTTTCAGTATTCTTAGGGATCATTGGGATGATTTAGTGAATATAGGACTGGTCATGCCTAGCATTCTGTCTTCTATTAATAGGAAGGAAGGGGAAGATAGACTCAGAAGGCTCTGGTTGAAGAACAAAAAGATTATGGATTATTTCTCTGTTCAAGACTTGATCAACATATGGGAGAAGAACATTCAAGCGGCGCATTACGAACAATATCTCTTGCAACTAGCCGATGCTTTGGTGGGATATAAGATCTACTTCCACCAATACGGGAGGGATGCGTATTTCAAATCAATCATGAGCTACAGCTTTCAATCATGAAATCCTATCTGGAGGAAGAATCGCTATTCCCAGTTTCCTCTATCCCTGCCAATCCTGCAACAACGGCTAGGCTACATCCTCAGCATCAACAGAAGCAGAAGGCTTGTCTTTCCTCGCTAATAAACTGCTTCCCGAGCTAGAAGAAGGAACAAGGGTTTTCGCCTATTCCATGCAAAAGACGGCTCTACTTCTTTGCCTATTTATTTTCTAACAACCCTGGCCGCATCCTTGACTTCGAAACAACCAACAGGAGTTCCTCCCATCAGCTCAATGGAATGAATTCTCTTGCAGTGCAGCCCTGGTGATAATACCATTAGGAGGTGATTGCGAGTCCACTATGAGATCGGGTACTTCCACTAGTCCTATTCCTTTGCCGGGCATGATTTGTCTATCAACGATTCTCAAGTCGAGTAGACTCTCTCTTACCGCGATGCTCATTATCTTCCGGTTCAGGGAATCAGGACCTACATCTCGTGTGGGCTAGAACCAGCCAATAGCTTGACTCCGTTCACCGCTGCTTCCTTCATCCGATATTGCTAGTCCAACGGAAAGCTTTGCTTAGCTTACTGGACTTAAGAGCTTTCTGACTTGTCTCGAAAAGGCCGTCTCACTGTGTACGGAAGGCTCAGTTTACTCGCGGTCCATTCCACCACGAAAGGGAGAAAGGTACTGCTATCATGGGGAACACCTATCTTTGAAATCCTATCTTTCAGCTAACGCTAGTCTAGTCTCCATTGGAATAAATAGGGCCAGCCTGGCTCAACCAGATGAATAGTTTATCTATCAGCAGGGTCGGGGCATAGCGTAGAAGTTCGGTCAGTCTCCGTTGGCACGGTACACTTTGTTCACTTTGTTTTTAATACGTTACTTTTCGGCTTAATAATAACAAGCATTATTCCTGGGCACCGGCAACCCTACTACTGACCAGGGAAGAGATCATGAATAGGGCGTGGTGCAAATCTAGTAAATGGTGCCGTCTCGTATCAGTGAACGTTGTTTGCTTGATGGATTGACGGAAGTCCGCTATTGATTCGGGAACCACAAGTCGAATAGGAATACGTAGATCAATCTCTGAAAGCTGCCAGTCCAGAGTAGCTTATTGGAAATGTCCTCTGGATTGAGTCCCTCGATATAGCAATATTATTTGCCGAGTCAAGTATAGTTCAAGTACTACTGCCAACAGGCGCAGGCTATTAGTCTGATTCCCTAGTAGCAAAAGTGGATTCCCTCATTCAGAAGTAGATTACATACAGACAGACAGGCCCGCATTGCTTCGATCCAGAGGTTCTTCTGCGAATCCCTACCATTACTGGACAAGAGTGGTGGACTCCCATCCCTGAAACCAGCAGACGGATCCAATACACATAAGACTTTTTTTCTCGGGAAATTCCGAATGTCATGCCCCACAAGTTAGTTGCCCAAGCGCTCCCTAGGAGGGCAGTCTACCACAAGATAGAGTTTGGGCCTGGAGCCAAAGCCCCAACCCCTCCATTTTTTGTTGAGCTCAGGAAAGAATTTAAGGAAGTCACATCGGCCCTCATCAAGAGGAATCTGATCTCGCTTTGATTCATCCGTTGCGCGGCGGGACCCACCACTCTCTGTAATTTCCCAGTTCCCCATCGTATCATATCAGGTTTAGGGGCTACCTGGGATAGATGAGTTTATTTGTGGTGCTACTACTTTACTTTTTCTGAGTGAATAACGTGAGTGAGTAAGCAAGAAGTGTTAGCCTTCCCCATTGCAAAGAATTCCTCGCAACAAGACGGATTTCTTCTTTCCAGAGCAGTAGTGGAAGTGTTCGTATTTCTTTCAAAGTGCCAGAATCCAAGTGGCAAGGAAAAGCTTTATTTGCATAATGAATCGTGATATAAAGAGGATTGGAAGTGCCGTGGTTCAGGTTGCGGAGCGGTGATACGACTTTTCCATATCAAAGATTCGACTCGAAAACCTTATGAACCTGTTTTCCTTACTTCAACTAGGTTTCTTCTTCCTTTTATCCATAGGAGGCAAGGATAGCAAGGGTAACAAAACAGATTAAGCAATCAAACGGATGTGCGAAGGAAAGTAGGACTTTTGACTATGGCTGGCATAAAAAGTTCACTTTGATCGTACACTCTACTAGGCAAAACTGGTGTGAGTGGTTTTTACTATGGGGGGCATAAACAGTTGAATATGGAGAGTCGGCTGAGTTTAGGACAAAAAGACAAGGCGTAGTCTTTTGAGTCTGATCAGTCTAGTGTTGCCTATGTTGGGTAGGAAATAAAAGAATCAAAGCCCTCGACGTTAGCAGTTCTTAGCGGGACTCGACGTTCCTAACAGCTGTTGAGCTCTCGAAGTATGAGATCCTGAATGCATCCTCTTTCTTTCCACTTCATCTTGGGAATCTGGAATGGTTGTTTATGGCTGGGTGTGACAGATCAGACTGAGTTTAGAATCAGACTTTCTATCTATCTATCTAGCTGTATTGCCACTCCAACGGTTCTTTTTCTTTGATTATGCCCCGTATCTCTCTGAGCCTATTTGATCTATTTGCTATATCTAAGTTCGAGTGTGAAGTTCGCTCCGGTTGAAGTGTAGGGCTTCCTAATTCCTGCTTCGTCCTCCTATGAATGCACTAGTATAGAAGGTTGGCCCGTCACCGTATACCATCGTAAGATGAACTGGAAATTCGTAGTTTCAACCAGTTACACAAAATAGGCAAGTTGAGGTTTGTTCAGCGTGTGTTGCCTCCAACTATAACGAGGCCCTTTGACTTGAGGTACGATCTTACCTCTTAACGCGCTTTCCTGCTAGAAGAAGTGAGGGTGATGTCCAATGACCTGTTGAAGAAGCTTGCTGTGTAGATAGGTTTCGTGAACCTAATGTAGAACCTGTAAACGAAAGACTAGAGTCCCGGAACCGCTGCCATTCAAAAAGCTATCAATCTGATTCGAAATACCAAGGTTCGAAGACCTCTGGCTTTGATTGTGTGCCCTTTCTTGTTCCTAAGGATTTCTAACCAGACCTTACCTTAGGCGGACGTATACTCAATTATCAATAAGACTAAATCGTGATCGACCCGCCATCATCTCTTGCCTGAACTGACTTACCAGTCACAGGGCCGAGAACACATGATCGAGGGAAATTTCTTTCATCACTACGAAAACTGGTTTTGCTGATTGACAAAACGGATCTCTTCCCTGTGAGCCGCCTTTAGGAAAACTGCACCAAAGATGTGTCTTTGTTCGGTTCAGATCAACAAAGCATTTGCTAATACCAGTCTGAAGGCAACGCTATGCAGCTCCATTTCCTCTTAAAGTGAATGGCCTTCCTATTATATCGAATATTTGGAGTTGCGGAGTTTTTCATAGAATGGGGTGTAGGCAAATACCAACGTCGGTGATTATAGGGAAATAGATGCTTTCTTACTTATGTTCTATACTAGCACATCAGCACCTACCTTTTCTCATTGCTTCGTGAGGGTAGACAATTGCCTGACTCGTACGTAACTGGGCCTGTTGTTTTCTAGTGCTTGATAGTCTGTAGTGTAGTCTATGAAAAGAAAGAAGTCACTTGTTCACAAGCCAAGAGTTCCATTGACTCCTCTCTTATCTACGTTCATGCTTACTTAACCAGTAGTGAATGGAATAAAGTAAGAAGTCTTTCCACACTCGTAACCTGTAATTAATGGGAGTCGGTACAGATTGGGTGTAGTGAAGAATGGAACCCCCTACTCTGACTTGGTCTAGTGAATGTCAGTCCGTACTCATACTCGGTCTAGTGAATGATAGGTAGGTAACAGTGAAGTAGTCGGCGCACCGAGAAGCACACGATCTAATCTACTCTTATTGTCAGTCTCTCCAGAAAGAAGAAGCACACCCTTGCCTTTATTCTCTTCTATGTTCTTGTCTCTAGTGTGGAGTTTTTCCTGTCATATCTCTGAACTGGACTACCAAAACATCTACACTGCATCAAGCCACGTTGTAAGAACCTCGACTAAGACTAAGAAAGGAAACATCCTATAAAGCTCTTGCTGGGTGATTGTTCAGGCTTCTTCCGGTGGATTGGTATTGGTAGAGTTTGTTTGCCGTATCTACACAGGTAGAGAACCTTGTTTCATAGGTTGGGCCTATAAATAGATAAGCGCGAGAGTACTTTACCGGTACCGGTTTAAAGGCATTATTCACTCAATTCTGCATTATTTCTTCTGGCAGCAGGTTATCTTTCTGCAACGCCCAAACAAAGGTGGAACACGTACCCAGAGATCCGAAAAGCTACTTCTCAAGAGTCCACTAAACCACTTGTCCCAGGCGCGGGCTAAATCACTCTGGAACTGGAATCGCCCGGCGCGAATCAAGTAGTCGTTATGTTTGGGATTCAAGGCAAGCTGGAATCAGAATCTGCAGGAAGACAGGGAGGATCTGGAGACCATGTAGGTACGGCCTAAGCTGAGCTGCTAGCGGCATCAACTCTTTTCCCCGCAAATAAGAAAAGTAAACATTCCCTCCCTAGCCTACCCGCCCTTTATTTAAGTGGAAACAACCACTATAGGCTACTTAGACTAAAATAAAAAATAGGGGCCCTTCTCTAAGTCTAAGAAGGAAGCAGCATTACTTCATTTTTTTTACCAAGGAATGGACTCACTTTCCACTCCTTGAGCCTGCCATTGAAATGAAAACAGACTTTAGGGACTCGTTTTCGAAACGATCCGGTACCAAATTCCATGCTAAAAGCGGTAATCAGATGCCGTTACCTCTTTCTCTCTTTCTTTCTACTGGCCATAGTCATCTCGATTCTCACTCCATACCATACGACAATATCTATTTGACACAAGACATGACATGATCTGGCGGATCAGAACAGAAATGGGTTTAGCCTTCTCCCACTCCGGATTTGCGTATTCCCTCGGGAAAATGGGGTAGGCTACTTTTGAGTGAGATGCGGTTTTCTCAAAAGCAATCCATCGTTTCGAGGGTGCCGGGCTATGGTTCAGTTCGAGTCTAGTTTCCTGAAAATATTCCGTGGTTTTGGCCCAAGGAAAGGAGTAGTGACGGAGTTCATTCATTAGCAAGGATCGGACCCATTCCAGCTTAGAACTTACCACTAGACTCTTGGAATAGGAAATTGGCTTTCCCGAGAAGGGGACTAGCACTTGATTTCGTTGCCTAATAGAATCCCATTCACTCTTGACTCTTGGAATGAGTCCGGTGGAAAGTAAAGTAGGAAGGAGGGGCGAAATTCAGTTGTGTTGGACTAGATTCGAGAAATGCATAATCAAAGCATTTTCCGTTCTTCAGCCAGCCATGCCTGGAATCCATCGTTGTGCCAAGAAATAGTGCAACTTTTTCCACTAGGTGAGATGCACTTTTGGCCCATAGCGAGATAGGATAGAAGTTTTCAGATCAGCTCCCAATGAGATTAGTAGAATCTAATGAGGAGAATCAAAAGAGAGGTTGCCATAGCAGTCAGTGGTTTTGCCTGGGACAGACGTGGCGCACTTGATTGACCTTGCTTCCGGACTAGCTTCTCTTTTCATACCTGGCACGGCAGATTGAGTGAGTGAGTCCACTGTTTACGTTACAACTAGCAGTAGCGTGTCAATTCTAGTCAGAAAAAAAGCTTTCCATTGATTCATGATAGTGCCGTGCCGTGCCGTACTCAACTGGTATCAAAAGTGAGAAATAGGCGATATTCTCCTAAAGAAAGGACGGTTGGATTTTATTTAGACAGATTATAAGAAACCTTTTTGGATCCTTAGCGAAACATCCCTTATTATTAAATGCATATGGGCTTGACTTGATGGTTTTTGATGAAGTCGGTTCCCACTTTTCCAGTCAGGTTGGGAGACTTTTTTAGGGAATTGACTCGTGTTTGACTTGATCTGTCCACTTTGCATTACTCTCTTTTTTCGAGCATTACTTTCTTTGTTCAACTCATAAGTGGAGTGTGTACGACTCCGAGAACAGTGATCGAATAACCAACCTCTTTCCTTGCGTGTTCATTTTCTTTCCTTGCTCTACTTTTTGGCGAGAAAAGAAGAGCGAAGTAAAACAATGAGTACCTGCCCTATAGGCAGCAAAAGCCCTCAATCTTTTTTTCTTTTTTCTATTTGACCACCATTTTTTTCTTATTTCAACGCTTCTTCATAAAAACGACTTTCATCAGTCCGACATTAGAAGGAAAAGAACGATGAAAGATTCCAACTTACTTCACTCAAAGAGTAGAAGCTTCATCCTCCTAGCGAGCCGAGCCAGCCGAACTCAACCTTTTCTTATCTAGAACTGCCAACAGTGGAAAGCATACCACATTATCTCCATTCCATACTGAGTCCACAGCCCAGGGCTTTCTTTAATAGCGGCTATCCCCCGGAGAATCCTTGCATTTTGTTGAAAGGAAGCCTCCTCGGCATGATTTGCACGACCGAGGTCTTACTCTTTCGTTATGCTTTAACATTTCTATTTTATATGTTATTGGATATTTCAGTTAATTACTTTCATTCCCGAGGCTGGATTTCCTTACTCAATGGAGAGCGAAGCTCCCCTCAATTCTGGCCAGGATTCAAAGACCTATTCGGGCCTAGCCCTCCTTTTCTTTCTTTGTGAGGTGTCGACAGAACTCACTTCAGAGATAGAGTGGCGGGTACTTCTGGGTCGTATTCTCGCTCAGGGAAAGCTACACTATAGGAAGTCAGGAAGTCAAACAACGGAAGCAGGTCTGGCGTATCGGATCAATCTGCGACTGGCCTTTTATTCATAACATTAGTAGTTACTCATTGGGTGCCATCAGATGAACGAACTAGTTTTCCACAGAAGAGGATTTGAGGTAGGGCTGCTAGAGAAACTGACAAGGAAATCACAAGAAATAGAGATGCTTCACGCCCAGCCAATCTTGAAAGCTTGTACAGAGATCCAGAATTGCATCTTCAGAAGAATAATAAGCTAAGCGTCGCGTCGAATCTGGACTGGAAAGTCTCTAGAAGGATTTGCACTCCTACACTGCCTTATCAACGGATTCCTGAGAGAAGGGGCCGGGCTATTCATTCCTTCGAGGTGCCGCAGTAAAGGTAGACTAGCTTATTGGGCAAAAAGGTGCCGTACTTCTCAATTGTGAGACTAGAGCTTGATCCTCTCTTACGAGATTTCTAGTTCGAGATTTCGAGTTTCCTGAAAAGAAAGCGAAGAAAGAGTTCTGTATTGAAGATGTCAACTGCCAACTGCGTGCTTTCCCCAATTCTTCTCTTACGAAATGGATCGTTGATTCCTACCACTGATGGATTTATGCCGACCTTACCTTACCTTAAAAGGAGAAGGAACGGGGCTTCCAGAGTCTGAAATGCAACTTCCAATTGACATAGAATAGAATGATCCAACGAACCCATACTCGTACTCGGGAAGGCCAGCTGGAAATGCAGTGCAGTAAAGTAAGTAATTCAGTAAGTAATGCACTCAGTGCCAGTGCCGGTTAAGGGTCTATTGCCAGTGCTAGCGGAAAGAACCGGGCTATGCGCAGTGGAATAGAAAAACGAATATCAGGATTTCATAGAAACTAATGGAAAAGATGGAAATAATACCGAACTCTTCTATTGATTTATGGCTCAGGGCAGGTGTAACTTAGTGTGATAGTCTAGTTTGTTTCATTTAGGAGTGCGTATAAGTGAGCTTGGTACCATTCCATCTTCTTAGCTGTAGGCTTATTGCTAAGGATCGAGTGTGGACAGAAAGGTTTGATGATCTAGGTCATTAGTCTCCGGTTTCTCTTTATGTGTTTGTTCGTCTATTATAGTATATACGACAGATTCATAGCTTCTCAGATCTTTATGCGGGCGCATACATCTCGAATCCCTCACCTAAGAAGGAAAGCGATAGCCATCCATTTCTTATCCTTCGGCCAGGCCGGATCTAGATTAGTGACCTTGCTTCTTGACTTTCCCCTGCTTGTTCAAATCATGATATCCTTGCCCTGTAGGCATCCCTCATACGATCCGATCTACTTTGATTGTTTCATAGCATAGGTTTGTTTACAAGAAGTGGTAGCTTTCTGTGTTCCTAGCTTGATGGCTTTTCTTACATTCCTATTTCCACATTCCTATATTTCCTTTATTTTCAGGTCTGGCACTGGGCATAAGTTTTTGGTCGGCGGGAAGATACACCCAGCACATATGTTTTAGGTCAGAGTCCCATCCTACATTGACTATTTCCACACTTTATAGAAAGCATTTGGTACATTGGGCAACCCGTTTGATCACACAAGAGATGAAATGGAATTATTCTTGGCATATTTCCTATCATTTCACTACCGAGATCTGATCAATAGGAGGGCTCACCCGGGTTCTAGTTCAATCACTCCAATCCATCTTTTCTTTTCTCGGGCCAAGATGCAATAGTTTACCGGTCTAGTTCGTTTTCCCGAGAACCTACCTGCCCTAAGCGAAGAATGCCTATTCTGGACCAATTTCTAAGGGAAGAAGAGAAGGTTTGGCACCTGCTTCGGAGAAATGGTTTCTAAGTACTGGGATCCAACCAGTTTGCTTTTTCTGACAGCACCTGGGAAAGAAGTATTCATTGAACAAGAACAAGGATCTACTAGTCCAACTTTCATTCCAATCTCTATTCCTATCATCTCGCTTTTTCGGACAAGTTTTCTTCTTAACACAGGAGAACAGGAGATGCAATGTCGTTAGGGCCTTCTCGGTCTCCCCAACTAGGGGAAACCTCAAAGCAAACATCCTTCTTCGGACAAGAACTGGCCCATCTGCATCGAACTATTCGAAATCTTGAATCCCATTTCCCTAATCAAAAGGGAGGGAAGGCACTTATAGCAAAGCAGGTACGAGATATCGTTTCTACCAAAACCATGCTATCTACCAGCACCATTCTTGGCAATTGAGAGAAGAAGCAGTCTACCGGAGCGAGAGAACGAACCTAGCGTTTTGAGCCCTTGGAAAACATCATTGATATATGCTAACCCGGAGATTTCTTGGTTCATCATGCTATTGCAGAAGGTTTGCATGCAACTACATTGATTTTAGTAAAGGGTGCTTTAGATGCACTTTTTTAAAATCGATTAGCTTTCCGGAAATTTGACGTAGATTCAGAAGTGGAACAGGACTAGTTAGTGCTCAGGTTTGCCCGTCAACTAAAAGCAAGCAAGCTGTTTGGTAGATCGGCGTATTTCAAGGATCGGATCGGCGTATTGAAACAGAGATCTCTGGTGCTGGTTAGATCCCAAGCGTGCCATCGGATTCTTTAGTTTAGCCACTAGGCGAGAGGGACTTTTCGAATCAACCATCGACTCTCCTGATCTCCTGAGGGAAAATAGGGTTGCCTAATTAGTTGTGGCCCTAAGGGAAATCCACTTTTTCTTCTTGGGTATCGAGGGCAAATCCGGTTGTTGAGTGAACTCGTGAATCAAACAAAACCCTTCTTCTCGAACTGCTAGTGACCTACCGGACTTAGAACCTGGCCTGGCTTTCGAGAGGAGAGTGAAGTGGAAGCATGAGTGCTTACACGAACGGAAGGAAGTAGAAGTAAGCAAGCCATATTTCGACCCGCTTCATTGAACCTTAGAATGGCAAGTGCTCTTCCTGATGAAGCCCGGAAAAACGATCTGTAGCGACAAGCAAGAAAACAAACCTCTTTTCTGATGAAAGTGATTATGGCTGCTATGTCTCCTACCTTGCTATCGAGAATGGCATTTCCATTCCGGAAGAATGAGAGAGAGGGAGTCTTCAACCAACTTCCTTGTTTTCTTATCCGGGCTTAAACCAGAAACGAAGGATCCTTACCTGCCACTACCATAACTTTACTTAACTTAACTGCTCTTGTCAGCTAAAATATATAGGACTCTTCTAAAGCAAGGAACACTTCACCATCACCTGCATCCCATCAAGCAAGGCCTAAACGAACGCACCAGTACAACTACATTAACTGCTCTTGTACAAAAGGCAGAAAGAAACCTCTCTACTCAAGCACTAGGCTATACACTGTAAAACTAGACACACTCTTATCCTTTCAGGCAGTGATACCACTTCTCTGCAAGGCCAAAAGGAAGGTATGAAGCAGGGTTGTTATTTAGGAGTAGGAGGATGAAGAAGAAGTTGTTTTTGTTAGATTTAGGAAATAGGAAGAAAGCAGATGCTGGATCCGAAGCAGGTTGCTATTGGAGCTAGAGGAAGAAGAAGAAGAAGAAAGCAGGAAGAAGAACAATAAAGTTGTTATTTGTTTTATTTAGGAAGCTGGTTTTATTAAGGAAGTAGTAGCAACCACTCCTCTTTTCATTAGGTTATACCAATCACCCATACCAGATACGAAGGAAGCTGTACCTGTACCAATTCCCTGCAAGGCATCTTCAAAACCTAGCAACAAAAACCAATACCAGCCCCGCACCTTCACCAAAACCCATTCTTCTCAAGGAAGGTTCCTGTACCTTTCCATTACTAGTAAAAAGATAGCTATAATGATAGCACTTCCCTTCAAGGAACCAACCATTAACAATACCTGTACCAATACTTATCAAGCTTGTAAAGCTAGGATAAATGATGCCACGCTTCTTCCCTTCCCTGAACGATCCATTACAGGCTACCACTACTGGCTACCTTTACTTTAAAGCACTGTACTAGACTAGAGTAGACTTCCAAAACAGTTCCTACTGATCCGTATACCAATACCTTACTTTTAAGAAACGAAAGTGCAACGGCTTTCGAGTAATAAAGAACCTACTTTGCCAGCCTTGAGAAGGGAATGACCCTAGAGCCCAAGCAAACCATCTACGCAAGGCCGAAAACCCGCCAATCAAACCGCTAAAGCAAATGGGCAAGAAGGTTGAGCTGATGTAAATAGTAAAGGTCGGAAGCTCTAGCTTATGAAGACTCATGTTTTGTCTTGCCTGTGTCAGCTTCCATCTCCCGATGTTGCTACTCGTATCCATTCCTCCGTCTATAAACGACGTAAAAAAGAAGTACCATTCTTTCTCAATACTAGATTCCCTTATCCAGTGCAAGATGAAGGGATTTAGTGCTCGGAGGGCAGAACCTGTCTGTCAATTGGGCCCGATCTAGCTAATAAGAAGCATCAATAGAATGGAGTGGAGAACGCATAGACTCACATCCCCAGCCTTACAGTAGACAAGGTTGTCGGATCCACGGCTCTGCTATTGGAAGCACTACAACGGATATCATACTTCATGGGCGAGGGGAGGATGAGTATGACAGGCCGATACCAACTAGAATTCAAATCTGTATGCCAAGAGTTTGATCAACTTATTCAGGTGGCCAGAGAGGATTCTTCGAACAATTGCTATTTCATTCCATTGGCTAGGAATCGTAGGTATTGGCGTACGTATATTCGCTCGTGTCTCGTAGGAAAGTCTATCGATGAAGGGAAGCACCCTCGCCCAAGGAAAAGGATGCACTTTCGAAAGCAGGCTCGAACAGGTGAGTTGGTTGAGCAGAGAGGCAAGTCAGTAAGTCCAACCTTCATTGTTGAAGGAACTGCGGGTTAAAGGAAGAACAGTAGGGAGTGAAGGGCCAGTGGTTTTCTGTGGGTTGGTTTCGAGGAAGTGTGAGGCCCAGGCAGGGTATCGTATCACGAACGGGGTTCATCGAAGAAAGGAAACTTTCTTGGCAAAGGCAACTCCATAAATGAATATTCTAGTTATAGAGCTTGGGAGGAATTCCCAGATATCACATATAGTAAGTAAGGACAACCAGGAAGGATGGCAATCCAGTACTTGACAACGATTTAGAGGGGAAGGGCATGTTTCTTATCAATCGCGAATTGCATTTCAAGATCCAACGCTGAATCGACCAGGCCCTCGGAGGGAAATACATTTAGAACCTTCGGTTAGGGAGCCAGTTAGGATAAACCCCTCTGATCGATGAGATATCGAAAGAAAAGCAAAGAAGCGAACCCACTTTCATTACATTTTACAGAGAACGGATTACTAGCGAGGCTGAGTCGAAAGACGAAGGACATACTTCAAGCAGGGTTTCTAGGGTTAGAGAAAAGAATATCCCTCGGATCAGATAGATAGGATAAATCCGGCTAAGGAAGATTGGGCCTACCCAGATTAGGAAGAATTGGACAAAGCAGCTGCTCGGGCTAAGGTACAGTGTTCTTCAATGGGCCCCGCTTCAGTTCTGGTTGCTGAAAGCAGGAAGCTGGATCGGAACTAGGAAATCTAGGATGGGCATGCACTACCTTACCTTTCAATCAACTCCTGTATCACCTATGGGGATTGGAGAATGCCTTGCAATGAATTACGGATCCTTCATGGCCTCCAGAGGAGCCTCTAATGACCTCCCCCTTCTCGAAAGATATGTAGAAACAGAAAATTGAATAGAAGAGGAGAGCAGCATGTTTCTCCGGTATCTATACTATACTATATATTACAGCAATTGTTCGCCGTTTCCACTGCGGCCCACTTTAATGAAGAAGGGCTGTGAACTAAATTCGAATTTAGGAAAACAGTTTGCCAACCTTGTCATACCTGATATAGGACTGCTATTAATCTAATTATATAAATATATCGACTACTGACGGAAGAAAGCGGATCGGCTGTATTGTATCGATCTTGACCGAAGGGGAGCGGAGCGGTCTTTAACTTAATTCGTAAGAGGAAAACGACTGTCTCTACCATAGGAAAGGAAATGGGATTCAAAATGGCCACACCCACAAAGTAACATACACGACAATTCTATAATTCTTCGTCCTTTTTCTTGAGATAACGCGGAAAAGTATCTTTTTGCTATGGCGTATGATTTGATACTTGCCAACACGGAATAGAGACTCGCACTTGGGAACTCTTAGGAGTGGTTCTAATGTTAGTCAGATTTACTTCTTCCTAACGCGACGAGCAGATCAGAAGTATTTCAAGGATTGTAAGGGTGATACCTGGAGAGAGTGTAGCAACCCAACATAGATTTTTAGTACTCTATCTTAGTATTAAGAGATGGAAGAGAAGGAGCAAGGGAGCCTAGGATTAGGTGGTGGAATTGGAAAGGGGATAAGCAAGTTATGTTTAAAGAGAAAATAATTAATGAGACGGAGTGGAAGTTAGGTGAGGATGCTAACTCAATGTAGAATGAGATGGCTCATTGTATCAGTATCACGTCAGTGGCAAAAGAAGTTTTAGGTGAATCGAGAGGAAAGGAAACAGACTGACCGAACAAAAATAAACCTTTCATCTTTCTATTATATATATAAATATGAGGAGTCTATATATATAAATATGATGAGTCATGATTGGGTCGACCCAATCATGACTATGGGACCTTTTCTCGAGAAATGCTTTTTTTCTCGTTTAGTACTTTACTTGTGTAAACTCTCTCTTTTTCTTTTCTTAGAGAAGCGCAGGATTCCCTTTCTTCCCGGAACACTAATACAATCGCACTTTCTTCCTTGTCCCGCTAACCTATTATTTTTTTTAAGACAGAATTTTTAGCTTGAACTATCAATACTAGCCTAATTGATTGCTGGAATGGAACTTGATGTAACTGGCAGGGACCGCTTATATAGAACGCTTGTAGGGAACCGGAAACCAACCTGCTCTGCTAGGGAAACGACCCCGGAGACCAGCCTGATAGACTATATCTATGAACTTCGAATAAGTCCCTACTTTCCTATCCTAATAAGGGTACTGGCTCGCGAATGGCCCTACAAAATGACTCTCCTAAAATCAATGTCTGGAAGTCCTTTTAAGATAGGTTAATATAAGATATGCTATGCTTAACACTTAGGCTTAGCAAGAGGGACTGGCGCGTGAGACCGAGATCGCCATAGATTGATTGTGCAGGCAGGTAATACTCATTTTAACTAGAAAGAGGATATTATATTATACATGAGTACTGGTTATAGTCACACTCCCAAACTCCCGAGAAGTCTTTTTTACTTAACTCTAGGACTTGCTATAAGGATGGATTGCTTTTACCCTCTATCCCGATCTCGAATTGCGCTTGGCCAGGTTGGGCACAAACCCAGGTAGCCCCTAAACCCGGGCTCAGTCAAGAGCGGCATCTGAATCCCGCTGCAATCCCTCCAGCGCAGGTGGAGAAAAAGGGGCAAAATCTCAGTGGCCGACCTAATATGTTGGCTCCACTACCCGATTCCCCTTAATCCTCCAAGCCAATCAATGCCCCATACCCTTATCATGGTCAGTCTCATCTTTAGTGACTCCCGTGGTAAGGGGTCGAGGGAAGTGGTGTGGTGGGCCCCCTCACTTTTTTTGGAAAGAAGACAGAGAAATTCTTTTGCATTTTTGGAAGAAATCTTCTGAAGATGTCTCTTCTAGTAAGAATAGAGAAGATGTCTCATCTAGTAAGAATACACTTATTTGTG
>Ga0207679_10000279_pt1 | contig 38594 bp, 33 predicted proteins | sample KBSC73metaG_FD_184320 | JGI IMG/M metagenome (GOLD analysis project Ga0207679, IMG submission 184320) | Corn rhizosphere microbial communities from Kellogg Biological Station, Michigan, USA - KBS C7-3 metaG (SPAdes) (version 2) | ecosystem: Host-associated > Plants > Roots > Rhizosphere > Soil ... | reverse complement strand
CCCGAGCCGTCGTCGCGGAAATGGTCAATTGGACGCGCACCTTGATGCATGCGGGGAGCGAGCTCGTGCATGCCGTTCCAGGTCGGGCGGGCTGGGAGCTGCGCCTCGTCGTACAAGGGGGCCTGCGCATCCTTGACCGTGTCGAAGCGCTGCATCACACCAGCCTGAACACCCGCCCCACCCTCGGTTGGACCGACGTCGTCACCATGGCGTGGCGCGCGCTGCGCATGCGCCCGGCGCCGGCCCGTCATTTGCAGAAAGCCCGCCCATGACCCCCGAGCAGTATGTGCAGGACAAGGCCGCGAAAAGCGGGTCCAGCTTCTATTACGCTTTCCTGTTCCTGCCGCCCCCGCGGCGTGCTGCGATCACCGCCTTCTATGCGTTTTGCCGCGAGGTCGACGACGTGGTCGACGAAGTGCACGACCCTGGCGTGGCCGCGACCAAACTCGCCTGGTGGCGCAAGGAGGTCCATGCGGCCTTCGCCGGTCAGCCGAGCCACCCCGTGATGAAGGCGCTGATGCCGCTCACCGCGGACTACGACATTCGGGAGTCGCACCTGCAGGCCGTCATCGACGGCTGCCAGATGGACCTGGACCAGTCGCGCTACCTCGATTACCCGGGGCTCGCACGGTATTGCCACCTCGTGGCCGGCGTCGTGGGGGAAGTTGCCTCCGGCATCTTCGGGCGCACGAGCGCGCAGACGGTGCAATATGCCCATCGGCTCGGCCTGGCGATGCAGCTGACGAACATCATTCGCGACGTGGGCGATGACGCACGACGCGGTCGCATCTACCTGCCGGTCTCCGAGCTGCAGCAGTTCGACGTGAAAGCGCACGAGGTGCTCAACCGCGGCTATAGCGAACGGTTCACTGCGCTGATGAAGTTCCAGGCCGAGCGCGCGCACCGCTGTTACGACGAGGCCATTGCCCTGTTGCCCGACGACGACCGCAAGGCACAAAAGCCCGGCCTGATGATGGCCCACATCTACCGCACCCTGCTGCGCGAGATCGAAGCGCAGAGCTTCCAGGTGCTGCACCAGCGCACCTCGCTCACGCCGCTGCGCAAGCTGTGGATCGCCGCCCGCACGAACTGGACGGTTCGCTGATGTCGACACTCGCGGTGGTCGGCGGTGGCTGGGCAGGCCTCGCCGCGGCCGTGCATGCGACCCGTGCCGGACGGAAGGTCACCCTGTTCGAAATGGCGCCGCAGCTCGGAGGCCGGGCACGTCAGATCGACAGCCATGGGCTCGTGCTCGACAACGGCCAGCACATCCTGATCGGCGCCTATGCCGAAACGCTTGCACTGATGCGGCATGTGGGCGTGGACCTCGGTCGGGCCCTCAAGCGCACGCCGCTGCACATCGCGTACCCGGACGGCAGCGGCCTCCAGATGCGCAGCGGAGCTCCCGTGCCCGCCTTCATCCGCGCGGTATGGAGTTACACGGGCTGGAGCCGCGGCGACAAATGGGCGCTGTTGTCGACGGCGGCGCGCTGGGCGCTGGGGGGCTTCAAATGCCCGCCCTCCTGGACCGTCGCGCACCTCACGCGTCACCTGCCACCCACCGTTCGGGAGGCGCTGCTGGACCCCTTGTGTGTGGCAGCACTCAACACGCCTGCCCTCCAGGCGAGCGCCCAAGTGTTCCTGCGCGTGCTCAAGGATGCCTTGTTCAGCGGCCATGGATCGGCGGATCTGCTTCTGCCCCGATGGAAGCTGAGCGCACTGTGGCCCGATCCAGCCGCCCGATGGCTGGCCCGTGCCGGGGCTGAACTGCGCCTGTCGCGGCGGGTGGATGCCATCACGCGGGAAGGCTCGGGATGGCAGATTGACGGGGAACCATTTGACCGGGTCGTGCTGGCTTGCACAGCCGGCGAAGCGGCCCGGCTTGCGGAACCGCATGCGGTCGACTGGGCCGCACTCGCCCGTGGTCTTCGCTACGAGCCCATCGTGACCGTCTACGCGCACAGTGCGGACACGCAACTGCCGCAACCCATGCTGGCATTGCGCAACGATGCGCGCGCCCCCGCCCAGTTCGTGTTCGACCTCGGCGCCCTGAGTGGCATGGAGGGCGTGCTGGCATTCGTCATCAGCGGCGCCGCCCCCTGGGTGGAACGAGGCAACGATGCCACGCTCGCCGCGACGCTGCGCCAGGGGCAGCAGGCGCTGGCGCCCCATTTGCGCAGCCCGCTCACGGGGTTGCGTGCGGTCACTGAAAAGCGGGCAACATTCCTCTGCACCCCGGGTTTGCAGCGCCCCGGCATGACGATCCGTCCGGGCTTGCACGCGGCGGGCGACTATGTCGACGGGCCCTACCCCGCCACGCTCGAAGGCGCCATCCGATCGGGCCGTGACGCAGCCAACGCATCAGCGTGAATTTCGCCATGCAAAAATCGCCGAAAATTGGTTCAAAATGATGGGCATGAAAAGCAAAGAGGATCAGAAGCCAGCGATCCAAGTGCTCGAGCGCATGTTCTCGCTGCTGGACCTGCTGGCATCCCACCAGGACCCGGTCTCGCTGAAGCTCATCAGCGAGCAGACAGGGCTGCACCCGTCCACGGCGCACCGCATCTTGAACGACCTGACGGTGGGCCGCTATGTCGACCGTCCGGAAGCCGGGAGCTACCGGCTCGGCATGCGGCTGCTGGAACTGGGCAACCTCGTGAAGGCACGGCTCGACGTGCGCGACGCTGCCCTCGGCCCGATGCGCGAGCTTCACAAGCTCACACACCAGCCGGTGAACCTGTCCATGCGCCAGGGCGACGAGATCGTGTACATCGAACGGACGTACAGCGAGCGGTCCGGCATGCAGGTGGTGCGCGCGGTGGGGGGGCGCGCGCCACTCCATCTGACCTCGGTGGGCAAACTGTTCCTGGCGCACGATGATCCTCAACGGGTGCGCGCCTACGCGACCCGCACCGGATTGGCAGGCCACACGAAAAACAGCATCACCGATGTGCCGACCCTGGAACGGGAGTTGTCCAAGGTGCTGCAGTACGGCACGGCGCGCGACGACGAAGAACTCGAGCTCGGCGTGCGGTGCATGGCTGCGGCCATTCTGGACGACCAGGGCAAGCTCGTGGCGGGCTTGTCCATCTCGGCTCCGGCGGATCGCCTGGAGGAGAGCTGGCTGGAACGACTCAAGGCCACCGCTGCGCAGATCTCCGCCGCGCTGGGCCACCGCTGAGCCACCACCCGACCTGAAAAAAACGGCCCACGCAGGGCCGTTTTCATTGAAGTGGAAGCTCTCAGGACGTGAGCTTCGAGCCCGTCACCGCGGTGGTGGTGGACGGCAAGCTGGGCGTCGAGCGGGACCCGGCCGTGGAAGGGTGCGCCAAGGGCAATGTTTCGTTGATCCACTTGCGCACGCGTTCGGCATCACCGATTCGGGAATAACGCCCCGCGGAGTCGAGGAACACCATGATGACCTGGCGGCCGGCCAGCTTGGCCTGCATGACCAGGCAACGGCCGGCTTCGGAGATGTAGCCGGTCTTTTGCAAACCGATCTCCCATTCCGGGTTCTTCACGAGACCGTTGGTGTTGTGGAACTGGAGTTGACGCTGCCCGACGGCCACCTGGTACTCGAGCGAGGTGGAGAGGTCGCGGATGATCTGGTGGCCGTGGGCATGCTTGACCAGGGTGGCCAGGTCGCGCGCACTCGATTGGTTGCGGCTCGACAAGCCCGTGGGCTCGACATAACGGGTGTCGACCATGCCCAATTCACTGGCCTTGCGGTTCATCGCAGCGACGAACGCCGGCAGGCCGCCCGGATAGGAACGACCCAGCGCGTGCGCCGCGCGGTTCTCGGAAGACATGAGCGCAAGATGCAGCATTTCTTCGCGCGTCAGTTGCGTGCCCACGCTCAGGCGGGAGCGACTGCCCTTTTCGGTGTCCACGTCGTCCTGGGTGACGGTGAGCATTTCATCGAGCGGCAATTGCGCCTCCGTCACCACGACGGCCGTCATCAGCTTGGTGATGGAGGCGATCGGAAGGACGGCTTGGGAATTCTTGCTGAACAGGACCTCGTTGGTGTCCTGGTCGAGCACCAGGGCGACGCTGGATTTGAGCTCGAGCGGATCGACCGTGTCGTGCAGTCCGGAGAGCTGGCCGAAAGAGGCACGAACGGGTTCGGCACGCACCACGGGATGGCGTGATCGCACCGCCATCATTCGGCCCTTGTGCGATGCCGCGAGCGAATGCCGCGGCGCGGCGGCACGCCCGTGGGCGACCGCCCGGCCCTTCACTTTCTGGGAGACCGCCGCTTTGCCTTTGGATGGCCCCGCCTTGGCGATGGCCGCGGGCTTCTTCTTGACGGTGCGCGATTTGGCAGCTTCGGCCGCGAGGGGAACCGAGACAGCCAGGGCCAGCACCATCAGGGCACGCAGCAGTCCTGACACGGAATATCGCGCAAATTGCAACACAACAACCCCTTCACGCTCGTTGCAACGAGTGTAGGCGAAAGAAAAAAAGCACGCAAGATCAGAAACTTACGTGCAGTTCCTCAAGCCAACCCTGATGCAACCAGGGTTTGTGACGAATGTCAGCCTTGGGCAGCCACGCGCTCGTTCTTGCTGTGCAACTTGTTCAACGCCGCGAGGTAGGCTTTGGCCGATGCCACCACGATGTCGGGGTCGGAACCCACGCCATTGACCACCCTGCCGCCGTGTTGAAGACGGACAGTCACTTCGCCCTGTGATTCTGTGCTCCCCGACGTGATCGCATTGACGGAATAGAGGAGCATTTCCGCGCCAGATTTCACTTGGGATTCGATTGCCTTGAGGCTGGCATCGACAGGCCCGTTGCCCTCGCTCTCCGCGTGAAATTCCGACGTGCCGGCGGCGAATGCGACCTTGGCAAACGGGCGCTCTCCGGTCTCGGATCGCTGGGAGAGCGCGAGCAGCCGGTAGTGCTCCTGCTCGGCCGTGACCGACTCGTCCATCACGAGGGCCACGATGTCCTCATCGAAGATGTCGCTCTTGCGATCGGCCAACTCCTTGAACTTCGCGAAGGCGGCGTTGACTTCGGCTTCCGATTCCAGCGACACCCCCAATTCCTGCAGGCGCTGCTTGAAGGCATTGCGCCCCGAGAGCTTGCCGAGCACGATCTTGTTGGCCGACCAGCCCACATCTTCCGCGCGCATGATTTCGTAGGTGTCGCGGGCTTTCAGCACGCCATCCTGGTGGATGCCGGACGCATGGGCGAACGCATTGGCGCCCACCACGGCCTTGTTGGGTTGAACCGCAAATCCGGTCGTCTGCGACACGAGGCGCGAGGCGGGCACGATCTGCGTGGGGTCGATGCCCAGTTCGAGGCCGAAATAGTCGCGGCGGGTCTTGACGGCCATCACCACCTCTTCGAGCGAGCAGTTGCCGGCCCGCTCCCCCAGGCCGTTGATGGTGCATTCGATCTGCCGCGCGCCACCGATCTTCACGCCGGCCAGTGAATTGGCCACCGCCATGCCCAGATCGTTGTGGCAGTGCACCGACCAGACCGCCTTGTCGGCGTTCGGGATGCGGGTACGCAAATCGAGGATGAACTGGCCGTACAGCTCGGGAATCGCATAACCCACGGTGTCCGGGATGTTGATCGTGGTGGCCCCTGCGTCGATCACCGCCTCCAGCACGCGGCACAGGAAATCCGGGTCGGACCGGTAGCCGTCCTCCGGAGAGAACTCGACGTCACCCGTCAGGTTCCGGGCGAACTTGACCGCCAGCTTGGCCTGCTCGAACACCTGGTCAGGTGTCATGCGCAGCTTCTTTTCCATGTGCAGCGCGCTTGTTGCCAGGAACAGGTGGATGCGGGTGGACGCCCCACCCTGCAACGCCTCGGCCGCACGCGAGATGTCGCGATCGTTCGCCCGGGCGAGCGAACAGACGGTGCTGTCCTTGATCGCGTTGGCGATGGCCCTCACCGCCTCGAAATCGCCATTCGAGGAAGCCGCGAACCCGGCTTCGATCACGTCGACCTTGAGCCGCTCGAGCTGGCGTGCGATGCGCAGCTTCTCGTCCTTGGTCATCGAGGCGCCGGGGGACTGTTCGCCGTCGCGCAGTGTCGTGTCGAAAATGATCAGCTTGTCAGCCATGGTCATGCTCCTGTTGTTCTGGAAAGCGGGTTGCGGCGGCAGGGGCCGAATCTTAGGCCACCACGGAGGCCTGCGCCCGAGGCGCGGCCTGGCGCTTGGCCCGCACCACGCCGGACAGCACCGCCTTGAGTGATGCAGAAACGATGTCCGCATCGATGCCCACCCCGAAGAGGGTCGTGGTGTCGTCGATGCGCAGCTCGAGGTACGCGACCGCTCGGGCATCTGCTCCACTGCCCATCGCGTGCTCGTGATAGTCCAGCACGCGCACGGCGTGACCGTGGGCGTGGAGTGCGGCCACGAAGGCATCGATGGGGCCGCTGCCCGTGCCTTGCACGGCCATTCGGTGGCCGCCGGCGAGCACCTCCGCGGTCAGCGCCACCACGCCCTTGTCGCGCGTGACGATCACCGGATCCACCACGGCCACCTCATCGAGCCCGAACTCTCGCTCGAAGATGCGCCAGATGTCCGCGGCACTCTGCTCCTTGCCCGTGTCGTCCATGACGCCCTGCACGACCTGGCTGAACTCGATCTGCAGGCGGCGCGGCAGTTCGATGCCGTACCCCTCTTCGAGGAGGTACGCGATGCCGCCCTTGCCTGACTGGCTGTTGACACGGATCACCGCGTCGTAGCTGCGACCGAGGTCCTTCGGATCGATGGGGAGGTAAGGAATGTCCCACCGGTCGCCCGGCTGGTACAGCGCAAAGGCCTTCTTGATCGCATCCTGGTGGGAACCTGAAAACGAGGTGTAGACCAGGTCGCCCACGTACGGATGCCGCGGGTGGACCGGCAGTTGGTTGCAATGCTCGACGCAACGGCGAATTTCGTCGATGTCGGAGAAATCGAGGTTGGGCGCAATGCCTTGGGTGTAGAGGTTCAACGCAACGTTGACGAGATCGAGGTTGCCTGTGCGTTCGCCGTTGCCGAACAGGCAACCTTCGAGGCGCTCCGCCCCGGCCAGCAAGGCAAGTTCGCCGGTGGCCGTGCCCGTGCCGCGGTCATTGTGCGGATGCACCGACAAGACGATGCTGTCGCGGCGTGCCATGTTGCGATGCATCCATTCGATCATGTCGGCGAACACATTGGGTGTGCAGCGCTCGATCGTGGTGGGCAAATTGATGATGCATTTGCGCTCGGGTGTGGGCATCCACACGGCCGTCACCGCGTCGACGATGCGTTTGGCAAACGGCAGTTCAGTGTCGGAGAAGGTCTCCGGCGAATATTCGAAGCGCCAATCGGTGCCCGGTTGGGCTTCCGCCAGTTCCTTGAACAGGCGTGCATGGGTCGCGGCCAGTTCGACCACACCATCTTCATCGAGCCCGAGCACCACGTTGCGCATCACCGGCGCGGTGGCGTTGTAAAGGTGCACGATCGCGCGCGGGACGCCCTGCAACGCCTCGAAGGTGCGCCGAATGAGCGGCTCGCGCGCCTGGGTGAGCACCTGGATCGTCACATCGTCCGGGATGCGCTTTTCTTCGATCAACAAGCGCAGGAAGTCGAACTCGGTCTGCGATGCGGACGGGAAACCGACCTCGATTTCCTTGAACCCGATCTTGACGAGCATGTCGAACATGCGGAGTTTTCGCGGCAGGTCCATCGGCTCGATGAGCGCCTGGTTGCCGTCGCGCAGGTCGGTGCTGAGCCACTGGGGCGCGGATGTCAGCACGGCATCGGGCCAGCGGCGGTCGGCGAGCCGGATGGGTGCGAAGGGACGGTATTTCTGCTGGGGTTGCTTCAACATGGAATGCTCCTGAGTGTCATGAGAGCGCAACCAGCGAAACTTCGGGGGAAAAGCAAAACGGCCCAATGCTGGTTGCATACGGGCCGTTGAGACGAATCGAAAAGACGTGACTGGTCAGCGAGCCCGGGTGACTCCTAGACCTAGCAACGAAAGGGCGTTGAACGACGTCATGGCTGCGAATATAGCATCACGCGGGCCGGTGTGGTGTGCGAGTTGTCACGGCCCCACGCGGCTGGTCCCTCGGCATGGCACCAGATCGGCCGTGCAGTGCTCAGTGGTGCAACCCTTCTTCGTCCGGCTCGTCGGTGGATGTGGCGATCACGCTCACGGGGCGGCCCTTGGCGCGCTTCCATGCATACACCGCATAGCCCGATCCCCCATACACGCAGAAGAGCCCGAACAGCACGATGGGCGGATGCAGTGTGATCAGCGCGATGGACAGCGCAATGGCAACGATCACGATGAACGGCACGGAGCGCTTGAAGCTCACGTCCTTGAAGCTGTAGAAGGGCACGTTGGTGACCATGGTGAGGCCGGCGTACAGCGTGAGGCCGAAGGATGCCCAGGCGAGCCATGCAGGAAAAATGCCGTTGGTTTCGCGGCCGCCGAGGTAGCCGAAGGTGTCCATCACCCAGATGAACCCCATGACGAGCCCCGCGGCCGCCGGGCTCGGCAGCCCCTGGAAGAAGCGCTTGTCCACGACGGCGAGGTTCGTGTTGAAGCGCGCCAGGCGCAATGCTGCGCAGGCACAGTACACGAATGCGGCGATCCAGCCGGGCTTGCCGAGGTCGGTGAGCGCCCATTCGTACACGATGAGCGCAGGAGCCGCACCGAACGAGACCATGTCGGAGAGGCTGTCCATCTGCTCGCCGAAGGTGCTCTGCGTGTTCGTCATGCGGGCGACGCGCCCGTCGAGGCTGTCGAGCACCATGGCGCAGAAGACGCCAATGGCCGCCTGTTCGAAGCGCCCGTTCATCGCCATCACGATGGCATAGAAGCCGCCGAACAGCGCCGCCACGGTGAACAGGTTCGGCAGGATGTAGATGCCTTTGCGACGAGGCCGGGAGGGCGAATCGTCCACGTCGATCGCGGGATTGTCGCCGTCGTGCATCGGGGTGTCAGTGGATGAATTCATCGCGGAAAAGGATAACGCAGCGTCATGCAAAAAAGCCGCAAGGTTTCCCTTGCGGCCCATGCCATGCGGCCGCGCCAGGCGCGGCAGCGGGCAATCAGTTCTTGCTCTGATCGACCAGGCGGTTCTTCTTGATCCAGGGCATCATCGCGCGCAGTTGCTCGCCGACCTGCTCGATCGGGTGCTCTGCGGTCAGGCGGCGGCGCGACAGCAGCGTCGGGGCACCAGCCTTGTTCTCGAGGATGAAGCTCTTCGCGTATTCGCCCGTCTGGATGTCCTTCAGGCATTGGCGCATCGCGTTCTTGGTGGCCTCGGTCACGACACGCGGACCCGTCACGTACTCGCCGTATTCGGCGTTGTTCGAGATCGAGTAGTTCATGTTCGCGATGCCGCCTTCGTAGATCAGGTCGACGATCAGCTTGAGCTCGTGCAGGCACTCGAAGTACGCCATTTCGGGCGCGTAACCGGCTTCGGTCAGCGTTTCGAAACCGGCCTTGATCAGCTCGACGGCGCCGCCGCACAGCACGGCCTGTTCGCCGAACAGGTCGGTTTCGGTTTCTTCGCGGAAGTTGGTCTCGATGATGCCGGCCTTGCCGCCGCCGTTGGCAGCCGCATAGCTCAGTGCCAGGTCACGCGCCTTGCCGGTCTTGTCGGCATGGACGGCGATCAGGTGCGGCACGCCGCCACCTTGGGAGTAGGTGCCGCGCACCGTGTGGCCCGGGGCCTTCGGTGCGACCATCCACACGTCGAGGTCGGCGCGGGGCACGACCTGGCCGTAGTGGACGTTGAAGCCGTGAGCGAAGGCCAGCGATGCGCCTTGCTTGATGTTCGGCTCGACCTCTTCCTTGTACACGGCGGCGATCTGCTCGTCGGGCAGCAGGATCATCACGACGTCGGCGGTCTTCACTGCGTCGGCGATCTCGGCGACCTTCAGACCGGCCTTCTCGGCCTTGCCCCACGAGGCGCCCGACTTGCGAACACCGACGGTGACCTTCACGCCGCTGTCGTTCAGGTTCTGTGCGTGGGCATGGCCTTGCGAACCGTAGCCGATGATGGTGACGTTCTTGCCCTTGATCAGGCTGAGATCCGCGTCCTTGTCGTAATAAACCTTCATGTAGTTCTCCTTTAATCAGTCAGTGAAGCGGGTCGGGTGGAAATCAAACGCGCAGGATGCGCTCGCCGCGACCGATCCCGCTGGCGCCGGTACGCACGGTTTCAAGAATGGCGGTGCGGTCGATGGCCTCGAGGAAGGCATCGAGCTTGCTGGAATCGCCGGTGAGTTCAATGGTGTAGCTTTTCTCGGTCACGTCGATGATACGGCCTCGGAAGATGTCGGCCATGCGCTTCATCTCCTCGCGTTCCTTGCCCACCGCGCGCACCTTGATGAGCATGAGTTCCCGCTCGGTGAAGCTGCCTTCGGTGAGGTCGACGACCTTGACCACCTCGATGAGGCGGTTCAGGTGCTTGGTGATTTGTTCAATGACATCGTCGGACCCGGTGGTCACGATGGTCATGCGCGAGAGCGACGCGTCTTCGGTGGGGGCGACGGTCAGGCTCTCGATGTTGTAGCCGCGGGCCGAGAAAAGGGCCACCACGCGCGACAGTGCGCCAGGCTCGTTCTCGAGCAACAGGGCAATGATGTGTTTCATGGGTCATGTCACCGGGCGCTTGAACCCTTGGCGGTAACCAGGGGCCCTGAAGCCGCGGCGCTCCAGAGAAAGTGAGGAAGAATGGGGCGGGAATTCGTTCGGCGCATCCGCGTGCGTTCGGGCGGGAGGTTATGCCACCCCGCCCCCGGCACGCGTTCAACGCATCACAAGTCTTCGGACCCCAGCAGCATTTCCGAAATGCCCTTGCCCGCCTGCACCATGGGCCAGACGTTCTCGGTCGGGTCGGTGCGGACGTCGAGGAACACGGTGCGGTCCTTCAGCCGGATGGCCTCCTTGAGCGCCGGCTCCACATCGGACGGCTTTTCGATCTTCAGCCCCACATGGCCATAGGCCTCGGCGAGCTTGACGAAGTCGGGCAGCGCTTCCATGTAGCTGTGCGAGTAGCGCTTGCCGTAGTCGAGCTCCTGCCACTGCCGCACCATGCCCAGGTAGCGGTTGTTGAGCGAGATGACCTTGACGGGCGTCTTGTACTGGAAGCAGGTGGACAGCTCCTGGATGCACATCTGGATGGAGCCTTCGCCGGTGATGCAGAACACATCCGCATCGGGCCTGGCCATCTTGATGCCCATCGCATAGGGCAGGCCCACGCCCATCGTGCCCAGGCCGCCGGAGTTGATCCAGCGGCGCGGCTGGTCGAAGCGGTAGTACTGGGCGGCCCACATCTGGTGCTGGCCCACGTCGGACGTGATGTAGGTGTCGCCGTCTTTCGTGAGGCGCCACAGCGTCTCGATCACGCTCTGCGGCTTGATCACCTCGGTGCTGTTCTTGAAGACGAGGCATTCGCGCTTGCGCCATTCGCCGATCTGGTTCCACCAGGCGTTCAGTGCAGCGGCATCGGGCTTGGCCTGAGCCTCCTTGATCTGGGCAATCAGCTCCTGCAGCACGTCTTTCACGTCGCCGACGATCGGAATGTCGACCTTGACCCGCTTGGAGATCGACGACGGATCGATGTCGATGTGGACGATCTTGCGTTCGACCGAGGCGAAGTGCTTCGGGTTGCCGATGACGCGGTCGTCGAACCGGGCGCCGACGGCCAGCAGCACGTCGCAGTGCTGCATGGTCATGTTGGCTTCGTAGGTGCCATGCATGCCCAGCATGCCGAGGAACTTGGGGTCCGACGACGGGAAGGCACCGAGGCCCATCAGGGTGTTGGTGACCGGGTATCCCAGCAGGTTCACCAGTTCACGCAGCTCCGCCGAAGCATTGCCGAGGACCACGCCGCCCCCCGTGTAGATGTACGGGCGCTTGGCCGAGAGCAGCAGCTGGACGGATTTGCGAATCTGGCCGCCATGGCCTTTGCGCACGGGGTTGTACGAGCGCATTTCCACCGTGGCCGGGTAATGGAAGGGCGCGGTGTGAACGGAGACGTCCTTCGGGATGTCGACCACCACGGGGCCGGGCCGGCCGGTGCGGGCGATGTGGAAGGCCTTCTTCAGCGTGGCGGCGAGCTCGCGCACGTCCTTCACGAGGAAGTTGTGCTTGACGATCGGGCGCGTGATGCCGACGGTGTCGCACTCCTGGAAGGCATCGAGCCCGATCGCCGGCGTGGGAACCTGCCCGGTGATGATCACCATCGGGATGGAATCCATGTAGGCGGTGGCGATGCCGGTGATGGCATTGGTGACGCCTGGGCCCGAGGTGACCAGTGCGACCCCGACGTCGCCCGTGGCACGGGCATAGCCGTCGGCGGCATGGACCGCCGCCTGCTCGTGACGCACGAGCACGTGCTGGATGGTGTCTTGCTTGTACAGGGCGTCGTAGATGTAGAGAACCGCACCACCGGGGTAGCCCCAGAGGTACTTCACACCTTCGGCCTGCAGGCACTTGACGAGGATCTCGGAGCCGTTCGGGTCAGCGGGAGGGGAGTTGGCCGGAGCCTGCGCCGAGGAGGCGCGCTTGATTTCTGTGGCAGACATGTCCATATCGAACCTTTGTGAATTTCTCTGACGAAAAACCATCGGTGCACCTCTCCGCGCTCTTGTGGAGCGGGTGTGGTGCCTGCTGAATCCGAGACGGAGCGCCCGGGTCGGGCCGCTCGATCGAGATCAAACTGTTGTGCAAGGATGGGATTATGGCATCGGATTGGGGATCGAAACGCCGCCATGGGGCGCCGGCTCGGCACAGTGCGATAATCCGCCCCGTTTTCGACCAAGCCTGATTCCCCCGGGCGCAATTCCTTGGCATCCGACAAAGAACTGTCCGATTTCCTGAAAAGTGTGGAGCGGCGCGCTTTCAAGCGTGCGGCCTATGCCGTCCGGGACGACGATGCCGCTCTCGACATCGTCCAGGACGCGATGATCCGCCTCGCGGAAAACTATGCGGACCGCCCGGCGTCCGAACTGCCCCTCCTTTTCCAGCGCATCCTGTCGAACGCGACGATGGATTGGTTCCGCCGGCAGAAGGTGCGTGGCGCCCTGTTCCGGAACTTTTCCGAGTTCGAATCGTCCAGTGACGACGGGGACCATGACCTCCTTGAAACCCTGGCCGGGCAAGACGAGACTTCCGTCACGGAGAGCGCCGCCGAATCCTTCTCAAGGGCCCAGATCATGCTTTTGATCGACGGTGAAGTGTCACGATTGCCGGCGCGTCAACGAGAAGCCTTTCTGCTCCGTTACTGGGAAGAACTCGACGTCGCCGAAACAGCGGCAGTGATGGGCTGCTCCGAGGGAAGTGTCAAGACGCACTGCTCCAGAGCCGTTCATTCGTTGGCGGCGAGCTTGAAAACAAAGGGGATCACGTTATGAATTCGCACCGGCTGGGCGCCGCACTCCACACCGAGGCCCTCGAGGCCCGCTTCGCGTTGCGCGCGACGGCGCACCTGACCGCCCAGGCCGATGCCTTGCCCAATGACATCTCCGAGCGGCTGCGCATTGCCCGGGAAAACGCCGTTCGGCGTGCCCGGGCGACGCGCGTGGAAGTGGCGCCCCAGGTCGCTGTCTCGCGCTCGGGTGGGACGCTCACCTGGCCGGGAACCCCGAGCGGCGGAGGCTCCGGCTGGTGGGTCAAGCTCGCCGCGCTGCTGCCTCTCGTGGCGCTCGTGGCGGGGCTGATGCTGATCCAGGATTGGCATGGCAGCAACCAGGTGTCTGCGGCAGCCGAAATCGACGCATCGCTGCTCGCGGACGACCTGCCTCCATCCGCCTACAGCGACCCCGGTTTTCTGGAATTCCTGAAGTCGCCTCAGGAATGACTTGACCCATCGGACCCGAATCGTGCCTTTTCCTCGCTCCTTCGCTCCGTGGTGCGTGGCGTGTGCCATCGCCGGCGTCGCCGGCTTCGCAGCTCACGCCGAGCCCCCACCTCCCCGCGCGGCCGCGACGGCGGGCGAGGGCCGGTCGTGGGCGTCACTGACTCCGGCGCAGCAGAACGCATTGCGTCCGTTGCAGCAGGAATGGAACGCGATCGAGGCCAGCCGGAAGATCAAATGGATCGAGATCGCCGACCGGCTGCCTGCCATGCAGCCTGAGGAACGCGAGCGCGTCCAGGCCCGAATGGCCGGCTGGGCCATGCTGAGTCCGAGAGAGCGGGGCCAGGCCCGGTTGAACTACAAGGAGGCGCTGCAAGTACCGGCGGAGGACCGAAAGGCCCGCTGGGAGGCGTACCAATCCCTGCCGGTGGAACAACAGCGCCAGCTGGCCGAGCGCGCCAGCCCGGGGAGCGCGCCCGCACGACGCACCCGCCGGGATGACCCGCCCACGAAATCCACGGTGGTGCCCAACCAGGCGACGGTGCGTCCGAACGCCATCAGCCCCTCGGTCGCCCAGGCACAGCCGGGGGCCACCACCAACCTCGTGACCAAGCGCCCGTCGCCGCCCACCTACCAGCAGCCCGGGCTGCCGAAGATCGCAACGGGTGCGTCCTTCGTCGACAACAAAACCTTGTTGCCCAAGCGCGGCGCCCAGGGCGCCGCAACGGGGTCGGCCGCCGCCGCATCGGCTCCGATCGTCATCGCGCGGCCATGAAGGATCCGGTGATCACCGGATCCACCGCCCTGCAAACGCCCAGCCTGCGACGGCGTTTCGCCTCCCTGCTCTATGAGGTGGTCGTGCTGTTCGGCGTGGCGCTGGTCTCGGGCGCCGTCGGCGCGTTGCTCCTGGCGATCACCGGGCGACAGCAGGATGGCGCGGGACAAATCGCCGCGTTCTTCATCTTCGGTGCTTACTTCACCTGGTTCTGGACGCGCCGAGGGCAGACCTTGCCCATGCAGACCTGGCACATCCGGCTCATCACAGCATCAGGAGCCCCCCTCACCTCCCGACGCGCCATGGCACGTTACCTCGCGGGCTACCTGTGGTTCGCGCCTGGCGTGATGGCAGCGTGGGCCGTTGGCTGGAATCGAGAGCAGACGCTGTATGCCGCCGGCATCAACGTCGTTGTCTACGGCCTGCTCGCCTGGCTGCATCCTGACCGCCAGTTCATCCATGATGCCCTGTGCGGCACGCGCCTTGTCGACGTCCGCCATGAACGCGGACCGTCCACGCGCTGACGCCATTGCCAGCAGGCACAATCACCGCCATGACCTCATCTCACAAGGGACGAACCGGTCTCGACCGCATTGTCCGCGCCACCGGTTATTCGTTCGAAGGGCTGGCCTCGGCCTACCGCCATGAAACCGCCTTTCGCCAGGAAACCTGGGCGGCCCTGCTCCTCATTCCCGCGGCGTTCTGGCTGGGGCGTACCCCGCTTGAAGTGCTGTTGCTCGCGGGCAGCGTCGTGTTCGTGATGATCGTCGAGTTGCTCAATTCGGGCATCGAGGCCGCCATCGACCGCATTTCGCTGGATCGCCATGAATTGTCCAAACGGGCCAAGGATCAGGCGAGCGCAGCCGTGTTCCTCTCGGTGATGCTGGCCAGTGGCGCCTGGCTGACCGTGATCTGGCAGCGCTTCTTCGCCTGAGTTTTCAGCTGCACCGAGGCGCCTGCAGGAGAAAAAAAGGCCCGCACTGGGCGGGCCGGATGGAGATTCAACAGGTTCAGGAGAATGCGGGCATCACACGGCAGCTTCGTCGGTTTCGCCGGTGCGGATGCGCACCACCTGCTCGACTGCCGTGACGAAGATTTTGCCATCACCGATCTTGCCTGTCTTGGCGGCTTTCACGATGGCTTCGATGCAACGGTCCACGTCGCCGTCCTTGACGACCACCTCGACCTTGACTTTGGGCAGGAAGTCGACCACGTATTCGGCGCCCCGGTACAACTCCGTGTGGCCCTTCTGGCGTCCGAAACCCTTCACTTCGGTCACCGTCAGGCCGGTGACACCCACTTCCGCCAGGGCTTCGCGCACCTCTTCCAGCTTGAACGGTTTGACGATCGCGGTGATCTGTTTCATGCAAAGTCTCCAGGCAGAGGAAAATTACCGATAGTTTAAGTTAAGCGCGGAATCTGGAGGTGATGGGGTAGCGCCAATCGCGGCCGAAGGCCCTGTGGGTGATCCGGATGCCCACAGGGGCTTGGCGACGCTTGTATTCGTTGATCTTGATGAGCCGGGTGACCCGCTCCACGTCGGCCGGGGAGAAACCGGCGGCCACGATGTCATCGATGGATTGGTCCTCTTCCATGTACCGCTGCAAGATGGCATCCAGGACATCGTACGGAGGCAGGCTGTCCTGGTCTTTCTGGTCGGGGCGCAGTTCGGCCGATGGGGGACGGGTGATGATGCGCTCGGGAATGACTTCGGCGCCCTGCGCATTCCTCCAGCGGGCCAGACGGTAGACCAGCGTCTTGGCGACGTCCTTGATGACGGCGAAGCCCCCGGCCATGTCTCCGTAGAGCGTGCAATAGCCGGTGGCCATTTCGCTCTTGTTGCCGGTGGTCAGGACGATGCTGCCGAATTTGTTCGACAGCGCCATCAGCAAGGTGCCGCGGATGCGGGCCTGGATGTTCTCTTCAGTGGCGTCCTCAGGGCGGCCTTCGAATTCGGTGGCCAGGCTTTGCTTGAAGGCCTCGAACTCCGGCACGATGGAGATTTCGTCGTACCGCACGCCCAGCCGGGCGGCCATGTCGCGGGCGTCGATCCAGGAGATGTCGGCGGTGTACGGTGACGGCATCATCACGGCGCGCACCTTGTCCGCGCCGATGGCATCCACGGCCACGGCCAGCACGAGCGCGGAATCGATGCCGCCGCTCAGGCCGATCAGGGCGCCTGGGAAACCGTTCTTGCCGATGTAGTCGCGCACGCCGGTCACGAGAGCGCCCCAGGCCTGGGCCTCGGTTGAGGGCACTGGAGACACCTCGCCGGCGACGCCGTCGGCGGAGACTTCCAGCAGCATCAGCGCCTCCTCGAACATGGGCGCGCGCGCCGCAATGCGGCCCGCTGCATCGACGGCGAACGAGGCGCCGTCGAACACCACTTCGTCCTGGCCGCCGGTCAGGTGCGCGTAGAGCACCGGCAGGCCGGTGCCGCGGGCGCGCTCGGCCATGCGCTCCTCGCGTTCAGCCACCTTGCCGAGGTGAAACGGCGACGCGTTGAGCACGCAGAGCACCTCGGCACCGGCGGCCTTCGCAGCCTGGCCCGGCTCGTCGAACCAGGCGTCTTCGCAGATGTTGATCCCGAAGCGGACGCCGCCCGCCTCGAACACGACGGCACCGAGGCCGGCGTCGCGGCCGGATGCGAAATACCGGCGCTCATCGAACACCTGGTAGTTGGGCAATTCGCGCTTGGCATAGGTGGCGATGATTCGCCCTTCGGTCAGCACCGATGCGGCATTGAGCCGGTGCGGCACGGATTGGGAGCGCGTGCGCAACCCGCTGACTTCATCGACGACATGCGGGTGGCCGACGACCACAGACAATCCGGGCAAATCGGCCAGCGCGGCAGCGCACTCGCGCAGGGCCTGCGAACATGCCTGCATGAACGAGGGGCGCAGCAGCAAATCTTCGGGCGGATAGCCGCACAGGCTCAGCTCGGGGGTGAGCACCACGCGGGCACCCTGCGCATAGGCGCGCCGCGAGAATTCGATGATTTTGCTTGCGTTGCCACGCAGGTCGCCGACGGTGGCGTTGATCTGTGCAAGAGCGACTTTGACGCGGGAATTGGAAGGCATATGGATCGAAAAAGCGGCTCGGAAGATTATGTCATCCGGGTGGTTGGCGACCCGGCGGACATCGACGCCGAAGCCTGGGACGCGCTGCACGGGGCACAGCCTTCGGCAGGCCCCTTCACACAACACGCCTACTTGGTCGCCGCGACGGCATCGGGCAGCGCCACCGAGGCCACCGGATGGACTCCTGGCTTCCTGACGGTGCATGCGGCCGGGGAGCTGGTCGCGGCATGCCCGCTGTATGTCAAGGACCACTCCTACGGCGAGTTCGTGTTCGACTGGGCCTGGGCCGATGCCTACCATCGCCACGGGCTGCAGTACTACCCGAAACTGCTATCGGCCGTGCCGTTCACGCCGGTGCCCGGTCCACGCCTGCTGGCGCGTGATTCAGCGTCGCGCATCGCGCTGCTTGAAGGCATGGCCGAACTCGCCCGGCAGGCCGGGCTGTCATCGGCCCATGTGCTGTTCCTCGATGAAGCGGATCAGGCCGCCGCACGGGCCGCAGGCTGGCTGATGCGCAGCACCGTGCAATTCCATTGGGCCCAGCGTGAGCCCGTCCCGTACGCCGACTTCGCCGATTTCCTGGCCGATCTGCATCGCGACAAGCGCAAGAAGATCCAGCAGGAACGCCGGCGGGTGCAGGAAGCGGGCATCAGCTTCACCACGCACGAGGGCCCTGCCATCACGCCCGAACTCTGGGACTTCTTTTACCGGTGCCATCAGGAGACGTACCGGGCGCACCGCTCCACCCCGTATCTCACACGCGACTTTTTCCGCCGCATGCATGACACGATGGCACGGCACTGGGTGCTGTTCGTGGCGTGGCGCGGCGGCCGACGCCTCGCCGCCTCATTGATCGCCATCGATCCGGACCGCCGCCATGCGTTCGGGCGCTACTGGGGCGCGGTGGAACACGTGCCGCACCTGCACTTCGATGCGTGCTACTACCAGCCGCTCGCCTGGTGCATCGCCCAGGGCTACCGCCGCTTCGAGGGCGGCGCGCAGGGCGAACACAAGATGGCGAGGGGGCTGCTGCCGGTGCAGACGTGGTCAGCCCATTGGCTTGCGCACCCTCAGTTCTCCGAGGCCGTGGCCGACCACCTCGCGCGCGAGGGCGAAGGCGTGGCGCACTACCTCGACGAACTCGCGGAACGGCGGCCGTTCAAGGTTTGAAATCGCCGGCGAACACGGTGATGAGGCGGGCGGGATCGACATAGCGGCGCAGCGCCTCGTTGACCTGCTCCACCGTCAGCTTCGACAGCGCGGCATCCACCCGCGCGGAGACTTCGAACGTGCGGCCGAGGTGCAGGTTGCTGGCCAGCATCGAGGCCAGCACGCCGTCCTGGGCGCGGGAGAGGCGGCGGTACGACAGCAGCCCGTTCTTCCCCTCGGCCAGTTCCTGTGCGGTGAAGCCGGACTTCAGCGCCTTGGCCAGTTCGTCGTTGAACGATGCTTCCACCTTGGCACGGTTCTGCGGCGCGAAGATGGCGCTGCCCTGCCACAGGGAATGCGGTTCCTCCATGTTCCAGTTGACGCTCGTGCGCACGTCGTACGACAGGCCTTCCGATTCTCGAATGCGCTTCCACAGGCGGGAGTTGCCACCGGCACCGAGCAGGTAGTTCGCCATGGTCAACGCCGGGTAGTCCGGGTCGGTGTCCGACAGCGGCACGTCGAGACGGGCGATGAAGTTGGCGTTTTGCTTGTCGGGCGTCGCGAGCATGAACCGCTCGGGCTGGATGGGCACGATGGGGTTCGGCACGCGGGTGTAAGGCTCGCCCGCTTGCCAGCCGGAGAACCCCTTGGCCAGTGCCGCCTTCAGGGCCGGCACGTCGATGTCGCCGGCAGCGCCGAATTCGGCCCGGCCCAGGCCGTAGAAGCGCTGATGGAACGCCCTGACCTGCTCGAGCGTGACACCGCGGATGTCCTGCGCCATTTCATCGAACGAGCGCGCGTGGCGCACGTCGCCCCGGGGGTACGGATTGCCATGGCGCGCCACCATGTTGGCGGCCACGGCCCCAGGTTCGCGGCGCTGCTGCTCGATGGACGAAAGGGACTGCCGACGCAGCTCTTCCAGCGAATCGGCCGGGAACGACGGATTGCGCAGCAGGTCGGCCACCAGCAGCACGGCATCGGCCAGGTGCTCGCGGCGCGTCTGCAGGGTCACGGTGACGACGCCGTCGTCACCGTCGATGGACAATTCGGTCTTCAGGGCGTCGAGCCGGTCCTGCACCTGCTGGCGGCTGAGCGTGGCGGTGCCCTTGTCCAGCAGGTCCGCCACCACCGCGGGCACGGCGTTCTGGCCGAAGAGTGTCTTCTCGTTGCCGAAGTGCAAGGTCATGGTGGCGCGCACGGCCCCGCCGCGAGTGCCCTTGGGCAGCACGGCAACCTTCAGTGAGCCGACCTCGAAACGCTCGGTGCGGCGATCGATGTTCTCCGGCGTGGCATCGAAGGCCTCCGCAGAGGCGGCAGCCGCCTGGGGTTTGAAGGACTTCAGCTCCGCGGCCACATTGACCCGTGCCGGCGACGGCGCGCGCACGGGTTTGTCCGTAGGCACATAGGTGCCGAGGGTGCGGTTGCTGGGCAGCAGGCGCTCGACAGCCACCCGCTGCACGTCTTTCAGCGTCAAGTCCCGCACGCGGTCGCGGATGAGGAAGAAGAGGCGCCAGTCGCCCTGGGCCACCGATTCGCTGAGCGCCACGCCGACGGCCTCGGGGTTGGTGAAGGCCTGGTCCCAATCCTTCAGCCATTTGGCCTGGGCGCGCTTGAATTCTTCGGCGGTGATGGGCTCGGCCTCCACGGATTCGAGGGTGGCGATGAGTGCCGCGCGAGCCTGCTCCACGTCCTGACCCGGGGCGAGCTGCGCACCGAACAGGGTGAAACCCGGCTCCGCGAGGCCTTCCGAGAATGCGTAGGTGGATGCGGCGAGTTGCTTTTCCGTAAGCCGCCGGTGAAGGCGCCCGGACGGGGTGTCGCCCATGATGATGTTGATGAGCTCGATGGCGGCGTAGTCGGGGCTTGCGCCGGGTGGCACGTGGTACGCGGCGTTGATGAGCGGCACGCCGCCCACGCGGTGCAAGGTGATGCTGCGTTCGCCATCCTGCACGGGGTCGAGGGTGTACTGCACCGGGAGCTTGCGCGAGGGCCTGGGGATGCGCGCGAAATCGGCGGCGATCCAGGCCAGCGCCTTGGTGGGTTCGAATTTGCCGGAGACGATCAGCGTGGCGTTGTCGGGCTGATAGTAGGTGCGGTAGAAGGCCTGCAGGCGCGGGATGTCGACGTTTTCGACGTCGGTGCGCGCGCCGATGGTGTTCTTGCCGTAGTTGTGCCACTGGAACATGGTGGCCAAGGTCTTCTCGAAGAGGATGCGCTGGGGGTTGTTCTCCCCCATTTCCATTTCGTTGCGCACCACGGTCATTTCGGTGTCGAGGTCTTTGCGCGCGATGAAGCTGTTGACCATGGCATCGGCCTGCCAGCCCAGGTACCAGCGCAGATTGTCTTCGTTGCTCGCAAAGCTCGCGAAGTAGTTCGTGCGGTCGAACCATGTGCTGCCGTTGGCCGCAAGCCCCCGCTTCGTGAATTCGGCCCACACGTTGGGATGCTGCTTCGAGCCCTTGAACAGCAGGTGTTCGAGCAGGTGGGCCATGCCGGTTTCGCCGTAGTTCTCCTGGCGCGAACCCACGTGGTAGGTCATGTTGACGGTGGTCGTGGGCTTGGCGTCATCCGGGATGAGCAGGATCTGCAAGCCATTGGCGAGCCTGTATTCGGTGATGCCTTCCACCGCCTGCACCTGGGCGACACCGGGCGGCAGGGCCGACGCAGCCGAACTTGTCTGGAGGAAGAATGCGGCCGACAGGCCGACGGCAACGCTCAGGATTCGATGCAGCATGGGCAGGAACAGGCTCCGGCAAGTGACAAAGTAAACGGCCAGTGTAGAGCGCGGTTCATGCAAGACAGTTCCGCGCCGATGGCAAAACCATGCCGCTCGCGTTTCATGCGAGATTGACCATCATGATTTCCCGCGCGCCGGATGATGCCGTGCCACGCGGCTCATTTTCTCTGGATCGCCCCCGAGGAGACCTGCGATGACTGCAACGCCTGTCACCGTGACCCACCGTTTTCGCACAGCGCCCGAGCGTGTCTTCGATGCGTGGCTCGACCCGGCATGGGTTGGGCGCTGGATGTTCGGTCCCGGCGTCCGGGACGAGCGAATCCGCCGCCTGACCCTTGACCCGCAGGTGCACGGACGCTTCTCGTTCGCCGTGGAGCGGCAGGGCCAGGTCGTCGACCATGTGGGCGAATACCTCGAGATCGACCGCCCGAGGCGGCTCGTGTTCACCTGGGGCGTGGACGGCACCGGCTCATCTCGTGTGAGCGTCACCCTCGATCCGTCGCCCGGGGGCTGCACGTTGACACTCGTGCACGAGATCGCGCCCGAATGGGCCGCGTATGTGCAGCGCACGCAGGCCGGCTGGCAGTTCATGCTCGGGCTGCTCGAGCGCGAGCTGCACCCGGCCGACGGCCGTGTCCATGCGCTGACCGCGGACACGGTTCGCATGGCCAGGGTGTTGCCCGGCCCCGTCGAACGCGTCTGGGCGCATTTGGTGGAGCTCGACCAGCGCGCGCTGTGGCTTGCCGCAGGGCCGATGGAATTGCGGCCGGGCGGCGCCGTGGAGCTCCAGTTCCGCCATGCCGACCTGTCGCCCGTCAAGGTTCCGACGCCCGAGAAGTTCCGGTCGATCGAGGCCGGTCACACGATGCACGGCGTCATCACGCAGATCGATCCGCCACGTCGACTCGGCTTCACCTGGGGCGATGGGCCACCGCCCTCCGAAGTGGTCTTTGAGCTGGCGCCCGAGGAGGGGCAGGTGCGTCTGGTCATCACTCATTCGCGGCTGGGGAATGCCGAGGCCGTGCGCAGCGTCAGCGGCGGCTGGCACACGCATGTCGACGTGCTGGAGGACCGCTTGCACGGCCGCGTGCCGGAGGCATTCTGGACGCGGCATGCGGCGATCGAAGCGCTCTATGCGCAAGGCCAGCCGCGGGGTTGACACACGGGCGGCGGATGGCCGTCCATGAAAAAAGCCGCAGCAGGCTGCGGCTTTTTCGTGAGGGCAACGTCCGCTCAGGCCTTCTGGGCCTTGGCGTAGGCCGCGATGCTGCTGAGGACTTCCTCCTTGGCGGACTCAGGGCCTTCCCAGCCCTTGACCTTGACCCATTTGCCGGGCTCCAGGTCCTTGTAGTGCTCGAAGAAGTGCTGGATGGTCTTCAGGCGCAGTTCGTTCAAATCTTCCGGCTTTTGCCAGTGGGTGTAGATGGGCAGGATCTTGTCGATGGGCACGGCAAGCAGCTTGGAATCGCCGCCGGCTTCATCGTCCATCTTCAGCACGCCGATGGGACGGCACGGCACCACGACACCGGGCACGAGCGGGAAAGGCGTGATCACGAGCACATCCACCGGGTCTCCGTCGTCCGACAGCGTCTGCGGGATGTAGCCATAGTTGCACGGGTAGTGCATGGCGGTGCTCATGAAACGGTCCACGAACAGGGCCCCGCTCTCCTTGTCGACCTCGTACTTGACGGGATCGGCGTTCATCGGGATCTCGATGATCACGTTGAACTGGTCGGGCGCTTTGGCGCCGGGGGTCACTTTGTCCAGGCTCATGGTGTGGTTCGTCAGGTGATAAGGCGGGGAAACCCGCATTTTATCCGCCCGGCAAGCCGTTCCCTGACAGTGCCCTTACCACTGGAAACCACCATGAGGACTTCGGTTCATTGTTCCCGTAGCATGCGCCGCAACGCGTCCCATGCTGGTACCCGGGGCGAAGGCAATCGGTTCCGTTTCAGTAGTCCACGTTCAGACGATGAAGGAGTCCCGGATATGTCACAACCCCTGGCGCCGAACCTGTTGGCGTACTTTGCCCTGGCTTGCGGGGCGATTGCGGTGCTCTACGGCTTCATCCAGCGAAGCTGGATCCTGAGGCACGATCCCGGCAACGCGCGGATGCAGTCGATCGCCGCGGCCATTCAACAGGGGGCGTCGGCATACCTGGCGCGGCAGTACAAGACCATCGCCATTGCCGGCATCGTGCTGGCCATCCTCATCGGGCTGTTCCTTGATCTCGTCACGGCCGGCGGCTTCGTGCTGGGCGCGGTGCTGTCGGGGGCCTGCGGCTTCATTGGCATGAACGTCTCCGTGCGCGCCAATGTGCGCACCGCGCAGGCGGCCACACAGGGCATCGCCCCTGCGCTGAGCGTGGCGTTCAAGGGGGGCGCGATCACCGGCATGCTGGTGGTGGGGCTGGGGCTGCTCGGCGTGACGCTCTTTTTCATGTTCCTGACACGGGGCGGCCCGGTGGCGCCAGAGGCACTGTCCGGCACGCTCAAGCCGCTGCTGGGCCTGGCGTTCGGGGCGTCGCTGATTTCCATCTTCGCCCGGCTGGGCGGCGGCATCTTCACGAAAGGTGCCGACGTGGGGGCCGACCTGGTGGGGAAAGTCGAGGCCGGCATCCCCGAGGATGATCCCCGCAACCCGGCCGTGATCGCCGACAACGTGGGCGACAACGTGGGCGACTGCGCCGGCATGGCGGCCGACTTGTTCGAAACGTACGCGGTGACGCTGATCGCGACGATGGCGCTCGGGACGCTGGTGGTGCCGAATGCCGCGCTGCAGGCGGTGCTGTACCCGTTGACGCTCGGGGCTTTCTCGATCATCGCGTCGATCATCGGGTGCAGCGTGGTCAAGGCGAGTCCCGGCATGAAGAACGTGATGCCGGCGCTCTACCGGGGCTTGACGGTTGCCGGCGTCATCTCGCTCATCGGCTTCTGGTTCATCACGAAGGCGGTGATGCCCGACACCGCGCTCGGCGGGGGATCGACGCAGCTGCGGCTCTTCGGCGCATGCGCCGTGGGCCTCGTGCTGACGGCCGGGATGGTGTGGATCACCGAGTTCTACACGGGCACCAACTTCAAACCGGTGCAGCACATCGCCCAGGCGTCCACGACGGGCCACGGCACGAACATCATCGCCGGGCTCGGGGTGTCCATGCGCTCCACCGCCTGGCCGGTGCTGTTCGTCTGCATCGCCATTCTCGTGTCGTACCAGCTGGCCGGGCTCTACGGGATCGCGGTGGCCGCCACCGCGATGTTGAGCATGGCGGGCATCGTCGTCGCGCTCGACGCCTACGGCCCCATCACCGACAACGCCGGGGGCATCGCCGAAATGGCGGAGCTGCCCAAGTCCGTGCGCGACATCACCGACCCGCTCGATGCGGTCGGCAACACCACGAAGGCCGTCACCAAGGGCTATGCGATCGGATCGGCGGGCCTGGCCGCGCTGGTGCTGTTTGCCGACTACACCCACGCCCTCAGCTCACGCGGCCTGGTGGTGCGTTTCGATCTCTCCGAGCCGATGGTGATCGTGGGGCTGTTCATCGGCGGGCTGGTGCCCTACTTGTTCGCAGCCATGGCGATGGAGGCCGTGGGGCGTGCCGCCGGGGCGGTGGTGGAGGAAGTGCGCCGCCAGTTCCGCGACATCAAGGGCATCATGGACGGCAGTGGCAAGCCCGAATACGGCCGCGCGGTCGACATGCTGACTGCCGCCGCCATCAAGGAGATGGTCGTACCGAGCCTCCTGCCGGTGGCTGTGCCCATCGCCGTGGGCTTGCTGCTGGGCCCGGCCGCGCTCGGCGGGCTGTTGATGGGAACCATCGTCACAGGGCTCTTCGTTGCCATCTCGATGTGCACCGGCGGCGGCGCCTGGGACAACGCCAAGAAATTCATCGAGGACGGCCACCATGGCGGCAAGGGTTCGGAGGCCCACAAGGCCGCCGTCACCGGGGACACCGTGGGCGACCCCTACAAGGACACCGCCGGCCCGGCGGTCAACCCGCTGATCAAGATCATCAACATCGTGGCGCTGCTGATCGTGCCTTTGCTTCCCGGCGCCATGTGACGCACTGCACCGCGAAAACGGCACCCGGAAGGGCGCCGTTCGCCTTGTGCGTAAAACGCATAAGGAAAGCATGAATCAGTTGTTCCTTCACCCTGATGCGCCCCGGATACTGATTGTCTGTGCGGAAATCAACAGTGAGGACACCACCATGGCAAGCCTGAAACTGGGCGACACCGCCCCCGACTTCACCCAGCAATCCAGTGAAGGCGAGATCCACTTCCACGAATGGCTCGGCAACAGCTGGGGCGTTCTGTTCTCCCACCCTGCGGACTTCACGCCCGTGTGCACCACCGAACTCGGCCTCACGGCCAAGCTGAAGGATGAATTCGCCAAGCGCAATGTGAAGGTGATCGCGCTCTCCGTGGACCCGGTCGATTCCCATGAGAAGTGGATCGACGACATCAACCGGACGCAGCAGACGGTGGTGCGCTTCCCGATCATCGCGGACGCCGACCGCAAGGTGTCGGAGCTGTACGACCTGATCCATCCCAATGCCAGCACCACGGCCACCGTGCGCTCGCTGTTCGTGATCGATCCGGAGAAGAAGATCCGGCTGACCATCACCTACCCCGCGAGCACCGGCCGCAATTTCGATGAAATCCTGCGCGTGATCGATTCGCTGCAGCTGACCGACTCCCACAGCGTCGCCACGCCCGGCAACTGGAAGGACGGCGAAGATGTCGTCATTGTCCCGTCGCTCCAGGACCCCGAGGTGATCAAGAAGAAGTTCCCGAAGGGCTATACCGCCGTCACCCCGTACCTGCGCATGACGCCGCAGCCGAACAAGTAATCCGGGGCGCTCGTTTTCTCGTTCATGCGGGCCGGTTTCGGCCCGTTTTTCTGTCAGTCCGTTTCCATGAATTTCCAACAACTGCGCTCGGTCCGTGAGGCGGTTCGCTGCGGCTTCAACCTCACCGAAGTGGCCAAGGTGCTTCACACGTCGCAACCCGGCGTCAGTCGCCAGATCCGTGAGCTCGAGGAGGAGCTCGGCGTGGACCTCTTCGTGCGGGCCGGCAAGCGGCTCACATCGCTGACCGAGGTGGGTGCCCTGATCGTGCCCATCGTGGAGAGCATGCTCAACGGCGCCGACAACCTGCGCCGGGCCGGCGAAGAATTCACGAAGCAGGCCAATGGCCGGCTGTCGATCGCCGCCACGCACTCACAGGCGCGCTATGCGTTGCCGGGCGCCGTGCGGGACTTCCGGCAACGCTACCCGCAGGTCACGCTGAACCTGCACCAGGGTTCGCCGAAGCAAGTGGCAGAGATGCTGATTTCCGGCGAAGCCGACATCGGCATCGCCACCGAGGCGCTGACCCGGTACGACAACCTCGTCGCCCTGCCCTGCTACCGCTGGACCCACAGCGTCATCGTGCCGCCCGGCCACCCGCTGGTCGACGGCCAGCCGCTCACGCTGGAGCGCCTGGCCCAGTTCCCGATCATCACGTACGGGGCGGGCTACACGGGCCGCATCCACATCGACGAAGCCTTCGAGCAGGCCGGTCTCACTCCGGACCTCGTGCTGACCGCGATGGATGCGGACGTGATCAAGACCTACGTCGAACTCGGATTGGGCGTGGGCATCGTCGCCTCCATCGCTTTCGATGAGGAGCGGGATCGCAACCTGCGGGCCATCGATGCGGGCAAGCTGATCGCGATCAACCTCACCAAGCTGGCGGTGCGTCGGGGCAGCTTCCTGCGCAGCTACGTGTACGACTTCATCGCCACCTTCGCCCCCACGCTGACGCGGGAGGTGGTGCAAAAGGCCATGGCCACCAGCCCCGGGGAGCGCATCGACGCGCTGTGAACAAGGAGGCGCGGCGCCCTCCTATTGGTCAGTGGCGTGCACCTGCCGGCGGCGTTCGATGTAGGTGAGGCTGGCAGCCGCGCTGTCGTCCGGACACGTGGCGTTGCTGCTGCAGGCCACCGCATCGATGGTGTAGATGCGAACGACGCGCGGGGTGCCCGCCGCCGATTCGCCTTCGTTGAAGGTGCGTGAGTCGCAGCTCACCGTCACGCGAAGCCCGGTGCTGCCGGTGAGATCGAGCGTCTGGCTGGCACCGCTGCAGGCCACCCAGCTGCCCTTGAACGCCTGGTACAGCCCCCATTCGGTGCCGGCACGGGCCGCCTGGGAAGCACGCGCCGACAGCACGCTCTGCGCACTGGTGAGCTGGGCCACGCTGCCAAAGCGGGTCACCGCTGCCGCCAGCGTTGCCAGCGTCACCAACACGACGATCGCCATGATCGCGCCAAAACCTTGCTGCGAATTCTTCACGGCCCGTTCGCGACGTGCGCGCCCATCGTCAGGTGTGCGGATTCGCCGTTGTGCGCGAGATCGACCTCCATCCAGACGAAGCCGCTTTGCTGCGTGGCGCCCTGGTTCGGGTCATAGACGAAACTGCAGCTGCGCACGCGTGTGGCGAGCACATCGCCCGAGGCGGGTGATGGGCAGGCGCTGGGATAGCCGGCGTTGAAACCGTATTGCTTCAACCGGAACAAGGTGCCCTTGCCGTTACCGAAGGCATCGAGCGTGCCGTCGGCGCCGCTGCACACGTAGAAGACGGCCTGCTGCGCGTTCGGCACCACGCTGAAGCGGGTACCGTCGTACCCCAGCGGGAATTGAGTTGCTGCGATCGTGATGCGCTGGCGGCCAAAGGCCGCGTTCGGCGAGGCCGTCACGGGCACCACGATGGCCGCGCGGTTGGCACCGCCGTAGACGTCGGCCGGCGTCTGGTTGCCGACCACGATCCAATCGCCCACGGCGGGCGTCGCTGACAGCGGTGTCAGCACGTCGAATGTCGTGGTGGCCTGGGATGTGTCGAGCGGGGCGGAACAGTCTGGCCCGGGGGCGCAGCTGGGCCCGGAGTCGTTGAGCGTGTCGGGTCCCGTTCGGAAGCGCCCGCCGGTGCTCGTGGGAACGAGTTCGAAACACTGCGAGCCGGGCGTGCGGATGGAGTTGGGCACCGCAAGGCGCACGTCTTGCACCATGCGCCGCAGCGCCGTGTCGGCCTGGTCGGTGAGGTTGGCGCGCGAGCGGGTGGCGAGGTAGCCGTCGACGGCGGGTTTGAAGAACACGATCAGCGCGGCCGCCATCGTCGAGCCGATCACGATCACGAAGATCAGTTCGATCAGCGTGAAACCGCGGGCGGGCGCAGGGGCGATCATGGTCCGGGCCTCAAGACGCGAAATCCGTGCGCCAGCCGGTCAGCGTCAGGCTGCTGCTGCCGTGCGTGACCGTCACATCGATGCGGCGCGCCGCGCCCACCCCGGCCAGCGTGCCGGGCTGCACGCGCACCTGGACGGCGTAGGCGGCCAGCGAAGGGATCGGGGTGCCGTCGATCGTGCAGACGCCACTGGCGGCCGTGTAGCCGTTGTAGTCGAGCACGTCGTTGAAGGTGTCGCGGGCGCATGGTGCCGGCGCTGTGTTCGCGGCCACGGCATAGGGCTTGAGTTCGATCTCCTCGAGCAGTTCTTCGGCGATGGCAAGCATCTGCTGCGCGATCACCGGATCGGCCGACGCGCGCGTCACCGTCGAGAAGGCGAGCAGCACACCGGCCAGCCCCACCCCGAGAATGACGATGGCCACGATCATCTCGACCAGCGTCAGGCCGCGCTGCCGATTGCGTCCGGATCCACGGGGTCCAGCGCAGCGCCTTTCCCTTTCATTCGACATGGCCGGTCTCTCCCACCAGAACGATGTTCGCCTGGCCGTCGATCGTGATGGTTCGGATGGCCGTGCTGGTGCCCGCCGCGTCGGTGCTGACCCGACCGGAGGGCTGGAAGTACAGCGTGCCAGGCGGGGTGATGCCGGCGGCCGCGCCGCCGTTGCTGGCCGCCGCAAGCGCCTGGCCGTCGACGCCGGGGAGCGGCAGGTTGCAACCGCTCGCTGGGTTGGCACTGGCGATGCTCAAGGTCACGCTCGTTGCGCTGATATCCGCGCACACGAGGCGCCGATGGCTCGCCGCGACCTTCTGGGCATGACGCAGTGACGCGACGATCTGATCGCGCCACCCATCATCCCGAACGTTCAGTGCCGCCTGCAACTTCGGCATCGCGGTGACCGACAGGATGCCCACCAGGAGAATCACGACGATGAGTTCGGGCAGCGTGAAGCCTCGCGCCGCCCGGGCATCGCTTCCCATCTCGCTTGACGAGGCAAAGCCATCGCGACCCGATCGGCTAGAAGAGCTCGCGCACATGAAGCGTCTTCCTCGTCTCGGGGGCATGGATGCCGAACGTGGCCCGTGCGGCCGGATCGCTGCTCCACCCAGAGGCACAGTTGCCGTGCTGCGACCGCAGCCACGGCAGCGCGGCACCGGTGCTGGCCGGGTGCACGGTCAGGCAGGACTGGTCTGCCGCCGCGGACCCCAGATTGAGCGCCAAGTCGACGCTGCCGGTCGCCGTCGGGCTGGGTGCCGAGAGCGTCACCGTCCCGCTGCCACCGGTCACCTGGATGGCGCTCGCGGTCGTGCTCCAGGCCGATGTCGGTGCCCCCTTGTGGTCGAGGTAGCCGCTGCGCACGACGGCCGCAGCGGGCAGCGCGGTGCAGCTGTCGGCGCTGTTGGGCACCCAGGCATTGCCGCTCCAGTATTGCGCCTGGACGGTCAGCTGCAACGCGCTCTTTTCCGAGCCGAATGCGTTCGACAGCCGCAGCCGGCCGCTGCGCAGCAGCGTCGAGCCTTCGGCGTGGCCGGCGGAACTCACGCCATCGGCGTCGACGGCCCGCACCACCAGGGTCTTCTCGGGGGTGAGCTTGGTGGCGTAGGCGTAAGCAGGCGTCGTGGACGTTGCCATGCCCGCCGCGAACAGCGCCGCGGGCACCGTGGCGGTGCCGCCGAACGAGCCGACACCCAATGCCGGCGCATCGCTCAAGGTCACGGCCTGCGCGAAGTTGGGCGCGGTGTTGCCGCTCCCGTCGTAGTTCACCGTCGTGCCGGGGATGGCCAAGCCGTTCCTGGCGGTGATCTTCACGGTGAAGGGCTGGGCGGCGTAGCTGAAACTGGCGCACGCCGGTGTCACGGCCACATCGAAATGGTGCGGCACAAAGCGCCCCACCGCACCCGAGCTTCCTGTCGTGCCGGTGGCCGTGAACCCGGTGCCGAGGTAGCTGCCGCTGGTCAGCACGGCGGTCAGATCGCCTTTGCCGACTTCGCTCCACACGAGATTGCTTGCCGTCGCCGAACCGCCGCTGAAGGCGCCCAGGTTGCCGGTGAAGGTGCCGTCGCTCGCACCGCTGCCAGTGGGCTGCGCCCGGATGAACGCCAATGTGGCCGATTCGGGCGAGGTCTCGCGACCGAAGTTCGGCATCGCGCCGCCGCTGTTGTTGAGCGCCGAGACGGTCGCCGAGAACGCCGTGCCGGCCTGGATCGGCGGAGCGGTGATGGCACCGAAGGCGAATGACGCCGGCGCCGCGATGAAGGTGGTGGAGCCTGTCAGCACCAGTCCGGCCTCGCTCGCGCCGCTGCCGGCATAGCGTGCGTTGAGCTGCACCTGGCCTGCGTCAGCGTACTGCACGGTGGTGCTGGCGACACCGCTGGCATCGAACGCGAGGCTCACGGCGCGGCCGTTGACATCGCAGGCAGCCGCGGCGCTGTTGCCCGCGTTCAGCGCACTGCCGCCCACACGGATTGGCAAGGTGCCGCTGGCCGGGTTCTGATAGGCGCAGGTGAAGGTGACGGACTTGCTCACACTGGCGAACGCCGGCACGCACACGGCAGCATGATCGGACTTGCGCACCGCGCTGATGCTCACGGTCTGCGGGGCGTCGGCGACATGGTTCGGCACCGTGAAGACCAAGCCGCTGTCGGCCGCCGTGAAGGTGCATGACGGGCTGCCGAAGTTGCAGCTGGTGGTGTTGCCCGGTGTGGGCGATACCGTGTTCGCGTCCAGCACGACGCTGCCGGCCGTGGTGAGCTGCACGGTCTGCGTCGTGCTGTCACTCCCGTTGGCGATGCTGAAGCTGGCGCCCGCAGGCCAGTTCGTCGTCATGCCCGCGCCGCTGGCGACCAGCGTGCCCGTGACACCACCCGTGTAGGTTTGCGTGCAGGCCGCATCCTGGCAGGCCACGACCGTCAAGGTGGACGGAGTGCACGTCACGCCGCTGCCGGTGCCGTGGCGGAGTTCGAGGTGGTGCAGCGTGGATGCGCAGGCATGGGTCTCGGCGGCATCCAGCGCGACCTCCGCCGCGCTGCGCTGGTAGTTGTACGCGAACACTTCGTCGATCCGGCCATTGGCGGAATTGGCGGTTGCCGATGCCGGCGTCGCACTGCTGCGGTTGTCACCGACGAACAGCGACCCCAGGCTCGGATCCAGGCTGCCATTGGTGGTGCCCGTGGTGGTGGCGGCGAGCACGCCGTTGACGTAGATGCGCAGCACGCTCTGGTTCGCGCCGGCGGCGACCCGCCACGTGGCGGCGACATGCACCCAGGTTCCTGCAGGGAAGCTCTGCGCCGCCGTGGTGGCCACCAGCGTCGTGCCGGCGCTGTCGGCCAGCCCAAAGCGCAGCGCGCCACCTCCGTTTCGCATCAGGTAGAAGGGCCTCGAGGCCACGGTGGTCGCATCGGCCAGCATGGAGGCCGCCGAGCTCGTCCACGCGGCATTGCTTCGAAACCAGAGCGACACGGTGCCGGTGTTGCCGATGGCGGCGTCCACATCGAGCGCCGTGTCCACCGCCGAGATCGCGGCGGCCGTGGTGTTGGACGGCACGTCCATGGCGCGGCAGACCTTGCCGCTCGCGACCGTCGTGGCCGAACCCACGCGGATGCCGTTGTGCCCGTTAAGCGAGGTGTCGGCCACTTCGTTGAGCGTGCCGTTCCATGCATCTTCGTCCATGCGGTATTCGGCGATCCGTGCCGACGCGCTCGACGGGATGTACCAGCGGATGGCGGAGTTGCTCAGGTTGTAGCCGCTGTTGTACGAATAGAGGGTGTAGTCGCTGGTGGACCGCTGTACGCCGATGGTCGCCGACGTGCCACTGGCCGGGCTGTTGCCGTATTGGTATTTGAACTCGCCGTTCTCGTACAGGATGACCTGGAACGTGTAGGTGATGGGATCGCCGAAGTTGCGGTACTGGTAAACGCCGTTCCACGACACCACCACGAAGCGGTTCGGCGCAGTGCCCTTTTGTTCCCATGTGACATTGCCGAAGGGCAGTCCCGGAAAGGTGATCAGGTCGGCCCAGTTCACCATCATGGCGTTGGTGGTGGGGCCGGCCGCGCATGTTCCTTCGGCCGGAGCGTTGCCGGCCGGCAGCGTCGTCATCGGGTACTGGCGGTACAGGCCGGTTTCGCCGCCGAATTGCAGCGCCCCGTTCGTCAGCACCCGCACGGACGAATACGCTACGCCGCCGAAGGTGAACTTGAAGCCACCGGTGAAGTTGATGGTCGCCTTGTCCTCGCTGTTGCTCCAGGAGGTGCAGGTCCCGTCCCAGGTGATCTCATTGGCTGCGGTCTCCCAGGAGAATGTGTCGCTGCGGAACGCATAGGTCGCCGCATGGGCGGACAGCGCCCAGCCTGACAGAGCCAGCGCCGCCAGGCGAAGCAACCAGCGCGTGACATGCGGCGCCAGCGTTCCTCGCATTCGCGCAGGCACCCGGCGTCAATTGGTGCCGGCGGACAGGCCGAGGAAGGTGGCGCTGGCCGCAGCCGCGGGAGCGGTCACGGTACAAGTTCCCTCCACGCCATTGGAGCCCGCGGCCCCCGTGCCGAGCGCGGAGCTGGCGACGGTGTAGTCCGTCGGCATGCCGCCTTGCATGAGGTTGCCCACATCGCTGCAATTGGTGACCTTGACGCACTTGTTGGTCGAGGGGGAGTGATTCATCAGGGCGCAACCGCTGTAATTCAACGCCATTGCGCTGCCAGCGGCAGCCGCGACGCCTTTGACCGTCGCGACTTTGGCCTCCGAGCCGATGTCAAAGAACTTGGGCAGCGCGGTGGCGGCGAGGACGCCGAGGATCACGATGACGACGATCAACTCGATCATCGTGAAGCCGGATTGACGAGACTTCATGCCGAAGGTCCTTCAAGAGATGTTTTCATTTGCAGGAAAGAGAGTGCGCCCCCGGCATCGCTCCTGCTGGCGGCACCTGGGTGGGAGTGACTGCACACGGCATCGAGGCGGCCGAAGATGGCGCAAGAAACTGTTGGGCCTGCGCCAGCGCTGCTGCCGATCGCGATTGCGCCGCGGTGGTGCGTGCGACCGCCCCGTCTGCGGACGCTTGCAGTTCGGCAACGCGCCCGAGGGCCAGCCCTGCGACCACCGCGACCACCAGAACCGTGAGCGCGAATTCCAGCCGCATGGCACCTGTCGCGCTGCGTGAGCTGGGTCGGCGGGCGCGTGGGATGCATGGCGATGGCGTGTTCGTGTTCACAGGCATATCGGCCAGACGCTTCAATGCTTGAGCGCCATGCGGCCAAGTTCCCACACCGGCAGGAACACCCCGAGTGCAAGCACCAGCACCATCAGGCCCAGCAGGACGATCATGATCGGCTCGATCTGCTGGCTGAGCGTCTTGAGCTCGTACTGCACTTCATTGGTGTAGAGGTCGGCGATCTCGTCCATCAATTCATCCATGGCGCCGGTCTCTTCGCCGACGGCGACCATCTGCAGCACGATGGGCGTGAACACGCCCGCGGCCGTCGCGGCGCGCAGGATCGACTCCCCGCGCTCGACACGCTCGCGCATGCCCTCCACTTCCTGCGCGATGTGGGCGTTCTCCACCGTCTGCGCAACGACCGAAAGCGCCTGCGCGACCGGCACGCCGCTTTTCAACGAGAGCGCCAGGCTGCGCGCGAAGCGCGCGAGCATGCCTTTGTGGATGATCTTGCCGGCCAGTGGCAGGCGCAGCTTCATGCGGTCCCATGCGAGCCGGCCGGGCGGCGTGGCGATCCAGCGCCGCACCAACCAGGCGCCAGCCACCGCGCCCGCCAGCAGCAGGCCGCCGAAATCGATCGTGAAGCGGGACGTGGCCATCAGGATGCGCGTGGCCAGCGGGAGTTCGGTGCCGAAGCTCTTGAAGACGGTGGCGAAGGCCGGAACCACCATGACATTGATGACGGTGACGCCGGCCGCCATCGCACCCATCACGAACATCGGGTAGCGCAGGGCCGCCTTGACCTGCTGACCCATGTAGATCTCGAATTCGATGTGATGGAACAGCCGCAGGAACACCTCCTCCAACCGTCCCGTCATTTCGCCGACACGCACCAGCGCGACATAGAAGCTGTCGAACACCGTGGCGTGCTGGGCGAAGGCCATCGACAGATCCAGGCCGGAGCCCAGGCTCGTGCGCACCTGTTGCAAGGTTTGCTGCATCCGCACGCGGGGGGTGGATTCCTGCAGGCTGGCCAGCGCACGCAGGATCGGCACTCCGGCTTTCAGCAGCGTGTGAAGCTGACGGCTGAACAGCAGCAGGTCGACGGGTTGCACCTTGGGAAGCATCCGCTGCTTCATGTTGAAGCGCGGTTTCTCATCGGCAGTCTCACGCTGCCCGGCGCCGGCCTGGCGGATGGTCAACGGTGTGACGCCACGCGACATGAGCGCCTCCGCCACTGCATTGGCAGTCACCTCATCGAGGACACCACTGACGATCCCCTCGCTGGAGCGGCCGGTGTAGGCGAAGATCATGACTCATCCACCCAGTTGCCGATGCGCATCGCCTCTTCCACCGTGGCTCGGCCCTCGAGCACCAGCCGCAGCGCATCACGGGCCAGCGTATGGCCCTGCATCTGCCGGCGGGCGGCCAGCGTGAAGCTGTCGGGCGCGCCATGGTTCAGGGCGTCCACCAGCTCCTGCGTCATTTCGAGGAATTCGTAGACGCCGGTCCGGCCCATGTACCCGGTCTGGTTGCACGCGCTGCAGCCGCGGCCGCGGCGCAATGGCGCGCCCTGCAATTCGTCCTGCGTCGCGAGCGATGTGAGCCACGCATGCTCGTTCGGTGCGGGAAAGTGGGGCTCGGCGCAGTGCGTGCAGATCACCCGCATGAGGCGCTGGGCCAGCACGAGCTGCAGCGACAGCGCCACCATGTAGCGTGGCACGCCCATGTCGAGCAGCCGGATGGGCGTACTCATCGCATCGTTGGTGTGCAGCGTGGACAGCACCAGGTGACCGGTCAGCGCGGCTCGCATGCCGATCTCGGCCGTGTTCTGGTCCCGCATTTCTCCCACCAGCATCACGTCCGGATCCTGGCGCAGCGCGGCGCGCAACACGCGGTCGAAACTGAGATCGATCTTTTCCATCACCTGCACCTGGTTCAGGCCCGGCAGGCGATATTCGATGGGGTCTTCGACGGTGATGATCTTGCGGTCGGTACTGTTCAACGCATTGAGCGCCGCGTACAGGGTGGTCGTCTTGCCGCTGCCCGTCGGGCCGGTGACGAGCACCATGCCGCTCGGCCGCGCAATGGCACGCTGCAAGGCCTGTGCAACCCGCGTCGGCAGGTTCAGGGCATCCAGGGAGAGCAGGCCGCCATTCTGGTTCAACAGCCGCATCACCACCGACTCGCCGTGTTGGGTGGGCATCGTCGAGATGCGCACGTCGACGGCGCCTCCGCGAAGCTTGACGGCAAAGCGCCCATCCTGCGGCAAACGCTTCTCGGAAATGTCGAGCCCCGACATGAGCTTGAGCCGCAACGCCACCGCATTGGCGATCTTCGGGTCGGCCTCGGTCTGCACGTGCAGCAGGCCGTCGATGCGGTAGCGGATGCGCAGGCTGCGTTCCTGCGGCTCGATGTGAACGTCCGACGCCCTCACCCGCAGTGCTTCTTCGAACACCGATGTCAGCAGGCGAACCACCGGCGCATCTTCCGTGCTCGCTGCATTGAGCCCTAGCAGGTCGCCGAGCTCCTCGTGCACGCTGGCCAGTTCGCTGCCGAGCTCTTTCGCCAGGCCGGCGATCTCTTCCGTGTAATGGTAGGAACGGTCGATCGCGTTCAGCAGCTGGCTCTCGGCGACCACGGCCAGTTCGATGTCGCGCTTCACCAGCCGTGCGATTTCGTCATAGGCGGCCAGGTCGGTCGGGTCGGCCATGCCGATGCGCAACCCGGCGGGCGTCTCTTCGATCGGCAGCGCCCGCAGGCGCCGTGCCTGCATTTCAGGCAAGAGGCGCGCCACTTCAGGCCGGATGGTGCGCTTGCCCACGTCGACGAAGGGCGCGCGCAACTGGCGCGCCAGCGCCTTGGCGATCTGCACTTCATCGACCCAACCGTTGTCGATGATGGTGCGGCCGAGCTTGCGGCCGCTGGTACGTTGTGAAGCGAGGGCTTCGGCGAGCTGCGCCGGCGTGATCAGATTCTCCTGAACCAGCAGATCGCCGAGGCGGATGCGTTCGGGGCGGGCCATGGATCCTCTCGCTTCAGTTGGCGCGATTCACCGCTTGGCCGGCCTGGGGCGATGCATCGGCTTCGGGCCACGGGCCCTGCTCGCCGATCACCGAGGGCTTGATCAAGATCACCAGTTCCCGCTTCGTCAGCGAGCCGGACTTCTGGCGGAACATGCCACCGACGACGGGCACGTCACCAAGAACCGGCAGACCGCTTCGGTCGTCACGGGCCTCCTGGCTCATCAGCCCGCCGATTGCAACGATCTGGCCGTTGGGCACGCGAACGATGCTGTCGGTTTCGCTGACCGTGCTCAGGGCAAGCGGCAGGTTGAACGAGCCGAGCGCGCCGAGGTCGACGTTCTTCACCTTCTCGGTCACTCGGCTGACGGTCGGATGAACATGCAGCATCACATTGCCGCCCTCATCGATCTGGGGCGTGACATCGAGCGCGACACCGCTGAAAAAGGGCTGCAGGTTCAGCGTCGGCGTCGACGTGTTGCCGGTGGTGCTCGTGGTGGTGGTGGTCGACACGCCGGTGACGAAGAGCTCGTCGCTGCCCACCTTGAGGACCGCCTTCTGATTGTTCAACGTCGCGATGCGCGGGCTCGACAGCACATGGACCTTGCCCTGCGATTCGAGGAAGTTCAGCATGGCCGCGAAATTCGAGGCTTGAAACGCCAGGCCATAGAAGCCCTGCCCCACGCTGCTCGCCGCAAGACCCACGCCGGCCACCACGCTGTTGAGGCCATCGGTGATGGCACTGCCTTTCGGCGCCATCGAGGCCCCGGGGCCGACGGATCCGAAGCTCACCTTGTTGTTGCCCAGGTTGCCGAAAGCGCCCCAGTTGACGCCGGCCTGAGAGCCGGTACTCAGTTCGACCGAGACGATCTTCGCTTCCAGCATCACCTGGCGCTCGATGCTCAGCTGCATCGCCTTCAGATAGTCCTCGACATGGCGCAGCTCGACGGGAGTCGCGCGCACGACGATCACACCGGCGGCGGGGTTGAGCACGACACTGCGCTGGTCCGCAACGCCGATCAGCGAGACCAGCGAGGCTTTCACCTCGCGCCAGAAGTCTGCATCGGAGGTGGTGCGCACGTGTGCGGTGTCATCGTGGCGTCCGCCACTGGAATTGCTGCCTGTGTTCGACGTGCCCGTGGTGCTGCCAGTGGTGGGCGTCCCGGTGTTGCCTTGCGAGATCGAACTCGACGTGACGCGGATGTCGCTTGCGCCTTCCCGCCGCCCGGGCAGGTAGTTGATCTTGAACAGCCGGGTCTGCACGGTGTTGGGTTGCACGAAGATGCGGTTGCCGGCGACCCGAAAGTCGTATCCGAACAATTCCCGCATGGATTCGAGCGCCTCGAGCACCGTCGTGCTCTTGAGCGTGATCGTCACGTTGCCGGCCACCTCGGGCGAGACCAGCATGTTGTAGGGCGTGCCCGACCCGATCTGCATGAAGACTTGTGCGGCCGGTGCGTTGTTGACCGACAGGTCGAAGCGGCCGCTGTCAGCGACGAGGGCCGGTCTCGATGCAACGACATCGTTTGAAAGTGCAACCGGGGTGGCCGCTGCGCTGCATGCGCCGGCCGCGACCAGGAGGCCACAAAGCAGTCTGAGAGCGGTCATCGGTTTCTCTTCGCGGCCAAGGCCACGACCGGCTGTTTGGAGGGAGGTT
>Ga0207679_10000277_pt1 | contig 38786 bp, 39 predicted proteins | sample KBSC73metaG_FD_184320 | JGI IMG/M metagenome (GOLD analysis project Ga0207679, IMG submission 184320) | Corn rhizosphere microbial communities from Kellogg Biological Station, Michigan, USA - KBS C7-3 metaG (SPAdes) (version 2) | ecosystem: Host-associated > Plants > Roots > Rhizosphere > Soil ... | reverse complement strand
CGCGGAGTTGATGCCGCTCGACAGACCCATCACCGTGTACCACCACAGCGGCACGGGAGTGGACGCGCCCGTGACTGTGGCCGGAAAGGCAGCATCGAAAGTGGAGTTCGAGTTGTTGCCTGTGGCCGTGGCCGGTGAGGGGTTGATCGCTGTTGCCGTGGGCGTGTGCATCAGCGAGGCGCGGTCGAGCGTCGTGAAGGGTGTGGGCACGAAGCACACGGCCATCACGAACAGGGCCGACATCAGCTCGATTTCCATCTTGCGAATCGCCCACTGCGGGCCGCCGTTTTCGGTGCCGTCCACATGGGCCTCCATCCACACGGAGACGATGGTCACGATCAGTGGGATGAAGACGATGCCAGTGTCGAGCAGGATGTTGTAGATCAGATTGGCCACCGTCCAGCCGTAGAGCGTGGTGAACAGTTCCAAGTACGAATCGAGTCCCATGGCAGGTTCCTGTCGGTGGATCAGCTGAACAAGGCGCGAAGCACGACGATGGCTTCGCAGGCCGCCAGCAGGCCGAAGATGCGGTTGCGGCCTGCGAGCAAGGCTTGTGCGGCCTCAGGTGTTGTCGAACCGCGGCGCTGCATCGAGCGCAAGATGGCCGGCCAGAAGTGCCATGCCAGGCCGAGCAGCAGGATCTGTCCGCCCACGAGCCACGGACGTGCATGGTCCAGCCAGTGCATGGCACCTTGCGGGCTTCCGTTTGCCCGCAGCAGCGGGATGGCTACCAGCACGCCAAGCACGAGGGTGACGCCGCCCCACAGCACGAACCGGCTCAGCCGGCGCTTGCGGCCACCGGTCATGGCGACACCTTGCCGTCTTCGAGCTCGCGGGGGCTGGACTGGCGGCCCGGCGGTACGGACATCGATTTCGCAGCCGCCGTGTTGCGATCGTTCTCGATCAGGGTCTGAGCCGTGTTCGACACGATTTCCTTGCGGACCCGATGCTCGAACATGAGGTCGTCGATGTAACGGTTGAGTTGCTCGACTCGTTTGCGGACGTCATCGACCGGCTTCTCGTAGTTCGCCGCACTCATGCCGGTCTGCAGCAGGTTGCGAGCAGCAAAGGCCCGTTCGATGGTGCGGGACAATGCCACTTCGCGCGCCAGGCGCTGGGTCATCACTCCTCGGGTTTCAGCAGGCAGGCGGCGGATGGAATCGATCACTTCCTTGCCGATCCCGATGCCCGGCGCACTGACTTCCCCAAGCTTGGTGTAAGTGGTGTCACCGGTGACAACAAGGTCGACGATCAGTGGTTCGACTTCTCTGATGGATTCTTCATATCGCGGTTGCAAACCAAGCCCGGACCTCACGGCCTTCCCGTTTTCGCAGCCGGGCTTCTCGCAGGTGGTCACCTCCTGATCGCCGAGCACTTCAACGGCCCATTCCGCGGCCTTCTCCGGCGTGTCCCAAAGACTCGTCAGCCGGTTCGCTGTGCGAGGGAACACCGTGGTGGGGGACTCGCTTGGCTGCCTGCGGGTCGTCAGGTTGTAACCCACCACGGTGAAATCGCGCACGACCCGCAGCGGCGGTTGGTTGAGTCCGCCGCGTTGCATGTCTTTGAACACCTGGATACCGGTGTCTCCACCGTCCTTCTGCACTTTGTCCTTGGCTGCTATCAGGTTGGTTTCAAGAGAGGCCTCGACCTTCCAGCGCTCGCCCTTGGCGAGGTTGAGGTAGTCCTCGTACGGGTTGCCGCCTTGCTTGATCTGCGCCTCCATCTCTTCGCAGCTTTTCAATGCCGCGGAGATGGCCAGCTGTGCTTTCGCCCAATAGCTCTGAAAGATTTCGTAGAGTCCCGGCTGTGCACGCTGGAAGATGTACATCGGCAACGCCGCGATGGCACTGCCGATCGCCGCCTGCAAGGTGTCGCCGAGTTGCGAGAACTCGGTCATGTAGGCTTCGAACGCTTCCCCGATCGAAAACTTCCCGCAGCTGTAGCCCAGGGTCAGGTTGCCCGAGGCGCCGAGCCGAAAGGTGATGGCGTTGGGGTTGGCTGGCAGGGAACTCGGATCGCCTCCTCCGAGCTTGTAGTACAGCGTGTTGTTCTGACGGATCATCGGCACCGTGCCTGCCGGTGCGGCCTGTACGGGCAGGGACAAGACGGCACTCAGCAGCGCCGAGGAGACGACGGTGGTGCGGAGTTTCGGAAAGACTTGCATGAAATTCACCTGGAGGTCAGTCGGAAGCGGCGACGGAGGCGATGAAGATCGCGACACCGCCGCTTGGCAGTACGCAGCATTCCTGGCGTCGCCAGGCGTTCCAGACCGTGCCGCGCGCGTTCATGTTGAGGTTGTCACCGAAGCCGGTCAGGGCCGTGGAGTCGTTCCTGCCGAACGCGGAGCAGGTGGTCTCGGCATTGGGAAAGACCCGTTGCCACAACGTGTGCCTGGGATCGTGTTCGCGGATGCCTTGGAACCCGAAGAACCGGTAGTTGGGATCGGTGGTCAGCTGCAGCGGGGTGTAAATGTGAGGCTGGGCCTTGTGACTGATGATGTCGCCGGCACGCTGGGCCAGTACGGCCGAGCCTTTGACCGGGTTCTGCTGGAATATCGTCCCTTGGCGTGGCCAAACGTTGCCCCACGTCTGGAATGCCCCCTGGCCCACTTCACGCATGCCGGGCAGCCAAGTGGCGGGATAGATGCTTTCGAGCGGAATCAGGCCGCGCCAGAACAGTGAATCGAGATCGCTCTGGAAAGCCAGGCCGAATGGCGTGATGCCCGGGGGGCACATCATCTCCGAGCCGCCGTTTGCAACACCGCCGCTGCTTCCATCGCCATTGCTGTTCCCGTTGCTGTTCCCGTTCCCGTTCCCGTTGCCGTTGCCGTTGCTGTTGCTGTTGCTGTTGCTGTTGCTGTTGCTGTTGCTGTTGCTGTTGCTGTTGCTGTTGCCCGAGCTGTTTCCCAGCCCGCTCAACATGCCGCCCGAGACGTTGCTGTTGTTTCCGAGAACGCTGGTGTAGAGGTTGTTGATTCCTCCCGCGAGGGCGTTGCCGTTGCCGTTGCCGTTGCCGGTCAAACCCATGGCGTTGGCCGACTGACTGGTCTGGCTTTGCGCGACACTGACCTGCCCGCTCGTGTACGTGGCGGGCACTTCGCTCCATTGGGCGGCCACTTGGTTCGGGAAGTCACCGAACCACTGCATCAATTCGAATGGCATCGGGATCGGGATGCTGTCGGGGCCGTTCGACATGGCCATGTTGCCTGTCATCATGGCCTGAATGAAGTTCACGGGGTTGCCGATGGCGTCCGCGCCTCGGTAGATGTAGTTCCGTGAATCCCGGTCGTGCTTCGTCTTCGTGCCGCCTGCGTCGAGCGACAGGAGGGGGATGTTGGTGCCCATGCCCATCAATGACCGGCCCGTGTTTTGCAGCTTTTGCGCCACCTTGCGGCCATAGTCGCTCCACGGATGGGTGGCGGCATCGTGCCAGGTGCTGATCGTCACATCCGGCGTGAAGTGCTGGATGCGCATTGTTTCGGCAGCATGGCATTCGTAGTAGGTGCAAACGAGCCAGATGCAGATGCCCGTGACGGCATAGTTGACGCAACGGTCCAAGGCGCCCATCGTGGCCTGTGCAATCTCGCTCGTGGAGATTTCAGTAGGCTCGCTCGTGGCATTGCCCGAGGATTGGCTTCCATTGGAAGCAGCTGCGGCATTGGACACGGCAAGTGCGAGGCATAACACGCCGACGGCCAGGCGCGTCTTCATCCGGCAGCACAGTGAAAGCGTCATGGTGTTCCCCTCGTGGTACGGCCCGACGTGAACCGGGCGCGGATGGGTTGCGCACCGCCACGGCGGGCGATGTCGATGGCCTGGGCCACGTCGGCGGTGCCGTAGACCACCTTGCTGCCGTCGAAGATCACTGCGGGCACGCGGGACACGCCCATTTGCAGGCTGCGTTCGACGGCCAGTGCGGCGGCTTGGACCTTGCGGTTGAGCTCGGGCCCCATGGCTCGCATGCGTTGCCGCAGGAGGGCCTCGGCCTGTTGTCGGTCGGGAGGAAGACCGCCGCGGTTCAGTTCGGCCATCAGCTGCCTTCTGCCGTCCACCCGGTGTACCGTTGCGCCGTCGGCGTTCTGCACGTACATGGAGGTGGTGGCAAACACTTCGATGTGACGGGGCGTCCACAGGGCGGCCGAAGGCGGGGTGCGCGAGCCGAAATCGACGGTGTCGATGCGCGTCTGCGCCTGGGCCCAACCCGTTGCAACACACAACAGCGCAGCCGCCACAGAATGCAGGCAGCGTCTCATCGGGCGCCTCCTTGGGCAGGCGCAGGCAGAAGGCTGCGGGCTGCGATGCGGCGGGCCACCCGGATCGCCGCCTGCATTTCGCTGCAGCCGTGCTGGTCCATGAGCTGGCGCCGCTCGGCCTTCTCGTGACCTTCGGTCATCGCCAACGCGATGGCCAACGGCGGCGGCACATTGCGGAACAGCATCTGCTGGCCTGCGCTCAGGATCACGCCCTCGGTGTACTTGGGCGGTTCCTTCTTGGCCGACTCGACCATCAACCGCTGTTCCTTGGTGAGCGTCTTGAAGCGTGCGATCTCCTCGACTTCGGCCTTCTCCATGGTCAGCAGCAGCCACCATTCGCACATCGACAGCACCCGGCTCATCGAACCGGGAAAGTCCTGCATGTTCTGGGTCGCGAGCCAGAACCATGTCTGCAGCTTTCGCCACATCTTCGTGCCCTTGGCGATCTTCGGTCCCAGCAGCGGGTTCGTGGTGATGATGTGGCCTTCGTCGGTCAGGAAGATCGTGTGCCGGCCGTCGTGCTGGGTGGCCTCCGCCGTGGCCTGGACGTGGTCGATCAGGCCGGTGTAGGCGAGGGCGAGGGCGTCCTCGTAGCCGTCCTGAACGAGCGTGCCCATTTCCACGAGGGTCACATCGACGTCGGCCCATGGCGTGCCATGCCGGTTGAACAGTTTGCCTCGCAGGCCCTGGGTGAAGGCAAGCATGGCCTGGCCCATGTCCTCGGCCCGTTCCTGTCGGCGCACGGAGAGGTTGCCGTCACGGCGCATCTCGGTGAGCTGCACGGCCACGTCGTGCGCCAGTGGGTGCGGCTGACCGGCCTGGCGGGCCGCTTGCGCGGCCCGGATGATGGCGCGGGTGATGAGGTAGCGGTCGGCGCGACCCACCTTTTCCACTTCGCGCTGTTCACCGCCGGTGATCATCATGATGGCCGAGATCAGCATTTCGCCGAGCACGTCGCGGCGTTCCTCGTTCGCGTTCTCCGCATCGACGGGTTCCTCCTCTTCGGCCAAGGGCACGAGCGTGTCGTCCACATCACCGTGTTCGGCGCCACCGGCCGTTTCGGCCGCCAGGAACGAACTCATGACGTTCGGATCGTCCAGCAGCTTGCCCGCGAGCACAAATGGCGGCAGCGACACATCGGCCTGCTGGTTCAGCTTGATGACCTGCGTGCTCAGGCCCATCTCCTTGAAGAACTGCACGAGCAGCCCGAACGATTCCCCGGCATCGACGATCACCATGCGCGGCCGGTAGATCGACATCACCTGCATGCACAGGTAGTTGAGCGTGGCGGATTTGCCGGCCCCGGTCGGACCGAGCGTCAGCAAGTGCGCGTTCTTGCGGCGGTCGCGGTTGTTGAGCGGATCCACCCACAGCGGCTCACCGCCCCGGTTCCAGAACCACATGCCCGGGTTGCCACTGCCGCGATGGCGACCATAGACCGGCAGCAGCGCTGCGATCTGGGACATGAACACGAGCCGGGACCGGCGCATGTGCTTGGCATCGAATGCCGGATCGAAACACATGGGGAGGCCACGCAGAAAAGCGTCGAGCGGCGTCAGGTCATCGCCCGGGAGAATGAAGCGCAGCCCGGATGGCGTGAGCTGGGCCGTCACGGCGGCGATCTTCTTGCGCAGGTCCTCGGGCGATTCACCGGCGACGTAGAGCGTCATGAACAGCGGCACGAGCTTGTCGCCCAGCGCCATGCGCTGCAACACGCGCCGGCATTCGCCCCACGACTGCTCGGCCTCGGGCGTCTTCGCGCGCGAGTTCGACTGGATGCGCTCCACATGCTCACGCATGGCATGCTGCGCCTTGATCGGAACAGTGATCGACAGCATCGAACCCGGCGGCAGCCGGTCGAAGCGCGCGAACAGTTTTTCGGCGTACTGCCGCTCGGCGGTGAAGTGGCCGATCGCGGGCTGCTGCGTGATCTGCTGCAGTGTCAGGGCCTTGACCACCGTGTCATCGAACCGCCAGGTGCCAGCCTCGGGGTCCGAGCTCGGGCAACTGAGGGTGATCATCTCGGCCAGGTCATAGCCGAAGATGGGGGCGTCGTCGGGCTGGCCGTCGGCACCGCTGCTTGAGTCGCCCGGGTAGGGCGCTTCGGCGAGCAGATCCGACGGGCGCATGCCCGCCTTGCGGTTGAAAAATGGCAGCAGCCATTCATAGAAATCGCGCCCGTTGCAACGCCGGGCCGCCACCTCTGCCTCCCGCAAGCCGGCGGTCAAACCTTCGGCCACGGTCTCGATCGCCTCTCGGGGCGACGGCGCATTCTCGGTCTGGACGTGGCCCGGCGGATACTTCCGGTACAGCACGCAGCGCACGCGGCGGCGCTGGCCGCGCCACACGTTGCCCGACACTTGGGAGTCTTCGAACAACCCCTGCGGTCGCGACACGTTCGACACGTGCAGCGCGAGTTCATTCAGCCACGTCTTCGTGAACTGTGATTCGAGTACCTCCCGCGCCCGCTCGGGGTTCGAGGCGTGTGTGCGGCGAATGTAGTCGACGAACTCCCCGGTGAGCGTCTCCATGTTGATGTCGTCTGACACGAAGAACTGCACGATCCATTCGCCCGGATCTTCTTCCGGGATGCCCTTGAGGGCCGCAAGCACCTTGTCGGCGCGGTCGCGAAGCAGGTCTTCGGGCATCGCTTCCGTGGGCGTCGGATCGAGCTCGAACATGGTGGCCACGCTGATCCCATCGTTCAGCCAGAAGACCTGGTCCTCCGGTTCGAAGCGGGTCCAGGGAAGGGCATCCGTGAAACTCGGAGGGCGCGAGGCCATGCGCCGGCGATCGCTGGTCAGCAAAGGGCGGCCGGCGGGCAGTGTGTTGCCGGCAGGCGTACTGTCTTGAGGCGCTTCGGCCTGTTCAGCAGTTTTGGGGCGCAAGAACGAAAACATCGTGCGCCTCGCTCAAAGGGGCTGCTGGGCCGTGCGAGTGGCCTGCGTGCCGTTCGAGGCAGCCGGCTCGCAATGGCGCGGATCCAGTGTCACCGCCGATGCCTCCGCCGCCAGCAACCGCTCGAAGGCCGGCTCGCCCGAGGCAGGGACGGCAAAGAGTTGCGTGGAGGTCATCGGCCGACCGCACTGCCGGGCATGGAGGCGGTCGTACTCGATGAGCGCACGCGCATGCCGGGGGGCCACCTGGCCCAGCTCGTCGAGCCGGCGCGCCTTGCGGGCGGCGTCATCGGACATGGACCGTGGTGCGGGATCGGGTGCGTTCGAATTGGTACCCAGCCCGGCCGAGTACCTCGGCGCCACCTCTCCGGGCAGTGCGTATTCGACGCCTTGGTACATCGGGAATACCGTGTCGTAACCGGGCACCGGGTACTTGCCCTTGGACAGATGCGGGAACACGTGCATCGTGAGGTCCGGGTTGGGCAGGCGCTCGAAGCGGTTGTTCAGCGGATCGGAAAGCGCCTTGCGCTGCGACACGATGGCATCTTCGTCCGCACCGCGCTGAGGCAGGCGATCGCGCACCGTCTGGCCGCTGGCCTCGGTGCCCATGTGGCTGCGATACACGTCCGTCATCGTGGCGCCGTCGCGCGGCAGCGGACTCTCCCGCGGAATGAAGCTTGCGCAGCCGGTGAGCATGGCGGCAGCAAAGGTGGTGGCCGCGAGGGCGGCCAGGCAGGTAGAACGGTCAGTCCGTGCCATGTCGGCTTCCTTGTTGTCGTTCGAGCATGGCGCGTCCCCGGGCGTAGTCGAGCTTGCGCGCATCGGGCTCCTTGTCGATGTGGATTTCCTGGTCGATGTGAATCGCCACGCGGGTGCCGGCACGCACGACGACCGCATCGAAGCTGTTGTTGAGGCGGCGCATCAGCCAATTCACGAGTTCATCGGAGCCCGAGCCAGCCACCTTGCCCATCACATAGCGGCCCTTGTTGCCCGTGACCGACGTCGATGTGGCACTGCCAAGGGCGCTCGTGCCGTTGGTCACCGTGGTTTCGGCGTTGGCGTACGCCTCGCCCGCAACCGACAGTGCCTTCGCGCCGATGACATCGGTGAGGTAGGCCGGGGCGTTGGTCACGAACTTGCCGGGAATGCACGGGTTGCCGAATTCGTCGGAGAGCCAGCCGAGCTTGCTGGCCGAGGCGAGAGATTGGCCCGCGATGCCACCGCCGCCGTTGGCGCCGCCGCTGCCGCCAAAGCCGCTCGATGCACCGTTGCGACGCTGGCTCACGGTGCGGATCGAGCCGTCCTCGAAAACGAACGTGAGCGAATGGACGATGCCCTCCGTGCATGACAGGCTCATGTCGCCCACGGCGATGCCGGAGACGATCACGCCCGCGATGTCATCGGGCACGAACTGGCCGGAGGCTGCCAGGTTTTCGCGGCCGACCACGAGCTTGAACTGCATCGGGTCTTGCACGCGGCCATCGATCGGCACACGGCCCACGAGCGTGGTCATTGCCGTGGAACGGGCGAGGGTCGCGTTCTCGGGGATGGTGAAGTAGGGCGTTGCCTCAGGCTTGCCGGCAGGCGCCGCCTGTCGTGTCGATGCGAGCAGCACGTCATTGGCCATCGCACGCTCCTGATGCAGCGTGATGCGTTCGAGGTGGCCACCGCGTTCGCCGTTGCCTGACATTCGATAGCCCAGTGGCGCAATCACCTTGGTCAGCGCCGCATCGGCCGTGGCCGGCGAGGCGGCGTTGGTGGCACCGCTTTGCCCCTCATACCCGAGTCCCTTCGGCATCCCCCCTGCGGCCTGTGGCATGGCCGGGTTGGGAATGCCGCCGATGCCGTTGACCATGCGCGTGGCCGCCTCGATGCCGTTGTCGAACAGGTTCGGCGTGGTGGTGCCTGGCGCGGTGGGCGCCGCCGACGGGTTGCCGGCCGCAGGAGCTTGTTGCGTCGACGCCATCTCCGCCTGCAATTGCGTACGCACCCGCGTCGCAATGGCGTCCTCGTTGCGCCGCAGGTCAGCGTTCTGCCGCTTGAGTGCCTCGTTGTCGTCGATGACCTTCTGGATCGACGCACGCAGTTCCTTGTTGCTGGCCGTCACGGTGGCCATCGTCTCGGCGCTGGTGTCGGCATCGGCCGAGCGCACCGGCGGCAGCGCGCTCCCGCCGAAAAGGCCTCCGGACTTCGGCGCCGAGGCGGGATCCACGCCCGGCTGCGGGACGGCAGACATGGAGGCACCGCTCGGCACGGCGGCGGATTTGGCGGTGGATTTCACGTAGAGCACGTAGCCGACCAACGTGGCTGCGATGACAACCAGGAGTGGCGTGAGCTTGTTCTGGGTGATGGCCATGGCTTTCCTTGGGTTGCCGGGTTACCGGCAGGCGTCGAAGGGCCGGTCGCAGACCAGGTAGACCGTCGTGGTGGCCCACGGACTTCCCGCGGCGAGCAGGCGTGTGTGTTGCGCGGTGGCAGCGAGCCACTGGCCTCGCATCTCCTGCAGGTCGATGTCGAGGGGGTTGGTGCCTTGGTTGGTGAACCGCACAGCCGTCACATACAGCTGTCCGCTGCGCCAGGCGCCGATGGGCGTGGTTTCGACGCGCCAGCCGCGGTAGAGACCTTGCACGGCCACCGGGGTGACTTGCACTTGGCGCACGCCGGGGTGAGCGGGCACGAGGCGACGCGGCGCGTACAGGGATTGAGCGGCGTGCCGCGTGAGGCCCACGAGGTCGAGCGAGTCGGGCGCCTCCGGCGGGGACTCCGAGGCCTTCGACGTCACGTCGTTGGCCGAGGGCGACGACGGCATGAAGATCTCGACAGGCCGCGCCGAGGCGGTTGCATCGCGTGCCGCCACCAAGTCGATCGGGATCTGGCGTCCGTTCGTCAAATCTTCGGCGACCACGCGGATCGACTCGAACGGTCCTGCGGCCTTCACATAGGCGGTTCGGTCGATCACCTGCACTTTGACGAGGCTGTCGAAGCCCTCCGGTGTGTGCAATGCCACGGGCGCGGGGAAGGTCACGAACCGCTCACGGTTGAGCGGGAGTTCGATGCGGACCGGGGCGCGCCGGAAGACGATCCGTTCGGTATTGTCAGCGTCGCGGCCGCCGGCATCGAAGCCCAGCCCCGCCGGCATGTCGGCCGGCATGGCGGGCTTGCGTCGGCTGACTTTGTCGGCAGCGACGACGGCCTCGCCCGGAGCGAGGCCTGCGGGGCCTGGCGTAGGCATCTGGACGGGCGGCGCCGGGCGCGTGGGCGAGCCGAGGGTGTTGGCATCCAGCACCTCATCGTTCTGGGCGGGCGCATCGGGGGCCGCGAAGGCGGTACCCGCAAAGGCCACCAGCAGCGGCGCGGCAAGTCGGGCGTTCAGGGAAATCATCCGTGCTCCTGGTCAGTCAACGGGCTTGGGCAGGGTGGTGGGGGCGATCTGCGGCTCTGGCGCCGGAGCGGGTGGTGCCGGTGGTGGAGAAGCCGCGGCTGTTTGCCGCCGTGGTTCGCTCGCGGATTCGACCGGGGAGGTGGCCGCGGTGGCCGCGCCCGTGTTGCCGGTGTTGCCCGTGTCGCGCAAGGCGACCACGGAGCGTCCTTGCTGGGCCACTTCCACGGCTTTCGCATCAAGGCGTGCCGGACGCTCGCGGCCGAAGCAATCGATCGCCAATTGCCAGGGGTTCTTCTCTCGATCCACGTCGAAGCGCACCACCCGGATCGGGTAGCGGATGTACGTGTCTTTCACGGGCACGCCGTTCTGCGTTTCCTGCACTTGCGTGTCGAGCAAGACTTTCCAGGAATTGCCTCCGACGACAAGCACCCGCTCTTGCTGGTAGCCGAGGCCCGGGATTTCCATCACGGCGCGCGTGCGCCGCATCAGTTCACCCGAACTGTTGCGGGAGTTCATGTCAGCAACGAGTTGCTCCCGGCATGTCGGCGTGATGTAGTTCTGCAGTGCATAGATCTGCTCGCCGTAGTCCTTCGTACCGTCGGTCTTCCAGCGGTTGATCTGTTGCCAGATATAGAACGCGAAGGTGTACACGGTGGGGTCCGGCACCTCAGGGGTCGTGCCCACGTTGAGGGTGGCGCCGTTGCGCAGATCGGGGGGGATGTGCGCGGTCAAGTGACGCGGCGCGGTCTTCCAGCCCCACATGGCTGCGAAGGTGGCCAGGAGGAGAAGCAGGCACAGCCAGTAGAGGCGCCGGATCTCATACCTGGCTTGTTCCAGGGCGTCCACGTACTTGCTCATGTTGGCGATCGTTCAAAGTTGAATGGCGATGTGTCGCATCGGCCTCAAAGGCCGAGCGACTTTCGCAGGCGTTTGACAAAGGGCTCGCGTGCAGGCGTGATCTGCGGCATCGATCGGCCCAGGTCCCAGGCACCGCGGTGCACGATGAACACGGAGCTGCCGATGCCCAGGCGGTGCCGCCAGCGGATGAAGGCGTGCCAGTAATAGTGGTCCGGCCGGTTGCGCTTGAATCGGGCCAGGAACCCGGCCGAGACCCAGACCGACACCATGGGGCCGATGACGCCCATCAGCATCAGGATCTGCCAGCGTCCGAAGAGCACCGCGCACGCCGCACCCAACACGAACCACAGGGGAAAGAACACGGCCATGGCCACCATGGTTTCCGTCGCCGAGAGTCCGCGCATGATGGGCGGCTCGCTGTTGACGCGCTCGGTCAGCGGGGCCACGAGGGCGATCGTGGCCCCGTCGGCCTCATCGTCGTCGAAGAACGTGTTGGCGCTCATGGGGTGCTTTCAGACCGACGTGGCTGCGATCAGCCGCCGCCGGCGAACGTGCCAGAGGACGCAATCACGCCGACGGCCTGGGTCACCAGGTAGATCACGACGAGCAGCAACAGGCCGCCGACGATGAACACCATCTTCAGATCGCCCAGCTCGGCCTTGCCGGCACGCCATTCGTTGAACTTGGCAATGGCGCCGCCCGAGACGGCAATGAAGGCGTATCCGCTCAACACGAGGGCGATGAGGCCGATCGCCAGGCCGACGTAGTCACGCATTTGCACCATGTAATCGGTCGCGGCTCCGCCGCCCGAAGACGTGACGGCAGGCAGCGCGGCATGCACGGCGGGTGAGAACAGCGTCAGTGCGGCGAACGACGTGATGAGCCAGCGCCATAGCGCGATGCCGCGCAAGAGTGAAACCAGACGGGCCATGATGGATCTCCAAAGGTTGGGTTACAGGGAAAAACAAAGGCACTGAACTTCACCGGCCGGGCCGGCCATCCGCGCGCAGTGCCGACGCGCGCAATGAAGTGGTGCGTTCACCGGATGAGGACGAACACCACCAGCATTGAAATGACGAGCGCACGCGCCACGTACCAGGTGGCATCCCCGATGCTCATGCGCCCGTCGAGCACCCGCGTGCCGATGCCGAACACGGCCCATGCGAGCCAGATCAGCACCAGGGCGGCGAGCACGAACGTGAGCGCGTCATGGGTCGACACGCTGGTGATGCCCGACGCGGTCTGGAAAGCGGCGATCACGGTGGGAGAAGCTGCCATGCGGGTGTCTCGGGTGCTTCTTCAGGGGCGGTAGTCGCCGCGCAGCACCGGCACCGGGCGGGGCTGGCGAGGTGCATCGACGTGGTCCTCGATCCCGCGGCGCACGAGGGACAGATCGCGCGCGAGCCAATCGAAACGGAACCGCGTGCGGGCATTGGCCTCCTGCTGGCGTCCGCCTTCTGCTGCCACCTGCTCAAGCCGGGTCAGCTCATACGCGATGCGTGCAAGGATCTCGCGTTGCGAATCCTCGTCGGCACGGGCCGGCAGCGCGGCCAGGCCGAGGACAAGCGCGGCCGCAGCCGTCATGCAAGGGCGGCGCACGCGGTAGCGTTCAAAGGGCAGGATCATTTCGGGTTCTCCTTCAGAGATACTTCTTGAAGCTGGACAGGGTCAGGGACAGCGACCAGGCGGTCAGCGCAGTGAAGACAAGCACCATGTAGGCGGGGTTGAATCCGCCCGTGGGCCAGGCGAGGTAGAGCGAGAAGCCGCCGCCGAGGGCCAGGTACGTGCTCGACTTCGCGTGGTGGTAGACGAAGCTGGATTCGCGACCACCACCCCATTTGCGCAGGTCCCGCCGCACGAGGCCATCGACCGCGCCCAGCAGGCAGGCGAGCACGAACGCGGGCAGGGCGAACAGCACGATCGCGAGCCGCAGCGCCGTGTCCTGGGCCGTGTACATCGCCACGATGCCGACGGTGGCGAGCATCAAGTTCGACGAAGCGCCAGTGCGCTTGAGCGCCGATGCAGCGGCAGCGCGCGCGCCGGGCTTCGCTGGCGGCGGAGGCGCCGAAGCGGCTTGGCGGCTGCGTTCGTAGAAGCCCACCACGTCGAGCCGTTCGAACGGCACGGCCACCTTCGCGATGAGCCAGTTCGAGAACGCGACGGTATCGCTGACGAACAGCGAATGAGGAGCGTTGGCGATGTAGCCCAGGTCCTCGACCACCATGTCCCGGCTGTGAAGCACCCCGCGCTCCTTCCAGAAGAACTGGATGCCGACAAGTTCGATGGCGATGCTGATGGCCCACGAGAAGAGCGTGGTGAAGATCGCGCCGAACGTCAGCGCGACGATGAACCCTGTCGGGCCCTGGTCCGAAGGTGCGCTGGTTCTGCCCGTGGACCGTGCGGTAGAGGTGGTCATGCCGCGGCCTCCTCGCTGTCGGCGTCGGCAACGGGCACGGCATCCGAATCGACGGGCACGACCGTGGGAGCGAGGACTGCGCTGTGGCTCGCGAGCCAGTCGGTGTCTGCTGCCCAGCGCTCGGAGCTGCGGTAGCGCGTGCGCATGTCGTCGCCGATGGCCTTCAGCGACGCCGGAATGAAGGCGTCGGCGCTGGCATCGGGCAGCGGAATGCGAAGCTTCTTCAGCCGGTTGCCTTCGAGAAGCGCAAACGCCTGACCCTGAGGCAGTTGCATCAGATCCGAGGGCTCGAGCATGGGCTCCTTGGTCTTGGCCACGCGATCCTGGTTGTTGGACACGAAGTGCCGGCCCAGGCCGTCCGCGGCGGTGTCGGTCACGCCCGAGACGGCGGTGAGGTTCACGACATCGACCCGGGGCAGCTGATCGGTGAAGAATTTGGCCGTGGGCTGAGACTTCACGCGCAGCATCACCACATGGTTGAAGTTGCCGAGGATCTGCTCGGCCTTGGCCTTGTCACCCACCTTGGCCTCGAGGTCTGGGATGGTCTGCGTGTAGGCGGTGATCTGGAACCCCGCGCCGCCGAGCTTGTTGACCATCGGCACGAACTCCGGCCCGGCGATCTCGTTGACCTCGTCGAAGTGCGCGCAAATGGTGGGCAGCACCAGCTTGCCGTCTGCATCGTGAGGATCGATGCCTTCCTTGTAGAGCTTGCCCCCCACCGAAACCAGGTCGGCCAGCATCGAATTGCCGACGGCAGACGCCACCACCGAATCCGACAGGGCGTCCAGGCCTGCGTAGACAATGCCGCCCTGGCGGATGACGGTGAGCCAGTCGAAGATCGGGCGCTTGTCGTGTGGGTCGAAGTAGTCGGGGCTGATGAGCTTTCCGACCGCCCCCGTCGTCAGTTTTTCGAGGAACGGGCCGAGGGACGCGATGATCTTCTCAAAGAAGATCTTGTCGTACGACACCGCGGTGGCGAGACCGTCGAGCACCGGGTCTCCCAAGGCCAGTTCCTTGACGATCAGCACCATCGCAATCACGTCCGACGGCCGATCCTGCAATGAGCGCGGCACGGGCACCTTCTTCGTGTCGACCAGGCCCTGGAGTTGTGCGAAGCGGGCTTCCCATGGCGCCGATCCGCGCCCGAGCGCCATGCGGGCGTACTGCACGAACAGCGCGTCCATGTTGCTCACATCCCGCAGGATCCGGTCATAGGTGGGCACCTTGCCCAGCCCCACCTGCGCCTGCGCCACGAGGTTCGTGAAGCGCCAGGAGAATTCCTTGAATGCTGCGGCGTTGCCGGATGAGGGCAGTGCGTTGGTTGCGCGGGCCGCCACTTCCGTGATGCGCGAGAACGAACCGATGCCGTTGTAGCGCGCGGAGATGTCCGGATAGCCGAGGTGAAACAGGTGGAGCTGGTCGAGCCGGCCGGCGCGAGACGCTTCCGCGTACACCCGCATCATCAGATCGGCATCGCCCTTGGGGTCGATGATGATCACGACGCGGCCGGCGTGAATGTCCTGCGTGGCGATCAGTTCGAGCAGCCTTGTTTTTCCGACCCGCGTGGTGCCGAGCACCAGCATGTGGCCGGTGCGCTGCGCGAGGCGGAGCGTCACGGGCTCCTCGCGCGGCTCCACGCCGTGGAGCACCGGCGTGCCGCCCAGGTCCGGCTGTGGCGCCACCGGATTCCAGGCGCAGGTCTGGCGGGTGACGGCGGCCGCCCAGCCGGCCGCAATCGATGCGGGGCGTCGGGGTGCGGCCAACACTGCGGCATCCGCCCAAGCTTCGAAGCGCCGTGCCGGCCCCAGCAGCGCCTTCAGACGCCAAGACGGTTTCAGGAACGGTGCAGCCTCCGGCGTCGCAGCGTCCATCTTGCGTTGCGTGTGCTGTTGACCCCATGTGAATCCATGGCCCAGGTACAGCATGTCCGGGGCGGCGAGGATGCGGTGCGGCGCCAGGCGCGTGAGTTTGTAGTTCTTGAGCCCGTACCGATAGCTGATCACCTGCCACGCCTGCCGGCCTCGGTAGATGGCAAATGCGGTGGCCATCACGCCGGTGGCCACCCCGAGCAAGGGGGGCAACATCAATGCCCAGGGCGCCAGGAATGCGACGAGCGCGCACAAGGCCGCGACGGCGGCACTGAGCCCTTCCACGGCCGGGCGAAGGCGTTGGTCGATGGCGAGGTCGCTCATGGGGTGAGGCTCCTGGTGGCGACCCGTGCCAGGTGGCGAATGTCCTGACGCACGCTGCCGTCCTCGAGGATCACGAGCGGATACACCGCGGCGTTCACCTCTTGCAACGGGCGGGCGAGCGACGACACGTCCGCCGGGGCCATCGGCAGCTCCGGCCGGAGGTTGCGGATCGCGCGCATGCGCTCGGAGGAGGACACCCGCACAACGAGCACGGTGGCGCCGACCGTGCGCAACGCATCGCCCTGCTCGACGAGCCAGGACAACGATGCCTGATCGTCCGCAATCAATGCGACAGGATGGGGCATCCACGCCGCGAACGACGAAGCAAGCGACGTGTCCTGGCGCAGACGCTGGCGCCGAAGGCCTCGTGTGGCCACCGGGTAGTCCGCGGCGAGCTCGGAAACCCCGGGCTGCGCGCCGTCCTGCCGGCGTTCGGCATAGAACGTTTCGATCGGAAGCGTCGGGCCTGCATCGCTCGCGGCCGCCAGGGCTGCGGGAAACAATGCGATGAGGACGAGCAACCAGGCGAGCCGCTCAGCCACGATGTGCTCCAGGGGCCGTGCGCGGTACCTGGGCCATGCGCCGGTACACGAGTTCGGCGTACTTCGCCGCACGTTCGGCATTGCCGGGGGAGTGGTATCGGCCGACGGCGGTGTACCAATTGCCGGTGGCCGCATGATGCGCCCGCAAGATCTGCGAGCCAACGGCAATGTTCGGGTAAGGGTCGAGTGCGCGGGCCGGGTCCAGGAGCTTTTCGCGGTGATAGCCCCAGTTGACCTGCATCAGGCCCGTGTCGACATTGCGGATTCCTGCGGCAAGGTACGCACGCATGCCCGCCACCGCGGCGGCATAAGTCGCGTAGCGTTTGGGCGCTCCTTGCACATTGAGCGTCCAAGGCCATGGCAGCGCATGGTTGCCGAAAAGCTTGGCGCTTTCCTGAAGTGCCACGCCGTACAGGATCATCGGCGGCACACCCGACCGCTGGCCCATGAGCACATAGCCCGGCGGCAAAGGGGCGGGCAGACCGCGGCGAGGGCGCCGGCCGGTACCCCAGTCGGAAGCGAACGTGCTTCCGCGCGCGGCGGCTGCTGCCGCTGCCTGTGGCGCGGCCGTGGCAATCGCCACGGCAAGAAGGGCATGCCGGCGCTGCATCTCAGCGGCCCTTGGGTGGCGGGGGCGGCTGCACACCCTGCTGCGCCGAGGGCTGGCCCACGACCGAGCCCGAAGCAGCGGCTGGCTTGCGTTTGGCAGCGGTGCGGCGCGGCGGTGGAACCACGGCCGTTCGTGGTATCCCGAGCATGTCTGCGGCCTCGGTGCTGACCGCGGCTTTGGGCACGTCCTTGAAATTCAGCACGGGCTGGCCTGCGGTCAGGCGCTGCAACTCGGCCTGCGCCACGCGCGACCAGGCCAACACCCGCTGCGTGTCGTCGTAGCTGACTTGTGCGAACAGGCGGGCATAGCGATCGCGTTCCGCGTCGGTCCGAGCGTGGATGCCCAGGGCCTCGATCGGTGAAAGCTGCGGCGAACTGAATGCGCCACGCGGCCCCTGCATCAACAGCCGGGCACGTTGCACCTCAGGCACTGACAAGCCCCACAGTTGGGCCAGCGCGCTGTCGCTCGCGGTCCACGGCGATGCGGAGCTTGTCGGCGCCACAGTGGTGCGCGCAGGTGCATTCGGTGTCACCTGGGCGGAGCCGAGCTCCACGGCCGAAGCGGGAAACGCAAGCAGTGCCAAGGCGGCGCAACAGCCTTGGATCAGGCAGCGATGGTGGGAGCGGACCAGCTTCGACCACACAGCTCAACGCTCCTTCGCCGCGAGCGTCTTGTCGCCCGCCGGGGTGGCAAACGTCGCTTCTTGTGAGCCGATGTCGGCGCGCTTGAGCGTCACGCGGCCGGCCGCCTCGCCTTCATTGACGAAGCGCAGTTCCTTGCCGCCGCTTTCGCCGGTGTGTGCGACGACGACCGACGGCTTGCCTGCCCACAGGTCCACCGCGAGCACGTCAGCCGAGGGTGTGGACGCTTTCGCTGGGGCAGGCTTGCGTGCAGTGGTTGCATGGCGTGGTTTCGGCGCGGACTTGCCCACGCTGTTGGAAACTTTGGCGTTGGCCTGCACTGCGTTCCTCTCCTGGGCAAAGCGGTCCATGTCGCTTCGCAACGCAGCCAATTGCTCGCCCTGGGAACGACTGGATTGTTCGACGGCATCGAGACGCGTGTTCTGGGCACGATCTGCCGACTCGAGTGCGTCGACCCGGCCAGTCAGCTGATCAAGGCTCGCGCGCAGAGAAGTCAACGTGTCCGCCACAGCGCCTACGGCCTTCGTTGCGCCGTCCGCGGTGGCAACTGCCGCAGCGGCCAGCCCGCTGGCCGGTGCAATGTCGGCAGCCGGTACCAGCACACGGTCGGTGGCGGCAGTGGGCTCCAGGGGAGAGCTTTGCCGCGTACCGCCATCGCCTCGGGACAGCCACGACCAACCCGCCGTGCCCACGAGCAACAAGGCGGTCAAGCCCACGAGGACAGGCACGGCCCGCCGCGATGCCGCAGGTCTTGCCGCGCGAGGTGGCGTCCCCGTCAGGAGGGGCTGCCCGGTGGTGCTGTGCGGCTCCTCGGACACGTGATCGTCAAGAACCGATGGTGGGGATACGGAAGGCATGGCAGAAACTCCGGAATGCACGCGCATCACGCGCCCGCTTTGGGCTGGTGATTCGAGGTTGGCAAGGCCGAGGACGTCGGGTCGGATGCCGGGGTCGCAGGCGACGGTGGCACGTAAGTCACGGTGCGCGACACCGGATCGGTGACGAGCTTGAACGGCTGCCCCATCAGCACGCTCAGCGTGGCGTCGACGCGATAGGGGCCCAGCACGCGCTGATGGTCCGGCAGACGCAGCGCGAAAACCTGGCGCACGCGAGGGTCCAATGTTTCCTCGGGGGCCAGTTGGTAGCCCGTCCGGATGAGCATGTAGCGCACGGCATCGCCCACTGTTGTGACGACTTGGCGGGGGAAGTGAACCTTGGCGATGACGGCCATCGGATTCACATCCGCTTCAGCAGGCAGCGTCACCTGTGTCGTGTAGCGCCCCACTTGCGTTTCGTTCTGGGCGAGTGCGGGCGAGGGCGCAGCCGCGGCAACCTGCGGACGTTCGATCGCCGCTGCGTCGTGCTGCAATTCGTGTCGGTGCGGCACGGGCTCAGGCGGCGTTGCCGTCACGCAGCCGGCGGCCAGCGCGGAGACAGCAAGAATGGCAATGGCGAAAGATTTCACGACAGGCCCTGGAACAGTGGAACGGGCGGGCGATCCCCGTGCCCGCAATGAGAGGCCGAAGTGTGAAGAACCGGTCTGCGCGCGTCGCGATGAAACCGTTCCCACCTGCGTCGGTATTTGGGGTGGACAGCCGCGAAGCGATCGTGATATTCGCGACGCTTCTCGTGCTGGAAATCCGTTTCCCCTACAGCGGATGGCACGCATAAGCAAGCAGAAACGTTCCGCGCGTGCCGTCGGGTTTCATGCTGCGCCCAAGCCCGGGCGGTGCATGATGGGCAGGTGAATCCAGTCACTTACCTCGTTGCGGCATCGCGAGATGCCCGTGAATCCTCGGATCGTCCGGCTGCGCTCTTCGAGATCGGCATGTCACTCCAAGTCCTGAACCTTCGGGAGTGGAGCTGGACGATCATGGACTGGCTGCGGCTATACGATGGATTCGAACGGTACCTGCCGACAGAGGATGATCCGGTGTTTGCGACCGCGCGTGTGCTGGACCGTTTCGCGCAACGACGAGGCGAGCGAGTGATCGCAAGCGACATCGTGAAGGTTCTCGAGCAGCAGCCGTTCATGCATTGGCATGCGCAGTGGGTCGATGCCAGGGGGCGTTCCGTCGGAGTCCGTTGGCGGCCTCTCGGCGAGCCTCCGATCCCGTTTGCCGAATTCGCCCGTCAAATGCCTCCCGGTGCGTTCGAACTGAGAGCGCAGCGGCTGGCACCCATGCATGTGGATTCCCAGGCCTTTCGCAACTGGCTCATCGCGGGCTACCTCCGGTTTGTCCTGCCGCGTCGCAACATCCCAACCTGAGGGCGGTCAGGCCGCATCCCTGTGGTGATTGATGCCTTGCTTGTCGTTGCCGGCGCCTTGCTGCTGCTCGCCATTTGGTGGCACGGCCGTGAGCAGCGTTCCCGTGCGCCGGATGCACTGCGCGTGCCCGCGCCGGGGCTTCGGGAAGGCCGCCCCGGATATCGGTGCGTGCTGCCTCCGGCTCAACTGCTTCAGATCGCGGGCGGTGACCAGCTGGTCGAACACCTCATGCGTGAATCTCGCCTGCCGCCTTCGCTGTTCCATCGGCACATGGTCGTTGCCTTGCAACGCTTTGCAGCACTGGTGCAACTGCTGCCTGCATCAGAGGAACCTTCCAGTGAAGCGGGCGGGCTGCTGCGACACGCGCTCGAACGGGTGCTTTGCGCACTGACGCTGCGGGCCGGACATGTGCTGCCTCGCCAGGCGGGGGCCGAACGTGTGGACGCCGAGCGCGACGCGTGGACATGCGCCGTGTTCCTGGGCGCGCTGCTCCATGGCCTTGGAGAACCATTGACTGCACTGCGGGTCGACGCGTGTCGGGCCGATGGCGCAGCCCCCATCCGATGGCAACCCTGCGACGGCCCCATGACTGCTCAGGGAGCAGTGCAGTACGCCATCAGCGCCGTGCCGGCCGGCGAGCGTGACATGCGGGCGCTCCGGCGAATGGGGTCATTGTTGTTCGAACACGTGGCGCCGCCGTCGGCCGTTGCGTTCCTGGATCGGTTCCCTGATGTTCGAAGTGCACTGACCGACCTTCTGGAGGGGAACACTTCAGACGGAGACCTGGGCGCCTTGATCATCGCGGCGGAACGGCTTGCGAGGGGACTGCCGCCGCCGACGGTCGTTGCCATGGACGAGCCCGCCGTGATCGAGATGCCCGTGGCAACGCCAGCCGTTTCCGATGCGCAAGCGCCGCCACCCCCGGTCACCGAATCGGTCCGCGCTGCCCCGAAGGCGAGGCCTCAGGCCATCCCGTCCCCTCGCATCGTGAAGGTGCCGAAGCCGGCCAGATCAGACATTCCCTCGCTCGGGCCCACGCCGGTGGCCAGCGCCTTCCTGTCATGGCTGAAGGATGGATTGGCTTCTGGCGAACTGCCGTTCAACTGCGCGGCGGCGCTGGTTCACTTCGTCGAGGAAGGCATGGTGCTCGTCAGCCCTGCCGTGTTCCGCGCGTACGCGCTTCGTTATGAGGACCCTGCCGAAGTTGACTCGCGCACAGGTAAGGCAAGCCTCGATCGCATGGCATTGTCCATCCAGCGTGAGGTGCTGCGGTCGGGCGTGCATGCCCCGAACCCAGGTGACGGAAGCAACTTCTGGACGTTCGAACTGGTGGGACAAAGAGGGGGCGTGGCGGGCGTGCTCTCGACGGTGCTGCTGCCGGATGTGAGCCGGTGGTCATCCATCCGGCCAGTACTCAATCCAGCATTGCGGCGCAACAGCGGGGTCGAGTCACTACAGTGAATGCCAAGTGCGCCCAGCGCACATGGTGCAGGCGACCTTTCAGTCGACGCAGGGCCCTCCCATCTCTCTTTCTTCTTCCTTCTTGAGCATTTCCTGGCTGCGGCGACGCTCGCGGCGGTCTGCGATCAGCAAGCCGGCAGCGATGGCGGTCACTCCAGCAACGATGAGGGCCAGATTGACGATCAATTCTGTGTTCATGGCAATCTCCCGGTGTTGAGTGCATCTTAGTCGCATTTTTTGCCGCGCCGCTGATGCTTGTTCGAATGAAAAAACTCCCCAGGCACTGTGTGCATGGGGAGTGGGTTAAGGAGGGTTCGACTGGAGTCGAACCCGTGTTTGCAAGGGAGCATGGTGCTCCGCAGGGTCATTCAACCATCCCTAGCAGCGTCAGTCTTTTTCGAGCGGCCTTGACTTGCCGGATGCCCTGCAGACGAATCAAATACCAGGTGATTGCGCCGACGACGTTGAAGGCAAACGTCGTCGCCGTTTTCCACTGCGGTGTGAACTGTGGAAATTCCAGTGTCACCGCACAGATCGAGCCGACGAATCCAATGGCCGCTGCCACAGGAAGCGCCATCTTTTCCAGGTACTCACCCGATTTTTCCTGCTCCTCCAGCCGTACTTTGATACTGCGCCGGCGCCTTCGGATGAACTCAGCCAGCGAGGCCTTCATGGAGGGGTCCAACGTTTCCCCTTCTTCCTTCAGAAACTTCTCCAGCGAAGTCAGTGACTTCGTTCGAAAGAGCGCCCAGTGCTTGCGGCGTCTTGTTTCTTGGCGTTCAAAGCGATCAAACTGATCATTAAAGTCCATGCGTTTCCTCCAAGAGTGATAGATGGAAGGACACGCATGCCCTTGCGGACGATGCGTGTCCGCGAGGGATGGCGACGAGTTGAATGCACGTCGCCTGGTAAAGCAGAAAGACTTGGCTGCACCATGCAAAGCGCGGTGCAGTGTCCGGGTTTCAAAGTCTTGACCCGGTGCGTTTTTGCTCAAGAGCAAGAACAGCCGCAAGCGTAGCAAGAGGCTTTGATATCGGCGATTCCCTCTGAGGTGGGGAGTTGGTCCCGGCGTGGCGGGGGGATGTCCAAGCGCTGATGAGCGGCGCTACGAATAACAAGAAAGCGAGACACAGGATTCCCTCAGAAGAGGGGTGGAGGCCACTTGTCGACAGTCAAGTTTGGGATGGCCTGATTCTGCGAAATTCGTCACAGTGCGCACGATTCATTGCGGGGCGCAGCAGCGCCTGTCTCACGAAACTGCACGGTTGTACTCAATGGGTGCTTGATGCTGTCCGCTCGGCGGTGTATCGGCTCGCCCAGACGCTGCCGTGTCCACCATAAGGGACAGTATGTTGAGATCGAGAACCTGCCATGCAGGTGGCCGGTGCATTGGTTCGCCGGCAAAGGGGGGGCGGTGAATGGGAGTGCCCAAAACGCCCGTCACGCTGTCGGCTGCGGAGCGGCATGCTCAGTTGGTGCGGGAAGGCAAGGTGTCCCTGGGAGACCCTCTGCATCGCGCATGGCACGGAATCCCCCCCGAGGAGGTTCGTACGCCCCTGGGCCGCCGCTCGCCCGGACCGATCGCATTTGCGCCGCAGCGCCTCACGCCCGACCACGGCGCATCTGTTGAGGTCCCTGTCATGCATCCGGGTGATGCGAATGGCACCGTGCTGTCGCTTCCCCCTGTCCACATCAAGCGGTATGACCGCAATCCCAGGCAGGGACGCAACCCTCGCTATGACGACATCAAGGAGAGCATTCGGCTCAAGGGCTTGTTGAATCCGTTCACGGTCACCCAGCGCCCAGGCGATGCGCACTACATGGTCTGCGGCGGCGGCAACACCCGACTCGAGATCCTCCACGAACTCGCCGCGGAGTTTCCTGGCAACCCACTGTACGACCCGATCCCGGTGGTGTTTCGCCCGTGGTCCGGGGAGGCCGACGTCATTGCAGCGCATCTGATCGAGAACGATCTGCGGGCCGACACGTCGTTCTGGGACAAGGCCTGCGGGCTGATGGCATTGCGCAGGGAACTCGAGGTGGAATCGGGCACGGCACTCAGTTCCAACGACCTTCGCCAGAAGGCCACCGCGCTTGGTCATCGCGTATCACGCCAGACGATCCAGCTGTACGACTTTGCGCTGGACTACCTGGAGCCGATCGGTCCCCGGTTGACGTTCAGCACGGCACAGCGCCTGAAGGACCGCATCGGCGCGTGGTCGGGCTTGGTCGCCCGTTCCAATCCCACCGGGGGAGCCGTGGCGTTCCGCGAACTGATGGCCCATGAACTCGAGCGGCAGGCTGCTGACCTCGCGGCATCTTCCGTGCGTCAGGGGCTCGGTGGCAAACCGGTCGAAGCCGATGCCGACGTCATCGCCGCGGCGCTCGAAAAGCGCGTGGCTGCGCTGCTGTCCGTCGACGTGGGGTCGTTGCGCCGCATGGTGTCAGCGCAGGCGTCTCATCCACAGGCCACCATGGCCCAGTTGCGGTGGGCATCTGTTCGTCCACTCGCCGATCCCGCACCGAGCCAGGCGCCGCCTGCGTGTGCGGACACGGTGCAGAACGTCGTCCCGCCTGCCCCTTCGCTGCTGGATGTGGCAATCCGGCTCGCGCAAGTCACCGACAACGAGCCGTTCTTTCGGCCGGCCGCCCGCATGCCACTTGGTTTCGTGATGGATGTGCCGTCACGCGACATGCCGTTCGACGCGCAGGCGCGGCTGCGTCGTGGCGGCTGGCAGCTGCTGGCCACGTTGTCCGGCCAATTCGACCGGCGAGTGTGTGATGAGCGCTGGATGCCCGTTGAATCCACATGGCTCCATGCCGTGCGGGCTGGCGATGTCGATATCGCACTCGCCCGTTGCGGCATCGCGTTCGACGGCGAGCGGGTGCGACTCGAAGCCGAATGCCTGCTCTTTCTGCTGACCGAACCGCGGCTGGTCGGGCCTGCGGTGATTGCCTTGCTGGCTGAACTCGGGGCCCGTCGGCCAGCGCACCCCAACTTGCTCGTGCCGTGGCTTTCTCTCGAGACCGCAGGATCACCCATTCACAAAAACTACTGAATCAGAAGGAACTCGCATGGCCACGTTCGAGGTAAAAGATCCGGCACTCAAGCAGTCGCTGCTGGCCCATTTTGTTCAGCAGATCGAGTCGATGCCTGAGTGCATGGATGAACTACTGCTCAATGGTGCGTCTGGCGATCTCATCGATCACCTGCGTTCAAAAGCCACGTTGTCCGAGCTTGGGCGCGTCGTCGCGTTCAACCGTCCGGCGTTCTCGGTCACGTTCGACGACCGCATGCTCATGGGGTGTTTCGATCAACTGGCGCGCATCATGCGGGACGAGCAGATCAAGGAGTACCTCGCCCGCAACGGGGCATCCACCGACTTGCTGGCGACCTGGTTCTCTTTGTCCAGGGCAGACGCCGATGCGTTGCGAAGCGCACTTGCAACATCCCGTCCTGCCGGGCGCCCGCGTCTGCCCAACCTCGACGTCCGTGATGCCATCCATGAGGCATGGGCGCGCTTGCCGAGCGAGCTTCCCGAGCGCGAAGCCTATGTCGAACTCCACGCGCTGTTTCCGCAGCTCACTGTGGCTGTGCTGTATCAGGTCGTGCATGAGCACGATGTGCCTGCTCCCGTGTCACGCGCACTGTCGATCCGGTCCAACGCCACGTCGGACATGGTCGCGAAGGCTGGTGCATGACCCTCGCTGCCAGCGACCCGTTGTTTCTGCGCCTGGTGATGGCGTGCCGCACCGTCGACGAGGCGCTGTTGCTGTGGTGGTTGATCGCCGTGCGAGCCGATGAATACACCTATCGGAGCAGCAGCCGCCAACTCGTCCGTTCCTTGGGCGGGGCGTTCGACCACAAGACGTGCTTGCGGGCGCTCGACCGCCTGGCAGGAGAGGGCGTTCTTTCCTTGCGCAAGGTCAACAGGGCCTTCCTGCAAATCGCTCTCGACAGCGCGCGGGTCCGGACGATGCTGGGTCAATGTGACGCAATGGGCAGTGACTGTGCGCTGCGTCATATTGACCCAATGCGCCACGGGCGTGTGGCAGGCCTGGCAGCGGCCACGGCGTGGTCGCGTGTTGCACTGCACCGGCGAAGCCGTGAGCAGGTGTTGCTGCTGGCCTGGCTGTTCCACAGCGGCGCTGATGCTTCGCCACTGCATGTGTCCAGCCGCTCGATCGAAGCAGCGGTGGGCGTCCGCATGGATCGACGCACTGCCTTGCGCGCCATGAGCCGGCTGGCCGACGATGGGCTGATCGACGTGTCGCGAGGCAGTGCCGGCGCGTTCTATCGGCTGCATGAGGGGCTGGTCATCGACCTGGTGCACAAGCCGTTTCCCTTCGATGGGGATGCGGTTGCAACGATGCCGGGGTGGGCGGACCTCTCTCTCTCGTGGCATGAGGCCGACGAACAGGCTGCGACTCGCCCCGCACACAACGCGCCTTGTGAGGACGTGGAACTCATTGCTTGAAGGGAACGAAGATGAATGAATCCAACAACCCGGGTGCGATTGCCACGTCCGCTGGCTTGGGCACCACCCCTTTCGTGACGGAGCCGGACAGTCCATGGCCGGACGGATACAGCCTTGCTGGAGAACGCAAAGCGCTTGCCGACATCCTGGACGCCGACGGCGCGGAAGGGGATCCTCGCTGGCCAAGAGTGCTTGAGTTCGAGCGACGTGAGCGCGAATTCGAGGAGGCCCAGGCGCGTTATTCACAGCGCCAAGGCGCTGAAGACGCAGTCACCTATGCGGAGGCAACGGCCTTCAAGTACCTCGGGAACTTGGTCAATGACGACCGAGACACGATGGTCGTGCACACGCTCGAGGCTTACAGGCTGTTCATCGGCCGAACGTCCAGCCCTGACGGTCGGCTCCCTGCCATCCCGGGAGGCAAGCGCCAGGCCTCTGCCTTGCGGGTGCTGTGGCTTCAGACGACCCAGGACAACCCGTACGCGGACTGGGGCTTGTTGCTGCACGAGCAGGCCACCGCGCGCCTTCGGAAGTTGCTGGCAGATCACATCGATGAGTGCGGGGAACGCATCCGGGCGCTCGCGGCGAGAGGCCTGGCCTTGACCCTGCAGGTCTCGGCGAGACCCGAGACGCTCGAACTCGGGTTTCGTTCGCCGTATGGCTATGGCGTATGCGAACTGATCGTGGACTACGACCTTTTCGTGCGCTACATGAAGACCCTGGCTCGAAAGAATCAAATCAGCGATGAGGTCGCGCGCACCAAGCTGCGCGAGACCAACCGTCAAATTCGGGGTGCGTGGAATGAAGTGGTACGGTTCGAGCGAGTGCTGATGCGCCCGGAGTTCAGGGAAGTTTCCCGCGCGGATTTCCTGCCCGGCGCGGACGCGACCGCGCGGGCGCGCGCAGAGGGCATTCAGCAATTGCTGCCTGGCCTGCCGGCCGAGATCTTCGACGGAACACTGGTGCCTCAGCACAGGCGCCGTCGTCCTTGGACCGAAGAGGAGCGCGCCAGCATGCGCACGGCCGCGGCCTTGTTGCAGTCCGCCGTGCATGACGGCGGCACGACGGCGCTCACGTGATTCCGCCGGTTGACCATGGACGCGCGGAGATGAACACGGATTTTGGAAACGTCTACTCGATTCGCAAATCGCAGGACACCGGACTTGACGCGGTTCCTGTCGGCTCCCTGATGGAACTCGCACGTTCGCTTCGGATGGCGCCCCGAACGGATGATCAGACGTGCCAAAGGGCCTGCATCGTCGTGATTGCAGAGGAGCCCGCGCGCTATCGAACGCTCGATTTCGAGCGCATCGATGTCGATTGGGTGCTCGTCTCGTCACCCGTGGAGGCGCTGGATCACCTCATCCACCGTGGCAACCAATGCGTGGCCGTGCTCACGGAGGTCGACCTGCCGGGAAGGGACAACGGCTATCAGGTGCTTGATGCACTGCGGGTCAACGGCTTCGAAAGGCCGGTGTTCATCGTGGTCCACCGCGAGCCGCTCGCCGCTGACAAGGCGTTTGCAAGGCGGCGCGGTGCCGACGACATTCTGTTGTTCCGCTCGGTCCGCATGGTCCGCATGCTCGACGAGGTGCTCATGGGGATCGGGCGGGTGCCGGCTGCGCCCTCTTCATCGTCCCGGCGCATCGGGCATCCGCCATGGCTGCCTCACGTCATCCGGCAGCTCGCGCGCTACCTCGGGCCGTCGGCCGGCGATCTGGTGCGCCGGCGTTTCGTCGACATGCATGCAAGGTACCACGTGGTTCCGGGCCTCATGGATCTGGTGGAGGAGGTCGCTGACACGCTCAACGAATGGCCCGACGACAAGGCCCGCTTCATTTTCGCGTGCAGCGGGGCAGCCGGTGGAGACTTCCGATGACCGGCAGGTTCCGGCGGACCCCGCTCTGGACCCAGTTCACCGTTCTGCTCGTTCTGGTAGCACTGACGGGCGGGTTCATGGCCTTCGTATTGATGGGCCGCGCCTACATCACGAATGCCCAAAGCCGTGCGCGCACCGTTGCCGACTTCGTCGAAGACGTTGGCGCCTGGGCGTCGAAGTACAAGGGCATGTGGGTGCGGAGCGAGGCCGACGATGACGGCCAGGTGGGCGATTTCCTGGAGACGGTTCAGATCGCTCGCATGGAACACGGCCAGGCCGATGCCAAGGTGGCGCTGCACAAGGACGGCAGCTTCCATCGCAAGATCCCGTCGCTGGTGCAGCGTGAACTCTCGGAAGTGACGAACGCAACGAATCATCCCGTGCGATTTCGAATGACATCGGACAAGTTCATGAATCCGGGCAACGCGCCAACCCGCTTCGAACTCGCGGCCATTGAACGCATGCGTCAAACCGGCGAAACGGAGGCGACGGAGATCAACGGCAACCGCCTGCAGTACGCTCGGCGGCTGACGGCCGAGACAGCCTGCATGTCATGCCACGATTCCCCGGACAAGGCTCCTGCTGCAGTACGTGCACGGTATCCCGAGGCCAACATGGGGTACGGATACAAGCTGGGAGGCGTCGCGGGTGTCATTTCGGTGTCGGTGCCCATCGTTGAAGGCGGTGGCACGCTGTTCCATGCGCTGGGACCGGTGGCATGGTTCAGCATCGGCGGGTTCGTCGCGTCCCTTGCCTGCATGCTGTGGTTCATTCGCCGTGCCATCATTGCGCCCCTGCGCCGATTGAGCACCTACGCGTCCCGGGCCAGTGAAGCGGACATCGCGGAAATCAAAGGCGCGAGCCTGCGCTTCACCGCGGCAGAGGAAACGTCCCGCAACGAGGTCCACCGCTTGAGCGTGGCCGTCAAGCGGATGCTGCGTTCCCTGAAGGTCCAGCGACGGTACTGATTCATTCACACATTGAGGAGAATTCCGATGACCGCCATTGAAACGGCCTGCTCGGACATGGCTGCAATCCTGCCAGGGGTGTGCCGAACCGACGATCGCAAAAGTCGAGCCGCGCACGCGCTTGGCCGCCGCACGACTTGGCAAAAAGTGGTGAAGGACAACATCGGTGCCACGCTGCCACCGTTGCAGCAGCAGCGCAAGTCGTAATTGCTTCGTGCCGACTCAATCGACTGCCGCTAACATCTGCGCTGCTCACGATTTCCACGGTGTTTTTCCAGTTTCCCGTTTCAAAAACTGGCCCTTTGGTTCTCCCCGTCAGGGTGTAGACCGCATGGGCACGTGAACCCTTTGAACGTGCACACACCGCCGTGAGGTAGTGCAGGGTTTGTTCTTCGTCAGCGTTCGTGATGTCGTGGCGTTCACGCGCCCCGCAAGTCGAGAGACGTCACGGCCAACGGCGCTTGACCATGCACCGGCTGGAAACCGGTACAGCGTCAAAACCTACCTCTGATCTGAAAAGGTCGGAGGTCCTCTTCAGGCCCTTGCCGAGATGGCAGGGGTGTTGGCCTCGCATGGCCGAGACCGGGCTGCCGCGCAAGACGGGGCCCGGTCTCATGACAACCTGAGCCGCGGTGAGCAGCCGATGGCCTCCATGTGAAGTTTGTCGACGCATCAGCTTGCGTGAGTCTCACGAAGCATTGGGAGCAAGGCATCACCTATGACGTGGGGGTGGGCAAGATCACGGACCCGAGGTTTCCGGAGCTCGGCCAGGCGACTCTGCTCAACCTGCTCTACTCCTCCGACGCCGAGTCGGAAGCACGAAACTTCGCACAGTCACTCGCGGCGCTTTGGGGGATCAAGTGCTGGAAGTGACTCCATCAAAAAATGACGGCATGCAATGCTCGACTTGAAGGATAGGTCGACTGTTGCTTGAACAAGCAAAAGGGACGGACGCATGGTTTCCATCTATATGGATGAAGAGGACATGACCTCGAAGATCAGCGACTGGGCGATCTGGTGGAGCGACCACTACGAGGCCCTGCAACTGACCTGCACTTTCCCATCTCAGAAGAAGTTCACTCGCCCGCTGAGTAACTGCCGCATTGCTCCCAGCCGTGAGTTGGGTGAGGTGCTGCTGACGAAGCACGGGGGCGCGGTCGTACAGCCCATTCAAAGAGCAATGATTTACGGCGAGCGGTATGCCGTCGTGCACTATCCGGGCGCTGCCAAGCCCTACGTCCACAAGCTGAACGGCATCGGGTTTGCCTCGCAAAAAGGGATGACGGAAGCGCCGGTCTTCCGATATTTCATTGATGTGGCGAACACCCGGCGGGACCGCGCAGATTCGGCGGATCAGCATTCGATCGCAGCCAATGTCGTGCGCCAACTTGAGAAACTGTCGCCCCGTCCGGACACCGCCTTGTACGCCTATTGCACCGGGCAGAACGGAACGCAGACGCCGGGTGGTGGCCTGATCTATCCATTCGGCCTGAATGAAAGTCAGCTCGTGGCGGTCGAGCGAGCATTCAGCGCGCAGATCAGCGTGATCGAAGGGCCGCCCGGAACAGGCAAGACACAGACCATCCTGAACATCCTCGCCAACATCCTGCTGCGCGGCAAAACGGTCGCGGTACTGTCCAACAACAATGCCGCGGTGGGAAACGTTTACGAAAAGCTGAAGAAGTTCAACCTGGACCACCTGGTTGCCAAGCTGGGCAGCAAGGAGAACCGAGAGGAATTCTTCGCCAACCTCCCTTCTTGGCCATCGGGTGAACCCGAGCCCGCAACGGCCATGGAAGAAATCCAGGCGTTGCTTGCGCGGCTGAAGCAGCATCTGCGCGACCACAACCTGGCAGCGCAACTGCAGGCCGAAATCGATGAGTTGAACATCGAGCGTCGCCATCTGCAGCAGTGGCAAGTCGAGAACGGGGTGCAGCCTTCCGCGTCTCTGGAAAAGTACAGATTGTCCCCGCGCAAGACGGCGGACCTGATGGCTTACTTGACCCATCTCGGCGAGCAGCGCATCCAGTTCAAGGACCGGATCGAGTTGCTATTCAGCTTCAGGATCTTCCGTGCCAAGCCATTGGCGAAGGACGCGCGCCTTTCCTTCTTCCATGCTCTGCAGATGCACTACTACGATAAGGCGCTGCGGGAGAAGGAAGCGGCCTTGCAGGCTTGCCGCGAGTCGCTGGCAGACGGTCATTTCACGGTGCTGTTGGAGGCATTGGAAACGGAGTCGATGCGCCATCTGAAGCACCACTTGCATGCGCACGCACCGGCGTCGCATGCCTTTGATGCGCGGACCTACCAACAGCAGTTCGATGCGTTCGTGCAGCGCTTTCCCATTCTCGGTGGCAGCACACACTCCATCGTCAATTCGATGGCGCCCGGAGCCATCCTCGATTACGTCATCCTGGACGAGGCTTCGCAGCAGGACATCGTGCCTGGCGTCCTGGCGTTGGGTTGTGCAAAGAATCTGATCATTGTGGGCGACAGCCGGCAGTTGGCGCACATTCCCGTGATGCTGGGCCTGCAAGCTCCCGCGGAGGCGTACGACTGCGAGCGATACAGCCTGCTCGATTCGTGCATCGGCGTGTTCAAGGACACCTTGCCCAGAACCCTGCTGAAAGAGCATTACCGCTGCCATCCGAGGATCATTCAGTTCTGCAACCAACAGTTCTATGGCAATGCGCTGGTGCCGATGACCCGGGACAACGGCGAAGCGCCACTGCGTCTGGTGGTGACTGCCAAGGGCAATCATGCTCGGAAGAACACCAACCTCAGGGAGCTGGACTCGTTGCTGAAAGTCCTCGACGAAAACGGCGAGCGCGTCGGATTGGACGCTGACGGCCGAGGCTTCATTGCGCCCTTCCGGGCGCAAGTCTCCCTGTCCGACTCGCACTTGCCGGCAGATTTCGTCAAAGACACCGTGCACAAGTTTCAGGGCAGGGAGTGCGGAGAAATTGTTTTTTCCACCGTTCTCGATAAGAAGCGTCACAACCAGGAGCGCCTGGATTTCGTCGACGACCCTCGAATGGTCAATGTGGCCGTGTCGCGGGCCAAAAACAGATTCACCTTGATCACCGGCGACGAAGTATTCACCGCGAAGAATGGGCACATCGCGGCGCTGATGCGCTACGTGGAGTACTACTCCGAGGATGAACAGATCATACGGGCGCCCGTGGTGTCGGCCTTCGATCTCCTGTACAAGGAGTACGACCAATCCTTGGAACGCCTTCGCACCAGATTGCGGCCCGGGGATTCACGATACAAGTCCGAGCAAATCGTGGCGCAGGTGCTCCGCGAGGCGCTGTCCGACGCATCCTGCCAATCACTGACCTTTCACGCTCAGATCGCGCTGGACCAGATCGCCTCATCGACCCATCCTGCCCTGACCCCACAAGAACGAGCATTCATGCGCAACCGCGCGAGTTGCGACTTTGTCCTGTACTTCAAGGTCGGCAAAACGCCATTCGGGGTGGTCGAGGTCGATGGAGGCTCCCATGACAGACCAGAGCAGGCTGCGCGGGATATGCTGAAGAACAGCATCCTGGCGAAGAGCAATCTTCCCATCCTGCGCCTGCGTACCGTCGAGAGCGGCATCGAGGAGAAAGCCTCTGCGTTTCTTGCAACCTGGGCGCGTACGCAGGATCGGCACGCGATGGCTGACGCATGACGTTCTTGCCTACTAGGCGGGCTTGGTGTGGGCTGGCCTGCCTCTCTCAGGTGAGGGCGTGAAAAAGCCCGCCGGGGCGGGCTTTGTTCGATGGAAGTTGGTTCTTCAGGCTGCCTGCTTTATCGGCTCATCATCATTGCGGCCATCCGCCTTGGGATCCCGCTCCGCCAAGGTGCGAATGAGCACTTGCTTGAGCTCGCCCTCGGCCCAGCGGCAGATTGCGTCGCGAATCAGCGGTTGGTAGCCAACTCCGTGATACGCAGCCAAGAGCTTGCACGTATCGATCATGTTTTTGGGCAGGCGGATCGAGATCATCTGTAGGCCAAGAGAGTCCTCGATCGCGGCCTCCAGATCCTTGTCGGCGCGCTTCGCGTGCGCCTTGTCGCGGCCCAGGGCGCCACTCTCCCAGTTGTCTATCGAGTTGGGAATGCCTGCCTTCTTTGCCATGGTACTTTCTCCAATTTGGGACGCGTCACTTCCCGATTTCGTCGTATATCTCAATTACTTCAGGCCCGGGTTCGTACGCTGATTTCAAGTGAATATTGCCGTCTACGAAGACGAAGATGACCTTCAGAAGTCGATTCTTGTTCGTTGGCGCAATAAACCAAAGAGTTGGAGGGTCAGTCTGGTGTTCCTCGCGGTCATCGATCAGAAAGGCTCCGCACTTGTTGTCGAAGCACTGCTCAACCTCGCGCTCCGTGACTTTGTGCTTGTCTTTGAGCTTGTGTCTGACAGGCTGACTGATGATCAAGTTCCGCATTGCCGTGTATTTTATTGACAATTGTATATACAGCCATCCGTCAAATGAGGGGGAAAGCGCCCCATGATCGTGGCTTACGCAACACCTCAAGCCCATGCTTGCGGCGTCGTAGAAGCAATACAACGACCATGTTCCTCTGACGCCCGCGGCCGGCACTGCGATCGGGTCAGAGTGCCTCGCAGCGGAAAACCGCCTCACTCGCCGGCGGCGTCCAGCCGCGTGCCCCGGATGACTTTGCTTCTTGCAGCACCATCTTCTTGCCCCTGGCTTGGCAGTAGTCGTCCGCCCGCTGCAGCGCGATGCCTTTGACTTCGGTGTGGCTCATGTGGCCGCCTACGGCCTTGCCACCGACCATGTATGTGTCATTGCCCATCGGCGACACATCGGTGACCGAAGAGCAGCCGCAGACGGATGCTGCTGTCGCAGCGGCCATTAGAACGCTTCGCATGACCGTTCTTCTCGCGCACTGTTCCCATAGTTTCCGCGCCGGTCGCTTGTCGTGCGTGTCACCCCTTCACGGACCTGGCACTGGGAACGTCGCGCCTGCCAGGCGCTATTTCCCAAGCAGGCAGAAAAAGCAAAAGGCCACCCTAAGGGGTGGCCTAAGTGCTTAAACTAGCAGGGAAATCTGGTGCCGGTGAAGAGAGTCGAACTCCCGACCTTCGCATTACGAATGCGCTGCTCTACCAACTGAGCTACACCGGCATTTCACGTGGGCCTCACGGCCTGTGAAGCCCGCGATTATAGATCAGGTTTTTCAGTTTTTCGCGTCGAGGTGGTACTTGGTGACACGATCGACTTCATTTTTCGAGCCGAGCACCACGCTGACGCGTTCGTGGAGCTTGCCTGGCTTGAGGTCGAGGATGCGTTCGCGGCCGTTGGTGGCGGCGCCGCCGGCCTGTTCGATCAGGAAGCTCATGGGGTTGGCTTCGTACATGAGGCGCAGCTTGCCGGCCTTTTCGGGCTCGCGCTGGTCCCAGGGGTACATGAAGACGCCGCCACGGGTGAGGATGCGGTGCACGTCGGCCACCATGCTGGCGACCCAGCGCATGTTGAAGTCCTTGCCGCGCGGGCCGGTCTTGCCAGCCAGGCATTCGTCGATGTATTGCTTCACCGGCGGGGCCCAGTGCCGCATGTTGCTCATGTTGATCGCGAATTCCTTGGTGTCGGCCGGGATCTGCACGTCGTCGGCCGTGAGCACCCAGGAGCCTTGCTCGCGGTCGAGGGTGAACATGGCCACGCCATCGCCCACGGTGAGCACGAGGGTGGTCTGCGGGCCGTACACGCAGTAGCCGGCGGCGGCTTGCTGGCTGCCGGCCTGCAGGAAGTCTTCTTCGCTGACGCCCTGGCCGTTGTCGGGCTTCTTCAGCACGGAGAAGATGGTGCCGATGCTGACGTTGACGTCGATGTTGCTCGAGCCGTCGAGGGGATCGAACAGCAGCAGGTATTCGCCTTGCGGGTAGCGGTTGGGCACCAGGTAGATGCCTTCCATTTCTTCGCTGGCCATCGCGGCCAGGGCGCCACCCCATTCGTTGGCCTCGATCAGCACTTCGTTGGCGATGATGTCGAGCTTTTTCTGAACTTCGCCTTGCACGTTTTCGCTGCCGGCGGTGCCGAGCACGTCGCCGAGCGCGCCCTTGTTGACGCTGATGCTGATGCGCTTGCAGGCGCGGGCCACCACTTCGATCAGCAGGCGCAGTTGCGACGGGATGTGCCCGTGCAGCCGCTGCTGTTCGATCAGGTATTGGGTCAGGCTGATGCGTTTGCTCATTGGAAGGTCCTCGAGGCTGGGAATTTCAGGCTTGTTGGAGTGCGCGGCCAATGATCTCGCGCACGTCATTGGAAAGGTCGGCCTTTTCGGCCACGCGTTGCAGCGCGGCATGCGCGGCGGCGCGGTAGGGGTCGGCAAGCGCGCTCCAGCGGTCCATCACGCGCGCCATGCGGGCGGCGAGCTGCGGGTTGATGCTGTCGAGCTCGATGATGCGGTCGGCCCAGAACACGTAGCCGGCCGCGTCGGCGCGGTGGAAGGCGGCAGGGTTGTTCATGCACAGCGCGCTGATCAGGCTGCGCGCGCGGTTCGGGTTCTTCAGCGAGAAGTCGGGGTGCTTGAGCAATTGTCTGGCGCGGGCGAACACGCGGCCTTCCTTCTCGGGGGCGCTGGCCTGCAGGGCGAACCATTTGTCGATGACGAGCGGGTCGTCCTTGAACATGGCGTGGAAGCGTTCGAGCGCGGGTTCGGCCAGGTCGGCATGGGCAGCGGTCAGCGCACCAAGCGCGCCCAGGCGATCGGTCATGTTGCCTGCGTCCTTGAAGCGCTGGAAGGCACGGCCGGGCCACACCGGGTCGCCGTCGTCGGCAGCGGCCAGGCACAGCATGGCCAGGCTGAGGTTGACGAGCGCCCGCTTGCCGGATGAAACCGCATCGGGCGAGTAGCCGCCCTTGACCTGGTGGTGCTCGTAGGCCCATGCCCAGTCTTCCCGCAGCGCCTGCGCCAATTGCAGCTTCATCGATTCGCGCACGGCATGAATCTTCTGCGGATCGATGACGGGGAGCTGTTCGGCGAGGTAGATTTCGCTCGGCAGCGTCAGTGTCAGTTCCTTGAAGGCCGCATCAAGCTCGGGGTGGCGCAGCACGGCGCGCAGCGCTTCAATGAAGGCTGCATCGAGTTCGAGCGGCCGGTCGCTGCCGATGGCCGCGAGCAGGCGGTTGAGCGCCAGGCGCTGGCCGGCTTCCCATCGGTTGAACGGATCAGCATCGTGCTTGAGCAGCGTGAGCAGGTCGTTGTCGTCCAGGTGGTCGCTCAGGATCACCGGCGCGGAGAAACCGCGCAGCAGGGACGGCACCGGTTCCACATCGACGTTGATGAAGGTGTAGAAGGTGCGCGGCTGGCTGAGCACCAGAATCCGTTCGGTGCCCACGGGTGTGGCTTCGCCTTCGAGCTGCAGCGGGATGGCGCGCCCGTCGCGTCCCACGAGGCCCATGGCCACCGGGATCACGAACGGATCCTTCTCGGCCTGGCCGGGCGAGGGCAGGGCGGATTGTTCGAGGCTCAGGGTGTAGGTGCGGCTGGGGGCGTCGAAGCGACCGCGCGAGGTCAGGCGCGGGGTGCCGGCCTGGCTGTACCAGCGCTTGAACTGCGGCAGCTGGCGCGCCAGCTCGCTGTCGGGGTTGGCGTCCGCGATGGATTGCGCGAAGTCGTCGCACGTGACCGCCTGGCCGTCGAAGCGCTCGAAGTAGAGCGTCATGCCGCGGGCGAAGCCTTCCCGGCCCACGAGGGTTTGCATCATCCGCACGACCTCGGCACCTTTTTCGTAGACGGTGGCCGTGTAGAAGTTGTTGATCTCGACGTAGCTGTCGGGGCGCACGGGGTGCGCCATGCTGCCGGCATCCTCGGGGAACTGGATCTGGCGGAGCTGGCGCACGTCCTCGATGCGCTTGACGGCGCGGGCGGTGGCGCTGCCGGCCATGTCCATGCTGAATTCCTGGTCCCGAAAGACCGTGAGGCCTTCCTTCAGGCTCAGCTGGAACCAGTCCCGGCAGGTGATGCGGTTGCCGGTCCAGTTGTGGAAGTATTCGTGGCCCACCACGCTTTCGATGCCGGCATAGTCGACGTCGGTGGCGGTGGCCGGGGTGGCGAGAACGAACTTCGTGTTGAAGATGTTCAGGCCCTTGTTCTCCATGGCGCCCATGTTGAAGTCGCCGACGGCGACGATCATGAAGCGCTCCAGGTCGAGCGGCAGCTTGAAGCGCGCTTCGTCCCACACGATGCTCGCGATCAGCGAGTTCATCGCGTGCTCGGTTTTCTCGAGGTCGCCACGGCGGACGTACACCTGCAGCAGGTGGTTCTTGCCGGCGCGGGTGCGGATGTGCTGCTCGCGCGCGACGAGGTCGGCGGCGACGAGTGCGAAGAGGTAGCTCGGTTTCGGGAACGGGTCGTGCCACTTGGCGAAGTGGCGGCCGCGGTCGAGCTCGCCTTGTTCCACCAGGTTGCCGTTGGACAGCAGCACCGGGTAGTCCTTCCTGGAGCCGCGCATGGTGACGGTGTACACCGCCATCACGTCGGGCCGGTCGAGGAAGTAGGTGATGCGGCGAAAGCCCTCGGCCTCGCATTGCGTGAAGAGCCCGCCGCCCGACTGGTACAGCCCGGACAGCTTGGTGTTCTTGTCGGGTGCGCAGGTGTTGCGGATTTCGAGCGTGAACGGTGCATCCGGCAGCGTGTCGATGACGAGCTGACCGTCTTCGGTGCGGAACGACACCGAATCGCCGTTGACGAGCACGCGGGTCACAGTGATGTCTTCACCATGCAGGCGCAGCGGCTGCGGCGGCTGCCCGGCGTTGCGCTCGATCTGCATGCGGTTGATCACGAGCGTCTTGGCCGGATCGAGTTCGAACGTCAGGTCGACGGCGCGGATCCAGTAGGCCGGCGCGGTGTAGTCCTCGCGGCGGATCAGGTGGGCGGTGCCTTCACGCATGGAGATGTCCTGTGTCTTGTTGTCGGACTGTGCCAGCCGGCGCTGAAACCAGCGAGCGAAGCGAAGCGCCCCTCAAGCCACACGCGAGGACCGGCTTTGCCGGCCGACCCGTGGCGCCCCCTCGGGGGGCAGGAGCGAAGCGACGTGGGGGCCTCACACAACGCCCATTTTCAGGCTTGCCTCGATCAGCGCGTCCAGGTCGCCGTCCAGCACCTTTTGCGTGTTGGAGATTTCGACGTTGGTGCGCAGGTCCTTGATGCGGCTCTGGTCGAGCACGTACGAGCGGATCTGGTGGCCCCAGCCCACGTCGGTCTTCGTGTCTTCGAGCTTTTGCTGCTCGGCCATGCGGATGCGCATTTCATGCTCGTACAGCCGCGAGCGGAGCATTTGCCACGCCTCGTCGCGGTTGCGGTGCTGCGAGCGGTCGTTCTGGCACTGCACGACGATGCCGGTCGGGATGTGCGTGAGCCGCACGGCCGAATCGGTCTTGTTGATGTGCTGGCCGCCGGCGCCGCTTGCGCGGTAGGTGTCGGTGCGCACATCGGCGGGGTTGATGTTGATCTCGAAGGAGTCATCGACCTCGGGGTAGACGAACAGGCTCGCGAAGCTCGTATGGCGACCGCCGGAGCTGTCGAACGGGCTTTTTCGCACCAGGCGGTGCACGCCGGTCTCGGTGCGCAGCAGGCCGAAGGCGTAGTCGCCTTCCACCTTGATGGTGGCGCTCTTGATGCCGGCCACATCGCCCTCGCTGACTTCCATGACCTCGGTCTTGAAGCCCTTGCGCTCGCAGTACTTCAGGTACTGGCGCAGCAGCATGCTGGCCCAGTCGCAGGCTTCGGTGCCACCGGCGCCGGCCTGGATGTCGATGAAGCAGTTGCTCGGGTCGGCCGGGTTGTTGAACATCCGGCGGAATTCGAGGCCTTCCACAATGGCCGAGAGCTTGGCGGCATCGGCTTCGATGGCGGCAAGGCCGGCCACGTCGCCTTCTTCCTTCGACATCTCGTACAACTCGGTGTTGTCAGCGAGGTTGGCC
>Ga0207679_10000276_pt1 | contig 38812 bp, 36 predicted proteins | sample KBSC73metaG_FD_184320 | JGI IMG/M metagenome (GOLD analysis project Ga0207679, IMG submission 184320) | Corn rhizosphere microbial communities from Kellogg Biological Station, Michigan, USA - KBS C7-3 metaG (SPAdes) (version 2) | ecosystem: Host-associated > Plants > Roots > Rhizosphere > Soil ... | reverse complement strand
GGCAACCTATTCCCTTTCACCAAACCGGCACTTCTCTGACGGCACTGCTATGCCTTCGTCGTTCACGGACTTGGAGGTGGTTCATCGGAAGAATGCCAGCAGCGATCCGCTGCTCCAGTCGAGGATAGACAACGCGAACCGTGCCAATGATCGCGTCATCGGACGAACAGGTCGCACGAAACCCCAAGAAATCAACCTGCCTCCGCAGCTTCAGGGCATACGAAGTGAAGTGGACGACTCACAAGGACTCGCAAAGGAAGCGGCGAGCAAGTTCGATTCCTATGACGCGCGCAATGAGGTCACGCGAGACACGGATGGGACCGTTGGCACAAAACGGTCGCATCTGATAAAGAACGCTCGTCAATTGCGGGACGATGTCACCAACATGGGACAGAACGCCAAGGAACTTTTGAATGATTCAAAGGAGCGCGCCGCCGAAGAGGCAAAGGCTCGCGAAGAAAGAATAGCCAATTCCGAGCGAACGAAAGCCATCGAGGCCACTCCGGAGGTTCCGCGGATGCATCCCTATGATGGCAAGCGGGGCAAGAGATGAGGTGGCCGCCTCAGATGTGACCGTGGGCGCCCGTCCGCGGATGGTTCTCTATGTCGAATACGTCACCAGGGAAATGTCTGACCCCGTCTGCGTCCACCCATGGGTCGACGACCACTATCTCCGGGTTGAGCAGTTCCTCTCTCTCGCCTGACCTAGCGGCCTGAGCCACCAGCAACACTGTGCCGACAATTGCCGCCCAGAAAGCGAAGCAGAAAACCGCGACAAAGATGCTATCCGACGTCGCTGCAGCAGCGCCGACAGTTCCCGCGACGGTCGACAGTAGGACGATTGATCTGGTTCGCATACTGTTGCCTTGACCTGGAGACGGCATATGCCCTCCATAAACGATGAATCTAAAATAAACTATCTGTCGAGGCCGTCAAGGCCCGTCAAGGAGGCAGAACATGAAGATCCGATTTCTTGGCGCAACCTTGACGCTCTCGATGCTTGCTGCAGCGGGCACTTCACCCGTGGGGGCAGTTGCGCTCCGGCCGAACAAGGCCACCGACAATACGGTTTGCGACCTCACGCACGACACCAACGCCTACCTCAGTTCCATAGTGTTTGTGCCGGCAGCCGCCTCCTTAAAGGATCAGGTCGATGCGCTATTCCGTCTTGCAGCAAACTTCGTAGCATCGAAGTGCTCGAACGGACAGCTTCTCATGCTCCAAGGATCGTCCGACATCGACGTTGACACGCCGTCGCTTACAGAAATTGCGAACTCTGCCTGCTCAGTGGCAAGCGTGGTGAGGACGGAAATCAAGCGGACGGTCGGCGAGCGATCGAAACCAGGCTTTGAACTGCGATGCCCGATCACCAAACATGAGGAGCTTGTGCAGAGGCTGGAAGATCTCGAGCGTACCGATCCAATGGAGTCGTTGAGGGCCCGGATGTACAGGGATCCCAACCAGGGTGAACGAAGCTCTAGAGCCACTTCCAGCGGCACAGCGAGCGGCAGAAAGGACTGCGGCAAGATGACGCTCAGTTCGGTGCTGCTGGGCGGCAAGTGCAAGTAGCGTGAATTCCTTCGGCGTTGCGGGCGGCGAGCGCTGATCGTCATGGCCCGCACGCGACTCAATGAAAACGCCACCGGTTTGATCTCGGGGCATGCACAAGCAAGATTGGCGGGAGCATCATTGCTATGGCGTCTTCGCGCGGCACCACCGCGCGCGAAGCTTGGCACGTCCACTACCGGCCACGGCCTGTGTCATCCATGCCGCCCAGATCAGCCGACACATCGGATGGGGAAGCACTGGGTGCGGCACCGTCCGAAAAGTCCCTGGGATATCAGGCCGTCGCGGACTTCAACCATTGAGAGCAACGGCCGCTTGTCGTGTCATCGCCTCAGCCTCCAGAAAGATGCGATCGACGCGGTATCCCTTGGCCCGCAACAATGCAATGAGTCCCCTTTCTCCTGCAAGGTGAGCCGCACCGACATTGATCACAGCGTTTCCCTCGAGCAGACGCACTTGCAGGCGATCGAGCCATGCCTCGCTGCGGTCATCGATCATCAACCTCCGGTACTCTTCATAGTCCGACTGGCTGATTCCGACAGCCATCTGCGACATGATCGCGTCATAGTCACCAACCGTTCAGCGCTTTTCCAGCTTGGAGCATCGCCTCCTCGTTGTTGGGCGCGTTCAGATCTGTCACGAGGTCACACCTCATATTCGACCAGAGCCCCTTCGTCATCCAAAGAGACCGAAAGCACATACGCGCAGCCTTCAGCTACCGCTCTTTGGTAGGCATGCTCATGTTCTGCCGTTGGAAGCACGGAGCTTGACAGAATCGGCGCAGGCAAACACAGAAACTCTCGAAACTCCAACCCGTGCGTTAGCTGGAACGATCCCAAGACTCCACCCGCATCCGCGGCACTATCCGACTGCACGTATATGTGAAGGACGCAGTTTGTTCTTAGAGAATCGCTCTGCCCACAGGTGAAGACCGCTATCGACGAACCGAAATAGGCGGCGCTGGCGTAGTAGATTTGTGTCAGCAATGCTATTCTCCGTTTCAGCAAACAGGCAGAAAGATAAAATCAACCGAAAAAGCGGTGCATGCGACTCGCGGCCAGCTCATAGCTTAGGCGCGCCGGGAAATGGTTCGCCGGGCGCCAAGGGAGGATGCGCACCGTACCCCCAGACCTTGGCTTCCGGATTAACCGGGCAACCAAACTCTTCGGAGAGCTGAATCAGGCCCACTAACGCAGCCTTCAGATTGAAAAAATTCTCGTAGTGACCAAACCAGGAGCCCTTCAATCCCGCCACTGGGTTATATCTCGCCAAATTCCAAAGGTTTCCGGTGTCGTAGTACATGTTTACCCAAGCTTGCTTAAGCGCAAGCAGGGTCGCCGCCACCGATTTTTCAAGCATTGGGCACGGATCATCGCAAGTTCCTCAATTGATTCTTCTTCGGCAATCTGAACGGGGTGTCCGTTAGACCCAAAGGATCAACGAAGCTCAACGGGTTCCCATGGACATATGCGTAGTATTGATCCAGCCCAAAAGCTCAATGGGATCGGACTGCACATATCTTCCAACGCTGGCATCGTAGTCCCGGAAGTAGTTGTAGAACAGCCCGATTTCCTGATCGAAGTATTGTCCAGCACATTTCGGGTGGATGCCCCCGTGCTGCCGCCTTAAGGTCGGTGCTCCGTAAGAGGACCTGCTCAAGTCGCTTGACGCCACGTTGCGCTACTGCCCCGTGCTGGCCAACGAGCATCAGGGAAGACTGGCTGCGATTGTCGACTTCACACTCAATCTTGGGGCTGGGCGGCTACAGACCTCGACGCTGCGGACACGCATCCAGCAGTGCGATTGGACCTCAGCAGCGTGGGAGCTGCGGCGATGGGTTTTTGGAGGCGGGAAGGCACTGCCGGGTCTCGTCACACGACGCGAGGCCGAAGTCGCTTTGCTGCTTCGCAAAGCCTGACCTTATTGCTTGACTTCCCACAGCTTGAAAACCAGCACACGCCGGTCGGTCGGGCATGTCTTTGACACCGATCGCCCGACATGCGCCGGGTCGCCCGCGATTTTCATGACCCGTCCGGGCTTCGGGATGACTGCCGAGGTGATCTCGTTGTGCTCGTCAAAGACCAAGGTCTCGCCTGCCCATCCAATGTCCCACTTCGCATTGCAATACACCAAGACGGTATGGTGGCGCGGACGTGCCTCAGGGTACGGAATATCGTGATGCACCCTGCCTTCCGTGCCGAAGCTATTGGCGCTGAGCATGCATTCATACAGCCGCACCGGGCGGGAGTAGGTGGCCTTGATGAGCGCCCAACACTGCGCCACGCTTTGCAAGGTCTCATCCAGCGCCTGCAAGTCGGGCTCCACATCTCCGGTGTCAGCGTTGTCGGAGAACGCAATCGGGTAGTACCAATGCATGTCCAGCTCGTGGGAGTTGTAGCGCTCCGCCCTGTTCAGGAAATGCACCGGCATCCACGACATCGCTTCGATCAATCGTGCCTTTACCGACTCGGGAATCAAGTCATCGAGGACTTGAACTTGGGGCCCAGACAGCAATGAAATCTCCAATTCATCAAGGTCGAGGCGATGAACTCCGTTAATGGGAGTTCACCGGTCTCAGACAGCGTTGTCGATGTTTATTTGTCGATGCTGTCGCCGCCGCCGCCCGAACTCAGCGGCAGACCGGGCTTGTGCGGCAAGCGAACGCGCTGGATGGCACTCCAGCGGCCGCTCGCGGAGATCGACTCCCGTGCCTCTTGCGTGGTCTTGGCGGGGCCGTTGACTTTGACGTTGGGTTTCGAGGTTTTTGCTTTCATGGTCACCTTTCTTTGGTTGAGGGAAATCAGGGGAACGGATGCGGGAAACTGGAGCCAGGATGGGCCTTGTCCACCATGCCAAGCGGCTCCTTTTGAAACCCGAACGAAATGGGCAGCAAGCCAGGGACCAACACCTTGGCGACGCTCAAAGGCGTGCGTCCCTGATCGACGCAATGTTTGTCTGGCGTGATGTCCACGGTGATCGGCTCAAGACCACTGCGCACCAGCTTCCGGGTCATGTCCTTGAGCCCCTTCACGCCCATGGTGCGAGGCCAAGCTGTAGTGAAAGATGGCTGCGCCGGGAACAGCACGCGGTCGGCCCGACGATAGTACCGCTTGAGTCCGTAAAGCTCGAAGTGGTGCTCCGTGGTGCTCACCTGCTCAGGGAGCGAAAGCGTGGGCACGTGACCGTGCAGCCACGCATAGACACGAGATTCGGTTTCGTCCAATGCACCTTCCGTCGCCAGCGTGAAGCTGTGGCTCGCTGCCATGCCGAGCGTGGTGAAGTGCAGCGCATCGTGCTGCACCGCGACCATGGCTACATGCATCCAAGGGGTCGTCAGCTTGTGCAGCTGTACGCGACAGCCTGTGGCTTCGATGGCGAGCATGCGCCGTTTGATCGCGGCCGGCCATTGATCAGCTGGCACCACAAGCCCAGGCGTCTGCGAAAGCCAGTGGCGCATGAAGGCATCACGCTCGATCACCTCGCGCAGTGCCCTCTCCTGGGCGTCCTGCAGGCTGACCCCAGCCGCGCACCCGGACGAAGTCACCTGCGTACAGGGGTCCGACAGGACATGGCCTTGAGCAGCCAGGCCCGCGCGAGAAAACACGAGCTCTGCCAAGACGTGCACGCTCTTGCCCGTCACCAGGTTGTGCCCTTGCGCCCACGGATACCTCTGTCGGGGATCAAACCTCCGATACGCGAACGCCGGCGAACCGTATTGCGCATCGCTGTAGCGAATGCTTGTCCTGGGATCCACCGCGCCATCGGTATCGGCCATGACCCCGACGACAATTCCTCGCGGCTGCCTGAATCCCTCGCGCTCAATGGCCTCGGCTACGGCTTTGCGCATGGCCATTGCCGGGTCCGTATCCCGGCCCCAGGTGTGAGGCCGGTCATCGTCCTCGGTGTTGACCTTGGCCCGCGCCAAGTGAAAACCCATGCCAAATCGGGCTGAATCGCCATTGACCCAGGCGAAATCGATGGCAGGGGCGCGAGCGGCTTGCGCCACCTGTTCCGCACTGGCCTGAGCCCCAAAAATTGCGCTCCCCAGCACCAGCTCCTTGCCCAAGCCACAGAGCTGTGCGACGGGACGCTCGTAATAGCCCCCAATCGTTGCCTGCCCCAGCCCCAAGGAATGCGCGCTCAAGGCCACGTTGTGCAAGGCAGCCCCCGCCTCCATGAAGAGGTATTGCAGCGAACGGTTCCGATAACGCATCGCGCCCACTGTCGGATCAGCCACCACGAACAGCGCACCTGTAGCGAAGGTGAGTTGCCACGGCTTGCTGAACGCCAGGGGCAGGTCATGAATGTCATGGTTGACACATTGCAGCGCGACCGCCCGCTCCTCTGGGTAATCCACCCGGTACACCCCAGGCGCATACGGACCCACTTGCCGCCGCAAGGCGACAAACACCGTCAACAGGTGCATGCCGCCGGCCGAACCCAGGGTGCGCCTGGGCATCAGTTGCCCGGCACGAGGGTGGTGCACGTTCACCACCCCGGCAACCGACCACAATAACTGATGCAGCACCTTGGCTGAAATGCTTTTGTCATCGAAGGTGTACTGGGTCAGACGGTGGTCGAACAACTCAGCCAGCGGCGCCCTCGGCACCCTCGCGGATTTCTGCTGCACGGCCTTGCCATTCGGCTCCGCATTCCACAAAAACCGGCTGGCGATCTGATCGGTGACATTCGCCGGAGCTGCCAGACCAAATGGGCTGAACTGGAACCCATAGGACGCCGCGTGCGCGCACGCCAGGTTCGCATCGATCAGAGCGCCTTCCGCCAACAGAAACGCAATGAACTCGCCGAACTCATTGCGGTCACCTTCGGTCGGAATGCGGGCCAGCACTTCATTGACCGTGCGCGTGCCGTCACAAAGAGAAAACACCTGATCGAGGAGCGCCTTCGGCGCTCGAATTTCCACGTCGGCAGCTGCCGCTCTCACCACCAGCAGACTTCCGCCCCGCTCATGGCGGATGCAACTCGCTCCGGCCAACATCGGACTCAAACGATCCGGATCGGCCATCGTCTCCAGCAACACCGTCGGAACTGCGCGGTTCAACACTGCGAGAGGTTTACGCACGGACTGCTTCACGGACTTCATGAACTCAATGCCGCGAGAGATACTGTTGCAGGCGACACCCCGCCCCCTTGGGAATCCGCAGACGAGCCCTCGCGTCGTGCCGCCCTGCGCGGCGCATTGACCACACGCGAAAAGGCATTCGCCGGTGCTTCTGCTGGCGTGCCAAACAGGGAGGACAACATGGCGAAATAGGCGGTAGGCGGGCAGATGGGGTTGGAGTTCAACTCCAGCCACCAGATCTTCCCTGTATCGTCGAGCACACCATCCATCGAAGAAAGCACCGGTGCCTTGAGTTCCTGCTTGATGACCGTCGTCAGCCAGGCGCCGGCTTGCGAGATCTGTGCGCGTTGTTCATCAGCGAGCCGCAACCAGGCGTTGTCCTCCGATTCGGTGGTTTTCTCCTGAGAGAAATGCCGGCCATAACGGTAGTCGAGCCACGCTTCCTCGCCCTGTGCCAACGGAGCATCCAGCGGCACGCCTTGATAGGCCAGGCAGGCGGTGATCGCATCGCTTTCCTTGTAGCTTCGCCAGTCTTTCCCGATGTCTTCCAGACGCTGAGCCACCAGGAAGCGTGCCGTTTGCCTTCCATCACCTCGTATGCGAGCGTAGGACTGGCATTGGGTGTGCACCGGCCGGCCATCCCAGAACCACGCCTTGATGTTCTGACCGGGGACAAACGCTTCCGCATACAGCGAGCCCGGGGCCTTAGCATCTGTCAATGCGGTGGGTAATGTTCCTTGCGGGACCTGCCCTTTACGAAACGGCCCAGCCAGTTGATATCCAAACGACCCGACCGAACGCTTGAGAATGAAATCATCTGTGGCCTCTTCGGCCGAAGGCCAGTGCGCAGGTGTCGCAAGACCCGCCTGCGCCAAGGCCTGCTTGAACTTCAGCTTGTCAGAAGACAGCGAATACTGAAGAGGGTGGTAAGGACGCCAACCGATGAACGCGGTGGTGTCCGGGCCCAGCGCAGTGACATGCGACATGCGGCCATTCGCTTCCGCGAGGAACTGGGGGAACAACCGGTAGTACCGGTTGCGCGCCTTCACCTCCAGCACAAAGTTTGAAAGATCGAGTGAGGCGTGCCCCTGATGCGCGTCTGTCCATGCTTTGATGGCGCGCAAGTGATTCATGGTGATGGCGATGAACATGTCGTTCCGGCATTGGAAAGTTCTGGGCGATGACGGCTGATGATTGCAACCCAACCGTCACTCCTCATCCGTTGCTCGTGCAACGGAAATCGTGGTCATGGCGTCTGGAGTGCCTGCCAAGTGGTGTTGAAGACCAAATCCAGCGAACCGTTGCCGTCGCTGTCGCCGCTCACCGTCACACCACTGCCATTGACGGTCGACGACGTCGCCAATGTTTGCGTGCCTTGTGAAGCGAGGGAGACATTCAAAACGCCCGCCCTCGGAGAAAAGGAGACATTGCTCCCCTCAGCGACCCGCACCCCGGTCAGCACCGTTGGCGTGGCGAAGGTCAAGGTTCCCGACGGGTACGCCGGGATCGCTGCGACCACCGGTCCGTTGAACTTGCGCGTCGCGCTGTTCGGCGCGCCAACATCAGCGGCCTCGAACTTGAGACCAGCACCGTAAGTCATCGTGAAGGCAGAAGCCGAGCCGCTCATCGCCTTGACGATCAAGGCCTGCCCAGACGGAACTGTGAACGAGCCGCCGCTGACATTCAGTGAATCCGTAGTGCTGAACGCGAAATCAAACTGTCCTCCGTACCGAAGCGTTGAGCCGTTGGTGGTCACGTCGAAGTCCGTCACATCGGCTTTGAAGCTCGCCGAGAGATCACCGGACGAGGCCACTGAAGCTGCATCCTTGAGCGTCAGCTTGGCCGTGCCATTCAACAGAATCCCGTTTGCACCGGCACATCGGTCATACGTCAGCAGCACTTCGTCGTCTTGCTTCAACCCGGCGTGTGCCGCCGGCTTGGTCACCTTGGCACTGCCCGTTCCGCTGCCACACGCGAGCGGAACGGTTTGAACGCCCGCAGCATTGGCGGTCGCAAGCGCTGCCACCGAACCGCCCAGAAAACTCATGCCGAACACCGCTCGCGAGTTGGTGATTTCGAGCACTAGCGCGCCTAACCCAGCGACATTCTTGACGTCGACCTGACTGTAATTGTGGGCACCGACACTCGAATCATCGCCCCCGCCGCCGCCGCACGCACCGAGTGCCGCGGCCGCAATACACGAACAGACAAATTTGAAACTTCTATTCATTACTTTCCAATCCCTGTGAACTTAACAGTTACAAACACCAGAAGATTTGATTAATTATCGCCCAAATGGTTTTAACCTGACACCTCCATTGCATTGCCCGCCTTAAAAGAAAGCTCGGCATCAGAACATTCTTTCAGCCTCTTAGGGAGAACAGATGAATTAGAACTTCAACTCCACTTTGACGACCCCTAAGTTCCCGGACGGCGGCTGATCATCCTCAACCTTTAATGTGGCCTCAAATTCAGAGAAGTTCTCGGCGACCAGAAAAAGGTTTCTTTCGCCCGGAGGCGCCTCGTGGTCCCAAAACAGAATTCTCCCGGTCTGCTCCTCATAACAGAGCAGATTACCGCCCCCCAACTCCGCGAAGGGCGTCACGCTGTTCGACAGCCGATCGGCATAGGTGAGCTTATTGCTTAACAAGCCAAAATCATTATTGTAGGGACCGAATATTGTTGAGAGAGCAATGGTGCCGAGCGGCCCTTCCCACCCTGTCGACTCTAACGGCTTAAAGCTCACTTTCTTATCGAAAACTATTGCGCCGGCACCCTCGACCAAAATATCCCGCAACCGCTGAGGGATTTTCGAATTAAACTGATTCTCAAAATCTTGCAAATCCTTCTCAGGATCGCCACTACTCTGCAAAAAAACTTTTGCCGGAAATTTATCAAAGAACTTCTGCATTGCTTATCTCCTGTTTCTCAAATCCGAGGCAGATCCTATGTGCGGAATATTGCCATGAAGAGCCCTAGGAATGAGTTGAATCACCGTATCTGAGTAATGATGCGCAGTCAAACCGTGCTCCTTCAGGTATTGCTCGGCTGCGGCCGCATTGGGAAGACCGAGCTGCTGAGCAAGAGCTTGATTAACCTTGGAAAAATCAGCGTCTGTTCCGTCTAGCACTCCTGCTTCAAACGTTATTTGTCCTCGAGACCATGGCGAGAAATCGGGCCTTCCCTGCTCAAAGTTTATAGGAGATCCATTTGTGACGGCATTCACCTCCGGCCTAGTGGAGTACCAATCGCTTTCCCCAGGAATTCCCGTCCAATTTCCATTGGTACGTGGAATTCTCGTCCTGGTTACAGAACCATCCGAATTGTGAATTAGATAGTCTTGCCAACTCGCTGGCTCAGCTGGAAGCACTTCCACGTCAGGAGGCGCTGGACTGTCGATCGGTTGCCCCGGCATAGTATTCGGCTGTGGGTCGCCGGGTGGCACGTTACTGGGAGGTGGCGACGACGGCGGCGGCGTCACGATCGGGTTGACAGACGGACGGTACATCTCGCGAATTTCCTCGTCCGTCAGAGCGACTCTTCGATCGCCCTGCATCGCCAATTGCACGTTCGTTGCTTCTACTCGCCAGGTCCCGTCGGCCCCGAGTACTTCCAGATTGCCGCGAATTTCGCTTCCTGGGTGCAGAACAAAGCGCTGTGTATCGGTTAACTGAGTTACTGTTGGTGTGGTGCCCAAGCTGCTCGGGAAAAGCATTAATGCCAGAGGTAAAGCCGCATCTGCGACAGCGCCAATGGCCACTCTTCCACCAGCCATCCACGTCAGCGCGCCATCAACACTTAGTGCGGACCCTGGAACGGCAAGAACAGGAACACCCGACATTGCAAGGAACTGGCCCTGCCCATTGAGCTGCGTGAAACGCGCGGCATCATCAGAATTGAGAAGAAGATGTGTTTGCTGCAGCACCTCGGCCTGCTGCTGCGTCAGCGGACCCACAAATGTATTGACGTCCAGCGGCGTGATGTTTTGCCCACGCAGCTCTTGACGTAGCAGTTGCTCTCTCAGCTGTGCTTGCTCCGGATCTCCGACCGCATTGGATTGAGAGTCCGATAGGAACGCGGGCGCGGTATTGACTCGAAGTTGCCTACTCGCCTCTAAATATTGACTCGGTGTGACGGACCCATTTTCCAGCCCATCAACCCCCAGATCGACAATTTGTCGAGCAAAAACGTCTGGATCAAATACACCCTCGATCCCGAGAATTAGGTAATAGCGGTTCCCTTGATCATCGCGGGCCGTAAAAACATCCTCAGACGTTGCGCCCTGTGGCAGCAGTGCATTCGGAATCGGCGGCAACAGGTCGTCGTCGGCGATACTCACTTTTCCAACCGGGGCTCCTACGGTACTTACAAATTCTCCGTTGTTATTGTAGAAGCCCTCCTTTATCCCAATGCTAACGCCGGAGCTGCCTGAGGAGTCAGTGTCATTTGTCTGAGTCGAATCACCATTAGCGTCCGGAGCCGCAATATCGCTTTCTGGACTTCCTGCAGGAGCGCTGGCATTGTTAGAGTCCGCTCCTGCATTTGAACTTGCACTTTCCGATCCTGACGTCTGGGGCGGGGCGGGGGCGGGGGCAGCTTGCGTCTCAGAGGCAGGTGTAGGCGCAGATGCGTCCGCATTCTGACTGCCAGAGCCGGACGTCGATGTGTCGGTCGAAAGCGTCGGTGCTGGCGCAGCTGCGGCATCTGCATCCTCGGCCGCCGATGATTGGGTCGGCGTGCTGGCACTTGGCTGTGGCAAGGTATCGTCAAACGTACTCTGCAGGAGCGAATTGGCGAAGGCATAACCCGGGGTGTCCGGCCCTGAGGCCACGGTTCGGACCGCAGCGCCCATCAAATTGGCAAAATAGCTCGCTGACCTCGCCTCAGCCTGAGTCATCGTGCCGTTGCACAGGGCTGCGGCAACATCCTCGTTAATTCTGGAAACCAGCGCTTCCGAGAGTCCGGAAGCGAAGCCGGCAATCATCCCGTTTCTGAAGCTGCCGCCCATCAACGCTTGCACCGCGCCTTGCACAGTCGCTCGGCCAATCACGCCGCCCGGGGTGCCCGGAGCAAAAGCGTTTTGCGGCAGCAGGTCACTGAATCCCTCTAATTGGCTCAGTTCACCCAACTGCCTCATGAGCCCCGCGGTCAGGGCGCCCGCCAAGGCTCCTTTCAAGATTTCTTTGAAAGACAGATCGCCACTCAAAGCCGAGCTGACCAACGAGGTCGCTGCGCCAGTGATGCCCCCCGCGACCATGGCGCCAGCTGCCGTCAACGTGGTTCCACCAACCGTCGTTGTCATTCCCATGCCTTGGGCGAACGCCGTTCCCATCCCCGCCGTCAACCATGAAAAGAATGCAACAAAGATAATCGGCGCAGCCTCTTCCATAAAATCCGGGTCATGCCGGATGTTTTCCTCCGAAGTGACAAACCCCTGCAGCGGCGCATAAATCACAAGGCCGTTGTCCCACATGGGCCGTGGGTAATTGATATCGACCGCAACCATGCCGGCGCTGGACAACGTGTTGTCGGCAGCGGTCGGTCGACCATTTTCGTCGAGCGTAAAGCCGATGTTCAGGTGCTCAATCTGGCCCGCAGTTGTATATTGGATTTCGGACGCTGCGCCGCTTTCGTTATATGAATAATTCGGCAATGCTCCGGCGCCATACGCTTGTCCGATCAATCGGTTGAGTTCCCCGTCTTGGGCCACAAACCACTGATGAAAGGCTGAACCACTAAAAGTATATGAATATGATACATTGCCCGCCTCGTCGTATTGAGGTGAACCCGGTTTCCACCAAGGGAGAACGGACTGCGGATCGGTACCCGGCAGCGGCCCCTGTGACGCAGCGTCATTGACCGCTTTGACATAGTTCGCCAGCATGGCCTTAGTCGCAGCATCGAGCCTCATCAAGTGGGTGGCGAGCTCTGTGCCATAACGTGCGCGCATGCGTTCCCCGACATCGTTCTCGGGCAAAACCGCGGATGCGCCCTCGGGCGGCGTTCCAAAAACTCGCAGGATCTCTCGGTTCAACGGCGTGTCCACGTCCATCCAGATGGCCAGCCTTTGGACCTCGTTCAACTCATCGAAACTTTGGTAGGCCGTGATGCGTGGATCGACTGTGGACGTGAGTTCTGCAGGAATCCAGGTGCCGCTTTCGTCATAGTGGGCCGTCGTCATTGAGGCTCCGGAACCAAGGAACGTCACTTTTCCTTCAGCGACGCTAGCATTGAATGTCGAGCCGTGAAGTCGAATAAACTGACGGACCAGTGGAGTATCTTGACTGAGGTACCATTCCGTAAAAAAATCTAGACGAAAGTACATGCTGTAACTATAACCAGCAGTGCCGCTCTCGTCCCAGTGCAAATCTCCGACCCATCCTGGTGACCCATTTGGTTCGGTGGGGCAGACGGCCTGCGCGGCCGCTACAGCGTCCGTATACGCCTTTTCGACCGTATCTCTACCAATGGTGACTTCGCCGCCAAATCCAGCAAGGGCACCAATACTTGTCAAATAGTCACCAATGGCCTGCGGGGACTCTCCACTGACATAAGCAAGGTCAGCCACGTCCCAACCATACTCATCCATGCGTTGGTACAGTCGATACGCATCATTGGCGCGGTTGTTCCAGGTCGCGGTGATCCTTTCCCATTCGTCTGCCGAGCGTTCCCTTGGCGGAGGATTGTTAGGGATCGCAATGTGCATGGGCGGTTCAGCACTTGAAGTTTCCTGTGGCGCTTCAGTGGGCGTCGGCGACGCGGTATTCGAAGCAATTGCTTGGTCGCCGCTCTGCTGTGCCAATGCAGCGCCTGCAGTGGCCGCCTCTTGCATGGATAACCCGGGAGCGAGGGCCGCGTCATGAAGTGCAGCGCCGAATCCGCTCCATGAAGATTCGTTGAACGCAGTTTGGTCAGCGTAGGGCAACACTGCTCCGGTTCCGGCCTCCGCCTGAATCAGTTGGCCACTTTCGTCATAGACTGCCCAATCTTGCTGCCGCAGGCCGTTGATCGCCGTCATGTTGTTCCTGGTCCGTAGAGGCGCCCGCTCGGCGCATGGGCGCGCTTCAGGGCGAAAAGGAAATTTAATAAAATTGCGCCGAAATAGCACACAGAGAGTCAACCGTGCTTGACCGCCGCAAACTCAGAGCACCACGAGTTCCTTCTGTTTTGCATCATAGAGGACCGCGCCTTCTATTTTTCTTAGAAAATCCATTACGCGCACAATTTCATTCGTATGCTCACGCTGCGGATCATTTGCAAAGACCGCGCGAATCCTTCTGCCTATTCCGGAAAGATCGTATGGCGCCGACGAACCTACGATTTTCTGTATTTCGGCAGAGTCCGCCAAGACATCCGCACCTTCTTCGTAGGCGATGCTCACACGCCATTTACCCCAACGTAGAGCAAGGGACTTGTTCTTTTTGAACGGCAGCTTCTCAAATTCCAAAGAGAAATTGCTGTCGCTTCCGAACATGTCACGCAGATCCGTCGCCAAAGATTCGTTCGAAATCTTCGGCGCAACGTCTCCAAGCAAAGCATAAAGTGGAAACCCCATATTTAACTCCTTCTCCACGGCCCCGAACGGCCGATATTGATTTCCGTTAATTCCTCGGTGGCCGGATCAAACATCACGACACGCCCCCCAGTCTCCCTGATGTTATTCAATAGCGGCTCCGAAATGGTCTCGGTCCGCGGCCCAATGATCAAGTTGAACGGCATGTTGTGCTCCGCAGCGTATCGATGAAAAGCTCGCAATTGATCACTATTGGAAAGCTCCACAACGTTCTTTATATCAGTAACCCCAAATTCATCAGTAACGGGGAGATCGGGAACATATCCTTCGATCGACACCGGTTTTGATCCGACGCCCAAGGGTGTGCCCAGCTGCTCTCGAACGGCCTGCTCGAAATCATTTCCGTTCGACGTATTGGCCCAAGCTCGTTGCGCAGCTGCATACCAAGAGTCAGGCCCGAGTCTATCGGCAGATGACGAACTGAGGTACCTGTCATAGCGCCACCGCTGTTCAGGTGGAATATTTCCATAGTCAACATCAGCATTGTTTCCAGTCCAGTCCGGGTTTGGACTACTACCATTCATCGAGATGATCAACTCATCCCATGTTTGGGGTGTTGGTCGAGAAGGCGGCGGCGAACTTGGCGGGCGTGGCTCGTCCATAGACTGCCCCGGCAGCGTATTGGGCTGCTGGTCATTCGGCGGCACATTGATCATCGGCGGTGGCGGAGGCGCCGGCTCACCAGGTGTAGTCAGAGGCCGGTTGTGCTCGGCCACTTGCTCCGGCGTCAGTGCTACACGCTGTCCTCCTTCTAGTTGGACCAGCGTCACATTGCGCCTGGAAACAAGCCAGTCACCGGCGGCGTTTCGCTCCTCGAGGGTTCCGTAAAGGTCGCCAGGCCCCTTCACAAAGCGCTGGTCTGCAGTAAGCATGACTGTGTCTTGTTGGGCATTGTCGGGCAGTATCAGCATCAACCAGGGGCCATGGCGAACAGCTGCCGCCAGATCCCCCAACACGGTCAAAACTCTGGCGCCAGTGAGACTCTCGACCAGAGGTGCAAAGCGAATTGGGGCGGCGGCCGAAGCGCTTGCCAACGCCGTCAACTGCCCTTGTTCACGTAACTGGGCCACCCTCATCGCGTCGTCGTTGTCGAGCAAAAGACCCGTCTGATCGAATATCTCTTGCTGGGATGGAGCCCATGGCCCGACAAAATTGTCAGGATCCAGCGGGGCAATATTCAAGCCACGCAGTTCATTTTGCAGGACCTCTCTCCGCAAACGTTGATCCGAGTTTGCGTAAACGTGAACGGTCGGAAAAACCGTAATCTCTGTACCGTTCTCTTCAATTACCTGCTGCCCCGGCACCGGACCATCACTTGTTATCATCGACGCAGGAATCGTTTCGCCTGACGTACCGCTGACGCCCCCCTGCGATGCGTTAACTGGTGCGGAGGATGAACCCTCTCCCGTCGCTTGATTCTGTCCGCCCGACTGTCCGGCACCACCGGGCATCGCTACGTTACCAGGACCGCCCTGTGAAGCACTTGCGGCCGCGGGCGCATTGGAATTTGCCCCCTCCGAGCCCGAAGCGGGGACTTGCGTGTCGGTTGCAGTTGCGGGTGCGGATATAGCCGTATTCTCACCACCAAGCCCCCCCGTTGAATCGTGTGCAGGGGCGGGACTTTCTCCCGTCGAGTCATTCGACGCACTGGACTGCCCCTCTTCAGCGGACGTCGTCGCCTGACCATTTCCAGTGCTCGTACTCTGGTCGGATGAACCCGTAGCGGACGTACCTCCGCCCGCGCTAGGCTGAGGCTCACCAACTTGAGCGATCGTCTCAGTAAGGAAGGCGGCCGCCAACTGGTATCCGGGGGCATCAGAACCGTTGGCGACGATGCGGATTGAAGAGGTAAGCATGTTCGCAAAAACCCGTGCGGACATGGCCTGGGCGGCGGTCATTTGGCCTGTATTGACTGCGGAAACAATGTCATTGTCCAGCTGGGTTCCGATCGCCCCACTAAGGCTTGAGGCGAAGCTGGCGAATGCGCCATCGCTGAAGCTGCCCCCCATCATGGCCTGCACAGCGCCTTGTACCGTTGCGCGGGTTGCAATCGCGTTGGCTGTGCTGAAACTTTGAATTGGGGCGCCAGCGACGGCTTCGAAGCCGGCCAACAATCCGGCTGAAAGCCCGCCTGCCAAGGCCCCTGCCAAAACCCCCTTAAAGGTAAGATTATCGTAAACAATTCCGCTGACTGTTGCCGTAAAAGCACCGGCAATGGCGGCGCCGGCGATCGTTGCTGCAGTGGCCCCGATGGTCCCGCTCATCGCTGAAGCTGCTGCCGGCCCTAGCGTCCCCGCAGAGAAGTATGCAGCCACGGCAACAATAATGGCTGGCATGACTACATCAAGCAGGCCAGGATCGTCTGGCCTGCGATTCTCGGCCGACGTCACAAACCCCTGCATAGGCAGAAAAACAACTTGGCCCGGGTTATACAGTCTTTCAGGGTTTGCTACGTCGACTCTTGTCAAATCAGTGCTCAAGGTGTTATCGACAGCTTGAGATGGCCGACCGCTTTCGTCGTATACGATCGAGACACCCAAACTGTCGATCCGGCCAACAGTTTTGTACTCGAGCGCCCCATTGCTTGGAGAACTTATTCTGTCTCCATACACCTGCGCAATAAGCCGGTTTTCAGGAATATCTTGTTGGACGTACCATGCGTGAAAGGCTTCCGGATTGAATACAAAACCCGGATCAATAATGACGCCGTCCTCTGTATATTGCGGACCAGTCTCCGCGATAAGGCCGGCTCCCGTCTGCCGAACAGATCCCTGGACCCACCAGGGAGGTACGGACTCTGCGCCGACCTCGGGTCTCTGGCTCAGAGCGGCATTAAGGTCGCTGAGATAGCGACCACGCATTGCGTCCGTGGCTGCCGTGAACCGCAACATCGCACGCGTCAGTTCAGTCCCATACATCGCCCGCATGCGTTCGCCCATTTCATTTTCGGGCACGCTGACAGATTGCTCCGCTGGGCCGAACACGCGAAGAATCTCCTGGCTCATCGGAGCGTCCAACATGGCTTGGATCGCAGCCCGTTGAATCAAATTGGTCTCGACGAAGCCAGGGTACTGGGCGATCCGATCGTCGATTGCCCAGGACATCGAAGCAGGGAGCCGAGTTCCGGCTTCCGTATACTCTCCCAGTGTCACCAACGCGCCGCACGCGAATTGCACTCCGCCGTAGCCGTCGCTGCTGAACGCACCATATATGCGTGCGAAATTTTGGGCCTCTGGCGTGTTCTGGCTGACGTACCGGGCGGTGATTGCATACAAATCGATCGGCGGCGCCAGGACGGTTTGGCCGTTCTCGTCCACGACAGCGCCTGCCTCGTTCCTCGGGCCTTGCGGAACGGTAAGCGCCTCTTCCGCGGCAATCGCGGCCATAAAACCGCTTGTCACTGCCTCTCGGCCCAGCGTCACTGCACCGCCGAATCCCGCAGGTGCACCGATACGGGTGAGGTAGTCGCCAACCTCCTGTTCGGTTTGTCCACTGACGTATGCGATGTCGGCGGCGCTCCAGCCATACTCATCCATCATTTGAAACAGACGGTACGCATTGCTTTGATTGAGGGTATTCCACGCCTCACTCATTCGAGCCCATTCTTCGGGCGTGCGCGTACTCGGCGGGTGCGCCAGGGCGGTAGCCATCACTTCGCTTAAAGCCAGGGGGGCCGCAGCGATATGTGCGTCGGGAGCTTGAATGCCAGAGCCGACACTGGACGATTGACCCTGGGCACCACTTTGACCGGAATTACCACCGGTGTCGGCGTCCCGTGTGATAGCACCGGTGCGCGTGTCGTTGACTGCGTTGCCGCTTGCAGCCACCTGCATCCATTGATCGCTTCCGTCAGGGTAGCGGACTGCCCAGTCTTGCTCTTGCGAGCGGTTGATCACCGTCATGTTGTTATCTCCCGATCAGGTCCAAACCTATTTGCACCTCGAAGGGCAAAGGGGAACCGGTCAACGGCCTAAAACAGAGCGACTCTGTTTAGTGGTTGTTAGCCTTGCTTAACCACCATGGTCTGCAGGCCCTCGGCGAGCTTGGAGCTCACCTTCGAAAAGGCGTCGGCGATGCCGACCTTGGCTTGCACATTGAGCAGCTCAATGGAGACATCGCCGAACGTGACACCGGAGCCAGGGTCCCGGGCCTGCACGAGCTTGTTCATCAATCGGTCGATGTCTCCCGTATAGAAGCCGTGCTGCAGCCCTTCCGAGAACTGTCCGGCCAGGGACTGGAGGTTCATCGCCGATGGGGCTTTGGCTTCTGCAGGGGCTCGCAACTGGATGGCTGCGCCACCGCCCGGTGCAGCAGCGGCTGCAGGATCGAGCGTGCGCATGTCCACGGCCTCGATCTGTGCGCGATGGCGCTCGAGGGCGGGCGTGGGATCGGTTTGGCCGCCCGTGATGGCAGCAACCAGGTCGTGACTCATCCAGCTGTTCCTTTGTCTTGGGGCACCTGTCTTCTCACAGGCTGCAAAAACCAGCCGGCACACAGAGCGCCGGCTGGTAGTTCAGCGAGAAAGGCCCAATGGCTTTCTCGCGTTCGCACTTACTGGCCGGTCTGCGCCCAGCGGTTGTAGCCCTTGGCGATGACGTTCTGCACGCCGTCGGTAATGCCCAGGGTGGCCTGTGCATCGAGCAGGGCAGCCGACTTGGCGCCTGCTCCCATCGTGGTGTCGGGGTTGGTCAGCAGATTCGACATGTTTTGGTAGACGGTGTCGCGTGCGGCACCGAGGGCCGCGTTGGTTTCGGAAACAGTTGCCATGTTCATCTCCTAAGTTGGAACGCGCGGCTTCAATAAATCCTGTGAAACGCCCCGCGCGGCGAATCTCAAGATGCAAAACACTGCAGGACTGCTTCAGCTGTTCATCAAGCGGTCCGGGCTGTCAGGGCGATGTGACGCCCTTTCCCAAGCCGACGATTTGCTCGCTAGCCCAGCCCGGTTTGGGCGAGCGAGGGCTTCTTGCGGCGGGTTGAGCGGCGACGCCCGAGAGCGTCTCCTCCAGCTTGATGCGACGGGTCTCGGTGCCGATCTGCACCACCAGGTGGCTTGGATGAATGCCGAGAAGCAACGCGCCTCCGGGCAGTTCTGAGCCCTCAAAGTAGCGCGCGCCGTTGTCGAGCACGATTGAGGGCAGTTCACCCGGTCGAAGTTCGTGCACCTCGTAGTGCTGAAGCTTCTGGACCGGCTGAAGCCGCTCCAGGCCAGTCACCAAAAGCCCTCCGGGACCACCTTCAGCGCGTGCATAGCGGACCACGATAGGCGCCCCCTCGCCGGCATCTTTCTCGCTCGCTTGGCCGCCCGCGCGCTCTGTCGGCAGATCGGCCAGTCGAAGTTCGATGGCTCGAACGGCGGGCATGTCCTGCAAAGCTCGCCGCAACAACGGGTCGAGCACGTCAAAGCGGCTTCGGGCGTCAGACAGGGCAAAGCGCCCCTGACCGCTGTAGCGAAGCTGATGGGAAGCGGGCTCAGCGTCGGGCAAGGCGAGGCGGCGCGACAGGTCGGTGCTCAGTTCATCGATCGCGGTCCAGCGGTGCTCAGACTCGATGCCGTGTCGGCGCAGCGCAGCATCGAGTGCGGCGACTTTTTCTCGCTTGGGCAGATACCCGCCCAGCAGGACGCGGCTTGCCCTGTGCGGATCAGGCTGCAAGGTCAATTCATTCGCCCACGGAAGACCAGCCAACACCGCGCGCGCAGACTCGAACGCGTTTGATTCGGCAACGGCCTGTGAGGGGGCCCGCGACGAGACGGAGAAGAGGTAGGCCCCGAGACCCGCCAACATCACCGCGGCCACCGACAGCGCGCCGATGAACACGCGCCACCCGCCCGATGTTCGTTTCGGGCTCGTTCCTGCATGAGCCACATCCGCTCCTCTGATGCGTTTTGCAGAACCGAACCTCTGCTTGATCAGTTCGAGCCAAGACGAGGACTTCGCGTCCGATGAGCCGCCGCTTTTGGAACCGCTGCGCAACGCCTGGCGTTCAGCAGGCATGCTCTTTCCTGCGGCTCTCGATGGCTCCTTCTGCTCCGGAACACACACCTGCGACCAATCGATGGTCGCAGCATCAGCGATGCAAAAGGAAACTTCGCCAAGTGTCAGCACATCACCGGAAGCCAGTGCGCATGTCTGTTGAGGGGCCACCCATGCCTGGCCCACCCACAGGTCTCCAGCAACGCAGAGCACCGTCCAGCCGTCCTTGCTTGCACGCACCAGGCAGGCGTGCTTGTCCGGGCGACCCACGTCCAGCACGACATCACATTCGGACTCGAGGTTGCCCACGAGCAAACGGTGGTGGCGCATGCCAGCTTGCGCACCTTGTTGCACACCGCTCAGGACGCGCAACACCAAGGGGAAGCGGCGGCGTCCTGACGTCGGTTTGGAGGCCATGTCTTGCTCGACCCGGCGGGCCTGGCCATCCCCGGAAGACTGCTTCTCGGCCGAAGGGGCAGCCACACTGAAGCGTGCCGAGTTATCCGTGCGGTCCTGCACACTGCTCAGGGACGATGGACCAGTCAGGACCGTCTGCTCGGACAGCATCGGCTCGCTCGCCTCGGGCTTGAACGCGGGACGGGTCATTGCACCTCGCCTTTGACCAGGGCGTCAGCGGCCGTCTGCTGCGTTGCAGGAGCCGAAACGGCTGCCACCTTGTTCATCTCCTCAGGTTTGAGCAGACGCGGCGTGATCATGAAGATGCGCTCCACGCGCTTGTTCACCGTGGCCTTCTGTCCGAACAACCAGCGCAGCCCAGGGATCTCCGAAAGCCACGGGACGCCGCTGTCGTTGTGGTTCTTCTCTTCGATCGCGTAGCCTCCGATGAGCAGCGTCTGCCCATCGCCCACCACGGCTTGGGTCGAGATGGCGTTGCGACTCACCACGGGGATCTGATCCACCTGGGCGCCGTTGGTGTTGCCGTCTTCGATCCGGATGTTTAGCTTGACCCGGGCACCCCGGTTGTCTTCAATCAAGGTGGGCGTAACCCTCAGCACAAGACCGAGCGTGACGTTGAACAGATCCACCTGTTCACGCCCAGCCACCCGGACGTAGAAATCGCGGGTGCTTTGCAACACGGCTTCCGTGTTGTCGAGGGTCAGTACGCGAGGTTTGGAGATGAGGTTGGCGTCGCCTTTCTCGGTCAATGCATTGAGCCGGGCCACGAAATTCGTGCGTTCGGATCCGAAGAGCAAGGTACCCACCAGCCCTGTGCCGGCTGACTGCGCCGGCAGGGCGAACAGCAGGTCGTTGGCGTCGTTGCGCGTGCCCTGGCCCGTGCCGGCCAGACCATTGGGAGACGAGACGATGTCGGCACGCTGTCCGTGCGCGCGCCAATCGATGCCCAGCTGTTCGGACTTGTCATGCGACACGTCGATGACGGTGGCTTCGATCTCCAGCAAGGGTGTCGCCACGTCGAGCTGCTCGATCAGCCGCGCATACATGGGCATGCGTTCCGAGGTGTCTCGGACGATGACCGCATTGATGCGGGGATCGGCACGGGCCACAGCGGCTGCCCCTGCCATGGGCCCCTGGACGGTGGCTGTCGCTGCCTCCCGGCCTGGTGCACTCGCAGATGGATTCGCCCGGGCAGCGTCTCTCTCGGGAGCAACCGTTGATTCACCGCCGGAGGCAAGGCTAGACGGCGCGGAGGGCACGGTCGGTGCGGGCACCATGCCACGGGCGCTGGCGCCCGTGGCGCTTGATTCACGCCCGATCGCCTGCAGCCCCTTGCCCCTGAGCCCCGGCACCGTCACCGGCACCGTTCGAGCAGGCGGGCCGCCGGCGTCCGTAAGGTAGGCGCTGGCGCCGAGGGTTTCATTGAGGATCCTGGCGACGCCAGGAATCGTCGTCTCGACACCAGCGATGGTGACCACCGTGTCGACGGCGCGGGCGTGACGCAGCCGGAAGACCCGGACGTCGATTTGCTGCGGGCTCTGGCTGGGTGCATTGGCGACGTGCGCGACGACGCTGCTGACCATGTTCACGTACTGCGGCGGCCCGGACACCAGTACCTGCCCTTCTGTCGCCGAAGTCTTGAGCGTGTATCGCGCGTCCAGCAATCGCATCTCTCGCAGCGTACGTTCGACACGCGGCACATCGCCCGGGCTGACCTGCAGCATGCGCGACTCGACCTCGGACAGGCTGTAGATGTACAGCATGGAACCGTCGTAGTACCAGGTCAGGCCGTAGGTGTCGGCCAGCTCTCGAAAGATGGTCTCCGCCGATCCCTGGAGACGACCGTTGACCTTCCCACTTGCAATGGGTGGACTCATCGTGGCGGCGATGCCGTTGAGCGTCAGCACGCGCGCCAAAAAGGTGTTGAGCGGCTCGTTGTTTGCCCGAAGGTCGAAGTGCTGCTTGCGCCATGGGACTTCCTCGGCGCCAGCGAGGCCCGGCCACATGCCGGACACCAGGAGAAGCATGGAGGCCATCACTCCCCAGACGATGTGCCGGGCCCGATGGCGCAGCCCGTCCGCTGCCGCGGCATAGGCTGCGAGCAAGCTCGGGGCTGCGCCCAGGCTCGTACCACCCACAGGTAACGACAAATCGACGAGAAACAAAAGAGACTCCGAAAGGCGAGCGCATCCCCGCCCGTTCGCTGCACGAACGGGCTTGGAAAATGAAAAGTTCAGAAAGGACGGGACCGCGAAGAACTACAGGCCGAAGCCCGTGATCCCTTGCGCCATGCCGGAGGCGATGGACTTGTTGATCTCGTTGGCGACACCGGCGGATTGCGACTCTTCGGAGCCGTCGTCCATGTCCGGCTTCTTGAGCATGTCCTGGAACACTTTGGTCAATACCAAGTTGAAGGCGAAGGCATCGACATCGACTTCACCGGATGAAGGAACGGGTTCTACGGCGGACATGGGCGTACCTGGTCATGATTGAAGTAAGAACACAGCCGCAGCCACCCCAGCCTGAGCACGGGACGGCACGCGGATCAAAACCTCGCTGCTGGACGACACAGTGAGACTTGCCCCCAACATCTGGCCGATTTGCGAAGTTAGGCTCGCTTTTTGTATGTTCTGCAGCATTTGGCTGCACGATCGACGCAGTTGGAGGCAATCTCTCCCCAAGGCGGCCACTCTAGCCCAAAAGCGTGGAGAAACTCACGCCCCCCAAATGAGGGGAAATCAGAACAAAAGAGTGAGCGTTGCAACTGTTTGATTCGAGACGCTCCGATCGCTCCCGAAGTGGCGATCATCCTCAGCCGCGCGGACGGCCCCGGGCTGAACCGCATGTTTGCAGTCGTCCCAGGCGTCGGGGCGTTCCTCCTCTCACCTCTCGCGAACCAGCAACGCGCGGCACCAATTGCTCATCGTTGCCGCCGCAGTCGTGGCGCGCCCCATACCAGGCATGCCTCGGCTGACCAATGATCGATGGCCTGCGCCCTCGTTTCGTGTACCCGATCTCAGTGTTCCGATTGACAAAGCTCCTGACCATGACCGTTGCGCACCGGACTCCGATACATCAATCGCACCAGCTAAACGGTTTGCACCATCGGGTTCCAAGTCACTTCGGGCGCCATGCATTGCGTGCTGGTGTCGTGGCCGTTGGCGTGTTGCTGGCTGGATGCTCGAAGCAATTGCTCGGCGGGCTTGATGAGATGGCAGCCAATCAGGTGGTGAGTACGCTGCGCCTGGAAGGCGTTCACGCAGATAAGTCGCCCGCAGGCGATAAGGCCTGGAAAGTAACGGTCAGCGACGATCAATTTGCCGAAGCCGTGCAGATCATCGGTCGGCACAACTTGCCTCCGCCGCCGTTTCAGGGGCTGGGTCAGGTGTTCAAGAAGGAATCACTCGTCTCCACGCCAACGGAGGAACGTGCACGGCTCGTCCATGCGATGTCACAGGAGCTTGAGCGATCGCTAATGGAGATCGACGGCGTACTGGCGGCCCGCGTGCACCCGGTCATCCTGCCACATGACCCGTTGAATCCGAAGCGCATCGCAGCCACGGCCTCGGTCCTGATCAAGTACCGCAGCGGCGTGGACATCAGTGGACGCGAAGGTATGGTGCGGTCTCTCGTTGCAGCGGGCATCGAAGGTTTGAACTACGACGACGTGCGGGTTGTGATGGTGCCCGCAGAGGCTCAGCCCACTGCTTCTAACCAGCCGGGGGCAAAGCCGGTACAGGCCATCTTCGACAGCCAGCGCATTCCTCCTTTGTATGCTGGTGTCATCACGCTGCTGTTGGCCGCCTTGCTGCTGTCATATATCTGGGCGCGCCTGCGTCGCCGGCCCGTCGGCGCGTCCCATGACTTGGCAGGGCGCTGGGCCAACACGGTCAGCGGTTTCCTCGGTGAGGCAGTTCAGGATGTGAGCGGCAAGCGCAAACGGCGGCCAGGGGGATCTTCGTGAGTTCCCGATTCGCACCGCAAGATGCCACGGCACATGCGCTCTCGACCTCGGCCCTCGAACAAAACAGCCGCTTGATGGCTTTCAACTGGTCGCCGGCCGGGTACGCCCACAGTGACTGGCTCGGCTCATGGGCTCCTTTGCTTGAGCCCCGTGAAAAGGCGGACATGCGCCTGCTGCGACATGCATCGATGGACCTGCTGGGTCGCCATGGCTTGCGCCAGCGCTATATGCGGAGCAGCGGCGAACTGGCCTGGTTGCTGCTGCCCCCCGCTCGCCTGGAACCTGTGGCCCGCGAATTGGCAGTGGCCATGCTGGGCGGCTGGGTGCGCAACGGTCTGACGCGAGAAGAAGTGGCACAGCAGCTTCACGTGCTCGGCCCGGACGGAAGGGCTGCAGCCATGCGCTACGCCGCATCACTGCAAGCCCTGCCTTACCCCGCCGATGGCGTGCGGTGGCCGATGACCAGCCCGGAGCCGGCTTCGGTTGTAGAACTCGGGTGGTCTTGCATGGCCGCATTGCTGACAGACGAGGAGACGGGAGCAAGAGCGCGATTTCTGATGCGCTTTCCCCGAGGCGTCGTCGCGCCACTCGAGCTAAATGATCCGCAGCGCAGCGAAGCGCTGCACCTGATCGGCGAACAGACTTCGGTAAACAGCAGCACATCAGGAGGCCAACGATGAGCCTCGGTGCACTTTTCAAGCTCAGTTCCCCCGACCACAAGCCGGGCGAGCCTGCTCAATTGTTGTTCAGCGGTGCGCGCATCCCGCGTGACACCTTTCAGGTCATGCGCCTGGCCGACGATGTGCTCAGAGAAGCCGAACGCTCGGCGGCTCAATTGCGCGAGCAAGCAGCCACTGAGGTGGCATCGCAGAAGGAACAAGCGCGTCAGCAGGGATTCGCACAGGGGCGCGCAGAAGCCATGGCGGCCGTGCTCGGCACGCTGGAAGTAGAGCGTCGGCTGCGCGAGCTGCTGTCGCACCGGCTTTCCGACATCGTGGAGCACTGTCTGCGCAACATGCTGGGCGAACTCGGCGAATCGCAGCTGATGCGACAGCGGGTGCTCCACATGCTGCACAAGGCTGCCTCCGGGCCAGTGTCGAACGGTTCCGGGTGGGACGGTGCAAGCACCGGCGTGGCCACGCTGTATGTGTGCCCCGAACAGTTGCGGATGGTCCAGGAAGTCGTCTCAATGCCCGGCCCGGACAACATCGGCGGCCTCCTCGTTGTGGCTGACGATCGCCGCGCACCCAATGCCCTTTTGCTCGAAACCAGGGTGTGCTTCATCGAATCGAATCTCGAGCTGACCATTGGGGAAGCACGAGAGCTGGTGCAGCAGGCGCTTGCCCACGCCATGCAAGCGTTGGGGGATTGCGTTTGACGCTTCCATTGACCGCGTCGAGCACCCGGCCCATCGGTGCCTCCTCGCGCCTTCTGGACCAGATCGACTCCGGTCTCTGCGATGCCCTTGGCCGCATGAATGGTGCACCACAGCAGCGCGGCAAGCTTTATCAGGCCGTCGGCACCTTGCTCCGCGCCAGCGGCGTCCGCGCCGAGGTGGGCGAACTCTGCCGGTTGCTCGACACCGGCACCGGCAGGGAAATGAAGGCCGAGGTCGTCGGGTTCGATGGGGACCTGGTGCTGATGAGCCCCATGGGATCGCTCGAAGGACTGAGCACGGCCACACAAGTGATCCCTACCGGACTGCGTCATACCATTGCCGTGGGTGACTTCGCTTTGGGGCGAGTGTTCGATGGGATGGGCGAAGCGTTCCTCGACTCGGGGCCACCGATGCCGGATCAGGCATCTCGACAGCCCGTCATCGCGGGTGCTCCTGGCGCCCTGATGCGCCGCCCCATCAACGAGCCGCTGCCGCTGGGCATCACGGCCGTCGACGCGCTGCTCACCTGCGGGGTGGGCCAGCGCATCGGTGTCTTCGCCCCCGCCGGCTGCGGCAAGAGCACCTTGCTGTCGATGTTGTGTCGCCATGCCGAGGCGGACGTGGTCGTTGCCGCCCTGGTAGGTGAACGGGGCCGCGAGGTGGGCGACTTCATTCATGAAGCCTTGGGCGCGGAGGCTCAGGCGCGCTCCGTGCTGGTCGTCGCAACCTCCGACCGCCCGGCCACCGAGCGCCTGAAGGCGGCCTTTGTCGCGACAGCGCACGCCGAGCACTTTGCGTCCCGCGGCATGCGGGTCCTGCTCCTCGTGGACTCTGTGACCCGCCTGGCCCGCGCTGCCCGCGAAATCGGGCTTGCGGCCGGTGAACCGCCCGCCCGTCGGGGCTTTCCACCATCGGTTTTCACGCTACTGCCGCAGCTCTTCGAACGGGCCGGGCAGCTGAGCACGGGTTCGATCACGGCCTTCTACACGGTTCTCGAAGAAACGGATGACGGCGCAGACCCAGTGTCAGAAGAGGTGCGCTCTTTGCTGGACGGCCACATCATCCTGTCACGCAAGCTCGCCGGCAAAGGGCACTTTCCAGCCATCGATGTGTTGCAAAGCGCGAGTCGCCTATTCGATCGCGTCGTGTCAAAGGAGCAGGCTCAGGCGGCCAGGCAGTTGCGGGAAATGCTGGCCAAGTACGACGAAGTGGAAATTCTGCTTCGCATCGGTGAATACAAGGTCGGGAGCGACGCATTGGCCGATCTCGCCGTGGAACGCCGCGAAGCGATTGACCAGTTCCTGCGGCAGTCGGGGCAGGCGCACCTCACGTTTTCAGAAGCCGTCGAGAAGTTGCGTGCGCTGACAGTCAGGCCGCCGAGTCGCCCGCCACAGGTCCCTGAAGGGCATTCGTCCGGGCTGGCTCAAGGGGTGCAGGCCAAGGCATGAGCGAATCATTGAAACCGCTTTTTGTGACCCGAGAAGCCCGCCGCGAAGCCGCCATGACGCGTTTGGCCGACGCCCGGAAGCAGTGCGATCTGGCCCATGCTGCCTGCATTCAGGCCTATGCGGAGTTTGAGCAGTCCAGGCAATGGCACGAGGAGGTGCTTGCGAGCTGCGCCCTGGGTGCAGGCCAGGGGATCCGTGAGTCCGCCCTGCCGGCCTGCGAAGCCTTGCTCCAGCAGCGCCAACAGCTGTTCGCGCAAAAGCAGATCGAATTGCGCTCGGCTCATGAGCGGGTTGTTGCTGAGCGCCAGGCGTTGATGGCCAGTGAACGAGATTGCCTGCGCCTGCAGGAATGGCAGGTGCTGCAACAGTCACAACAAAAGCGCGATCTCGCGATGCAGGAGAACCGAGAGGACGATGATCAAGTTCATCGGCTTGACGCCAGAGCAGGGAGGATCTGATGGGTGACGCCCATGTTCGATTGCACACGGTGCTGCCTCGGCTCTCCCACAAGGCTCTCGCGTTTCGCAACCGTGCCTATGCGACACCACCCTGCCAGCTGCGCGGTGGACGGATCCTAATCTGGCAAGACAGCGGCCCTTTTCATCCCGTAGGGGAGCTCCATTGCAGGCTCGGTTCGTCGGCGGCGCGCCTGGCCACAGATAACCTGTCGTTGCTGGAACCTCGACTGCAGGGTTTCGAATCATTCGTGCCCTCCGAGGCCTGCACGGCGCTGGTTGAGCACGCCGTGGCACCGGTGCTCGAATTGATCGAGCGGCTTGCCGGTCACCCCATCGCCTGTGAAGAGTTCCGACCCACGGAATTTCTGGCTGGCACTCAGCCGTCGCACCGCCTGTCCGCAGATGAATCGATGGTGCGCCTCGGATTCATTCTGCTGGGCCAAAGCCGAGCACCCGAAATCCGCGGATGGCTCTGCGCGGTGCCCTCGTTCTGGGAAAGCCTGGATTTCTCAAGGACACCAGTCATGCCCACAGGCCGTTTCCAGGCGGTGCCAATCGGCTTGTCGGTGCGGCTGGGCCACTGCCGGCTGCCCTTCGCAGAACTGCGGCAGCTGCAAACCGGTGATGCGTTGCGCATCACACCCCGCATTCCCCGGCGCCGCAACGGCGGCCTGCCGGTGCACGTGCTCGATTACAGCGGCTTCTTTGGCTGCCGCGCGCGGCTGGCAGACGATCAACTGACTTTGGAAACACCGATGAACCCCATGACGGATACCTCGTCCCCTCGCGCCAGTGGCTCGGCTCCAGCGAAGATTTCAGAAGAACAGTTGCTCTCCAGCATCGAGTGCGAGTTGAACTTTGAACTGGGCTCGCTGCGCATGACCTTGGGTGAGATCGCCCGGTTGCGCGTGGGCCAGGCGCTGCGCCTTGGCGTTGGCCTGAAAGAGCAACCGGTGCGCATCGTGACGGCCGGCCGTCAGATCGCACGCGGAGAACTCGCGGCCGTGGGGGACGAACTCGTCGTCGTCATCACGGAGACCGCTGGGCTGCCTCCCATCTGACAAGGTCATATCGACCGGTTGCTTCACCGCTTTTAGCTCCATCGTCGATGTCATCGCGCTCTCTGATTCCCAGGCCCCATGTTCAACTTTCCAGATCCCGCCGTATTCATCCCCCTCATCTTCGCATTGGGGGTGATGCCGGTCGCCATCGTGATGGTGACGTCGTACTCCAAGATCGTGGTGGTGCTGTCGCTGTTGAAAAACGCTCTCGGCCTGCAACAGGTGCCGCCAGCCATCGTCACCAACGGACTGGCCCTCTTGCTCACCTGGTATGTGATGTACCCGGTCGGCATCGAGGTGATGTCCGCCCTGGAGATGAATCAGCGCCAGCCCAAGACCGCGCAGACGCTGACGATGCTGGAGATCGCCGAGCGGGGCAAGGAGCCGCTGCGGGCTTTCCTCGACAAGCATGCCTCGGAACGCGAACGGGTGTTCTTCCTGGATGCGGCCCACAGGCTCATGGGCGAGAAGGTCGCCGCCACCGTCGCACGGGAGGACTTCGTGGTCCTGGTGCCCGCCTTTGCGGTGTCGCAGTTGACGGAGGCTTTTCTGATCGGCGTGGTGATCATGCTGCCGTTCATCATCGTCGACATGGTCGTGGCCAATGTGCTGATGGCACTCGGCATGCAGATGATGTCGCCGGCCATGGTGTCGCTGCCCATCAAGCTGCTGCTTTTTGTCATGCTGGACGGTTGGTCTCGCCTGTCGCACGCCTTGGTGCTCGGGTACCAGTAGCGCTGCGTCGATCGCCCGCCCTGACGCTCCTTCTTTGACCCGACATTCCCATGACTTCAGACGCCATTGCCAAGCTCGCCACCGAAGCGCTGATGCTGATCCTGCAGCTCTCGGCCCCTCTAGTGGGCGTGGCGGCGGTCATCGGTTTGCTGTTCGGCTTCCTGCAGGCCGTGACACAGCTGCAGGACCAAACCACCACCTTCGCCGTCAAGCTCATCGTGGTCGTGGCCTTGCTGCTGGTTCTGGTGCCCTGGATGGGGGTGCAGCTCAACACCTACGGCGAGCGCATGTTCGAGATGATCATCCACGTGAAGGTTTGATCCGCTCTGCCCCACGCCGAAATACTCGCGCCGACTTCATCCCTTCAGCATCCGCCAGAACAGCCAGATGGGCACCGACCTGACCAGCCTCTACGCGATCGACCCGGCCAAATTGGTGGCCGTGCTGGGCCTGTCGAGTGTGCGGGTCTTGATTGCCGTCGCGATGCTGCCCATGTTCGCCTCCCGTACCGTTCCTGCGGTCGTGCGGTCGGCCATTTCTGTCGCCGTGGTATTTCCAGTGGCGTGGGGCCGCCTGGCTGAGCCGTTGCCAGTCGAAATGACAAGCTGGTCACTGCTGGCATTTCTGAGCAAAGAGGCGGCCATTGGTCTTCTCATCGGCCTGGGCTTCGGCGCCTTCTTCGCAGGCCTTCAAACGGCGGGCGAGATCATCGACCACCAGACAGGCTTGACCTTCACACAGAACATTGATGCCGTCCACGGCAACAACGTTTCTCTGACCTCGCAGTTCCTGGAACGAGTGCTCTTTGCTTCTCTGATGGCCGCAGGCGTGATGCTGGTCATCATCGACACGCTCTACCTCAGCTTTGAGGTCTGGCCGTTGGGCCAATGGACGCCTGCGTTCGAACGCACCATGTTGATGAGCCTTGTGTCACACGCCAGCAAACTCTTTGCACTGTCGCTGCTGCTTGCAGGGCCGATGCTCCTTGTGCTGTTCGTCGTGGATGCTGGCCTGGGCATGCTCAACCGCGCTGCCCCGCAACTCAGCATCCACAACATCACGTTGTCGCTGAAATCGATGGTCGGTCTGGGCGTGCTGCTGCTCGCGCTTCCGATGATTTCAGGGCGCGTCATTGCGGCCATGCGAGAGGTGGCCGGTGCCCTGAGCGCGTTTCTGCAATTGCTCCACTGAGAGCGAGAGCGTCTTCAGCAGCGAATAATCAACACACCATGGCCAACGACAGCGGCGAATCGAAGACCGAAGCCCCGAGCCCCAAACGCCTGCGCGAGGCGCGCAAACGGGGACACGTGGCAAAGAGCACCGAGCTGTCCACAGCGTTCTCGGTGTTGGGCACCCTGCTTTGCGTCGTCAGCATGGCGCCATGGTCGGCGAGGCGGATCGCGGATTTCAGCCTGGCGGTGGACAGGTCGTTCGAGGCGATGAGTCTGGCCACCGTGCAGAACATGGTCTTCGAGGCCGTGTGGCTCATGGCCCAGTTGTCGCTGATCCCGTTGGGCGTGGCAGCGCTCGTCTACCTGCTGTCGCTGTGGCTGCAAACAGGCACCGTGTTCAGCCTGGATCTGATCAAGCCAAAGCTCGAACGTTTGAATCCTGTGGACGGTGCGCTGCGCCTGTTCTCCATCCGCTCATTGGTGCGGTTCGCATTGATGCTCGTCAAAGGCAGCGTGATCGCCGCGGCGGCCGTCCTGGTGTGCGTGCAGGTGCTGGGCGACGCCATTCGCGTGATCTACGCCGATGCCGGTGCCGCACTGACCGTGGCCAATGCGGCATTGATGAACCTGTTGCTGTGGTGCGGGGGATTGTTCGTGCTGCTCGGCCTGCTCGATCTCGTCTATCAGCGCTGGCAGTACCTGCATGACCTTCGCATGTCCACGAGCGAGGTACGCCGCGAACGACGCGATGACCAGGGAGATGGCAAGCTCAAGTCCAAACGAAAGAGCTTCGCCCAGGAGCCTCTCCCCCGCGAACAACTGCAGTACCTCCACATGGCCTCGCTGATCGTCTGTGATTCGGCAGGAAGGGTCGTCGTACTGGTCTACCGGCCTGCGCACTACCCCCTGCCGATCAGCATGATGCGGGGCGCGGCCGAATTCGGTGAGGAGATCCTCGCGCTGGCCAAGCAACACAACATCCTCACGGTGACGGATTCGTCCTTGCTGGCGTCCCTCTATCCGGCTGCACAGACCGGCCTGCCCATGCCCGCGAGGCACCTCGACGCCGTGCTGTCCTACCTTCAACGAGCCGCCGCGTGAGCGCGTAACAAGGCTGCGACCATGCCCACATCCACTCATTCGCATACTGTGCCGACGCCGATCCCCAGAACGGGTCTGGCCCGCTATTCCGATCTGGCCCTCGCCGGCCTTGTCGTGGCCGTCATCGTGATGATGGCCCTTCCCTTGCCCCCGTGGTCGCTTGACATCCTGGTGGCCGCGAACATCTCGGCCGGTGTGATCCTGCTGTTGATCGCACTGTTCGTGTCTTCGCCGCTGGCGTTCTCTACTTTCCCGTCGGTGCTGCTCATCACCACGTTGTTTCGCATCTCGCTCAATGTCGCCACGACCCGTCAGATCCTGCTGCATTCTCATGGGGGCGACATCATCGATGCGTTCGGCAACATGGTCGTGGGCGGCAGCCTGGTGGTCGGGCTGGTCATCTTCCTGATCATCACCGTGGTGCAGTTCATCGTGGTGGCCAAAGGCGCCGAGCGGGTTGCCGAGGTCGGGGCACGCTTCACACTTGACGCTTTGCCCGGCAAGCAGATGAGCATCGATGCTGACCTGCGCGCCGGCGTGATCTCCGAAACGGAGGCGTTCAACCGTCGGCGTGATCTCGTGGAGGAGAGCCACTTCTATGGCTCGATGGACGGCGCGATGAAGTTCGTCAAGGGGGACGCGATTGCAGGCATCGTGATCGTGGCAGTCAACCTGCTCGGCGGCATTGCCATCGGTACGCTTTCAATGGGCATGAGCTTCGCCGACGCGATTCAACGTTTCTCGGTGCTGTCCATCGGCGACGGCCTGGTGTCCCAGATTCCTGCTCTGTTCGTTTCAATCGCGGCCGGCATCGCCATCACCCGCACGGCCCCTGACAGCTCAGCCAACCTGGGCGACCAGATCGGGCGCCAGCTTGGTTCACAACCTCGCGCGCTGATGCTGGCGTCTGGCGTGATCGCACTGTTTGCGCTGGTGCCTGGATTTCCGACGATCACGTTCTTGATGCTGGCGATGTTGACCGCGACGTTGAGCGTCACATTGACCCGTCGACAGCGTCGCGATCGCGAAGACCAGGTGCAGCTGGAAGTGCCGGCCGCAGCCCGTGAAGGAGAGTCCGCCCCGGTGATGCTACAGGCGAGCCGGTCTTCCGACCGTCCACCATCGGCCTTCCGGCTCGAACTCAGTCCCTCCTTGGTCGAGCGCATTGGCGCGGCCGCGTTGAATGCCGCGTTGGACGAAGCGCGCGCGGACCTTCGAGACCACTTCGGCATCCCGTTCCCGGGAATAGTGCTGCGCATCGAGCCTCGCCTCGCAGAGAACACCTTCTCGATTCTCGTCCAGGACTTGGCCGAACTGTCTTTGCTCATTCCCGAATCTGCTGTCCTGGTGGCGGGCGCCATGAACCCCCCAAGGTGGAACGAGTTCAAGCAGCGGTACCAAGTGGTGGACCAGCCGGCCCCCGAGTGGTTGCTGCCCTCTGTATGGATTGCGGACGCACATGCTAAAGAGTTGGCGTCGGATACGACTTGGGGTGCCGTTCAGATTCTGGAGCCTGCTCAAGTCATTGCAAGGCTGGTGATGCGCGCGATCCAGCGCAACCCGTCCGCAGCATTGGGCGTGCAGGAAGTGAAGCAACTCATTCGAGAGATCGAATGGCGGTTCGGTGATCTTGCACGCGAGGCACAAGCGATCCTTCCGCTGGGGCGTCTTGCCGACCTGATGGCGGCGCTTGCCCGCGAGCGTGTCCCACTCGCTGATTTCCCCGGTTTGCTGCAAGCCGTCGTGACCCACGGTCCGGGAGCCCCGAACACACACGCGCTTTACGAGGCCATGCGTCTTTCGTTGGCCCGAGGGATCGTCGCGAGCCTGTTGCCAAAGCAGGCCCGGGGCCATACGCCGCCTTCGGTGCCCCAGCTGACAGCCATCACGCTGGACAGTCAATTCGAAGCCAAGCTCCGAGCGGCGCTCGTGATGCGACCCGACGGGCCTGTACTTGCCCTGCCGCCGCACACGATTGAGGCCGCATTGAGGGCGCTCATCGCGGCCTTTGAGGCTGCGGCCGCCTTCGGCACTCAGGTGGTGGCGTTACCGTCCGACATTCGGCGCGCCGCCAGTCGCCTGTTCCGCGCCGGACTGCCGCGAGCGGCGTTCCTTTCGCACGAGGAATTGAGTGCGGCGTCCGTTTTGGCCGAGGCTAAAGCGCAGGCGAAATGGGTTGCACCTGAATAGGACTCACGAATGGGCTCCTCATGTCTGGGTCGCCGGGCATGCCCTCAAGGCACCGCTCAAGACCGTTCATGATCCAGAGGAGGGTTTGCACTGCCACGGCACTCCTCCACCACGTTTCAACGCCCAACCGGCCTCGGTTGGGCGTTTTGTTTTGCGCATGACCAACAGCTTGACCGAGTTGTATGCCCCGGTGAAACCATGGCCGTCCCATGGCCGTGCACCAAGTCCTGATAGGTGGCCTTGCGACGCAGACGAAGCTGGGCATCGACGAAGGCCCAGTGCGGTTCGCAGGCTGAGGCCGTCACAACAACCGAGGCCAGTGGCCAAGGGGGGGAATTTGCCGGGCCGATTCGACGACGCGTCCGGCACGCCGGTCACGATGGCCCAAATGAGCGGTTCCGTTCGCCGAAATACTCAGGCGGCCAATATTCACATTTTCTGTGGACAAGGCTGTGGAGAGCGGTGAACTCGACAAGCGCACGCCCTTTCACCAGCGCTCGTTCGCTCTGTATGCTGCTTCATTGATCAACTCGACGATCCGAGCTGAACGCCCCCTGCAACGACGTCTTCGCGGGGCGCTCAGTCCAGTCCTTCGACGCAATCCATGAGCACATTTCGGGTGGATGTCCCCGCGCTGCAGTCCTAAGGTCGTTGCTCAGTGCACCGACCGACATGCGGGAGCAAACATGCAGAGCGAACCTCAGACGCACGCAGCAACCGAAACCCAAACCACAGATGCCACGTCGACCAACGTCCTCCTCGAGCTGCTGCGCGAGCTGCGAGGTCAGCGCGAGGCCTTCGGAGAGGCGCAGCGCCTCGCGGCCTCCGAACGCAAGGCAGAGCGACGCTGGAAGATCGCCTTCCAGCTCATGGTCTTCGGGGTGCCGGTCATCTTCGGCATCTTCTACTTCGTGTTTTTCCTGAGCACCACCGGCTTCCGACTGGGGCCGTTCGGCAACGTGGTTGGCGTTGTCCGCATTGAAGGTGCCATCGGCGCAAACGAGCGGGCTTCGGCCGAGACGATCGTCCCGCTGCTGGAGAAGGCCTTCGCCAACGACAACGTGAAGGCCGTAGTCCTTTCGATCGATAGTCCAGGAGGGGCACCCGTTGAATCCGAGCGCATCTACACGGCGATGCGCAATTTCAAGCAGAAGCACCCCAAGCCAACCGTCGCGGTGATCAACAACATCGGCGCCAGCGCTGCGTACATGATCGCCCTCCACGCCGACAAGATCATCGTCGGGAAGTACAGCATCGTGGGCTCGATCGGCGCCATCATGGCACCGTGGCAGTTCGACCGCGCAATCGCGAAGGTCGAGGTCAGCCAGAAGGTGTACGCGTCCGGGAAGCTGAAGGCATTCCTCTATCCGTTCACTCCAATGACGCCTGAGGTCGATGCCAAGGCGCAGCAACTTGTCGACCAGCTTGGCGGCGCATTTCTCCAGGAGGTCCTCGAAAAGCGCGGTGCGCATCTGAAGCAAAGCGTCAACGTGGCCACCGGTGAGGTGTGGCCGGGACCCGAGGCCAAAGCGCTCGGCCTCGCCGATGAGATTGGCACGCTGGACGAGTACGTCACCACGGCCTGGAGCGGCCTCAAGCCATACGACTTTGGCCCGAGCCCACAAGGCATCCAACTGTTCGGACGTACCCTCCAGGATGTCCTCGTGGGCGCCGTGCAGCGATTGGCGGTTCAACCACCGTTGGTGCACTGACTGAAGACTCAAGAGCCCGCCTCGTCCGATGGCACACCGCAACCATTGGACGCCTTATCATGATCATCGGGGGCTCCCGTGCCGCCTGGCTCCCCGTGCTATTCACCTCCCGTGGCACACTGCACGGTGGCCACAGTGGAGACATTGGTTCATCGAGCGTGCAGGCCTTGGGTCCGGTTCGATGCCCGCCTCAATCGCGAGATATCGAGTCCGGAGCGCTTGAACTTCAGCGGTGTCCAATAGCGTGACTCGATGCGGTGTCCTCCTTCCGGTGGCGCTGTCCTGGGTGATGACCCATGCCACTCTCGATACGGGGACCTTACGCTCGTCCTGCAAGGCAACCCTCTGCACCGAGAGCTCGATGATGTCGTCCCTGTACGCCACGCTAGCGCTCCTTGTTTTGAACTCCACCAACACCAGCTCACCAGCAAGTTCATACGCTCTATCGAGCCGGGCGACTACTCGTTGAGCCTCCGACCTGAACGTCTCCTCCGCATGCGCCAGGCGGGCACCACGCAGCTCCGCCGGCAAGCCTCTTTCATCGCCCGTCGATTCGATGGACCGTCTCGACTGTGCGTAGAGAACGGCCGCCACGACGATCAACACAACGATCAGAATTCCGGTCATCACATTGCTCCTTCTCCAGCCGGCGCCGGACCGCAAATGCGGCAACCCGAGCGAGAAGTTTTAGCGGCCCTCGGGTGAATTGCAGCAGGCGCGGACGGTCGGTCATGGCAACACAGACTCGCGGCGAGTACCGGTAGTACACCGCAATCAACGTCCGCCCCCACAGGCTACGCCTGAGGAAGAGGTCCCTGAACTGGCGGAGCGCGAGGGTATGCCTCGTGTGCCCCAGCGCTAACGTCGCGATGAAGCACTTGCCGCGATGCTCACTTCGCTCGGCCAGTCGCTTGCTCTCTTCGTAGAAGCCCCGGTGCGCCGCCTCACCGCGATGCTGAGCCTCGCGCTGCTGCGGAGAAGTCCTTCGCCCGCGAACCACGTCCAGACGAATCTGGCGCTCGCAATACCCCAGGCGCGCTATCTCACTGGCGCTGACCATGCGCCCACTTCGATTGCTGGCATCGCTTCCACTCGAGTCTTGCTGCCCCATGCCTATCCCGCCTTGTCGTCCCACAGAGCCATCGACACCGCGTCAACGCGGATCTCCGATACGTGCTCGGTGGCCGGTTCGAGCGATGCGGGCGCCGCAAGTGTAAAGGTGCCCGAGCGTTCGACCAAAAGGCCCATCGCAGCGAGTTCTTTCAGCCTGCGCGTCCGGCGGCGCGGCTCGACGATGGCCTTGAGGGCACGATGCAGCTCGGGGTGCTCGTCACTGGTTACCGTCAGCTTGATCTGTAGGTCTTTCGAGGCCGATCGCATGTTCACGCTCCAACCGCCGGAGACTGGTCGGCGGCCGGTGCGGCCTTCGAGGTGAAGATCTCGGGCTTGTCGCGCACGTGCCGTTCGCCCAGGTATTGGAATCCCCTCACGTTGGCGAACAGAGGATCGGCCACCTGCAGGATTTTGTGGCGATCGAAGACCTTAACGACCGACCGCTTGTATAGCGATGCGCCGCCACCGACCAGGACCACGTTGCGGATGTCGTAGATCTTGCCGATGCGGGTGAACATCTCGCCAACCGCCTGGTCCGCGATCGCGTCGATGTCGCCCAGGAACTTCTTCATGTCGTAGTGCTTCTGGTAGACCACCAGCGGCTTCCTTGTGCGGAGCGCTCGATCGATGCCGTCGAGATCTGAGAGCTCTGCCATTCCGTTCTCGATCCCGATCTTTCTCGCGATGGTGCCGAGGACCTGGGACACCCCGAGAGAGACGGAGAAGCTCATGTTCGAGTAGACCTTGAGGCCTTCAGTGGTGAGCCAATCGAAGGTTCGATAGCCAACATCCACCACCAGGTTACGTGTTTCCATGATGCCGGTCTCCTCGCCATGTTGCCGCAGGTAGTCAAACAAGGCGCCGTGCGGCTGTGCGACCACCAGCACCTCCTTGATCGTCACGGCCTCGTCGCCGCTAATTGGGATCGGCTCCTTCTTCAGCAGCTTCTCGAGATCTTTTCGCTTTGCCAGGTATTCGCTCACCGGCAAGCCGACCACAAGCAAGTCGATGGTCCTGCAGCCCATGTACCGCAGCGCGCCGGCGGTAAGTGCCATGTACTCGGCAGTCTCAATGTACCGCTCGTGGCGCGGGCGGGCCTTGAATGAGGACGCGGCCTGCTCTACGTCGTAGCCGACCTCATACCAGACCCCGCGGACTGGCACGCAGACCGTCTTGCGTTTGCCGACGAGTTCGACCACGCCCTTTTCACCTGGGGCAAGCACGGCAAGCGACGGAAAGTGCGAGCAGTCGATCTTTCCGTTGGCCGAAGACGTTATGAACTTCGTGTTGCCGAATCCCAAGTCGATCGAACGAACCACCAAGGTCATGATGACTTCCTTTTTGCGTAGAACTTTGGGGAAGGATGGCGCGCTCTTCCGGCCGGAAAAAGCGGAAATGCCGACTTCAATTGCCTTGCTGGCCCCGCTCAAGGTCTCCTGAGCGGACCTCAACGGGACACGACGGACCGGCCAGATACCAGTTCGCAGGCGTCAACGGGCCCCTTACCCGGACCGAATCGCATCAAGCTCACCTGTCCGGCGGAGGCGCCAACTTGCTGATCAGCATTCCAATGCTTGATCGCGTCAAAACAGAGGTGGAGGTAAAGCCTGTCAAGTCAGAGGAGCGCAAGGCGTGGAACCGCGCCTGCCAAACCTTTTAGCGTGTGTGAACGCCGATTCGAACGCGTCAAGGCCGGGGTTGACAACGCCGGGCCTCGTCGTGTCCACTACCTGCGAGGCTCGTGTGTCTGCCACAGTGTTCATCGAACGCAAGCAGGCCGGTCGTTGCAACGGGGCCACCTCGCCCAAAGCAGCCGTTAGCGGTCGTGACCCGCACCTGCCCTGCCGCTCCATAGAGAGCCGCACGC
>Ga0207679_10000275_pt1 | contig 38912 bp, 35 predicted proteins | sample KBSC73metaG_FD_184320 | JGI IMG/M metagenome (GOLD analysis project Ga0207679, IMG submission 184320) | Corn rhizosphere microbial communities from Kellogg Biological Station, Michigan, USA - KBS C7-3 metaG (SPAdes) (version 2) | ecosystem: Host-associated > Plants > Roots > Rhizosphere > Soil ... | reverse complement strand
TCCTGTCGACGGTGCACACCTGGTGGTGGAACCCGCTGATCGGCCGGCCCATCTCCTTCGCCCGGGCAGCGCTCTCCGAGGCGCCGCCGTGGTACGTGCTCGCGCTCGTCTCGCCGCCGCTCCTCGAGTTCCTCGAGCGTCGCTCGGGCCGGCGACGCACGGCGCGGGACTGGCTGCTGACCGGCCTGATCGCGTTGCTCGTGTCCGCGGCGGTGCTGGTCGTCTTCGGGCTCGCGTACATCTCCCGGCAACCGGTTCGCGACGCCGAGGCCTTCCTCCACGTCCTGCCGCACGCAGCCACCTCCTTCCTTCCGGCGGTGCTCCTCAGCTTCGTGGTCCTGGACCGCCACGCCCGTGCGCTCGCTCGCGCCCGGGAAGCGGAGAGGGCGGAGCGGGCTCGCGCCGAGCTGGCCCTCGACCTTGCCGCGGCGCAGGTTCGAGCGGTGGAGGCACAGCTCCACCCGCACTTCCTCTTCAACGCGCTCGATTCCGTGGTGGCCCTCCTTCGTGAGGGGCGGACCGACACCGCGGTCCGGGCGACCGTCCTGCTCTCGGAGCTGCTGCGCTCGCTGCTCGGCTGGCGGGGGCTCTCCCTCGTCCCACTGGAGCTCGAGCTGGAGATGGTGCGCAAGTACCTCGAGCTCGAGCAGCTCCGATTCTCCGACCGGCTCCAGGTGGACTGGCGAGTCGAGCCGGGGGTGCTGGACGCGATGGTGCCGCCCCTGCTGCTCCAGCCGCTGGTGGAGAATGCCGTGCGCCACGGCATCCAGAGGCGCGCGAAGGCGGGTCTGCTGCGCATCGGTGGACAGGCGCGTGAGGGAACTCTCGAGCTCTGGGTCGACGACGACGGACCGGGCCCCGCCACGGGCGTGAGCACGAACGGGCAGGGCCTGGGCCTTGCCTCGGCGCGAGACCGCGTGACCCGGCTCTTCGGCGAGACGGCGTCCGTGGAGCTCCGTCCAGGCCCCGAGGGCGGGGCGAGTGCTCGGGTCCGTCTCCCGCTCACCCGAGGCGGCGCGGCCGTTCGCGAGCCGCTCGCTGCGCCGGGCTGACGTCCACTGCGGCAGCCACTCTGCCGTCCTCACGTCCGCGGCACCGTGCTCCCAGGGGGAGAACCCGAGGGAGGACGAGATGCGACAGGGACGATGCTGGACCGTGCTGGCGCTGGTCGCGCTGGCGGGCTGTGGGGGAACCACGAGCGTCGGTGAGCCGGACCCATCCGCGGCGGGGCCCGAGGAGGCAGCACTGAAGGCGGTGAGCGTCGGAGATGCGAGCGCGCTCGCCCGCTGGTCGGGAGCGCTGGTCCTCCCGAGCTGGCTCCCGGTCGAGGGGCGGAGCCTGACCGCCTGGACCATGGACTGGTGGCGGTGGATCTCGGCCATCCCGGCGGACCAGAACCCGGAGTTCGACCTCGCGGTGTGCGACGTGGACCAGCCGGACCAGGTGTTCTTCTTTCCGCCCTTCGCGGGAGGCTCATACACGAAGACCTGCACGGTGCGCTTCGGGCGCCCGGTGCTTTTCGCCGCGCAGGCGGTGATCAACGACTACCCGTGCCCGGACCCGAACTTCCAGCCGCCGCCGGGACAGACCCTGGAGGAGTTCCTGCGGGAGGGCGCGGTGGGGTTCAACGACGCTTTCCCGCTGCTGTCCCTCACCGTGGATGGGCGGAGCATCGACATCGGGCAGCACCGCGACACGAGCCCGCTGTTCTACTTCCAGGCGGACCCGAGCCTCGTCGGGCTGCCGCTCGACCCCTGTCTCACCGGGACGTCACAGCCGGGGGTGAGCGACGGCTGGTGGATCTTCGCCCTGTTCGCACCTGGGGACCACACGGTGGTGGCGACCATCACCAAGCCAGGAGGCGGGCCTCCGGTGGTGCGGACGCTCAACGTTCACGTGGTCCGCGGGAACCACGAGGACTGAATCCTCATCGCGCTGGCGGGCACGAGGAGGTGCCGCGCGAGGTATCGAGCTCGTGCGGCGCCTCTTCCTTCCGGTCACCAGATCACCGCCTCCGGACTGACCCAGCGATAGCGTGCGCTGACGAATCCGAGGATCCACTTCCGCCGGAGCAGCGGCCGCGATTGAAGGTCAGCTCGAGCGTCACGTTCGAGTCGTGGAAAGTGCACCGCTCGCAGAACCTTTAGCGTCCACAGCGGTCATGGGGCTGTCCCGGAGCACTGCCGTCCCACGACCGGTCCGTTCCAGCTCATCTGGATCGACTACCACCCATCGCGTGCAAGGCAACGCGGCTCCGAGCTGTGTCTCGATGAGCTCTCGTTGCGTACCCTCGAGGAGCTCCGCCGGCGGCAGCTTCACCCGGCTCCCCTGCGCTGCGTTCCGTATCGTCTCTCTCGCGGACACGAACTCGTGCACGAGCGCGCTCCGGTGCGCGGTACAGCCGACGAGGACGGCGCAGAGCACCCCTGCGGCACAGATGGGCGCCTCCGTGACTCTCAGCGCTCGTCCGCGCTCACCTTTGGTCTCCGTCCCGTCCACGGCGCCGCCTGCTCCAGCTGCGCCGCGAGCTGGAACAACGTCGCCTCGTCCGCAAAGCGACCCACGAACTGGACCCCGATGGGCAGCCCGTCCGCCTCGCCGAGCGGGACGGACATCGCCGGAAGCCCCGAAAAGTTCGCGAGCGGCGTGAAGGGCACGAAGTCGAACACCCGATCCACCGCGGCGTCGATCCCACCGCCGAGCTTGAGCAGCAGCGACGACGAGGTCGCCGCCGCGAGCGCCTGGACGCGCCTCTCCAGCCCCTTCGGCAACAGCTCGCCGATGCCAGGTGGTGGCTGGGCAAGCGTGGGGGTCAGGAGCACGTCGTAGGTCTCCAGGAACGCCGACACCTGGCGGGTCACGTCCCGCAGCCGCCCCATCGAGGTCGCGAAGTCCGCGGCGCTCACCTCCCGGGCGAGCATCGCCACCAGCCAGGTCGAATCCTCGAAGTCCCGCGGGCGCGCCTTCTTCTTCATCAGCTGCTCGGCTCGGTGGATGTCCGCGGCGAGCTCGGAGACCACGATGGTGAAGAACGCCTTCGCCAGCGCGCGGGGCTGCAGCTCCGGCGCCGCCTCCTCCACGATGTGACCCAGCGACTCGCAGAGTCGGCCGGTCGCCCGGACCGCCTCCGCACACCGTGGGTCGACCCGCGCGGGCAGGTGCGGCATCACCGAGAGCGCGATGCGCAGCCTCCTCGGAGGGCGGCGCATCTCTTCGAGGTACGGTCGAGCCGGAGGTGGCGCGTGGTACAGGGCGCCGGGCTCGGGCCCCTGCGCGGCATCGAGCGCCGCAGCGCTGTCCCGCGCGGTCCTGCTCACCACGTGGTCGCAGACGAAGCCGTGCCAGATCTCCTGGTAGTCCGGGCCCACCGGCATCCGGCCCCTCGAGGGCTTCAGCCCGAAGAGATTGCAGCACGACGCCGGGATGCGAATGGAGCCACCCCCGTCGTTGGCGTGGGCCATGGGGAGCGCACCAGAGGCGACGAGCGCCGCTGCGCCACCGCTCGAGCCGCCGGGCGTCCTGGCCGGGTCGTACGGATTGCGGGTGGGGCCGTGCAGCTCCGGCTCGGTGAACGGCAACAGGCCCAGCTCGGGGGCATTGCTGGTCGCGACGAACACCAGCCCGGCCTTCCGGTAACGAGAGACGAGCGTACTGTCGTGCGCCGCGACGTGCCCGCGGAAGAAGCGGCTTCCGCCGTCGATCGGAACCCCGGCGATCGGCGCGAGCAGATTCTTGGTCGCGAAGGGCACGCCGCGGAAGGGACCCTCGGGGATGCTGCCGCCGGCCGCATCCCGGGCGGAGTCGAAGAGCCGCTCCACGACTGCATTCAGCCGTGGGTCGACGCGCTCGATGCGAGCGATCGCCTCGTCGACCAGCTCGCTCGGGCTGACCTCGCGCCGCCGGACCAGCTCCGCCATCGCGACCGCATCGAGACGTCCGTACTCGGCAATCCCCATCGGCCGGCCGACCCTAGCCGGCGGTGAGGCCTAGAAGCGAACGGAGAGAGTCAGGCCCGCACCGTCCTTCTCCAGCCGCGGAGCGACGCGGACGTCGACACCCGACGCGTGAGGCTGGCCCGAGACACGCTGCCAGAGCTCGCGATTGAAGGCCTCGGCGAGCTGGCGCTTCCCGACCGAGTCCACGGGGTCGGGATCCATGCCGGCGCCGGCAAGTAACACTCCACCGCCCGCGACGACCCCTCCCGCCGCGAGCCAGGCGATCGCAGGATCGGGCGGGGGCGGCGCCGTGCACGTCGGAAGGGAGAAGCTGCCTGGGGTGATCGAGGTACAGGTCGTGGTCTGGCTGCTGAGAACCACCGCCGTGATCAGACCCGCGAGAAGCACCAGCCCTCCGCCCACCATCAGGCCACTCTTGAGAGCGGCACGGTCCTCGTACTGCTTCACCAGATCCGGACGGCCAACCGCCCGGTAGAAGTCCACTCCCACCAGCGGCCTCTTGTACTTGCCCTGGTACGGGGAGACCCACTGGACGGTTCCCGTGACCCTGCCGTCCTCGGTCACGACACCGCCGAAGTCGTCGAACCCGATGGCCTGCTCGTCGTACTGCTCCAGAGCATCGGCGCGCGGGACGTCGACGGGAGGGGGCGGGAGCGCGCTGTCGGTCGGGAGGAGATCCGATTCGCGAGGCTCGCTGGGAGGGGCTCCCTGCGCGTGAACGCTTCCGGTGAGAAGGACGCCAACCAGGAAGAGACCGCGGGCACGAGAAGCATTCATCGGACGCCTCCGAGGCAGTGCCGGCCTGTGCGATCCCACACCGGAGTTGCAGATCAGGTTAGACGCGCCTGGTGAGAGCTCGCATCGCGCGCGATGAGTCGTCCCGCTGGCGCTGCTGGACACGTACGCAGGAGAGGGATGCCCTGAACACGCGGAGCGCCGCGCAGATCCATCCGGATGCGTGGGTGCAACCGGGCGAGCGGCCTCCGGGTATGACATCGACGACCAGCACAGCTGCCCCTGGGGCGCGGAGGTACGCGACAACGAGGCAAGCGCGGCGGGTCTCCCGGAAGCAGACCATCTCCGTCTCAACCGCAGTCACACCGCGCAGCGCCGGAGATCCCGGCCGCCCTTGCCTGGAGAAGTCGCCATGACCGCCGTTAGCTCCGAAGCCGTGTCCAAGCAGAACATCGAGCCTTGCCTGGGCGTCATGGCCCGCCTGGCCGCCCTGCTGGTGCGGATTCGCAGCACGGCCGGCGAGGATCTCCACGCCACGATGGCCCGGGCGATCGACCAGGCCTTCGCCGGCATCGCGCGCGAGTACCGGCGCTGACAGGCACGGACCGCGACGAGGCATTCGAGGGCCTCGGGCGCGAACGCAGGACCTGACCGGGTCGCCGGAGCCTCCACGCCGGCGACCCGTGGCAGCTGACCCGCCGTCCTGCGGGTGACCTGCCGCCGGAGCACCTTTCCTTCCGACACCGTCCGGGGTGGCACGCCTGCTGCTTCGCGCGGCCGGCATGATCCGACGCTACGTCGTGCTGGGAGTTGTCTGGCTCGGCTGCACCGCCGCCTGGATGCTGCTCGGAGCCACACTGCTCGTGCGCTCCGGCGAGACGTCTTCCGCCCTGGTGAACGAGGTCCACCAGCTCTGGGGTCCTCCGCTGGATCAGGCTGCCCCGTCCGCGCAGTACACCGAGCAGCGCCCCCGCGAGGAGCGGCGGACCCTCTACGACGCGAGTGGAAGACCCTACGAGACCACCGTGCAGAAGATGGAGGACGTCTCGATTCCGCTTCCACTGGTCTCCACGCGGGCGGGGGTCTCGCTGGCGCTCGAGCACCGGCAGAAGGGGCTTCTCTGGTTCCCCACCTATGCGGCCGACTTCGAGGGCCGTTACGTCGTGCTGAACGACACTCCGGCGACACGGGCGGTCACCGTGAGCTTCCCCCTCCCGGCTCGGGGCGCCATCTACGACGGCTTCGAGGTGGTGGACGAGAAGGGGCAGGCCATCGGCGCCCAGGTGGACGGCGGCTCGGCGCACTGGGTGGTGTCCCTTGCTCCCTCCACGCGCCACACCTTTCAGGTCCGGTACCGGACGCGCGGGACGTCGTCCTGGACCTATCGACCGGCAGCCACGGGAGGAGCGGTCATCCGCGACTTCGTGCTCGAGATCCGGAGCACCGCGCGCGGGATCGACTTCTCTCCGGGCAGCATCTCGCCCAGCAGTGCCGGAGTCAGCGGCGCCGGCTGGCGCGGGACGTGGGAGTTCCGGACCCTGGTCGGGAGCGCACCAATCTCGCTGGAGCTTCCGCAGAAGACGAACCCCGGGCCGCTCGCCGCCCGGATCACCTTCTTCGCCCCGGTGGCCCTGCTCTTCTACTTCTTCGTGGTCGGCCTGCTCGCGGAGGGCCGGGGACACCGCCTGCACCCCTTGAGCTGGTTCCTGATCGGATGCGCGTTCTTCGCCGATCACCTGCTCTTCGCGTACCTCGCGGACCACGTGCCCCTTTGGGCAGCGCTCACGATCTCCAGCGCGGTCTCGATCCTGCTCGCGGTGACCTATGCGCAGTGGCTGGTCGGTTGGCGGTTCGCGCTCCGCGAGATGGGGCTCGCTCAGCTGGTGTACCTGGTGGGCTTCTCGCTGACCTTCCTCCTGAAGGGGTTCACCGGTCTGAGCATCACCGTCGGCGCGATCTTCACGCTCTTCATGATGATGCAGGTGACCGGGCGACGGCTCCGCGCCGACGTTCCGCGTGCCGAGCTGGTCGCCTGAGCGGGATACACTGGCCAGCGTGCCGGTGGAACCGCTGGGCTTCTGGGGCATCCCCACCGCGAGCATCGACTGGTGCGAGCAGAACTACGCCCTCACTCCCTGGGTGGCGGAGCTCTGGAACACCACCTCCAGCCTGGCGATGGTCGTCGCCGGGCTGGTGGGCCTCTCGACGCGGCGATTCGCGCGGGAGATCCGCGTCGCTTTCGGGATGCTGGTCGTGGTGGGCCTGGGAAGCATCGCCTTCCACGGAACGCTGCGCTTCGAGCTGCAGATGCTCGACGAGCTTCCGATGCTCTACCTGGTCACCTGGCTGGTGTGGTTGCTGGTCGAGACCGGGCCGGACCGACGGCTTGGCTCCTGGTTTCCGGCCGCGCTGCTCGGATACGTGCTGCTGGCCACCGCCGGCGCGACCCTCAACCGGGGCGACGCTCAGTTCCTGGCGTTCCACGTGAGCTTCGGAGCGCTGGAGATCTTCTGTCTCGGGCGAGTGACCTGGATCGCGCTCCATCCGGAGAATCGGCCGGTCCGGGGCCCGTTCGTGCTCGGGCTCGCGGCCTACGCGGTCGGAATCGCGGTGTGGTTCGTGGATCTCAAGGCGTGTGACTGGGTGAGCGTCACCCTGCCCGCCCACGGCATCTCCAATCCCCAGCTGCACGCGTGGTGGCACGTGCTGGTGTCGCTCGGGTTCTTCTTGCTCCTCTCGGTGGTCTCCTTCGACCGGCTGCGGCGGCGGAAGGCCGCGATCCCGGCTCTCACTGCGCCCCGGTCTCCAGAGTCCGTCGGGCCGCAGCACGCTCCTGCTCCGCCAGCGCCACCCGCTGGTACGCGACGTAGTACTTGAAGATGTTCGCGACGTAGGTGACGGTCTCCTGGCCCACCCGCTCGGCGACGACGTACTCCACGTTCTTGAACCAGCGGCCGGAATCGAGCCCTCGTTTCGCGGTCTCCTGCCGGAGCGCCTGGATGCGCGACGGACCGGCGTTGTACGAGGCAAAGGCAAAGAGCGCCTTCACCATCGGATCGAGCGATGGCTCGTCGAAGTAGGTGTCCTCCACGTGGCGGAGGTACTTCACGCCGGCGTGGATGTTCGGCTCGAGCTGATGGATGTCGCCGACCTTCATCTGCGCCCCCGTCATCGGCATGAGCTGCATGATGCCGATTGCGCCCACCGGGCTCCGGACGCCCTGATCGAGGCGGGATTCCTGGTAGCCCTGGGCCATCACCAGGAGCGGGTCGACGTCGTATTTCTTGCCGTACTTCCGGAAGAGCTCGACCGTCTGCTGGAAGCGGCGGACGTCCTTCCCCGATGCGGGGAGGACAGAGCGAGGACGCTGCCGGTACTGCTGGAGGATCATGTTCCCGAAGGTGGTTCCCTTCCGATGCCTCCGGGCGAACGCGTCCACCACCTCCTTCAGCTGGGGGCTGTCCTTGCGCATCATCCAGGCCACCGAGCCGTCGCGGCTCACCGCCACCTCGGGCTCGAGGCGCACCGAGGGGAGGAACTGCTTCCAGAAGCGCGCCGTGTGCCGGTCACAGACGGTGACCGGGAGGAGGCCGGCGTTCACCAGCTCCAGGACGTCCTCGTCCTCGATGTCCTCCGGCACCGGCACGAGCGAGATGGGAGGCTTTCCCTGGCTCGCCCAGCTGCGGCTGAGCGCGTCCAGGTGCTCCCAGTAGCTGGAGGAACGCCGAACGTGGACCTCACGACCCGCGAGCTCGTCCAGGCTGGAGAGGCGGGGGCCGGAAGGCCCGCTCACCGCCACCTCGGTGATCTGGTCGACGAGGGGAAGGGAAAAGTCGACCTGCCGCTGCCGCTCGGGGGTGATGGTGAGGTTGGCGGCGGCGACGTCCCCGCGACCGGCGAGCAGCGCGGGGATCAGCTCGTCGCGCGCGACAGGAACGAAGACCACGTGAAATCGCAGCGCCTTGGATTTCAGGCCCGCGTTGACCTCGTCCTCGAACGCCTTGAGGAGCTGATAGGTCGCGCCGCGCTGCCTCCCACGGTCGACGAAGTAGAGCGTCCGGCTGTACACCACCAGCGCGCGCAGAACCCGGCGCTGGAGGATCTGGTCCCAGTCACCCGTGAACGGCTGGAGCAAGGCCTGCTCGACCTCGTCGAGCTGCCTGGCGGACGACGGCTCCGAGCCTGCGTCCACCGGCGAGCCGGCCAGCAGCAAGGCGAGGAACCCGGCGCGCGATGCACGGCGCATGGGCGTTCGCAATAGCACGAGCCGCCGGCGCTGAGGTCGACACGCCGGCGGCTCGGCCGCTGCCCGGGTGAGGGTCTCGGTTTACTTTCCCCCGAGCAACCCGCGAAGGAGGTCGCCGGCCTTCTGAACCTGCTCGTTCGCCGGATTCTGCGTGGCGCCGGGCGTGACACCGGGCGGGTTCTGCCCGACTGCGGGCATGACACCGGCTCCGGCGGCAGGCAGGTGCACGGAGTGTTCCCGGACCTTCTGCCACTGCTGTCCACTGCCCTTCAGCTCCACCAGGACGGTGTTCAGGGTGAAGCTCTTGCCGCCGGGCTTCGATCCCGCGTCGAACCGGGTCAGCACCATCTGCGCGTCGCGGGTGCCGTTCGGCGCGACCTGGAATTGGGGGTCGATGCGCGCGGCCTCGACGACTCCGATGCCCGCGGCGCTTCCGTCGTGCATCCCGGGTCGACCCCAGGCATAGCTGTTGCCTCTCTCGTCCACCGCCGTGTTCGTCCCTGCCTTGTAGGCGAGCACGAGGGGCTGCCCGGTGTGGTTCTTCACCCGGAGCCCGAAGCGGACCACCTGGTTCTTGCCGCTCATCGCGGCCGAGGTCTGGGTCACCGTCACGCTGAACGCGCCCGCGTCATGGCAGCTGGAACCCGCGGCGCAGTGAGCGCCTCCCGCGGCCGCGGGGATGCCGAACGGGGATGCGACGCCGGTCTGCGCGGGGGCCGGACTGGGTGGAGTTCCCGGAGCATTGGTGGTTGCTGGCGCCGGACTGGTCGCGGGTGCGGAGCCGCCAGCAGGTGCGGCTCCGGACGCCTGTGCGACACCCGGGCCGCCCGAGCGCGCCCCATCGACGAGCCCGACGATCTGCAGCGGATACTCCGGCCCGAGCGTGGTCTGTCCATTCCCGACCTGCGCGATCTCCCGGACCGTGAGGTCGAGGTCGAAGGTGTTCCCGAAGACGGCCTGGCCGCTCCACACCAGCGTGAAGCGCGCATCCGCCGTCTGACCCGGGGAGATGACGAACTTGTCGTCGGCGCGGTGGGTGATGAGACCGATGCCACGCACGTCCGAGTCCTTGACCACGTAGCGATTGCCCCGGTCGTCGGTCGCTCCGCCCGAGCCGACGACGTACCCGAGCACCAGCGGCCGATTGAGCTTGTTGCGGAAGCGGAGGGTCGTGGTCACCACCTTCCACGCGCCCTGGAGGGTGACGCGGAACTCGACGACCGACATCGCGAAGGCGTTCACCTCGGTGCAGGAGGCGTCCCCCCCGCAGACCGACGCACCCGAAGCCGAAGCGCTCGCCCCGCCACCGGCAGCGCTCCCCCCGCCACCAGCGGGTGGAGGGAGACTTCGCGCCTTGGAGATCACCGACGCGCTGACCCGGCCCGGGCAGAGCACCTCCCATTGCTGCGAGAGGGCAAGACCGCCGCTCGCGTTATCTCGACCCACGACGCCGTCGGGGCCCTTCCAGCGGGTACGGCCCCCGCCGACGTCCGAGTTGTCCCAGAGGCCGTCGAGCACGTACGACTTCCCGTCGAGCGGCTCGAGCTTGCCCACGGTGCAATCGGCCCGGACGGTGTAGGTCTTGCCCAGCTGGGGCTTCAGTTCCTGGGTGCACGCCGCGATGGCGGCGTCCGCCTTCGCCGGGTCGCCTTTCCCGGCCTCCTCGGCGCAGAGCGTCTTGAGTGACTCGGACGTGATCTTGGCCGTGGCCGTGGCCTGCGCGGAGCCCGCGCCCGACTTGGAGGTGACCATGGGGCTGGGCCCGTCGGTGGAGGCGAGCCACTCGCTGCTGGAGCCGGCGAGGGCGGGCAGGGCCACGAGAACGCCTGCGATCAGGGAGGCAGCGTGAAGACGGTGGGCCGGGTTCGCGCCTGCGCGGCGGTTCCGGGTGAACGAGGTCGACATCGGGCTCCTCCGGGTGACGACTCCAGCCCTCCATGCGCAGGAACAGAGGCCGGGCCGTCACACGACCGCAGCCCGGAGGTGAGGGCCACCGCGACCTCCCCGGAGGCTGTCCCTGACGAGGTGCCCCTGACGAGGTGCCAGACACCTCGTGGGAGATACCTCGTGAGGCCTCGTGAGCGGCACGTAAGCATCCGGACGGACTGGGAGAAATCGAAAACGAGTAAAACGAGGTGTCTGACACCTCGTCAGGGGCGGATCACTTCGCGGACAGGCTCGAGGCAGCAGCGAGCTCGGCCTGGAAGCGGTCCGCGTCGGCGGGCCGACCCAGCGCCCGGTAGGCCGTGGCCAGGTCCTGGCGCGCCATCGTGACCCATGTCGCCTGCGGGTTCTTGCGCTTCACCAGGAGCTCGTACCCGGCCCGGCTCTGGGCCTCCGCCTCCGCGGTTTGCCCCGCCAGGAGCAGCACGTGCCCGAAACGCACCCGCGCGACACCCTGGAGCGGGTGGTCTTCCGGGAGCGTCTCCCGGTAGATCTCCAGGACCCGGCGGAACAGCTCCTGCGCCCGGGCGGAGTCTCCGCGCCGCTGTTCCACGTCCGCGAGGTTCGAGAGCGCGACCCCGATGACGTAGTGCTTGCCGTGGTGGACCTCCTCGTAGATCGCCGCCATGCGGCCAAAGTCGGCGGCCGCCTCGTCGAGCCGTCCCTGGTCGCGAGCCACGATCCCCAGCTCGTTCAGCGTGGACGCGACCCGAGGATGAACGGGCCCGTACACCCGCTCCTGGGTCGCGAGTGCACGCCTCAGCAACTCGCCCGCCTCGTCCCGGCGCTCCAGCCTCAGAAGCGAACGGGCGAGGAGCGTCTGCGCCGAGGCCGTCTCCGGATGGTCGGGCCCGTACCAGGCGCTCATGATCTCCAGCGCCTCGCGGTTCCACCGCTCAGCCGCCGCGTAGTTCCCGGTCTCGAGCTGCACCGCACCGAGGTTGATCAGGTCGTCCGCCACGTGCGGATGGCGTGGCCCGTACAGCCGGCGGTCCACCTCGAGAACCCTCTGGTTCAGCTCATCGGCCTTCGCGTACTGCCCGGTGTAGAAGTGACAGTTGGCCAGCTCGGTCAGGCTCGCCGACAGATCGCCCTCCAGCCCGGGACGACCGGTCTGCAGCCGCACCGCCTCCTCGAGCTCGCGGATCGCGTCCGGATACCGACCCGCATTCTCCAGCACGCGGCCCAGCGCCGAGATCGCCCTCGCCACCTCCGGATCGTTCCGGGGCAGGTGCCGGCGAAGCATGGCCAGCCCTTCCTGGATCTGCCGCTCGGCGTCGGCGTAGTGTCCGCGCGCGCTGACGAGCTGCCCGCTGGCGACCAGGGACCGCGCCACGTCGGGATGGTCCGGGCCGAACGCCGTGCGCCGCAGCTCGAGCGCGCGGGTGAGCAGGGTCTGCGCCTGGTCCAGCCTGCCCAGGTTCTGGGCGATGCCTCCCAGCGTCTGCAGCAGCTCCGCCTGAACCGCAGGCTCGGCGTCGAGGGACTGCGCCTCGCGAACGCCCCGGTCCACGAGATCCACCACCTTCACGTCGGAGGAGGGACCCACCTCGCCGGTCCCTCCCTCGAACAGCTGGAGCATGAACTGCTGGATGCGCTGCGTCCGCGCGGCCTCGGCGGCCACGGCGTCACGCGCTCGCGCCAGCCGGAGCGCGGAGTACGCCGTCACCCCGAGCACCGCCACGCCCACCGCCGAGGCGATCAGCACGCCCCGGGCGTTCCGCCGCAGGAGCTTTCCCGCGCGGTAGGCCAGCGAGTCCGGGCGGGCGTCGAGCGGCTCCCCGGCCAGGTGGTGGTCGAGATCCCGGATCAGCGCCTCGACCGACGGATACCTGCGCGCCGGGTCGCGCTGCATCGCGGTGAGGGTCAGCACGTCCAGGTCCGCCCACGCGGCCCGGCCGGCCTGGACCGGTCGGCCCGCGATCTGGGAGGGCCGCGGAGGCTCCTGCTCCAGCACCCGCCGGGCTGCCTCGTGGGGCTGCAGGCCGGTGAGGTCGAAGGGGAGCCGCCCTGCGAGCAGCTCGAAGAGCAGAACCCCCAGCGCGTAGACGTCGGTCTCCACGCTCACCCGGCCTCCCTCGACCTGCTCGGGCGCCGCGTAGGCCGGGGTCATCAGCCGCAATCCGGTGCGGGTCGGATCCGTTCCCGGCCCGGTGGGGTCGATCTGCTTGGCGATGCCGAAGTCGAGCAGCTTCACCGCCGCGTCCGCCTTCACCAGGATGTTGGAGGGCTTGAGATCTCGGTGGATGACGGCATGCCGGTGGGCGTGCTGCACCGCCTCGCACACCGCCCGGAACAGCCGGAGCCGTTCGGCCAGTCCGCAGCCCCGGGCCCGGCAGTACTCGGTGAGCGGGACGCCCTCCACGTACTCCATGGCGAACCAGGGCGTGCCGTCGGGCAGCGTCCCCGCGTCGTGGAGCTGCGCGATGGCCGGGTGGTCGAGCTGCGCGAGGGTGCGCTGCTCGGAGAGGAAGCGAGCCCGGCGCGACGGAGAGACCCAGGCGTCGCGGAGCAGCTTCAGCGCTGCACGGCCACCCACGTCGTCTCGCTCGACGAGGTAGACGACGCCCATCCCGCCCTCGCCGAGCAGACGCAGCACCCGGTAGGAGCCCACCCGTCCCGGCGTCTCGGACCCGAGCAGCAGGTGGCCGGCGACCTCGGGGAGCGATCGGTCCAGGAACGAGCCCGGGGTCCGATCCTCGACCAGCAGCGCTTCCACCTCCGCCACCAGGGCCGTGTCTCCGTCCGAGCTCGCCTCGAGGAACCTGCGCTGCTCCGCTGCAGGCAGGTCCGCCGCGGCGTGGAACAGGTCCTGTACCCGCCGCCAGCGCGTCGGGCCGGAGGGCGGGTCAACCGGTGTGCCGGAGCTCATGGGCCAGGAACGCGCGGGCCGCGCGCCAGTCTCGCAGGACGGTGGCCTCGGAGATGCCGAGGACCTCGCAGGTCTCGCGCACGTCCAGGCCACCGAAGAAACGGCTCTCGACGATGAGCGCCTGGCGCGGCTCGAGCCTGGCCAGCGACTCCAGCGCGGTGTCCAGGGCGAGCACCTGCTCCGAGCCGGCCTCGGGCGGAAGCGTGTCCTCGTCGAAGGTGACCAGCGGCGCGCCACCCCCGCGCTTGCGCGCCGAGCGACGCCGCGCCGCTTCCACCAGCACCTGTCGCATGGCCCGCGCGGCGATGCGCTTGAAGTGGGCCGGTGAGGTGGCGGCGAACTCCGGCGACGAGGCCAGCTTGAGCCAGGCCTCGTTCACCAGGGCAGTGGGGCTGAGCGTCCGGCTCGGATCGTCACGGCGCACGGTCGCCGCGAGCCGACGCAACTCGTCATAGGCGGCGGTGAACAGGTGGTCCCGTGCCCCAGCGTCGAGGACTCCAGACGATCGGGGTCCTGCTCGGGGCATGACGGGTTCCGTCCTGTTTCTGCGCACCGGAGGACGTAGCACGCGCAACGGAGCGCGAGCAATTGGAGGGTTGGACAACATGAGAGCTGCGCTCGGGATGATGGCCGCCGCGGTCCTCTGGGCGGCCTGTGGCGGGGGCGGAAACAACCCAGGGGGTGGCGGGGGAGGGGGCGGAGGCGGGGGAGGAGGAGGCGGCGGCGGCGGTGGTGGCGGCCCGATGACCGCCAGCATCGACGGTCAGGCGTTCTCGGCGGATCAGATCGCGACCGCGACTGCCCAGACTTCCAGCGGAGTGGCCGCGTACACCCTCACCGGAGGGCGCGGGCTCTCGGGGTCCAACTTCCAGGTCATCACCATGAGCCTCTGGAACATCTCTGGTCCCGGCACCTACCCCCTCGGTGTCAACGCCACCAACTTCGGGGGCATCGCCTCGGTGACGGAAGGAGCGACCTCCTGGACGACCCCCCTCAACGGCGTCGCCGGAACCATCACCATCACCACCCTCGGGTCGGGGCGCATCGCCGGGACCTTCAGCTTCACCGCAGCTCAGATCTCGAACCCCGCCTCCACGAAGCACGTGACCAACGGCTCGTTCGACATGGCGCTCAGCGGCACGCCGGGGACGGTTCAGCCGTACCAGGGCAGCAGCATGAAGGCCACCCTGGGGGGCACCGAATGGATCGGGGCGACGATCGTCACCGTCGCCAAGACCCAAGGGGTCTACAGCTTCGGGGGATCGTCACAGACGGGAGGCGCGGGCGCCGGCATCTCCAGCGTGCAGATCACCCTGAGCCAGGTGAATGGCCCCGGCACCTTCCAGCTCGGCGGCACCAGCGTCAACCAGGTGCATGTGACCGTCGCCAGCACCGGTTACAACTCGGCCCTCTCCGGCTCCTCCGGCTCGGTGGTGGTGACCTCGGTCGATGCCAACCGGCTGAAGGGGACCTTCAGCGGAACGCTCGCCGCGGGAAACGGACCGGGGCTGACCGTCGCCAACGGGACCTTCGACATCGGCCTCGGCCCCCCGTAGCTCAGGCCGCGGTCTTCTCGCAGGCGGCCGCGCAGGCCCGACAAGACTCCATGCAGCGGCGGCAGATGTCGTGGTGGCCTGCGTGAGGTTTGCAGGCCGCCTCGCAGTCCCGGCACACCTGTCCGCAGACCCGGGCGACCTCCTTCAGCCTCGGCGAGCCCTGCGCGGATGCGGTGACCAGGGCACGGCACATCGAGATCATCATCGTCACCGATTGCGCACACCCGGCGAGCGACGTGTCACCCGCGGCGAGCTCTTTCAGGCAGTGCGCCTGGCACACCTCGCCAAGCTCGATGCAGTCGCTGGCCAGCTGCACCAGCCCCGGCCCCTTCGCCTGGCCGGGACCGGCGTCGGGCGCTGCCCGGGAAGTTCCTGCGAGGGCAACGGCGCCGGTGCCGAGCACGAAATCACGTCGATGCATGGGACTCTTCCTCCGATGGTCAGCGGACGTCAGGCTAACGCGATCATGCGGGCCGCTCCCATCGTCGAAGCGCCGCGCCCAGGCTGTGCTCGAGCACCTGCGCCGCGCGCCGGACCCGAGCCGAGGGACGGCCCTCCCCGCGGTACACCAGGTAGAGCGGACGGGGCGGGAGCTCGGGAAGCGCGGCGACCTGGACCAGCTCCGGCACGAGCTCCTCGCTGCCCACCGGAAGCACGCCCAGTCCGACCCCGGCCTGCACCGCGGAGACGAACACCGAAACGCTGTCGGTCCGCAGCGCCACCCGGGCACCGGTCCGGGCGGCGGCGTGCAACCAGCGTCCTGCATCCGTCCGGGCCTGCGCTCCGATGAGCAGCACCACCCGGTGTCCGACGAGCGCATCGGTGCGGGGCGGCCGGCCGTGATCCAGCAGGTATGCCTCCGAGGCATAGAGGGCCTCGGCGGTGAGGCCGAGCTCTCGCGACAGGTGGCCCTGCGCCGGCGGTCGGCGAACCGTCACCTCCAGGTCGACTTCCTGGCTCGATCTTCCGGTCACCAGCTCCAGGGTGACGGCGTCCAGCTTCCGGGCGAGGTCGGCGGCAGACGCCGGAAGCCACTGCGCAGCGAAGGTCTCACCGATGCGGAGGCGGACCGGCGGACCCGGCGGCACGCGGGGAAGAGCGCGCTCCACCCTGGCCATCTCCTCGGCCATGCGCTCGCCGGTCCGGATCGCGCTGCGCCCGGCGTCGGTGGGCAGCAGGCGTGCCTCCTCGCGGACGAAGAGCGCCGCGCCCGCCGACCGCTCCACCCGCTTCAGCTCCGCCTCGAGCGCTCCCGGAGCCATCCCCAGGGCTCGCCCCGCGCCGGCGAGCGTGCCGTGGCGGGCGAGGGCGAGCACCAGCCGGAGCTGCTCCCAGGGAAGGACCACCTCCCGAGCCTCCCCCGGGATCCGCAGTCCCGCAACGTCCGGTCCGGCGGCCCCCGCGCGGGTCAGCCGTGGAACGGCATGGGGACGACGCCGGGCAGCATCCTCACCCGGTCCAGCCATGTGCGGATCGCCGGATAGCCTTCCAGCGAGAACCCGCCCTCGGGGGCCACGTGGGTGTAGGAGTAGAGCGCGATGTCGGCGAGCGTCGGCTCCTGGCCCACGAGGAAAGGCGTGCGGGCGAGCGCCTTCTCCATCACGCCCAGCGCCGCATGTCCCCGGGCCGTGCGCTCGACGATCTCCTGCGCCTTCTCCTGAGCCTTGCCGGCGTACTTCACCCAGAAGCGCACGGTGGCGACGTACGGCTCGTGGCTGTACTGCTCGAAGAAGAGCCACTCGTAGGTCTTGGCCCGCGGGTATGGGTCCGACGGAAGCCAGGGCGTGCCCTCGCCGAGGTGGAGGAGCATCGCGTTGGACTCGGCGAGCGTCCGGCCGTCGGGGAGGACCAGCAGCGGCACGCGACCGTTGGGGTTGAGCTTCAGGAACTCGGCGGTGCGGCTCTCGCCCCTGAGGATGTCCACCTCGATCCAGCGGAACGGCAGGCCGCGGGCGTGGAGCATCACCGCCGGCTTCCAGCAGTTGCCCGAGATGGAGTTGCCGTAGAGGGTGTGCATGACCGAGTCTCGCCCGGGCGCGATCGCCGCGACCAGCACAGTCCCGGGGCGATCCGCGCCTCCCACCGTGCGCGGGGACTGCCTCTGTCGACCCGCTCACACCGGCACGGCGAAGTCGCGGAGTGCCTGGTTGAGCGAGGTCTTCCGGTCCGTGCTCTCCGAGCGCTGGCCGATCACCAGGGCGCAGGGAACGGCGTAGGTGCCGGCCGGGAACTGCTTGGGAACGGTCCCGGGGATGACCACGCTCCTCGCCGGGACCCGACCCCGCCACTCGCGCGGCTCGGGTCCGGTCACGTCGATGATGCGGGTGCTCGCGGTGAGGACGGTGTTCGCGGCAAGCACCGCCTCCTCCTCGACCACCACGCCTTCCACAACGATCGCCCGGCTACCGATGAACGCGCCGTCCTCCACGATGACCGGACGCGCCGCCGGAGGCTCCAGCACACCGCCCAGCCCCACGCCTCCGGAGAGGTGCACGCCCTTTCCGACCTGAGCGCAGGAGCCCACCGTCGCCCAGGTGTCCACCATGGTTCCCGCGCCCACGCGCGCGCCGATGTTGACGTAGCCGGGCATCACCACCGCCCCGGCCTCGAGGTGCGCGCCGTAGCGCACCGTTCCCGGAGGCACCACCCGCACCCCGGCCGTCGCCAGGTCCTTCTTCAGGGGCAGCTTGTCGTGGAACTCGAAGGGCCCCACCTCCCAGACCTTCATCTCCGAGATCGCGAAGTAGAGGAGCACCGCCTCCTTCAGCCAGACGTTCACCGTCCAGCCGGCGGGGCCCTTCTCCGCGATGCGCAACGTGCCGTCGTCGAGCCCGGCGATCGCCGCCAGCACCGCCTCGCGGTGCTCGGGCCTTCCGAGCAGGGACCGGTCGGCATACGCCGCGGTGACGAGCGGTTCGAGCGGGTGGGTCACGGAGCCTCCTGCATCCCGGCCAGGCGCCGGATGCTGCGGGCGATGATGTCCGGGACCTCTTCCTGGAGGAAGTGTCCGGCGTCGGTTTCGGTCACCCGCGCGCGCGGGAGCGCCCGGACGTGTCGGGCCAGCGCCCCACCGAGAAGCGGGTCCTTCCTCCCCCAGACCATCTCCACCGGGCCCGGGAACGCCCGGAGCCAGACCTCCACCTCGCGGAGGCCGGGCACGCTGGGGTGATCCGGCCTGTCGGGCACCATCCTCGCCAGCCCGAGCGGCGCAGCCCGATCGGTCAGGTGGCGGAACGGCCAGCGGTACGCACGCGCCACGTCGCCCGAGATGCTGCGGGGATCGGCCTGCACCCGGCCCAGCCAGCCCAGGGGGAAGCCCATCGACCGGAAGAGCACCTGGGAGAGCACGGGCATCCGCGCGAGGCGGTGGAAGCCCTTTCCCCGGAACCGCCCGGGAAGGATGACCCCGGTGTTCAGCAGGCACACCGCCGAGAGACGCACCCGAGGGGCCCGCGCCGCGGCGAGAAGCCCGATCGGTCCGCCCCAGTCCTGCACCACCAGGATCGGGTCCTGGAGCCGGCGAGCCTCCATCCACGCGGTCAGCGCCGCCGCGTGGCGGTCCAGGCCGTGCCACACGACTGCACGTGGCTTGGAGCTCCGGCCGCACCCCAGCAGGTCCGGGGCGAGCAGCCGCAGCCGCTGCCCCGCCAGCGCGGCGAAGACCTTTCGCCACAGGAAGCTCCAGGTGGGGTTGCCGTGCACGAAGACCACGTCCCGCCCGCGCCCGCTCTCCACCCAGGCCATGGCTCCGCCCGGAACGCCCTCGACCGCGGGCGGATACGGGAACTGCGTCGAGAGCCACCGAGGTTCGTTCATCTGCTAAGGGGGCGAACGATGATTTCGCTGGTGATTCCCGTCTACAACGAGAAGGCCACGCTGGAGGAGCTGCTCCGCCGAGTCGTGGCAGTGGACATCCCCAAGGAGCTGGTCGTCGTCGACGACTGCTCCACCGACGGGAGCAGGGAGATCCTCGCCCGCATTGCCGAGCGCGGGCTCGGCGGCCTGGCCGGCGCGCACCCGATGAACACCAACCGCCTGGAGGTGCTCTTCCAGGAGACGAATCAGGGAAAGGGCGCGGCCCTCCGGCGTGGATTCGCCGCGGCGACCGGCGAGGTGGTGGTCGTGCAGGACGCGGACCTGGAATACGACCCGCGCGAGATTCCCCGGCTGGTGGGCCCGATCCTCGACGGCCACGCCGACGTGGTCTTCGGCAGCCGCTTCATCGGCGAGACGCGCCGGGTCCTGTACTACTGGCATGCGGTGGTGAACTGGGGGCTCACCACGCTCTCCAACATGACCACCGGCCTGAACCTGACGGACATGGAGACTTGCTACAAGGCCTTCCGGCGCGAGCTCCTGCAGTCCCTTCGCATCGAGGAGGACCGGTTCGGCTTCGAGCCGGAGATCACCGCCAAGGTCGCCCGCGCGGGCGCACGGGTCTACGAGGTTCCCATCAGCTACCACGGCCGGACCTACGAGGAAGGCAAGAAGATCGGCTGGAAGGATGGGTTCCGGGCGCTGTACGCGATCGCCAAGTACTCGGTGAAACGCTGATCAAGGACGGCGGCGCGCGACCACGCGGCTGCAGGAAAGCGATGCACGCCGGCTCGTCTTGAGAGTTCGGAGGCCGGCGAAGTTCAGCTCTGGAGGAAGGATGACGCCAGCTCGCAGGGCAGTGCTCGGGTCTCTCTGGTTGCTCGGCTGTGCACAGACGCAGGTCGCGACGGCACCCGCGCCTGCCCGTCCCGATGCAGGAGTCCAGGCCGCCTCCACGGTCGCGCCGCCGGCTGACCCGGTGGTGCCCGGTGCTCCGCCCCTGGTCCACTTCGATCCCTCGCAAGTCGATCCCTCCACCGACCCCTGCGTCGACTGGTTCGCGCACGTCTGCTCCCGGTGGGTCGCCGCGAATCCCATTCCTCCCGCCGAGGCGTACTGGGGAACGGCCTCCAGCCTCCAGATCTGGAACGAGACGGTGCTGCGGAACGCGCTGGAGGAGGCCTCCCGTCCGGACCCGCGGCGTTCTCCCACCGAGCAGAAGATCGGCGATCACTGGGCCGCGTGCATGGACGAGGCAGCCATCGAGACCGCTGGCCTCTCGCCGATCGCCCCGGATCTCAGGCACATCGAGGCACTCCCGAAGAAGCGCGGCATCGCCGCGGAGATCGCCCGGCTCCACGCCTCCGTGCCCGGATCCACCGCGGGCCTGAACAATGCCGACACCCATACCCACGCGGCGCTCTTCGGCTTCGGATCGATGCAGGACTACCGCGACAGCACCCAGGTGGTCGCCAACCTCGACCAGGGCGGGATGGCCCTCCCCAGCCGGGATTTCTACCTCTCGGACAATGCGAAGATGAAGGAGCTGCGGCAGAAATACCTTCAGCACGTGGAGAAGATGTTCCGGCTCGCGGGCGCCTCGGAGAAGCGGGCCCGGGCGGATGCCGCCGCGGTCCTGCGAATCGAGACCTCGCTGGCCCGCGCGGCGATGGACGTGGTGAAGCGACGGGACCCGGCGAACGTGAACAACGTGCGCAGCCTCGCCGAGGTCCAGACCGCGGTCCCCAGCTTCGACTGGAAGGCGTACCTCGCGGCGGTGCGGGCGCCGAAGCCGAGACACCTCATCGTCTCCTCGCCGGACTTCCTCCGCGGCCTCGAGCAGTCACTGCGAAAGGAGCCGCTGGAGGCGTGGAAGGCGTACCTCCGCTGGTGGTCGCTCCACGGAAACGCCCAGTACCTCTCGCGGGCCTTCGTCGATGCAGACTTCGAATTCTTCGCCCGCACCATGAGCGGTGCGGAGGAGCTCCTTCCGCGCTGGCGGCGATGCGTGACCTGGGCCGACCGCGACCTGGGAGAGGCGGTGGGCCAGGCGTACGTGGAGGTGGCCTTTCCGCCGGACCACAAGACCGGGGCCCAGCGGCTGGTGAAGGCGGTGGAGGCGGCCCTTGGCCGGTCCATCGACCAGAACGACTGGATGGGAGCGGAGACCAAGACGCAGGCCAAGGAGAAGCTCGAGGCCATCGAGGACAAGATCGGCTACCCGGTGCGCTGGCGCGACTACTCGTCGGTCACCATCGGGCGTACCAGCCTGGTTCAGAACGTCCATGCCGCGACGGCGTTCGAGCTGCGTCGGCAGCTCTCGAAGATCGACCAGCCAGTGGACCGCGCCGACTGGACCATGACCCCACCGACGGTCAACGCCTACTACGATCCGCAGCTAAACACGATCAACTTCCCGGCCGGGATCCTCCAGCCCCCGTACTTCGATCAGCGGATGCGGGAGGCCAACTTCGGGGGCATCGGCATGGTCATCGGTCACGAGATCGTCCACGGCTTCGACGATCAGGGCCGGAAGTTCGACGCCAAGGGGAACCTGCGCGACTGGTGGACTCCCGAGGACGCGCGCCGCTACGACGAGCGCGGCAAGTGCATCTCCGACCAGTACACCCAGGAGATCCCGGACCTGGGGGTGAAGCAGAACGGCCTCCTCACCCAGGGCGAGGATACGGCAGACAACGGGGGGATGCGCCTCGCGTACTTGGCGATGGCGAGCACCCTCGCCGCGCAGGGCAGCTCGGTGGACGCGAAGGGCCCCGATGGCTTCACCAACTCCCAGCGTTTCTTCCTCGCCCATGCCTTCGGCTGGTGCAGCAGCGTGCGACCGGAGATCGCACGGACCCTGGTCGCGACCAATCCCCACTCGCTGCCAAAGTACCGGGTGAACAACGTGGTGGCCAACATGCCCGAGTTCGCGCAGGCCTTCGGCTGCAAGAAGGGTCAGCCGATGGTGCGCGAGAACGCCTGCCGGATCTGGTGACAACGTCGAGACCACTTCGGCGTCAGAAGCGAATGAGTACCGACTCGGCCGAGCGCTCGTGCGGCCCGTGGTACACCGCCTCGACGTTGTTTCCGTCCGGATCGAGGAGGAACGCAGCGTAGTAGTCCGGGTGGTAGCGCCGGACGCCCGGCACGCCGTTCGAGGGAGCGCCGCTGGCCAGGCCCACGCGGTGGAACTCGTCCACCGCCTCACGATTCGGGGCCTGAAACGCCAGGTGCACCCGGCCCGTCCGCTGGCCCTCCGAATGGCGGCTGTCGGCGCTGGAGACGAACAGCTCGTCCGCCCAGAAGTGGTCCGTGCCCTCGCCGCCCAGCCCGATGCCGAGCACCGAGAGCACCGCCTTGTAGAACTTGCGACTGGCCTCGACGTCGCCCACCACCAGGTGGACGTGATCGATGAGCCGGCCGCGGTGGAGCTCCATGGTCATCGCGATCCTCCTCGCCGGAAGCGCCCGGCGCTCCGAGGGGGCGCCGGTGCGAGCGCCGCATCGTCCTTGCTCAGCGGGCAGCAGGCGCGGACGGCGGCGAGGGCCGTGCGCCGAAGCCCTTCGCCTCGGCCGTGCGATCGACGACCGGTCCGATCTGCAACCCGGCCAGGCCTTCCTGGTCCTTCCTCGGTCCCACCACCACCACCGGCAGCTTCGCCGGATCAAGGTACGCACGCGACGCCCGTGCGACCTCGTCGCGGCCGAGCGCTCCCAGGCGCGCCGGCAGGGTGGCGTACCAGTCCAGCGGGCGCCCCACGTTGGTCAGCGTCACGAAGGTGCTCGCCACCGCGTCGTTCGTCTCCAGAGCCTGCGGGAGCGACTGGAGGATGCCCTCCTTCGCGTGGTTGAGCTCGTCCTCGGTGATGTCGCCGCTGGCATAGGCCTTCAGCACGGCCTCGACGTCCTTGAGCGAGTCCACGGTGTGCTGGGCGACGACCGACCCACGAACCTGGAAGACGCCGGTACGCTTGTTGAAGCCCACCGTGCTGAACATTCCGTAGGTCCAGCCCCGCACCTCGCGGAGCTGGTGGTTGAGCCTGCTGGTGAAGAGCCCCCCCAGAGCCACGTTGGCCGTGCTCAGCGCCAGGGCCTCTGGATGGATCGCGGAGATGGTGCGCGTGGCGAGCGCCAGCTGGCTCTGGGTGCCGTCGGACATGTCGATGGTGATGATGCTGCGCGGGCCCTCCTTCGGGAACGGAGGGAGTCGGGACGGGGGGACTGCCTTTGGTCTCCACGCGCCGAAGCGCTCGGCAAGGAGGGCGAGCATCTTCTCGGGCTCGAAGTCACCCGACACCGAGAGGAGCGCGTTGTTGGGCCGGAAGTACGTGTCGTGGAAGCGCACCAGGTCCTGGCGACGGATGGACTTCACCGATTCCACCGTCCCTCCCGCGGGCTGACCCCAGGGATGCTTCGGGCCGTAGAGGACGCGGGCCACCTCGTCGCTGGCCAGCGCGCCGGGATTCCCCCGCCGCTGCTGCAGGCCGGTGAGGGTGATGCCTCGCACCCGCTCCACGTCCGCCGGACGGAAGGCCGGGTTCAGCGCCACGTCGGCCAGGAGGTCCAGCGCCGGCTCGAGCGTGTCGGTCAGGCAGTTGAGATGGATCCGGAAGCCATCCAGGCCCGGGCTCACGCTGAGGATGGCGGCGAGGTCCTCCAGCTGCTCCGCCAGCTGCTGGTTGGTGCGGCTCTTCGTCCCCTCATCGAGGGCCGCGGCCACGAAGTCGGCCAGGCCGGGCTTGTCCGGCGGGTCGCCATCCACGCCGGTCCGGATCGCCAGCTCGACCACCACCACCGGGACGGCGTGGTTCTCGCGGAGCAGGACGCCCAGACGGTTCGGCAGCGAGCGCGGAACCGGCACCGGGGCCCGGAACGGGGGCACAGCGGCGAGCGGAGGAGGCTGGGTCGCCCTCCACGCATCCGGAGGAGACGCCGGGATGGCGGACGCCGGAGGCTGGGCGGGCTTGCCCGACGCGCACGCCACGGCGAGCAGGAGCGGGACCAGGGCCGACAGGCGACGGCGACTCATGGCCGGGCTCCCGGAGCGGCGGCGGCGGCCGGCTCCACGTCCATGACCAGGAGCCGGTCCGGCGGAAGCAGGGTCCGCGCTGCCTCGTGCACCTGCGCGGGGGTGACCGCCCGGTACCGGGCGACGTCCTTGGGGAGGTACCCCGGGTCCCCGGTGAAGAAGGCGTAGGCGTTGAGCTGGTCGGCCTTGCCCTGGGCGCGCTCCACCGACCGGACCATCCCTCCCACCACCAGTCTCTTCGCCCGTTCGACCTCCGCGGCGGTGGGGCCGTCCTTCCGCAGCTCGTCGAGGACCGACTCGACCTCCTTCCGCAGCTCGGCCACGGTGTGGCCCTCGCGAGCGGTGGCGACGATCTGGAAGTAACCGCCGAGCCCGAGGCTGGCGTTGGCCGCATAGACGCCGCTGGCGAGCTGCTTCTCCTCCACCAGCCTCCGGTACAGGCGCGAGGTCTTGCTGCCCCCGAGCACCACCGAGAGGATGTCGCCCGCCGCCTCCTCGGGCGCGAAGGGTTTCACCCCGTTCCACACCATCTGGAGCTGGGGAATCCGGGCCACCGGATCGGGCACGGTCTTCTCCACCACCCGGTCCAGCCTGGGCTGGGGCACCTCCGGCCGCTTCGGCTCGACACCGCCGGGGAGGTCACCAAAGAATTTGGTCACCAGCTCGCGCACCACCTTGGGATCGAAGTCGCCCACGATGGCCAGGGTCGCGTTCCGCGGACCGTAGAACTCGCGGAAGAACGCCTTGACGTCCTCGAGGCTCGCCGCCTGGATCTCCTCGATGCTCCCGATGACGCAGTGAAAGTAGGGGTGCGGCTTCGGGTAGAGCGTGTCGCAGAGTTCGAGGGCCGCACGCCCGTAGGGCTGGTTCTCGTAACGCTGCCGGCGCTCGTTGCTCACCACGTCGCGCTGGGTGGCGAGCTTCTTCTCGTCCAGGGTGGAGAGGAGGAAGCCCATCCGGTCGGACTCGATCCACAGCGCCGTGGGCAACTGACTTGCCGGAACGGTCGAATAGTAGTTGGTCCGGTCGAAGTTGGTGCTCCCGTTGGCCGCCCCGCCGAGGCCGGCCCCGATGGAGGCCAGCACCCTGTCCGGATCGGGAACGTGCTGGCTGCCGGAGAACATCATGTGCTCGAAGAGGTGGGCGAAGCCGCTCCGGCCGGTGCGCTGGTTGGCGGCGCCCACGTGGTACCAGACGTTCACCGTCACCTGGGGGGCCCGGTGGTCCTCGCTGAGAAAGACCCTGAGCCCGTTGGGCAAGGTGAATTCCGTGTAGGGGATGCTCGGCTCGGTGGCGGCGAAGGCACGCGAGGCGCCGAGGAGAAGAATCAGGCTGACGACGACGGCTCGGGGTCGCACGGGAAGGCTCCTATCGCGGCCCACCCGGCCAGCGAAAGAGGCGCAGCGGCCGGACGCAGCGAGCAGGCAAGTGCTACAAGACCGTTCCGCTGAACCACCAGGAAATGCTACGTTCTTCTTCCGGAGGCGCCGGCAGGAGAGACAAGAAAACGAATCGCGGTCCTCACCCCGACGATCCTCCGTCGCTCCCCTGCTGAAGCCCTCGTCCCGAAACCAAGACCCTCGATGCTGGACTGGCTGCACACCCTCTTCTCCCGCGATCTGGCCATCGACCTGGGGACCGCGAACACCCTCATCTACATCCGCGGCCAGGGCATCGTGTCCAACGAGCCCTCGGTGGTGGCGGTCCAGCAGGACGGACGCGGCGCGAAGCGGGTCATGGCGGTCGGCAAGGAGGCGAAGGAGATGCTCGGGCGCACACCCGGGAACATCGTCGCCATCCGGCCGATGAAAGATGGGGTCATCGCCGACTTCGAGATCACCGCGGCGATGCTCCGCTACTTCATCCAGACCGCCCACAACCGGAAGGTGGGCGTGAAGCCGCGGATCATCATCGGTATTCCCTCGGGCATCACCGAGGTGGAGCGGCGGGCCGTCCGGGAGGCGGCGGAGAACGCAGGTGCCCGCGAGGTCTACCTCATCGAGCAGCCGATGGCGGCGGCGATCGGCGCAGGGCTCCCTGTGACCGAGCCGAGCGGTAACATGATCGTGGACATCGGCGGCGGAACCTCCGACGTGGCGGTCATCTCGCTCTCGGGCATCGTGTTCGCCAAGAGCGTGCGCGTCGGAGGCGACAAGCTCGACGAGTCGATCATCCAGTACGTCAAGCGCAAGTACAACCTCCTCATCGGCGAGCGAACCGCGGAGCTGATCAAGATGGGGATCGGCACCGCGTACCCGACCGACGAGGTGATGACCATGGAGATCAAGGGGCGCGACCTGGTCGCCGGTGTGCCCCGGACGCTCACCGTCACCTCGGACGAGGTGCGCGAGGCGCTCGCCGAGCCGGTGAACGGCATCGTCGAGGCGGTCAAGATGACGCTGGAGCGGACCCCGCCCGAGCTGGCCGGCGACATCGCCGACCGGGGCATCGTGCTCGCCGGGGGCGGCGCGCTGCTCAAGAACCTCGACACCCTCCTCCGGGAGGAGACGGGGCTCCCGGTGTTCCTCGCCGAGGATCCTCTCTCGGCGGTGGTGGTGGGCGCGGGGAAGGCGCTGGAGTCGCTCGACATCCTCCGCCAGGTCTGCCACCCGGTGTAGCGGCGCCCGGACCTCCGGTCGGGCCAGACTCGCTCCGGCGCTGGAACGTGCCTAGCCTTGGCCGGCCCATGGATGGCTCCGGCACCCTCATCAGCAGCCTCCTCACCGGCCTGGGTCTGGCGGGCGCGGCCGGGCTGAATGCGTACATCCCGCTGCTCGGCGTGGCGGTGCTGGGCCGGATGCACTTCCTCAGTCTGTCGGCGCCCTTCGACGTGCTGATGCACCCGGTGGCCATCGCCGCTCTGGTGGTGCTGCTCGCGCTCGAGGTAGTGGTGGACAAGGTCCCCGCGGTGGACCACGTGAACGACGTGGTGCAGACGTTCATCCGGCCCGCAGCCGGGGCGCTGCTCTTCCTCGGCGGCAGCGGGGCGGCCGGTCAGGTCCCCCCGCTGGTGCTGCTCCTCGCCGGCCTGGTCACCGCCTTCGGCGTCCACGCCACCAAGGCGGCAGTCCGTCCGGCGGTGAACGTGTCCACGCTCGGCGTGGCCACGCCGGTGGTCTCGCTGCTCGAGGACCTCGTCTCCGCCATCACCACCGTGGTGGCGGTCCTGGTCCCGATCCTGGTGCTGCTGCTCCTCGGAGCCCTGGTCTGGGTCGGGCTCCGGTTCGCCCGGAGACGCCGAGCCGGCGCCTGAGGGTCCTCCTGGAGGGGCCTACTTCTTCGCGGCCTTCTCCTCGACGATGTCCCACTTTCCCTTGGAGTCGATGAAGACCGTGCACCCCGCGGCGTCGGTGCACTTCGTCGTGTGTGGCTTCTTGCCGGTGAAGGCGAAGAACGAGCCTGCAGGAAGCGTGTGGTCCTGACCGTCGTTGATCACCATCGTTCCACTGATCACCGTCACGTGATGGTCGGCCGTGTGGTGATGAAGCGGGACATCCGCGTTCCCCGGCAGCTTGGCGAAGAAGCGCGCCGCACCCTTGGTCGGGTCTCCATGGACCGGAGCGATCTGGAAACCTGGCCGGGTCGGCGCTTCCGACCACTTGAGGTCCGCTGCCGGAACGAAGACCGCCTTCCCACTGTCCTTGGCTCCGGCCGCCAGAGGAACGAGAAGCGCTGCGCCGACGAGCCCTGCGACTGCGATGGTCTTGAGCACTGGAGTTCTCCCCTCGGGTTACACGGCCGGTCTGGACCGGGCCGGTCGTGCGCAGCCTAGCGCTCGCGCGGGGGCGCAGGAGCCTTTTTCACCAGAGCATCTCCTGGTCCTCGGTGACCCCGGGCAGCTCGTCGAGCGTGAGGTCGCGACCACGGAAGCGCAGCTTCCCGGCGAAGAAGCCGAGCGGCTGCACGAAGCGGCTCCGGAGCAGGCCCAGGTCGCGGATGTCGCGGTGCGCGTGCAGCGCGCGGAAGGTGACCTGCACCGCACCGTCGCCGGTCTCGATGCGCCAGAGATCCAGAGGGTCCGCGGCGCTGAAATGGAAGACGGCCGGGCCCACCGGTTCGAGCTGATCGCCGAGGAACAGGACGTTCTCGCCGGCCGTCCCCGCGGCCACCTCGTTGAACCCAGCCACCAGGTTGAATCCCAGCGGCGTGCCGTCCTCGAGGCGCCCACAGGCCATCGCCCAGTTCCACCGGGTGTGCCGCGCCAGGAACCCGTGGGTCGAGTCCAGCCCCACCACGCCGCCGTCGAGCGGATAGCGCCGCCGCCCGACCTCCAGTCCACCCGCCGCCAGCAGCCCCACGCTCTTCTGGGTGACGTTCACCCCTTCACGCCTCAGCACCGAGCCGTCTCCCGGCCGGCGAGGCTGGCCGGGCACGGGCGCCACGAGCACCAGAGGTGGAGGCGCGCCGGTGACCAGCGCCTCGCCGTCGAACTTGATCCGTCCGTTCCGGGGTCGCCGGAGCACCGAGAGCTCCACCGAGTGGCGGTATCGGTCGGAGTCGGTCGGGCGCGCGAACCGGAACCGGGCGCCGGGAACACGGAAGCTCCCCACCAGGCCGCGCGACATCTCGTCGGACACGGTGGTCAGCGGGGCCGGAGGACCGAGCAGGGTCTCGTCCGTGAGCGGCTGCTTCTCACGGAGGTCCACCGCGGCGAAGAAGGCGTTCGAGGCATAGCCCATCTCGGCGATGGCCATGACCGCGACCAGCTCCGGCGTGGTGTACAGGGCGTAGTGCCAGCGCTTTCTCCGGAGCCGGCGAGCCCAGCGTGGCAGCGCGTGCGGAGGCGCGAGCCGGTCGAGGTCCACCGGCCCCAGCTCGCCGGCATAGGCACCGAACGGCGGAACGCCGTCCGCACCCGGAATCTGCGACGGGGATGAAGACAGGACGAGCATCGGGGCGATGACATGCCTAGTCTGGCACGGCTGGAGGAGTTGCCATGCCCGATCCCGCTCCGTTGAAGGTCAGCAGCCAGGTCGTCCAGGAAGGCAAGCCCATCCCGATGAGCGCGGTGTACACCGGCGCCGGCGGCCAGAACGTCAGCCCCGATCTGTCGTGGGAGGCTCCACCGGCCGGGACGAAGAGCCTCGCCATCACCTGCTACGACCCGGATGCCCCGACCACGGTCGGCTTCTCTCACTGGGTGCTGTTCAATCTCCCCCCGGATCTGAAGAGCCTTCCGGCGGGGTCCGGCGCCCCCGGAGAGACGCCCAGGGGCGCGACGCTCGGGTTCACCGACTACGGAGAGAGCGCGTACGGGGGGATGGCGCCGCCTCCAGGGGATCCGCCACACCGCTACCACTTCACGGTGTACGCGCTCGACGTTCCGCGGCTGGAGGGCGCGGACGAGCGGACGACCTACGCGAAGTTCCGGTTCATGATCCGCGGGCACGTGCTGGCCCAGGGCACCGTCACCGGGCTCTTCGGCCGGAAGGGCTGAGCCCGGGTCGTTGCTCCGTGCTCTAGTGGTTGCGCCCGAAGAGCCGGGCAGACCTCGGATCGCCGCGCACGGTGCGAAGGTCGGCGTCTCCGTCCGCCAGACCCTGATCCCGGAAACCGAGAGCGACGGCCATGCCGAGTGAATCGATCGCGGCGTCCACCTTCCCCTGCCGACCTTGCGCGGTGGCGAGCCGGTAGGCGTCGATCGCACCGCCGCGCTCCCTGAACAGCTCCGTGAAGGTGCGCTCGGCCGCCGCGTTCGCGTCGCTGGCGAGCTGGGCGTCGCCGAGCGCGGCCAGGGTGACGGGCCGCACGTCGCCGAGGGTGACCGCGGACTCCAGCGCCTGGATCGCGGCCTTCGTCTCTCCGCGCAGGAGCCGGGCACGCCCGAGGCGCGAGAGGACCACTGGGTCCCTCGGGGACCTCGTCGCCTGCGCCGAGAGCAGGGAGACGGCGCGCTCGCTGTCCTGGAAGACCAGTGCCCGGAGCGCCTCCTTGGCCGGGGCCAGCAGCGAGGCCGACTCCTTCGGCTCCCAGGCGTACTGCATGTAGCGCGCGGTCTCCCAGGCCACGTCGTCCCCGAGCAGTCGCTGCACCACGTGCAGCGCGCCGTCGATGCCGGCGGAGACTCCGGCGGTGGTGACGATGCGGCCGGCGTCCACGAACCGGACGTCGGTCTTCACCTCCACCCGGGGAAACGCCGAGCGGAGCCGCGGCACCGCGGCCCAGTGGGTCGTCGCCACCTTGCCGTCGAGCAGCCCGAGCTGGGCCAGGATGAAGGCACCGCTGCACACCGACATGCTCAGCTCGTTCTTCGCCGTCACTTTCCGGACCCAGGCCATTCCGGTCTCGGAGCGGGTGAAGCCACGCGATTGCCCGCCGGGAAGCACGAGGATGTCGGGGGCGGGGCTGTCCTCGACCGAGAAGTCCGGATGAACGGTGAGCACCCCTTGGCTCAGGACCGGCGCGCGCGTGGCAGCGACGGTGTACACGCGAAACGAGCCGTTGCCCGCGGCGGTGAACACCTCCATCGGGCCGGCGAAGTCGAGGATCTCCACCCCCTCGTAGACGACGATGGCGACGTTCCGGCGCGCCCAGGGACGGGAGCTCTCGGCACGGGCGGCCAGGCCGCAGGCCAGGACAAGAGGAAGGAGGATCCTCACCGCTGCGTCGATCCGTCGCATGAGCTCACCCTCTGCTGTACGCACTCTGGCGCAGCACGGGACCGAGCAATCGACGTGCCTCGACGAACGGGGCTCCTCGCGCAGCCGGCGGAGGAAACCCCTCCCGGCGGCGTCCAGAGATGGGAACGGCGGTGCCAGAACCGCGCAGCCCCTGCGACAGGGCGTCGCACCCGGCGCGCGTCGAGCGGCGCGGCGGTCAGGCCGCAGGGAGGTCGGGTGTTCCGCTCCGCCCGGATGTCCGACGACCTCGATCGGCAGATCGCCGGCCTGCGCGGCCAGGCCCTCGCTCGATTCGACGAGAGCGACGACACAGCAGCCGCCCCCCCTCGCGCTGAAGCAGGATCAGCCCGCGGCGTAGTCGCGACGGTGGTGGTTGACGCCGGTGAAGCGGAACCCACCGGGGGCGGGAGGAATGTCAGGCGGCGCCTCCGGGGGGAGCGCCATCAGCCGCTCGTACTCCTCGACGGTGACCCGCTCGCGCGAGCCGATGACCTCGTCCAGGCGCGCTCGCTGGATCTGCTCGGCGGCGTTCTTGCCCACGATGCCGGAGAAGAACTCGCTTGCGCAGCCGCTTCCGTAGCTGAAGAGGCCGATCCGCTTGCCGGCCAGGGTCGGGGCGCCGGCGTTCAGCATCCCTGCGAACCCCAGATACAGCGACCCGGTGTAGATGTTTCCCACCCGGGAGCAGAGGGTCAGCGAGCCCGCCACCTGGCGCTCGAAGCTGCTCGCGCTCTCGCGCTCCTCGCGCGCCTCGTCGAACGCGCCGAGCACGTCGTCCAGGTCGCACCGCCGGAGCCGGGCATGGGCCTTCCTGGCCATCTTGCAGAACGGCACGTGATAGCCGATGGCCGCCAGCTGCTCGCCGGGGAGCGCCGAGGCGCCACGGCGGACGATCTCCTTCGCCTCCGCCCTGCCCCGCCAGTCCCGGTACGAGCCGGAGAGCGCCTCCAGGTAGCAGTCGATGGAGTAGTGCCCGTCCACCACCGCCTCCCGGCGACCGAGCGGACGCCAGAAGTCGAACACGTGCGCGCTGCTCGTTCCGTTGAGGCCGAGGTCGATGGCGAAGAGCTCCGGACGGGACGAGACCAGCAGCGCCACCGCCCCGGCGCCCTGGGTGGGCTCGCCCGCAGTCTTCACCCCGTAGCGGGCGATGTCCGAGCAGACGATGACCGCTGACTTCCCACCGGCGACGCCGGAGGCGATCCACTCGATGGCTGCCATCAGCGCGGCGGTTCCGCCGTAGCAGGCGTGCTGCACGTCGAAGACCCGCATGTGCCGGGGCAGCCCGACTGCGCCCTGCACGTACGAGGCGACCGGCTTGCTGTGATCCACGCCGGTCTCGGTGCCCACGGCGAGCATGCCGATCGACGCTGGATCGACCTCGCTGGACTCGATGAGCCGTTGCACGGCGGTGGCGGCGAGGGCGACGGTGTCCTCCCCCGGATCGGTCACCGCCATCTCGCGCACGCCGAGGCCGGCGATGTACTTGGCCGGGTCCACCCCGCGAGCGCGCGCCAGATCCTCCAGGTGCAGCGTGCGGCGAGGCAGTGCCACGGCAAGGGCCTCGATGCCCACGGACGTCTTCATGCGTGTGTTACTCCCCTCGAGCTGAGGCAGGGAACCGGGCCGGCCGCCCGGAGCGGGTGAACGGGTACTGCCCGGACAGGCCCCGCGCATGCAGCTGGGGCCGACGGGCGTGAGACTTCGTGAACGGAGTCAGGAGCGGGGGGCGAGGCCGGTGAAGAGCAGATCCACCATGCCCGCGGCGACCTCGTCGTCGGTGCGCTTCCCGCCCGGCTTGAACCACTTGTAGATCCAGAGCACCATGCCGAGGAAGGAGAAGGCGGCGACGGTGGGATCGACGGGCCGGATCTGTCCCTTCTCCACCGCCTCGGCGAAGGACGACTCGAGGAACCGCACATAGCGCTTCTTGCGCGCGTTGATCTGCACCTGCGCCTTGCCGGTCAGCGTGTCGTGCTCGTGGAGAATGATGGTGACTTCCTTGCTCCACCCGCGGGTGACGAGCTTGATGTTCCTCGCCATGCAGGCCTTGAGGCGCTCCACCGGATCCGGGATGTGCTCGACCTCGGTGAGGACGCGCTCCTCGAACACGTCCATCCCGTAGTTCATGATCTCGACGAGCAGCTGCTCCTTGCTCTCGATGTGATGGTAGAGCCCGGCCTTGGTGAGGCCGCACGCGTCCGCGATCTCCTGGATGCTGGTCCCCTCGTAGCCCTGCTTGCAGATGAGTCGGGCGGCGGTCTCGAGGATGGCCCGGTGCTTCGCGGTGGTGTCGTCGGTGCGTCTCACGGGGGGGCATCGAGATTACCACTCGCGTCGGTGCGGCCCGCCGCGTGGCGGGACTCCTACCGACCGGTAGGTAGCAGCACCCGCCAGCGGCGTCCAGTCCCGGACCATTTCCCCGTCTGAACGGGGGGTTGGGCGAGAATGACGGTGCCTACTCTCTGCGTCTCGTGACCCCGAACCCTGCTCGGCTGCTCGTCGTCCTCACGGCTGTCTGCACCTCCTGCGCGTGGCTCCAGATGGCCGAAGGCGCGTTCAAGAAGCCGGCGGTCGCCTACAAGAGCGCCTCGCTCACGGACGTCAGCCTGAGCGGCGCGACGCTGAACGTCGTGACCAGCGTCGACAACCCGAACCCGGTGGCGCTCGCCCTCGCCGAGGTCGACTACCGGCTGAGCATCGATGGGCACCCGGTGGCGACGGGAAAGCCTCCCGACGGGCTGGAGATCCCGGCCAGCGGGGCCACCGACGTGACGCTCCCGGCGTCGTTCAAGTTCACGGACCTCGGGCAGGCGGTCGCGACCGTGCTGTCGAAGGGGAGCGCCGGGTACAAGGCGGAGGGAACGCTGGGGGTGAAGACGCCGATCGGGCTGGTGAAGGTTCCTCTCTCGCACGAGGGAACGTTCGCGCTGCCGGCGATGCCCGGCATCGCGCTCGGGACGCCGAGGGTCACCGGGGTGGCGATCGATCACGCGACGGTGGAGCTGCCGGTCACGCTGACCGGAAAGGGCAACCTTCCCGTGCCGCTGCAGGCGCTCCAGGCCGCGGTGAGTATCGGCGGAGCGCACATCGGCGAGGTCTCGGCGAAGGACCTCGGAACGCTCGAGCCTGGCGCATCGCGCTCGGTGACGCTGCCCCTCACCGTCCCGTTCTCGGGTGCGCTCGGCGCGGCGCAGGCGATGTTGAAGGGCGGGAACGTTCCCATCGCGCTCGAGGGCCAGCTGCAGTCCGGACCGGCACCGGTGCCGTTCGCTCTCAAGACGACGGCACAGTTCCGGCGCTGATCCACGGATGGCGGAGGGTGCTCCCTGCCACGCTCCGGTCAGAGCTCCTCGTGGCGGAAGCGCTTCTTGCCCGGCCCGTAGTCGGCGCTCACCTGCCCCGAACCGCGGAGGATCCACCGGAACGTGAGCAGGCCCTCCACGCCGACCGGCCCTCGGGCGTGCAGCTTGCCGGTTCCGATGCCCACCTCGCCGCCGAGCCCGAAGCGATAGCCGTCGGCGAAGCGGGTGCTCGCGTCGTGGAACACGCAGGCCGCGTCCACCTCGGCGAGGAACCGCTCCGCCGCAGAGGCGTCCTCGGCCACGATGGCCTCGGTGTGCTGCGAGCCGTACCGGGCGATGTGCGCCAGCGCGCCGTCGAGATCCGGGACGCGGGCCACGGAGAGGATCAGCCCGCCGTACTCGGCATCCCAGTCCGACTCGGACGCGGCCTTCATCTCCGGATGTCGAGCACGTGTCGCCGCGTCTCCTCGCAGCTCGACGCCCGCCGACCGGAGCGCCGCGACGCTCCCGTCCAGCGCGGACTCTGCCCCGGGCTCCCAGAGGAGGGTCTCGACCGCGTTGCAGGCCGCCGGATAGGTGATCTTGCTATCCACCACGATCCGCGCCGCCTTCGCCGGATCCGCCGAGCGGTGCAGGAACACGTGGCACACACCCTCGGCGTGGGCCAGCACCGGCATGCGGCTGCGGGCGCGGACGTGCTCGACGAACTCCTTGCCCCCGCGGGCGACGACCAGGTCCACGCCCCTTTCCAGCCCGAGCAGCGCCTCGACCTCGGACCGGTCGTCCAGAAGCTGCACCGCGTCCGGAGGGAGTCCCGCCCGCTCCAGCGCCACGTGCACCAGCTCCGCCAGCGCGCGATTCGACTCCCTGGCCTCCCGCCCGCCCTTGAGCAAGACGGCGTTCCCCGAGCGGAGCGCGAGCGAGGCGATCTGCACCAGCGCGTCCGGACGCGACTCGAACACCACGGCCAGCACTCCGAGCGGACAGCGGATCTGCTCGAGCACCAGCCCCTCGTCCAGCGCTCGCTGGGCGAGCACCGTTCCCAGTGGATCCGCTCGGGATGCGAGCTGTCGCGCCCCATCGGCCAGCGTCTCCAGCTTCGCCGCATCCAGCTTCAGCCGCTTCACCAGGGGAGTCGCCAGCCCCGACGTTCCAGCGAGGTCGCAGGCATTCGCCTCGAGGACCTGAGCCCGCACCCCGGGATCGACGAGTGCCGCCGCCAGCGCCTTGAGCGCCCGGGAGCGCGAGTCCGCCGGCGCCCGGGCCAGGCGTCCTCCGGCCTCGATCGCACGCTGTACCCGCTCGGACACCGCCCTCACCACCCCGTCACTCATGATCCCAGCACCAGGTTGTCCCGGGTAACGAGCGCGTCGTAGCCCCGCCAGCCGAGCACGTCCTCGATCTCGTCGCTGTGCCGACCCAGCAACGCGCGGCAGGCCCTCGCGTCGTAGTTGACCAGCCCGCGGCCCCGGACGCGGCCCGAGCCGTCGCGGATCTCCACCACCTCACCCTCGCCAAAGTCGCCCTCGACCGCCACCACCCCGATGGGAAGGAGCGACGCCCGGCCACCCTCCAGCGCCGCCACGGCCCCGTCGTTCACCACCAGCGCACCCGCGCGAGGCGCCAGCGCGATCCGCTGCCGGCGCACCGCTCGCCGCTCGGCCGGAGGCACGCAGGTTCCCACCGCCTCTCCGGAGAGGAGACGTTGCAGGACCCCGGGGGTCGCGCCCGAGGCGATGACCGTGGTCACCCCGGACCGGCTGGCGAGCCGTGCCGCCTCGAGCTTGCTGAGCATCCCTCCGGTGCCCCCGGAGCTCACCCCGCCCAGCCGCGGGGTCTCCACGTCGAGCACGTCGATGCGCCGGGCATCGGGTTCGGTCCGGGGGTCGGCGGTGTACAGCCCGTCCACGTCGGTCAGGAGCACCAGGAGGTCCGCATCCACGCCGACAGCCACCCGGGCGCTCAGCCCGTCGTTGTCTCCGAATGCCGGAGGACCCGTCTCCTCGCCCTGGGCGCGCCGGTGCTCCACCAGCTCGCGGATGCTCACGCTGTCGTTCTCGTTGAGCACCGGCACCGCGCGCAGCTCGAGGAGCCGCATCAGCGTCGTCCGGACGCAGAGCGCCCGGTCACGATCGCCAAGGTCGCTCTCGGTCAGCAGCACCTGCGCCGCGGTCACTCCGAACTGGGCGAAGGCCGAGGTGTAGAGCGCCACGAGATGTCCCTGCCCCACGGCGGCGCACGCCTGGCGCAGCCCCAGCGAGCGCGGCCGCTCGGAGAGACCGAGCTGCTTCATCCCCAGGGCGACCGCACCGCTGGAGACGAGGAGGATCTGCCGGCCCTCCAGGCGAAGCCGGGCCATTTCCTCCACCAGCGACATCAGCCGCCCCAGGGCGAGCGACCGCCCGTCCTGGGTCACCACCTGGGTCCCGAGCTTCACGACGATGCGCAGGCTGTCCCCGAGGGGAGGCCGCGTGCCCGGCTGTGCTAGGTCCGAGGGCATGCTGGACAACGACGGTACCCTGGGCGTCCTGGGTTGTGGAACGGTTGGCGAGGCGATCGTGCGCGGGCTCATCCGGTCGGGCTCGCTCGTTCCGGCGCGCCTGTGCGTCTCCGCGCGCCGGACGGAGGCGGCCGAGGCGCTCGCGGCGAAGCACGGCGTCAGGGCCACGGTGGACAACCTCTCGGTCGCGCGGGAGGCCAGCGCGGTCCTGGTCTCGCTGAAGCCCCAGCAGCTCCAGGGGGTGCTCGACGCCGACGAGATGCGCGCGGCGCTCCGGGGCAAGCTGGTGCTGAGCACCGCGGCCGGCGTTCGCCTGGAGCAGATCCGGCGCTGGCTTCCGGAGAGTCCCCTCATCCGGGCGATGCCCAACACCCCCTGCACCATCGGCGAGGGCATGACCATCGTCTCCTGCGGCCCGCTGGCCACGGATGCCCACGTGCGGACCGCGATCCGCCTGTTCCAGACAGTGGGCCGGTGCATCGAGCTGGAGGAAAAGTCGATGGACGTGGTCACCGCGCTGAACAGCAGCGGGCCGGCGTTCGCCTACCTCATCCTCGAGGCGCTCGCAGAAGGTGGCGTGATGATGGGCCTCCGCCGTGACGTGGCCATGGAGATCGCCGCCCAGATGCTCCAGGGCTCGGCCCGGATGGTGCTCCAGACCGGGCTGCACCCCGCTGCGCTGAAGGACCAGGTGACCACCCCCGCAGGGTGCACCATCGCCGGGCTGCTCACGCTCGAGGACGGCCGGATCCGCTCGGTCCTCGCCAGGGCGGTCGAGGAGGCGACGAGGGTCGCCTCACGTCTGGGACAGTCGTAGAAACACGCACTTCCGCCGAAATCAGCGGGGCCTCTCGCGCGTTCACCGGGTGCGTGTCAGGCTCGGTCGGCCGTTGCCGGGGAGACCGGGCCGCTGCCAGGATCTCCTCCCGTGGGACTGCTCGACGGCGAACACCTCGCCTTCCTCAAGAAGATTCGACCGGCGTCCGTGAAGCGCCTGGCGTCGCTGCGGATGGAGGACGTGGTCGGGCTCGAGGCCAAGCGCGCCCGGGCCCGGATCAAGGCCCTCCGCACCCGTTACCCGTCCGCGGGGCCGCGGGAGCTCGGCCAGCACGTGATCGAGTCAGCCAAGGGCCTCGCCTCGCTGAGCGGCTCGGTGAGCGGCGTCTTCGGGCTGGTGAGCGTTCCGGCGGACCTGGTGGTCGTGGCCTGGCTGGACATCCGCATGCTCGCCGACATCGCCACCGCCTACGGGGTGGACCTCCGCTTCCGGCGAGCGCGAACCGAGCTGCTCATCGTGCTCGGCGAGGCCAATGGCGTCGGGCCGCTGCAGCGCTCCGGTCCCAAGGTTCTGGGCAAGGTGGCCGCGGTGCTTGCACGGAAAGGCGGGTTCACCTCGATCGGCCGGGCAATGCCGCTGGTGGCCGCACCGGTGACCGCCTGGCTCAACAATCAACACATCCAGATGGTCGGCGAGGCGGCGGTTCGGCAGTACGACGGCTTCGCCCGCGCCGCGGCCAAGACGCGAGCCGCTTCGGGAGCGAGCGCCTCATGAGCGCCCGGGTCGTCGAGCTCGACCTCGGGACCGGCGTCTACACGCGGGGAGCGTTCGAGCGCGAGCTGGCCTTCGCGGTGCAGGTCGCCCGCCGGGCGGCTCAGCCGTGCAGCCTCCTGGTGGTCGACGTGGATGACTTTCAGGCGCTCAGGGACGTGCGGGGCGATCTCGCGGCGGACAGCTGCGTGGAGGCGCTGGCCCAGCGCATCTCGGCGGAGAGCAGCGGGGCCGGACCCATCGGCCGGCTGGGGGCGGACACCTTCGCGCTGCTGCTCCCGGGCTGGGCGCTTCCCAGGGCGTGTGCACTCGCCGACCGGCTTCGGACCGCGGTGCGCGCGGACCGGTGCGTGAGCGCGACGGTGAGCGTGGGAGTCGCGGCGCTCCGGCCCGCCGAGCCCTGGGGCAACCTGCTCGAGGCCGCCGAGACGGCGTGTACCCGCGCCAAGCAAGCCGGCCGCGACCGCAGCGTTCACCGCCGCTGAGCGGTCGGTCCCTCGAGCCTGGACGCGGCCGGTCACGAGATCGTGAAACGAGGTGTCCGTCAGAGGTGTCCCGTCACGAGGTGTCTGGCACCTCGACGAAGGAGCTCGACGAAGGACCTCGACGAAGCGCCTCGACACGGGACGAGGTGTCGGGACGAGGTGTCTCGGGACGAGGTGTCTGGCACTGCGCAGCGGGCACTGCGCAGCGGCAGCGCGCAGGCTGCGTGTGGAGCGTAAGTGTACGTGATCAAAGGACTTTACTAAGTGTCACTTTACGAGGTGTCTGACACCGCGCTG
>Ga0207679_10000272_pt1 | contig 39000 bp, 39 predicted proteins | sample KBSC73metaG_FD_184320 | JGI IMG/M metagenome (GOLD analysis project Ga0207679, IMG submission 184320) | Corn rhizosphere microbial communities from Kellogg Biological Station, Michigan, USA - KBS C7-3 metaG (SPAdes) (version 2) | ecosystem: Host-associated > Plants > Roots > Rhizosphere > Soil ... | reverse complement strand
CATCGGCTGGGCACCCTACCGCAACGGCGGGGCAGGGGCCGATGCGGGGGACGCGACGGAGCGGCGAGCGAGCGTGCATGGCCCCGGGGACACCACGATGCCCGGGGAGTTGCTTCAGGCCTTCTCTAGCTCCTCGATCGACTTCTTCGGGTCCAGCCAGGTCTCGAACTTGTGGGTCAGGTACTTCTTCGCCTGGCCCCGGAGCAGAAGTCCCGGGTCGCTGGCCTGACCGCCGACGGTCTTCTCGGTGACCCGCAGGACCGCGTCGAGGTGGATGCCCATCACCTTTCCGTGGAGCTTCGCCTCGTCGCCGGACCACGTGGACTGGATGCCGTGCCTTGCCCAGTGCTGGGTGAGCTTCTCCATTCGCTTCTTCGCCTCGGCCAGCGAGAGCGTGTGTGCCACGTGGAAGTCGATCTTGCCCATCGTCGTTCAGACTCCTCTTGATCCAGCGGCGCGCCCCCGGCGTCCGGGGAGCTTCATCCCCGCCGCGTCGGGCCCACCGTAGCGGGCCAGGTAGGGCCCGAGGTCGACTTTCTGCGCGGTCCGGGCCGAGCTCATCGGCCGAACCTTGCCGAGCACGGGCCGTTCCTGGAAGGGCCTGTCGTGCAGCCCCAGGACCCACATGAAGTTGGCCACGCTCACCGGATCCCGGCCGTCCAGCGCGTACCGGTCATTGAGGTGCGCCAGCCGCGCCAGGGCCTCGTCCGGGGAAGGGCTCCACTCGAGGATCTTCTTCCCCCAGAGCATCCGCAGATAGCCGTGGATCCGGCCGTCCTCGCGCAGCTCGCGCTGGGCGGCATTCCAGAGCGCGTCGGCCGTCTGCCCTCGATCCAGCTGCTCGAGGGTATAGAGGTGCTCGCGGCGGTCCTTTGCATGGGCGTTCAGCGTCTGCTGCGCCCAGCGGGGAAGAGACGTGATGCGCAGCTGCGCGTGCACCGGGGTGTGCAGGCAGTAGTTGAAGCCCAGCTCCCGGCGCACCAGCAGCTCCTCGAGGAACGATGCCACCCCCGGCTGGGTCGCCCCGTGCGCCTCGATGCAGGCCTGGGCCACCTCCCCGGCGAAGAGTAGCCCCCAGTGGAGCGCGGGCGAGAGCCCCGACTGGCCATGCTGCCCCGGCTCGTTGCGCGCCTCGGCGAATCCCGCCACCCGGTCGCGGACGAAGGTGCGCAGAGTCTTCAGCGCCGCCGCTCGGCCTCCTCGCCGGTCCTTCACCGGAACGACCGAGTGGTCGATGTCGAAGCCGTCCAGCTGACCGACGAGCCGGCCCGGGTCCCGCTCGGGGGTGAAGCCCAGGTCCACCCCCTCGGCGGCCCGGGCCTTTGAAGGCTCCGGCCCCCGGGGCAGCTTCCCCAGAGACTCCGGCCACAGCTTCCGGAGCTTGGGACGCAGGGTGTAGGCCCCCACCTGCTGCTCGGGGATGCGCTGCATCGGAACCACGCAGGAAGCGTCCACCGCGACCAGGGGCACGTCGAGCACCTTCGCCGCGCCACGCAGGTGCCCGGGGATGATGAAGGAGGGGAACCAGTCGGAGACCACGGCAGCCGCCCGCTTCCCGATGGCGGCCAGACGAGGGACGTGCTGGCGGGTGGTCCGGGGAAGCTCGAGCCAGTAAGGCACTCCGTGGGCCCGCATCGCCCTCCCCAGCTCGTCCAGCCCCTGCAGCACGAAGGTGTGCAGCCGGTCGGAGGCGTGCGGGTAGTCCGGACGGAGCGCGTGGTAGCAGACGACCGGGAGGCCGAGCCTGTTTCCGAGCGCGATGGCCGCCTGCAGCGCGTGGTTGTGGGGGACGCGCTGGTTCACCATGCACCAGTAGAGGACGTACTCACCCCGCGAAGGCAGGGGAGCGTCCCGGACGACGCGCACCCGGGCGGGGTCGACGCCGATCTCGGTCCAGGAGAAGCCGCTGGGCATCGAGCACCTGTCCAGTTCAACGGGTATGCTGCTGCGGTAGAACGGAGCTCTCAAGGTATGGCCTTTCCGATTCACCGCCCACGCCGGCTGCGCCGCACCGAGGCCCTCCGGCGGATGGTGCGCGAGACCGAGCTCCGCCCCTCCGACTTCGTCTACCCGCTCTTCGTCGTGGAGGGCCGGGGAGTTCGCAAGCCCGTTCCCTCGATGCCCGGCATCGACAACCTGTCCGTGGACCTGGCGGTCGAGGAGGCGAAGCGCGCCCGGGCGGTCGGCATCCCCTCGGTCATCCTCTTCGGCATCCCGGCGCACAAGGACCCGCGCGGGACCGGGGCCTGGGCCGACGACGGCATCGTCCAGAAGGCGCTCCGGGCGCTGAAGGACTCGGTCCCCGAGCTGCAGCTGATCGCCGACATCTGTCTCTGCGAGTACACCGACCACGGCCACTGCGGCGTCATCCAGGGAGGCGAGGTCGACAACGACCAGAGCCTGCCGCTGCTGGCGCAGATGGCGGTGTCCTGTGCCCGGGCGGGGGCGGACATCGTCGGCCCCTCGGACATGATGGACGGTCGGGTCGCGGCGATCCGAACGGCGCTCGACGGGGCGGGCCTGTCCGGGACCCCCATTCTCAGCTACGCGGCGAAGTACGCCTCGGGCTTCTACGGGCCGTTCCGGGAAGCCGCCCAGAGCACCCCCCAGTTCGGGGATCGGCGCGGCTACCAGATGGACCCGGGCAACGTGCGCGAGGCCCTCAAGGAGGTTGCGCTCGACCTCGAGGAGGGAGCGGATCTGGTGATGGTCAAGCCCGCGCTCAGCTACCTCGACGTCATCGCCCGGGTGAAGGAGCGGTTCGATGTCCCCGTCGCGGCGTACAACGTCTCCGGTGAATACGCGATGCTGAAGGCCGCAGCGGCGAACGGGTGGATCGACGGGCAGCGGGTGATGATGGAGCTGCTCACCTCCATCAAGCGTGCCGGCGCCGACCTCATTCTCACCTACCACGCGGTGGAAGCCGCCGAGCTCCTGAACTCGTGACCCGCTCGCGCAAGGGCAAGGGCAAGGGCAAGGGCGCGGGGAAGCCTCCGCCCCGACCGGAAGCTCTGCATTACAGGGTGGTGGAGCTGTCCACCGTGGACGAGGGCAGCCTCGAGCACACGGTGAACGTCTGGGTTCGCCAGGGGTGGACACTGGAGACCGTGCAGTTCGCGATGCGCGAGTCCTCCAAGCGCCCGGCGATGGCCTTCGTCTTCTTCACCCGGGTGGGCGAGCCGGCGCCCGCCGAGGCGGCCCAGACGGCCGGGGCCCGGGCCGAGGCTTCGCCGGTCGATGCCTGGAGCCGGCTGGCGGCGCTGGCCGCCGAGGGAGAGGAACCATGAGCCGGTTGAGAGCTCCCTTCGGAGCGCCGAAGCTCCAGCTCGTCCCCGAGGACGGGATCCCCGAGTCCCCCTACCCACGCTGCTCCATCCTCCTGCGGCTCATGGCGCGCATCGCCGACATCGGCGTGGCCTGGGTCCTGGCGGTCGCGGCGGGGCGGGCCGGCCTGGTGGTCGCGCTGCTCTACCTGCTCCTGGCCGATGGCATCTTCCGCGGTCAGAGCGTGGGCAAGCGCATCTTCGGGGTGAAGGCGGTGTTCCTTCCCATGCGTACCGACGCCCGCTTCCGGGACAGCACGCTGCGGAACGCGCCGCTGGCGCTGGTCGTGCTCCTGCGCATGATGCCCGAGCCCCTCGGGCTCCGGGCCGCGCTGGCCGGCCTGGTGGTCATCAGCGCGGTCGAGGCCTGGAAGGCGCTCCGTGACCCGCTCGGCCGGAGGCTGGGAGACGTCTGGGCGCAGACCCAGGTGGTGGATGGCAAGGTCGTCTCCGGCTCGGAGGCACTGGCCCGGGGCCCCGGAGTGCCGGTGGGACCGGAGCGGTGGATGACCGGGAACGCCGACCGGAGGATTTCCCCAGGAGGACGCTGAACCCCGTGCGCATCGCGCTGACCTACAACCTCCGCCTCTCGGATTCCGAGGAGGAGGCGGAGTTCGACACCCAGCAGACGGTGGACGCCCTGGCCGGCGCCATCGACCGGCTCGGCCACCGGCTGGAGCGGTTCGAGGTCTCGGGGCCCGCTTCGCGGACCGTGGCCCGGCTCGAGGCCTACTCGCCGGACCTCATCTTCAACACCGCCGAGGGAAGGCGCGGACGCTTCCGGGAGGCCTTCTACCCCGCGCTCTTCGACGAGCTGGGGTTCCCCTACACCGGCAGCGACGCCTACGCCCTGGCCGTCACCCTGGACAAGCAGCTCACCAAGCTCATCCTCCGTGACCACGACATCCGGACGCCGGGGTGGCAGTACATCGAGAAGGTGGACGAGCTGAAGGCCTCCGCGCTGCGCTTCCCGGTCATCGTCAAGCCGAACTTCGAGGGAAGCAGCAAGGGCATCACCCAGGACTCGGTGGCGGAGACGGTGGCCGAGCTGGAGGAGAAGGTCGCCCGGGCGCTGGAGCGCTACCCGGCGGGCATCCTGGTGGAGGAGTACATCTCCGGGCGCGACCTGACCGTCCCCTACCTGGCCGCGGTGGAGAACGACTACGACGGGGTGCTCGCGCCGGTGGAGTACGTCATCGCCCCCGAGCTGTCGAAGCAGCGTCGCTACGCCATCTACGACTACGCGCTGAAGACGTCGGAGGAGAAGGCGGTGAGCGTGAAGGCGCCGGCGGCCATCTCGCCGGGCATCGCCGACGAGCTGCGGCGCACCGCCCAGACCGTCTTCCGGCTCACCGACTGCCGCGACCTGGGGCGGATCGACTTCCGCCTCAGCGACGCGGGCGTGCCCTACTTCCTGGAGATCAACGCGCTGCCTTCCCTCGAGCCGGGCGCGGGGATCTACGCCTCGGCCGAGCTGGACGGGCTGCACTTCGATGCGGTCATCGGCTCGGTCATCCAGGCCGCCGCCCGCCGCCACGGCATCAAGGACAGCTCGCGGCGACAGGGGAAGCCAACGCGGAAGACCGGTCCGCTCCGGGTCGGCTTTGCCTACAACGTCAAGCGCATCAAGCCGACCGACGACGGAGTGGAGGACTCCGAGGCGGAGTACGACAGCCCGAGCACGCTGCAGGCCATCCGCGAGGCCATCGCCTCCTGGGGGCACGAGGTCATCGACCTCGAGGCGAACCAGGAGCTACCCACGGTCCTCGCGGTCACCCCCCTCGATCTGGTCTTCAACGTCGCCGAGGGATGGAAGGGGCGGAACCGGGAGGCCCAGGTCCCGTCGCTCCTCGAGCTTCTGGACATCCCTTACACCGGCAGCGATCCGGCCACGCTCTCGCTCGCCCTGGACAAGGCGCTGGCGAAGAAGATCGTCCGCCAGCACGGCATCCACACTCCCAACTTCCAGCTCTTCACCACCGGCAAGGAGCGGCTGAATCGCGAGTTCGACGAGTTCCCGCTGATGGTGAAGCCCGTGGCGGAGGGCTCGAGCAAGGGCGTGGTGAGCAAGAGCGTGGTGCAGAACGAGGCCGAGCTGCGCGAGGTGGTGCGGGAGATGGTCTCCAAGTACCAGCAGCCGGCGCTGGTGGAGGAGTACATCCGGGGCCGCGAGTTCACGGTGGGCCTGCTCGGCGAGCGCCGCCCCCGCGTCCTGCCTCCGATGGAGATCGTCTTCGTCGACACGGACGACCCGAACCCGGTCTACAGCTTCCAGCACAAGCTCGACTGGAACGATCGCATCCGCTACGAGGTCCCCGCCAAGCTGGAGCCGAGCCAGACGGAGAAGCTCCGCACGGCGGCGCGCGGGGCGTTCATGGCCCTCGGCTGCCGAGACGTCGCCCGGATCGATTTCAAGATGGATGCCCGGGGCCGGTTCTACTTCCTGGAGTGCAATCCGCTTCCCGGCCTCACCCCGGGGTGGAGCGACCTGGTGCTCATCGCCCAGGGCGCCGGCATGGACTACCGGGCCCTCATCGGGGAAATCCTGAGCGGCGCCATCCGCCGCTACAAGGAGCGCGAGCAGTCGCGGCGCGCCGCCGCGGACCCCTCGCCCCAGGCGGCGAACGGCAACGGAAACGGGAGCGGGCTCCAAGGACCCGACCTCGTCGGGTCGGAGCTGCGTGAGGGCAAGGGATGAGTCCGGTCACCGCCCATGGCCAGCTCACGGCGATGGAGCTCGCGGTGCCCTTCGTGGAGGAGCTGGTGAGCATCGTCGACCGCATCCTCATCGAGGGCGCGCCGGCGAAGGAGTAAGCTCGGCGGTCATGGCCGAGGAGACCGCCGCTCCGCGGGTCCGGGCCCGCGCGCTGGATCTGCCACTGGGGCGTTTCCGCACCGGCCGATTCAACGCCATCACCGACGTGAACGGGGTGCTGGTCGGGCACACCACGCTCATCGAGGGCGAGGGCCCGCTTCGCCCCGGGAAGGGCCCGGTGCGGACCGGGGTCACCGCCATCGTCCCCAGCGGGGGGAACATCTTCATGGAGCGGCTGCACGGCGGGGGGTTCGTCCTCAACGGCGCCGGAGAGGTCTCGGGCCTGACCCAGGTGATGGAGTGGGGCCTCCTGGAGACCCCGATCCTCCTCACCAACACCATGTCGGTCGGCGCCGTCTCCGACGCGATGGCCCGCCTCATGGTGGAGAAGTACCCGGGCATCGGCGACGAGCACGACGTCATCATCCCGGTGGTGGGAGAGTGCGACGACAGCTGGCTGAACGACATCACCGGCCGGCACGTGCGCGAGGAGCACGTCCGTGCCGCCGTGGCCTCGGCGGCAACCGGTCCCGTCGCGGAGGGGAGCGTGGGCGGGGGCACCGGGATGGTGACCTGCGACTTCAAGGCCGGGATCGGCACCTCCTCGCGCAAGCTTCCCGAGTCGCACGGCGGCTACACCCTGGGCGTGCTGGTGATGTCCAACTTCGGGAAGATGCACAACCTGAGGGCGGGCGGGCTTCCCCTCGGCGAGGTGCTGGAGCAGCGGTACCGCGAGGTTCCCCGCCGCACCGCGACCTACGGCAGCATCATCGCGGTGGTCGCGACCGACGCCCCGCTCCTGCCGAACCAGATCAACCGGCTCTGCCGCCGGGTGGCCCTGGGCATCGGTCGGGTGGGGAGCTACGCCGCGCACGGCTCGGGGGAGATCGTGGTCGGCTTCTCCACCTCGAACATCATTCCCCGCCGCACGCGGAAGATGGTCACCAAGGCGAAGTTCCTCCTCGATCAGCGGCTGGATCCTCTCTACGAGGCGGTGATGGAGGCCACCGAGGAGGCCATCCTCAACTCGATGTGCATGGCCGGCCCGATGACCGGCATCAACGGCAATCACTGCCCGGCGCTGCCGCTGGACGAGGTCCGTCGCTTCGTCGAGGCGGTGCGACCGGCGCTCGGGCTGCGCCGACGCCCGCCCGCGCCGTCGGGCCCTCCGCCGGACCGGGATCGCGAGGGGACGGTGCGGGTGGCGGAGGCGCTCCCCACTGCGGTGCGGGGCGCGGAAGGCATTCCCTTTCCCACCCGTCCTCCCGACGACCCGGAGTGAGCCTGGACGATGGCGCGCCCGCCACCGCTTCTGGTAGGAGCGGCGCTCCGCAACCACAGCAGAAGGAGCACTGGATGGCCCGCAGCAGGAGCAAGCACCGCCGCAAGCGCATGACGATCAGGCAGCACTGGAAGAAGCGTCGCGAGCGGAAGAAGGCTGCGGCCGCGAGCACGAAGTAGCCGCAGCCCCGTCGAGTCGCGGAGGCATCCGGCCCTCCGACCCATCGCGGCGCGGGCGGCACGAGCGCTCGTCTTTCCGCACCGGGGCGTGCGGCCTCTCGAGCGTTCGGGCGATGTCCGCTGCCCGGGCCGTTGCCCTCTGAATTCTCCCGTCGAACGTTCGTCTCGCCCGGAGAGCAATCCAAGGAGGCGGCATGGGGAGATGGTCGGTGGTGGCGGCGGTGTTGTGGGCTGCGGCGGTCCAGGCACAGGGGTCCGGTTATCCGCAGGGCTACGGATATGGCTTCCAGCAGAGCTATCCGCTTTCCGGCAACACCCCGCCGATGAATGCGCCTCCGCCTCCGCGGGCGGCCCCGGTGGACGAGAAGAGCTGGCTCGAGGGCGTGAGCGTGATCCTCGGCGGTGGCGTGGAGGGGTACACCGGATCGCTCTCCTCACGGGTGGCGGTCGGACCGGGCTGGAGCGTCATCCTCGGGCTCCGGCCGAGCCCGGTCTTCGGCATCGAGCTGGCCTACGTGGGCGCGCTGAACAGCGTGAGGTACGAGAGCTTCGGAATGGACCACGCCGGCGGCGCAGACATCGTGCGCCACGGAGGGCAGGCGAACGTGACCTTCGCCCTCGGCGCCTGGCAGGTGCAACCGTTCGTCCTCGCCGGCGTGGGGTTCAACCACTACTCGGTCAGCGACGCCGCGCAGGCCGTCGGCTTCTCGTCCACGACCGCCGGGTACATCCCGGTGGGTGGCGGGGTCCGCTTCCGGCTCCAGGGCGTCACCGTGGATCTCCGTGGAAGCTGGCAGCTGCCGTTCAGCGACGAGCTGTTCGCCGGCGGAACCGGCCAGGACACCCTCGGGCTCGACACCGGGAGCTACCGGCGGTGGAACGCCACGCTCAGCATCGGCGGAACCTTCTGAAGGATGCCTTTCTGCCCGCCGCCCAGCAGGGCAGGCGGCCCCCCACTTGACACTATGCCGCGGCGCGTTATGAGGGCGTGGCGCTGGCAAGTCAGCCAGACCCACGAGGATTTCCCCAGGAGGCGAGGTGTCATGGCGAGGAACACGGAAGTTCCGGCGTTCGTGAAGGAGCAGCTAGTCGAGGCGCAGAAGCGGTTCGCGGTCATCCAGTTCCAGGCCGAGAAGACCATCAAGGAGTGGGTGGCGAAGGGCCAGGAGATCCAGGCCACCACCGCCAAGCGGACCAAAGCCCTCAGCCACGAGGTCCGCAAGCAGGCCGAGTCGTTCCAGAACCGTCTCATCCAGGCCGCTGGCGTGGCGACCCAGAGCCAGATCAAGGCGCTCAGCCGGGAGCTGTCGAAGCTGTCCAGGAAGGTGGACGCCCTGGTGGAGAAGAAGGCCGCGGCCAAGAACGACGTCCGGGCCTGAGGGGGTCCTCGGGTCGCAGATGACCCGCACATGCCGTCCCTGGCGTGGTTTACACCGGGCGCGGCGCTTATGTTTTGGCAGTCAACCGGCACCTTGCCCGATGGCCAGGCAGCCGTGCTCAGGGTGGGAGTCCGACATGGCTGGCGAGGTTCCCAAGGACAGACGGCCGGTTGTAGAGGCTCTCGAGCGCATGTGGGCGCAGGCGGTCACCGCGATGTCCAGCGTGGAAGACGAGGCGGCCCGGGTCGTGCAGCGAGCTCAGACCGTGGCCGGGTGGAGCCAGGATGAGGTCCGGCGCCAGATGACCGACCTGGCGGAGCGGCTTGCCGCGCAGCGCCGCGAGCTGGAGCAGGGACTGGAGGAACGGGTCCGTGGCGCGCTGCAGCGGCTCCGGGTGCCCAAGCGGGAAGAGGTTCAGGCGTTGACCGCCCGGGTGGAACGAGTGGCCGAGCGGCTGGAGAAGCTGGAACGAGGCGGGTAGCCCCGGGGGGCGGCTCGTCACCGAAGGAGCGGAACGAACGGTGCGACGGCTGTTGTTCCAGATGCACGCGCTGAGCTCGCACTGCGCGGTGCTGCCGCTCGTGGCGGCCGTCCTCCTGCTGGGAGCGGCCCGTATCGAGAGCACCGTTCAGAGCCGGGCCCGGGACACGGCCGAGCCGGCCGTGGCGGCGCTGTATCAGCCGGTTCCGGACCTGGCGCTCATCGACTCCGTCCTCGCCAAGCGCGCCCCCGAGCTGGGCCTCGTGCTCCGGGCCCAGGTGAGCCGGGCCATCGCCGAGGAGGCTCGTCTCGCCGGCTACGACCCGCTCCTCATCCTGGCCATCATCGACGTGGAGAGCGATTTCGACCCCGAGGCGGTGAGCTCCCGGGGCGCCCGCGGGCTGATGCAGATCCAGCCGGCGACCCTCCACTGGTTCGCGCAGAAGCAGGGGCTGCGGCTCTCCCGGGAGGAGATGGCCGCCGACCCCGGGCTGTGCGTCCGCCTGGGCGTTCGCTACCTCCGCTCGCTCCAGGATCGCTTCGCGGGTGACCTCCCACTGGCCCTCATGGCCTACAACGCCGGCCCGGACCGCATCCGCCAGGCGCTCCGCGAGCGCGGCCTGGAGCCGTTCCGCTTCTACCCTCGGCGGGTGAAGCGCGACTTCGAGCGCTTCCGTCGGGGAGCCGGCCTGGGCGGGGACTGGGCCTACGCCGTCCGCGACCCCGAGCGGGCCGCTCGCTAGACTGGTCCGCCTCGTGGCATAAGCTGCCGATCGTTCCCGTGTTCTCGCTCGACGATCAGGCGCGTGGACTGGAGGCCGCTCGCGAGCAGGTGGCGGCGCTCTTCCAGAGCATCAACGCGCCCCACGTGGTGGTTCCCGGCCGGCGCGCCGGCCCGGCCCAGGCCTTCATCGCCTGCCTTCGAGGGACGCACGGGTTCTCGGTGGGTGTCTACCTCTGGCTGTCCGAGACCAAGGAGTGCGCCGTCTACACCACGCCCGCCACCGCGCAGACTCCCGAGGAGTACCGCGCGCTCCAGACCGAGGCCCTGGGCTTCGTGGAGTCCATGGGCTTCATGATGGACAACCTCAACTTCCGCTCGCTCTCGCCCGAGCACCAGGCCGAGCTGCTGCAATCGGTTCCGGTGTGGCGGGGCGGGAGGGCCGCCACCGGGAGCACTCCGACCGTGCCCCCACCCGGGCAGCAGCCAGGAACGCCCGCCGCGCAGACCGGGGCGGCGCTGGCCCGGCTGTTCTCCTCGTTCTAGCCACCTGTCCCGAATGCTCCGCACCCCCACTGCCCTCCTCGTCCTCGCCGCTGCAGCGCTGCTCGGCTCCTGCGTGCACATCCCCACCGAGAAGGAACGCCAGGGCGCCGAGGCCCACTACGACCTGGGCATCAATGCCCAGAACGCCGGCGACGTCCGCAGCGCGCTGAAGGAGTTCGAGGAGTCGCTCAAGCTCGACCCCGACTTCGCCGAGGCCCACAACGCCATGGCGGTGCTCCTCCACCTCTCGTTCGACAAGAAGGACGATGCGGAGAAGCACTACAAGCAGGCGCTGGAGATCCGCCCGGCATTCTCCGAGGCCAAGGTGAACCTCGGCAACCTCTACCTCGACCAGGGACGACTGGACGAGGCGATCGCCCTCTACGAGCAGGCGCTGAACGACATGCTCTACGCCACGCCCTACATCGCCGAGGCGAACCTGGGCTGGGCGTACTTCAAGAAGGGCAACAGCACCCAGGCCATCGAGCACCTCCGGGCCTCGGTCACCCACAACCCGCAGTTCTGCCTTGCCTACAAGGACCTCGGGCTGGTGCAGGACGGTCGCGGAGACCTCGCCGCGGCTTGCACCGAGTTCACCCGGTTCGTCCAGGCCTGCCCCAAGGTGGCAGAGGCCCACCAGCTCCTGGGCAGCTGCCAGGTCCGGCAGGGACGGGCCTCGGAGGCCCGGGCCAGCTTCGATGCCTGCGTGGAGAACGCCACCGGCGCGCCCCAGCAGCGGATGCGCGAGCAGTGCATCCGGCTCCGCGACGGGCTGGGAGGGCAGGGCAGCCGGCCCTGAACCTCACTCGGCCGTGGAACGCTGGGAAGACGAGGCGCTGGTCCTGGGCACGCTGGACTACGGCGATGCGGACCGGCTGGTCACGCTCCTGACCCGCGGCCGGGGCAAGCTCACCGCCTTCGCCGCCGGAGCGCGGAAGAGCCGTCGCCGCTTCGCCGGAGCGCTGGAGCCGGGCACGCTGCTGCGGGCGCGCCTCGTCGAGCGGCACGGCTCCACGGTCCGCCTCGACGCGGTGGAGGTGGTCCAGGCCTTTCCCCGCATCCGCGATGAGCTGCCGCGGATCGCCCGGGCCCTCTACGCCCTCGAGCTCTGCCGGGAGCTGCTGCGGGACGATGAGCCGGCGCCCGAGCTGCTCTCTCTCGCGGTGGAGTGGCTCGGCCGCCTCGACGCCGGCGAGGCCGGACCCACCTCGGTGCTCGCCTTCGAGCTGCAGGCGCTCGCGCTGGCCGGGCTCATGCCCCGCTTCGATGCCTGCGCCCTCTGTGGCCGGCCTCCGGGCGAGACACCCCGGTTCGACGTGGACCACGGCGGCGCGGTGTGCGCCGGCTGCGCGCCGCGCGCGACCGGCCCACGGGTCGACCCCGCGGTGCTCGAGGGGCTGGCGGCGATCCAGGCCGGGGCCCGGCAGCCGTTGCCTGCTGCCCTCCGCGCCGAGGCCCGGGGGCTCCTGGCCCGCTTCATCGAGGCACAGCTCGGGCGGCGGCTGAAGAGCGTCGACTTCCTGCGCAGCGTGGGAGTCGACTGATCGAGGCGGTTTGTGCTTCAAGGGCCCCGCTTGGCGATGACCTTCCAGGAACTGATTCTCGCGCTCCAGCAGCACTGGGCGGCCCAGGGCTGCATCCTGACCCAGGCCTACGACGTCGAGGTGGGCGCGGGCACCATGGCGCCGACCACCTTCCTCCGTGCGCTGGGCCCGGAGCCGTGGAACGTGGCCTACGTGCAGCCCTCGCGCCGTCCGGCCGACGGCCGGTTCGGGGACAACCCCAACCGGCTCTTCCAGCACCACCAGCTTCAGGTCATCCTCAAGCCGTCCCCCAAGGACGTCCAGTCGCTCTACCTCGACTCGCTGAAGGCCATCGGCATCGACCCGCTGGACCACGACCTGCGCTTCGTGGAGGACGACTGGGAGGCTCCCACCCTCGGCGCCTGGGGTCTCGGCTGGGAGGTGTGGTGCGACGGGATGGAGATCACCCAGTTCACCTACTTCCAGCAGTGCGGCGGGTTCGAGTGCCGGCCGGTCTCGGCCGAGCTCACCTACGGCCTCGAGCGCATCGCCATGTACCTGCAGAACGTGGAGAACGTCTTCGACGTGGAGTGGGTCAAGGGCGTGAGCTACGGCGAGGTCTTCCACCGAAACGAGGTGGAGATGAGCACCTACGCCTTCCGTGCCTCGGACCCGGCGGTGCTCTTCCAGCTCTTCGAGATTTACGAGAAGGAGTGCGCGCGGCTCCTCGCCCAGGGCCTGCCGCTGCCGGCGTACGAGTCGGCCCTGAAGTGCTCCCACACCTTCAACCTGCTCGATGCCCGGGGGGCGATCAGCGTCACCGAGCGCGCCGGGTTCATCAAGCGGGTGCGTGACAACGCCCGGGCCTGCGCCGAGGCCTACCTGAAGGTCCGCGCCGCGCTCGGCTTCCCGCTGCGGAAGACCGGGTGGACGGTGGGACAGCAGCCGCCGCTGCTCGAGGGAGCGCCGGCGAGCAGGGTCTGGGACACCTTCCTGGCGGAGCAGAAGAGATGAGCGAGGGTCTCCTCTTCGAGGTGGGCACCGAGGAGCTGCCGGCGGCAGCGGTGGAGCCAGCGGTGGAGCAGCTCCGGACCCTCCTGCTCTCCGGCCTGGATGGGGCGCGGCTCGTCCACGGGGCGGCCCGTACCTTCGCCACCCCGAGGCGGCTGGCGGTGCTGGTGGAGGCGGTCGAGCAGCGCAGCCCCGACGTGACGCGGCAGGTGCTCGGGCCCCCGGTGAAGGCCGCCTTCGGTCCCGACGGCGTGCCCACCAAGGCCGCGACCAAGTTCGCCGAGGCGCAAGGAGTGCCGGTCCAGGCGCTTCGCCGGCTGCAGACGCCAAAGGGCGAGTACCTGGCGGCGGAGGTGACCGAGCCCGGACGGGCGGCGAGCGCGCTCCTCCCCGGGATCCTCGGTGCCGCTGTGCACGGGATCGAGTTCAAGAAGAGCATGCGCTGGGGCGAGGTGGAGCAGACCTTCGCTCGCCCCGTGCAGTGGCTCCTGGCCCTCCACGGCCAGGAGGTCGTTCCGGTGGTGTTCGCCGACGTCAAGAGCGGGCGGATGACCTTCGGCCACCGCTTCCTCTCGCCCGGCCCGCATCCGGTCGGGCATCCTCGCGACTACCCCGGCCTCCTCGAGCGCGCCCAGGTCATGGCCGAGGTCGCCCGGCGCAAGGAGCGGATCCGGACCGAGGCCGCCGAGGCTGCCCGGCAGGCCGGAGGGCGGATCCGCGACGACCAGGCGCTCCTGGACGAGGTCACGGAGCTGGTGGAGTGGCCGACGGCGCTGCTGGGCAGCTTCGAGGAGCGCCATCTCGACCTGCCGCCCGAGGTGCTGGTGCAGGAGATGACCTCGCACCAGCGCTACTTCCCCGTGGTGGACGCGGGCGGAGAGCTGCTCCCGCGGTTCGTGGCCATCTCCAACACCCCGGTGAGGGATCCCGCCCTCTCGCTCCGAGGCTACGAGCGGGTGCTCCGCTCCCGGCTCACCGACGGCCGCTTCTTCTTCGACGAGGACCGGAAGGTCCCCCTCGCCGCCCGGGTCCCTGCGCTCGAGCGGGTGGTCTGGCAGGGCAAGCTCGGGACCTACGCGGAGAAGGTAGGCCGCATCCGGCTCCTCGCCGGGGCGCTCACCCGGGCCGTGGGCCGCCCCGAGCTGCTGGCCATCGTTGACCGCGCGGCGATGCTGGCCAAGGCCGACCTCACCACCGGGATGGTCGGCGAGTTCCCCGAGCTGCAGGGAGTCATGGGCCGGGAGTACGCGCTCGCCTCCGGGGAGCCGCCGGCGGTGGCCCAGGCCATCGCCGATCACTACCTGCCGCGCGGCGCCTCGGACCCCGTGCCCGCCGACGATCCGGGAGCCCTGGTGGGCATGGCGGACCGGCTGGACACGCTCGCCGGCCTGTTCGCCCTGGGCAAGCCGCCGACCGCGTCGGCCGATCCCTTCGGGCTCCGGCGCGCCTGCCTGGGCGTGGTGCACCTGATCCTCGGCCGGGGTTACCGGCTGTCGCTGGGCGAGGCCGTGCACCAGGCCCTGGACGGAGTGGCGAAGAAGCTGGGGCTCGGCGCGGCGCAGGTCGCCGAGGCCAAGGCGCAGCTCCTGGAATTCTTCCGCGGCCGGTTGCGCGCGCTCTGGGTGGACCGAGCCCGCGCCGACGTGGTGGAGGCGGTGCTGGCCGCGGGGTTCGACGACCTCCGGCAGGCCCGGGCGCGGCTCGACGCCTTTGCCCAGATCGTCGGTGCGCTGGACTTCACTCCCCTCGCCATCGCCTTCAAGCGGGTGGCAAACATCGTGGAGAAGCAGGGGAGCGACGTCTCGTCCGAGCCGGCGGACCCGCGGCTGTTCCAGGAGCCCTCGGAGACCGCGCTCGCCCAGGCCGCCCGCCGGGCTTCGACCGAGGTGCACCGGGCGCTGGCCGCCGAGAACGCCAACGCGGCGCTGGCCGCCGCCCGGAGCCTGAAGGGACCGGTGGACGCCTTCTTCGATCAGGTGCTGGTGATGACGGACGATCGACCCCTGCGAGAGAACCGGGTGCGCCTGCTGCGCGAGGTGGCCCAGGTCTTCGCCCCGCTGGCGGATCTCTCCCGAATCCAGGCCGAGGCGGGAGGGGCGCCATGACCCTGCTGGTCCTGGTGATGCTCGCGACGCAGCCGCCCCTGGAGGCGGAGATCGACAGCCAGACCCGGGAGGACGACGAGCTCCCTCCCTCCTCGGTGCTGCCGTACACCCCCCGCTTCGAGGGCAAGACCCTCTCCGGCCTGGTCTGCGGTCCGGAGGTGAAGAGCGCCTCGGTGAAGAAGCTGCTCCAGGAGGGCACCCGGCTCACCGACAGCAAGGACCTGGCGGAGGTGAAGCTGGCCCTGCCCAAGCTCCAGCGGGCCCTGGAGCTCGACTCGAAGGCGGGCTGGGCCTACCTCATCCTCGGCAGCGCCCACGCCAAGCTGGGCGATCCACGGGCCGGGACGCGGGCCTACGAGACCTACTTGCTGTCGTGCCGCACGTACCCCAACGCCGACCGGGTGCAGCGGATCCTCACCGACTACTGGCGGGCCACGGGGGGAAAGGACGACCCCACGCCCCGCCGGTGAGGAACAATTCTGGCCGGTTGGCTGTTCTCCGCCTCGCCGCTAGTCCTTGCGACGCCGGGTCGCGGATCTCTAGGATGCGCGCCCTTTTGATGCGCCTCACCCTAACGCCGAAACCACTTGGATCGATCCGTCCCTCGCTTGCCCTCGCGGCCGATCCCGTCGTCGCTCCTCCGTCACGTGACGACGGCCACGCTCCGTCGTCGTTCCTAGCCCTCGGCCGCGATTGCGGCGCGATCATCCGGTCGACCCAAGTGGTCTCGGCGTTGGCCTCGACCCTGCTCCTGGCCGTCGCCTGCGACCGCAGCCTCACGGCACGACCGCCGGTGGAGAACCGTCTGTACTATCCCTCCGGCGTGGCGTTCGCTGCCGCGGCCGACGGGGGCCTGGGCCGCCTCTACGTCGCGAACTCCAACTTCGACCGGCGGTTCGACATCGGCTGGGTCACGGCGGTCGATCTCGCCCAGGTCCGGACCAGCGCGGACGATGGTGCGCGCCCGCTCCCGCTCCCCGGCGATCCGGTGCCGCCACCTCCGGACGGGGGCTCCGACCAGGGCCGGCCGGTCCAGTTCGTGGATCTCGCCACCAACGAGGGGAGCATCGTGAAGATCGCGAGCTTCGCCGGGCTGGCGACGGTGGACGACGCGGGCACCCGGCTCTTCGTGCCCTCCCGCTCCGAGGGCGACGAGCTGTCGATCATGGACATCACTCCCTCCACCGACGGCGGCACCCCGATCCGCTGCTTCTTCTCCGGGGGGACCGACTGCACCGTCGATGCGCTCCGGCTCGCCCGCGCCCAGGACCCCGGGCAGGCCGGACAGCCCGCGGCGCCCCAGCCCTACAGCGTGGCGCTCGCGCCCGACACCGACGAGATCTACGTCACCCATCTGCGCCCGGCCGGCAGGCCGGCGGGGAGCGCCAACAATCTCGAGAACTTCCTGGTCACGCTGCATCAGGCCGACCTGGACGCGGCCCGGGCCAGCTTCGCCGCCAATGGCCCCTACCTGGTCCCCGATTCGGCCTTCGCCAGCATCGGCCGGGGATCGTCGAACAGCGTGGTGGTCACCCCCGACTTCCTCTACGTCTCGGGCCGGGCGAAGATCGTCAGCACCGATCCCGACGTCCTGCTCCGGGTCGTGGACCGGAGCGCCGACCTGGTGGCCTTCCCGCAGCTGCAGCTGGTCTGGGCGTCGCTCGATGCACGCGCCCTGCAGCTCCGGCCGGGGGACGGGCTCCGTCCACCGCGCCTCTACCTGGCGGTGGACAACCCGGCGGCGCTGCTGGTGATCGACGTGATCGAGCCGGTGGGCGAATTGCTTCCGCCGAGGTTCGTCCTGGTCCGGGGCGTTCCGCTTCCGGCGGGCCCCAACGACGTGCAGCTCATTCCGCGCACCGGCCGCGCGCCGCTGGTGGTGGTGAGCTGCGCCGTCGACGGCTCGCTCGCCTTCTACGACGACGACCTCGGGCAGATCGCCGCGCTGGTCTCGGGGGTGGGTGCCGTGCCGTTCGCCATCGGGGTCGATCTCCGGGATCAGTTCGCGCGGCTCTACGTCAGCAACTTCGGGGACGGGCGGGTGGCCATCGTCGACGTGCCGCTCTCGGCGGAGGCGGCCGGCGGGCGCTTCTCGCCCCACCTGGTCGGGCACGTCGGGCAGAAGCAGTACTGCCTGCTGGCCACCGACGACCGCAACTGCGTGGACACCGCTCCGTGAAGACGAGACTCCTCGCCCTCCTCGCGCTCGGCCTCGGCGCCGCCTGTTCCCAGAGCAGCGTTCCCCCGCCGACCAACCTGAGTGGCACCAACTCCTCCGTCGTCTCGGGCTCGCTGCTCTTCGTCACCAGCACCCGGAGCAACGAGCTACGGGTCCTGGACCTCGAACCCCGGCCCGGGTTTCCTCGCGACTTCGTCCGTGCCCCCAACCCGCTCAATCCGCTCTCCATCTCCACGCTGCCCTCGCCGGTGGAGCTCTCCACCCCGACCCGCTACGGGCCGCTCGGCCAGCCGTTGCAGGGTGACTGGGTCTTCGCCCGAGGCGCCGGCGGCTCCGCGGTGTCGATCATCGGAGCGGTGAACTGCCCCCAGCAGCTGAGGGAGTTCGGCCGGATCGCCCCTCGCCCGGACTCGGTGGTGACCTCGCTCACCTCTCGCCTGACCACCGACGACCGCCAGGCCCAGCTCTACTTCGCCACGTTCGACGGGTCCGACAGCACCATCTGGGAGCTGCTCCTGCCCAACCTGCCGCGGGACCGCGGCACCACCGTGGTCGCCGCCGGCAGCTGCGGTCTGTACCCGGCCTCCCTCCCGCTTTACGTGCTGCAGCCGCTCGACGTCATCCGGGACGAGGTGGTGACCGCGATGGTCGCCCTGCCCACGGTGCAGCATCCAAACCAACCGGCCGACCCGGAGGAGCGCGGGCTGGTGATCGCCACCCGGCTCATGGCCAGTCCTCCGTTTCCCCGCGAGAACATGGCCGAGCAGGGCCGGGTCCGGGTGGTCACGCCGCAGCCCACCGGCCTGGTGTCGTCGCTGGACGCGGTCTTCAACTCCGACACCACCGTTGCGGAGAGCTTCCCGGTCAAGCGGCTGGTGACCCACGGAAACGTGGTGAAGCTGATCGCGACGCCGCGGCCGGACGGAGGCGTGCCGACGATCGTCCTGGACACCGACGGCGGGGTGGACGGGGGAACCGCCGACGTCGTGATGGACGCCGGCACCCGGGTGTTCGCCATCCTCGACGAGGCCTCCTGCGGGGGGAGGATCGACTGCGTGGGTGTGCTTGCCGTGGACCTTGACCGCACCGGAACGCTCCAGTCTCGGTTCGAGAACGGGGACCCGGATGCAGGGCTGATCGCCGATGGAGGAACCTTCCCGGTCACCCGCCATCCGGTGGCGATCGACGGGTTCGACGACCTCCGTGACCGATACGACAGCAGCGGGCACGTCATCTTCATCGACGCGGGGATCCCGGCGCGTTTCTTCGACACCCAATACCGGCCGCCCAACACCTTTGCCGACGGAGGAGTCCGGGACGCCAACCGGATGCTTCCCATTCGCTTTGCGAACAACGGCTCGGTGGGCGTCATCCAGGACATCGTCATCCAGTCAAACGGCCTCGCGCTCTACTTCACCGGGGAACAGTTCCAGTACGGACTCCTTGGCTTCGTGACCGTGAGCGGCTACGGAAACAGCATCCCAGCGGCTCAGATCTTCGCCTTCGACGCGATGACCCTGCGGCAGATCAACTTCGCATTGGGCGGAGTCGCGGTGACGGACATCAAACCCATCCTCAACAACGGGGCGACCGCCACGTTCCGGGGAGGGCCCCAGGAGATCAAGATCGAGCGGGGGATCTGGCCCTACAGCGAGAGCGTGGCGGTCCTCTACGAGGGCGTCGTGGCCAGCATCGCCCGGGAGCCACTCGACGCCGGGCTCGGCGATCCCCAGCAGGGAATGTGGCCCCTCTCCATCAACAGCCGGATCCTGGTCGAGCAGGGCTACGTCGAGCCCGGCGACGTCATCGTCCCCGTGGATTACACCGGGACCGAGTGCGAGTTCGCCTTCCCCATCCAGGAAGCCGACGGCGGAGGGGTGCTCGTTCCGGGCGCCGGAGGTCTGTTCCTCAGGAGCAGGGACACCGCGCTGGCCGAGACCCTCGACGGGGGCCTCGACGGCGGGAACGTGCTGGTACTCTCCGACGGCACCGTCCCGACCATCGCCAACTGCCCGCCACCGGTCACGTATACCATCCGCAGCAGCAGCCTGGCTCCGCACCCTCTCACCGTGAACGGTACCCTGTCCGGATTCCTCGGGCGGGTCGCGCTGCCCACGGCGGGGGGCCTGACGACCTTCGACGCCGGGCCCGACTCGCGCCCGAGCTTCGTCCGCTTCTGGCGCCCGGACGCCGATGCCGGCAGCGATGCGGTGAACCTCAGCGCCACGGGCCTCTCCTTCCAGATGAAGGAAACCATCACCTACCCGAACCCGGACCCGAACAGCCCCATCGCCTTCCTGAACGATGCGGGCATCGAGCCCGTGCTGACGGAGGGAGATATTCCCTCGCTTCGCGGCTCGGGATACGCCTTCAGCTTCGCCAACGGCTACACCCCGGCCTCGGTCCCCATCAGCACCGCGACGCTCCAGGTGGGTGGGCTCAACCTTCCGGGCGCGCTGTCGCTCTACCAGCGCACCCTCTACCCACAGATTGTGGGGGCAGACCGCATCTTTGTCCTCTACCCGGGGGGGAACGTCATCGTGGACTTCTCTCCCACCACCGTCACCTTCAGCGTCGCCACCGCAGGGGACATCGGCGTCCACTTCTGACCGTGGTAGCCTTGTCGCCCGTGCGCGTCATGGGCGACTTCAACCCGCCACATCCCGTCCGCAAGGTGGCCATCCCCGACCACCTCTGGGAAGCGTTCGAGGAGATGGCAAGGCAGATGGGAAGCGAGCGGGACGGGCTCATCAACCAGGCCCTGTTCATGTTCGCCCGGCTGAACGGCTTCCTGGAGGTCTCCCACCGGCGAAAGACTCCCGTCCCGGCTCAGCCCACGCTGAACAGCCGGGTCGCCGCTGCAGCGTCGTCGCGGGCCGCGCCCCTGCGGAGCACCGCGGCCGCCGAGGCGGTGGCGCCCACCATCGGGACCCCGGTCCTGGGGAAGGGCGACCTCGACGATCTGGCGTCCCTCGGCGAGGTGGACACCGGCGCTCCCGACGGCACGCCCGACGACCCGCTGGACATCCTCGACCGCCAGCTTCCCGAGGACGAGGAGCGGTCCGGTTCCGGGGGCCAGCTCTATCTGATGGCCGAGAACGGCGCCCTGGACCGCATCGGCAAGGACCGGTTCGTCATCGGCCGGGGCAAGCACTGCGACTTCATCATCAACTCCGGCAAGGTCAGCCGGGAGCACGCGGTCATCGTCCGCGACGACGGCGCCTACTACATCGAGGACCTGGGCTCCTCGAACGGCACCTGGTTCAACAAGCAGCGGATCAAGCGCAAGCAGGTGGAGGACGGCGACGAGTTCTTCATCTGCAACGAGAAGATCAAGCTCGTGCTGCGCTAGTCCGTCTCGGGGCGGGACAGGCGAGGACCGAGCGACTTGGCCGGTTTCCGCTGTATAGGGTGGGGAGAAGGTCATGCCCAGCTCTCGCCCCGTCCTGACGCTCATCGACGCGTCAGGTTTCGTCTTTCGCGCCTACCACGCCATCACCAACCTCAGCACCAGCCGGGGCGTGCCCACCAACGCCGTCTACGGCTTCACCCGGATGCTCCTCAAGACGCTCCGCGAGATGAAGCCCACCCACGTCGCGCTGGCCTTCGACAAGGAGAGCCGCACCGGCCGCCAGGAGATCGATCCCACCTACAAGGCCAACCGCGAGGGCCCACCGCCGGATCTCCCGCACCAGTTCGGACTGGTCCGGCAGGTGGTCGACGCCCTGCGGGTGCCGGTGCTCGAGTACGCCGGCTGGGAGGCGGACGACGTCATCGGCACCTTGGCCCTGGCCGCCAAGCAGCAGGGCTTCGACGTGCAGATCGTCACCGGGGACAAGGACTTCATGCAGCTGGTGGACGAGCGGGTCAGCCTCTACGACCCGATGCTCGACCGCCACACCGGACCCCGCGAGGTCAGGGAGCGGCTGGGCATCGAGCCGGGCCAGATGCGCGACTACCTGGCCCTGGTCGGTGACCCCATCGACAACGTGCCCAAGGTCCCGGGCATCGGGCCGAAGACCGCGGCCGAGCTCATCCAGCAGTTCGGGAGCGTGGAGGCGCTGCTCTCCCGTCTGGAGGAGGTGAAGAAGCCGAAGATCCGCGAGGCGATCGAGCAGCATCGCGAGGGCGTGCTCCGGGCGAAGACGCTGGTGACCTTCCGCACCGACCTCCCCGTGGAGACCGACGCCTCGCGCTTCATCCGCCAGCCGATCGACGGTGAGAAATCGCGGGCGCTCTTCACCGAGCTCGAGTTCTACAAGCTCCTCCAGGAGATGCCCCCCAGCCCCGACGCCGCCGCGGCCCGGCCGATGGGGAGAACGGTGGTCGTCGCCGACCGCGACGCTCTGGTGGGCCTGGCCGACTCCATCCGGGCCCACGGACGGATGGCGCTGGTCCCGGCGCACGATGGCCCGCCGGCCACGGCGCCCCTGGTCGGGCTGGGAGTCGCGGCGGGGGACACGGCGGCCTACGTGTCGCTCGACCACCACGGGCTCGGTGCCCGGCGCCTGTCGCGCGAGGACCTCCGCTCGGTCCTCGGTCCGCTGCTCTCGGACCCACGGCTGCCCAAGGACGCTCATGACGCCAAGGCTCTGGCGCTGCTCCTCCTGGGGGTGGGGCTGGAGCTGCAAGGCCTGGACGGGGACGTGGAGCTCCTCTCGTACCTCCTCAACGCCTCCCGGCGGGAGCACGCCCTGGCGGACCTCGCCCGGGAGCGCCTGCACCTCGAGCTGCCGGTGCCTTATGACGCTGCGGCGGCCCGGCGTGCGGGCAGCGGGCTCGGGGACCGTCCTCCCGAGGAGGTGGCCGAGGCCTTCGGCCAGCGGGCCCAGGCCGTGGAACGCCTCGCCCCGGGGCTGTGGCGGGACATCGAGTCCGCCAAGCTCACCGGGCTGGCCCGTGAGCTGGAGCTGCCGCTCATCGCGGTGCTCACCCGGATTGAGCGGCATGGCATCCAGGTAGATCGCAAGGTGCTTGGCGATCTCTCCCGCGACGTGGACGCCCAGTGCGCGGCCCAGGAGCAGGAGCTGCACCGGCTCGCCGGCCGGGCGTTCAACGTCAACAGCAACGCCCAGCTGGCGCAGGTGCTCTACACCGACCTGGCGCTGCCGGTGCTGAAGAAGGGCAAGACCGGCCCCTCGACGGATGCCGAGGTGCTGGAGAAGCTGGCGGAGAAGCACCCCTTGCCCCGCGCCCTTCTCGAGTACCGGACCCTGAGCAAGCTCAAGTCCACCTACCTCGACGCGCTGGTGCCTCTCATCGGGCCCGACGGAAGGCTCCACACCACCTTCCACCAGGCGGCGACGGCGACCGGGCGGCTCTCGAGCTCGGACCCCAATCTCCAGAACATCCCGGTGCGCACCGACGTGGGTCGGGCCATCCGCCAGGCCTTCGTCGCCGAGCCGGGGTGGAAGCTGATCTCCGCCGACTACAGCCAGATCGAGCTACGCATCCTGGCCCACGTCTCCGAGGACCCGGGGTTGCTGTCGGCCTTCCAGGCCCGGGAGGACGTGCACCAGCGCACCGCTGCCGAGGTGTTCGGGGTCAGCCCGGGCGAGGTGACCGCCGACCAGCGCCGCGTGGCGAAGATGGTGAACTTCGGCATCGCCTACGGGCTGTCGCCGCACGGCCTCTCGACGCGGCTGGACATCCCTCACGAGGAGGCAGCGTCGATCATCGACCGCTACTTCGCGCGCTACGCCGGCATTCGCCGCTACCTCGAGGAGACGATCGAGCGGGCGCGTCGCACCGGAAGCGTGGAGACGCTCTTCGGCCGTCGCCGGCTGATGGACGACCTGCACTCCAGCAACTGGGCCACGGCGCAGGCCGCGGAGCGCGCGGCGATCAACATGCCCATCCAGGGGACTGCCGCGGACCTGATCAAGATGGCGATGCTCCGCATCGACCACCGGCTGCGGGAGACCGGGCTGCGCACCCGGATGCTCCTTCAGGTCCACGACGAGCTCCTCTTCGAGGCTCCGGAGGACGAGGTCGATCGCGCGGTGGAGCTGGCCCGCAGCAGCATGATGGGAGTCGCGCAGCTGCGGGTCCCGCTGGAGGTCGAGGTGGGTCTCGGTCAGAGCTGGGCCGACGCGCACTGAGCCGCACGCTGGCGCGTCACTGCGTGGTTTCGACCAGCGCCCCCTGGTGCGGGGACTGGCCCTCGGCGGTGCAACATCGGCGGCATCCGGCAGACGTTGCGCGCGTGGTCGTGGTTCACCCGGGCGGCCTGTCCTCCGCTCCTGGTGTAGAGTCTCAACCCCGGACGAACGATGGCGGACCGAGTCAAGGCGGCCGAGGCCGTCAGCCCGGCCGGGCTGCTCAGCGGCCTGACCGACAAGCTTCAGGAGCTCGAGTCGGCGGTGCTCCGCCAGGCGGAGCGCTTCAGCGCGGTGCTGGAGATCGCCACGCTTCTGTCCTCCGTCCGGGACGTCGACGCGCTGCTCCGTACGGTCATGGATCGGCTGAGCTCGCTGCTCCAGGCCGAGGCGGCGACGCTGTTCATGCTCGATGCGCAGAAGCAGGAGCTGTGGAGCCGCGTGCTGCGCGGAGGCGGCCAGCTGGACGAGATCCGCCTGCCGCTCGGCACGGGCATCGCCGGGCACGTGATGGCCACCGGGCAGAGCCTGCTCCTGGGTGACGCGTACACCGACTCGCACTTCCATCCCAACATCGACCGGATGAGCGGCTTCGTCACCAAGTCGATGATCGCGGTGCCGCTCCGGCACGTGAGCGGGCGGATCCTCGGGGTGGTGGAGGTGCTGAACCGCAAGACCAACGTCTTCAGCGCCGAGGACCTCGCCCTGGTGGAGGCGGTCGCCACCCAGATCGCCGCCGTGCTGGACAACGTGCTGCTCTACGAGGAGCTGCGGGCCCAGAACGAAGCGCTCCGCAAGGCGAAGTCGGACCTCTCCAACGCGCTGAAGGACCTGGACCTCCTCTTCGAGACCGAGAAGGCGGTCTCCTCGGCGGACAAGCAGTCCGACCTGGTGGACGTCCTCCTGTCTCGCGTGGCGCCCACGCTGGGGGCCACCGCGGGCGCCATCTTCCTGGTGGACCCCGGCGAGTCGCAGGGCGCGCTCTACTTCAAGAGCGTGGTGGGGGAGAACGCCGAGTCCCTGGTGACGGTGAAGCTCAAGCCGGCGCAGGGCATCGTCGGGCACGTTGCCCGCACCGGCGAGGTGGTGCGGGTGTCCCGCGCCGCGGATCACCCCGCCCATGACCCGAGCATCCCCGCCCGGCTCGACGTGCGCGCCGACTCGGTGCTCTCGGTGCCGATCACCGTGGACGAGGGGGTGGTCGGGGCGCTGGCGCTCCTCAACAAGCCCTCCGGCTTCACCGAGAGCGACGAGCGGCTGGCGACGCTCATCGCCGGACAGGCCGGGCGGTCGATCAAGGTGCGCCGGAACCGCGACGAGGCCGAGCAGCGCGAGCGGCTGGCGGCCATCGGCCAGATGCTCTCCGGCGTGGTGCACGATTTCCGGACTCCGCTCACGGTCATCAGCGGATACACCGAGCTGATGGCCACCGAGCCGGACGAGCAGCAGCGCCTGCAGTACGCGGCGGTGGTCGACAAGCAGTTCGAGCACCTGAACGGGATGATGCGGGAGACCCTGGCCTTCGCCCGCGGGGAGCGGGAGCTCCTGATCCGCAAGGTGTACCTCCAGAAGTTCGCCAGCGAGACCGAGGCCTACCTCCGCCAGGAGTTCAAGAAGAGCCCGGTCCGGCTCTCGGTCGTCCCGCGCTACACCGGCCCCGCGCGGTTCGACGAGGGGAAGCTGCGGCGGGTGGTGTTCAACCTGGCCCGCAACGCGGTGGAGGCCATGCCCACCGGGGGGCACTTCCTCTTCAGCATCGACCGCGAGGAGGACGACCTGGTGCTTCGCTTCGAGGACGACGGACCGGGGCTCCCGCCGGAGATCGCCGACCGCGTCTTCGACCCCTTCGCCACTGCCGGGCGTCCCGAGGGGACCGGCCTGGGACTGTCGATCGTCAAGCAGATCGCGGACGAGCACGGAGGCACGGTGAGGGTGGAAAGCGAGCCGGGGAAGGGTTGCCGGTTCGAGTTCAAGATCCCGGTCGGCCTCGCGGCCTGAGGTCGCAGGCGCGCTGGCAGCACCGAGGTCCGGGGCGGCCGGGGTCTCAGCCGGGCAGCCCGAGCCGTGCGCGGACATCGGGCAGGCTCAGGCCTTCGATCCGGACCCGCTTGGTGCGCCCACGGTCACCCGAGACGAGGGTGACGGCCCGGCGGGGCAGGTCGAGGGCACCGGCGAGGAGCTCCACGATGGCCTCGTTCGCCGCTCCCTCCACCGGGGGCGCGCTGACGCGAACCTCGAGCTCGCCCTCGCGAACCGCGCCGATGCCCGGCCTCGACGCGCGCGGCTTGGCCCGGACCGACAGCTCGACCGCGCCGGGGACCTCCCGGAGGAGCTCCGCTACGGCGTGCCCGCCTTCTTCGGGGCCAGGAAGGACACGTTGTCGTCCACCCGGACCGGGGACTCGGCCTCGGGGTCGGTGACCGCGTCCAGCAGCTTGAGATGGCCACTCACCAGGGAGCGCAGCTCGGACTCGAACCGCGAACGCTGCCGCTTCAGCTCGTTGATGTCGTCCACCACCTGGACCAGCTTCTGGTGAGCGGCATGGACGATCTTCTCCGACTGGAGCTCGGCCTCGGCGACGACGATCTCCGCCTCCTTCTTCGCCGCGTCACGGAGGTCCTCCGAGACGCGCTGGGCGGTGACCAGCGTCTGCTGAAGGGCGCGCTCCCGCTCGAGATGACGCTCCAGCTCCATCTGCGTGCGCTTGAGCTCGTCCTTGAGCGCGATGCTCTCCTTCACGATCTCCTCGAACTCCGCCGCCAGGAGCTCCAGGAAGCCCTGCACGTCGCGAGCGGCGTAGCCGCGGAACGAGGTCTCGAAGCGCTTCTGCCGGATGTCGAGGGGAGTGAACTTCATGGGGCGCCGAGTCTAGCGGAACCCCGGAAGACCCCAAGGAATACTCCACGGCGGGCGGAAAGCTCGCGCCGGGTCGCAACACCGATGTCGCACCTTCGGCCCCCCGGCCGTACGTCCGCGGATCAGAGCTGTGGTCCAGGCGCGGTCGCGGTCACGCATTTCAGGAGATCGGTCACCGAGTGAGGACGTTTCCCGAGTCTTGAGAGCGCCAGAAGCCGCCCCGTACACTCGGACCGATGCGTTCAGCTCCGATCGTTGCTCTCGCCGCTCTCAGCGTCCTCTCCGCCATCGCCGCGTGCGGTGGCGGCGTCAACTCCGAGGAAGATGCCCGGAAGGCCTATCTGGGCCTCGACACCTCCGTGGACAAGGCCATCACCCTGGGATTCGCCGGATTCAATGCCGCTTCCAGCGCGAACATCGATCCGCAGAGCGCCGATGGGGGCGTGTCGGGCACCATGACCGTGACCGGCCAGGTCGACCAGGGCGCATCCGCCAACAAGGAGATGCGCCTGTTCGATGCTCTGTCGAATTACTCGGACGACGGCAAGGTGAAGTACGGCACCGACCAGGCGGCGCTGCCGGCACTGAACATGAGCCTCAAGGGCATTCCCACCGGAACGCTCGACGGCTCGCTCAACGGCTCCTTCATGATGTCCGGTGATCTCAGCGGTCAGGTCTCGCTCGCGCTCACCTTCACTGGACAGCTCGAGGCAGGTGCGGACGGTGGCGTGAACCGGAAGGCCGGGACGACGCACATCACCGGCACCGCGACCTCGCCGGCCGGCACGTACAACGTCGACGTGACCCGCTAGACCGGAGCGGCCGGGCCGGCTGATCTGGCGGGCAGGCAGAGACGGGTGACGACGGGCTGGTGGGCCAGGGCGGGCGGAGTGATGCTCGGGCCATGCCCAGCCCCTGGCCCGAGATCCCCTTCGCCGCGTGGCGTGAGACGTGCGCCGCGCTTCACCTCTCCTCGCAGGTCCTGGGCAAGTACCGGCTGGCCCACACCCCCTGGCAGAACCACTCCTGGCACGCCACCTTCTACGTCACGGCGTCCGGCCTGACGACCAGCCCGGTGCCCGATGGCCCTGGAGCGGTCGACCTGGGGATGGACCTGGTCAGGCACGAGGTGGTGGGACGCGCCTCGGATGGCCGCTCGGCTCGCTTCCCGCTCGGGCCGGGGACGGTGGCCGACTTCCACCGTCGCACGCTCGAGCTCATTCGCTTCCTCGGCGGCACGCCGGAGCTCGATACGCACCCGAACGAGATCCCCGGCGCGATCCCGTTCCCCGATGACCACGCCGTGCGCCCGTACGACGCCGGCGCGGTGAACCGGTTCTTCCAGGTGCTGGTGCAGGTGGACCGGGTGTTCAAGGAGTTCCGGACGTCGTTCCTGGGCAAGGCGAGCCCGGTGCACCTCTTCTGGGGAAGCTTCGACCTGGCGGTGACCCGATTCTCGGGGCGAACGGCTCCCCTGCACCCGGGCGGTGTCCCGGCGCTCCCCGATCCGGTCACCCGCGAGGCCTACAGCCACGAGGTCTCCTCCGCCGGCTTCTGGCCGGGAGGCGGCGGGGTCGACGACGCCGCGTTCTACTCGTACGCCTATCCCGCCCCGGAGGGATTCGCTCAGGCGAAGGTCCGACCGGCGGAGGCGCACTTCCACGCGAAGCTCGGCGAGTTCCTTCTGCCGTACGAGGCGGTCCGCCGGACCCGAGATCCGGAGGCGGCGCTGCACGACTTCCTGACGAGCACCTACGAGGCTGCGGCCACGCTCGGTCGGTGGGACCGAGCCGCCCTGGAGTGTCCCCCGGGAGGCCCGGGTCAGCCGCGTGCCGTCTGAAGGACCGACGGCCGCCGCTCAGGGAAGCTCGAGCGGGACGAGCCAGCCTGCTCCGCGGAGATACCGGAGCAGGTGATCGAGCGGCGGCTCGCAGCGGAGGTCGTCGAGGGTGACCCTCGTGCCGGAGGGTGAGGCGCCGACCCGCGCCTCCCGCATCCGCGGAAAGCTCTCCCGCGGGACGGGATAGATGTAGAGCCGGACGTTCTCCACCAGCAGCTTTCCCAGGCTCTCCAGCAGCGTCCCGGGCAGGGTGGCGTAGGTTCCGGACAGCAAGCGAGCGAAGGTCGCGACGTCGGTGACAATCCGGATGCAGCCCGAGGTGTGCCGGCGCAGATATTCGACCAGCGGGTGGAGCTCGCGGTGATCGGTGACGATGACCGGAGCTCGGGCGGTCAGCAGGCCGAGGCGCTCCGCCAGAGATCCGGAGCCGGTCGAGGAGGCCAGCTGCTCGAGGCGGGCCTCCAGGAGCAGCATCGGCTCCTGCCCGGCACTCTCCTCTCGATGCAGCTGGGCGAACGCGGCGGCGACGAGAGTTCGTGCCTCCACCAGCTGTCCGGCCGAGGCCTGGCCCTCGACGATCAGGGTGCGCTTCCGCAGCACGGTCGAGGGTTGTTCCGGACGGCCGGTGCGGTCGAAGAGAAGCGCGAGAGCCATGCCGCTCCGGAGCGCCTCCAGGCACCAGAGGCGGGCATCCTGACTCTCGAAGAAGGGCCCGCTCAGCTCGACCACGTCGATCTCCAGCCGTTCGACGGACAGACCCTCGAAGACGCCTGCCAGGAACGACCGTGCTTCGGCTTTCTGGTGGAACGCGGCGTGGACGAGATTGACCCCCAGCACCCCAAGCGCGCTCCGCTGCATCTCCACCGTCCGGTCGCGGAGGGCGACGTGGAGGAGAATGTCGCTCGGAGCGGCTCCGACCGTCGCCTGGAAGCGGAGGCCGATCCAGCCGTGCTGCTCGTTGTCGCCCTTGAAGTTCCTGGCGGCCACCGTGTCGGCGAAGGCGAAGAAGCGAACGTCGGGCCCGCGCGCCCCGCGGAGCTGCTGCTCCAGGGTCTGGTACTCGCGCTCCAGCATCGCCAGGAGCCGCTCCCGCGAGACGTAGCGCGTGCCCCGGCCGTACCGCTCGTCGCTGAAGGCCTTGTCGTAGGCACAGATGGTCTGAGCGACGGTGCCCGAGGCCGCGCCCACGCGGAGGAACCAGTCCGCGACCTCCTGCCCGGCCCCGATCTCGGCGAACGTGCCGTACTGGCTGGGGTCGAGGTTGATCTCCAGCGCCTTGCGCTGAGGCCCCGAGTCGGGACCCTCGATGGGTGATCCGGACTCCATGCGTCCCCGACGGATTCGAACCCGCTGGAATCGCGGGAGAGGTCCGGCCGCTTCGACCGGCGGCTCGCCTTATAGCGTCGGAGCGGCAGTCCGACCAGCACCGCGACCGCCCATGCCGAGCCATCGCCCTGCAGGCCGTCACTCCGTCGGCGGAACCGGCCTCCTCCTGCTGTCCGCCGCCAGGCCGTAAAGAATCGAGGCCAGTGCCACCGTCGCCACCCAGAGGACGAGTGCGCCGACGAAAAGCAGGATGAGCAGGCAGCCGACGAGGCTGACCACGGCGAGCACCGCCGGCAGTCCCTTGAGCAGTCGCGCCGCCGCGGCCATCGACATCACGTACGTGGCGATGAAGGAGGAGGTGGAAAGAGGCAGGAGCGAGCTGATACCGAGCTGGTAGCGGTACGACAGGCCGATCGCGACGACCGAGAATGCGCCCATCACCAGGAGCGCCCGGTGCGGAACCTTGGTCTTCGGGTGGAGGGCGCCCACCCAGAGCGGCAGATCCCCTCCCTGTGCCAGGGCAAAGACCAACCGGCTCATTCCGGCGACGTACGCATTGAGCGGCAGGAAGGTGAGGACTCCGCCGGCCAGACCGATGACCGGGAGGGCGCCGGGGCCGAATACCTTCCCTCCCAGGAGCGCAAAGGGCGGCAACCCGGCCGAGCCCCCCGTGCCGTAGGCCCGCGTCCCGATGGTCACCAAGGCGAGAGCGAGATAGAGGGCCGCCACCAGACCGACGCTGATGAGGCTGGCTCGTGCCAGGTCACGCTCCGGGTTCCGGAACTCCTGAGCCAGGGGGGTGATCGCCTCCCATCCCACGAAGGCCCAGAACAGCTGCGTGGCCGCAATGCCCACCGCCGACCAACCCCTGGGGGCAAAAGGAGCGAACGCGCCCCAGTGCGCGTCGCGAGCCGCGAAGACGAGTATCAGGGTGACCAGCCCCAGCACGCCCGCGGTGACGAGCCCCTGAACCGTTCCGGCGATGCGCAGCCCGAGCAGATTGAGCGCGTATGCAGCGACGACCATGCTCCCGCCGATGAGGAACACTCCCTCCCGCCCCAGGCCGAGGGGAGCGGCGAGGTACGAGCCGGCGATCAGCCCGGCGACGACCGATCCGGTCGGGAACTGAGCGAGGAAGAGCCACCCTGCAATCGCTCCCCATCGACGGCCGAACGCACGCTCGATGTACGCCGAGAAGCCGCCGGCCACGGGCTCGCGCCTGGCGAGCGCGGCGAAGGTCAGCGCCAGCGGCAACGACAGCAGGCACAGGACCCCCCAGGCCACGATCGAAGCCGGCCCCGCCGTTTCCGCTGCCACCGCCGGGAGGACCAGAATTCCGGTTCCCAGCACCGCGCCGGTGTAGAGTGCCACCGCCGTGCGCAGACCGATGGTTCGTTCCAGCTCGACGTTCATTCGACGTGTCGTCTCGTTGGCCGCCTGGGGGCGTTCGCGGCGGTCCCTCTGGGGACCTGCCGACGCTAGTCCTGACCTCCGGCGTCTTCCGCCAGGCCAGTTGCGCTTTTTCGGAGCAGACCAGCGCTGATCTTCGACACGTCGGTGGGTCGGATTCAGATGTCGATGACCACGTCCTCTCGAGGACGGGAGCAGCAGATCAGGACGTTCCCGTCCGCTGGAGGATCGAGTGGATCCGGCCGGTACTCGACTGCTCCCGAGATCAAGCCGCTCTCGCAGTTGTGACAGACCCCGGTGCGACAGGACCATCGGACCGGAACGTCACAGGCCTCCGCCAGCTCGAGCAGGCTCTGGTCCCGGGACGGGCGCCAGCGAACGGCGAGACCGCTCCGTGCGAAGGACACCAGGGGTCCCGTCCCGGGCGGATCCGCCGGCTGGTGTGGAGCGCGTGCGGATCCCCCCACCACACCGGGTGTCAGCGGGGGCCCACCCGAGAAGATCTCCGAATGGATCCAGTCCCGGGACACACCCCAGGCGGTCAGGCCCGCCGTGAGCTCGGCGAGGAAGCTCTGCGGCCCGCAGAGGTAGAAGTCGGCGGCCGTCGGGACACCCAGGCGCTGGAGGTCCTCGATCGCCAGGCGCCCGGCCGCGTCGTAGTCCCGCCCCACCCGATCGGTCTCGTCCGGTCGGCTGTACCAGACGTGACTTCGCCCGCGAGGGAGCGTTCCCAGCAGCCGGCTCACCTCCGTGGCGAAGGCATGAGAGCTGCGGTTCCGGGCTCCGTGGAGCCACCAGATCTCCCGCGCCGGAGCGCTCCCGGCCAGGGCGTACAGCATGGCGAGCACCGGTGTCGCGCCGATTCCTGCGCTGAGGAGGACGACCGGGCCCTCCCCGGGCCGAAGATGGAAGCTCCCTCTCGGCTCGCTTGCGTCGACGACGTCGCCCACCTGGACCTGGGCCGCGAGGTAGGTCCCTCCGGCACCATTCGGCTCCACCTTCACGCTGATCCGGTACTGCTCGGCAGAGATGGGCCCGGAGAGCGAGTAGCTCCGGAAGAGCGGCGGACCCTCCGGCTTCGGACGCAGCCGGAGCACGACGAACTGGCCGGGGAGCGCATTGGTGAGCGGCTTTCCGTCCGTCGGCTCGAGCGAGAGGGAGATCACGTCCGGCGTTTCGCGGTCGACGCGTGAGACCCGGAGCCGCCGGAACCCGGGCGCCGCCGTCCGAGCGGCCGACGCCGGCATCAGACCCGCGTTGCCGGTCGCTCCGGGATGCGTCTTCTGGCTTCGCAGCAGCTCCTCGAAGGACCAGCGCCAGCCGGGGGACAGCGCAGGAATCCGGAGCACGCGCTCGAGCTGCTCCCGTGGATGCTGGGAGGAGTAGAGGAGTGCATTGGCGGTGCTCACGGTCATCCGCTCCGGCCCCCGAGCCACGAGGGAGATGGGGTCGCCGGCGCCGACCTCTCCCTCCTCGAGCACTCGGAGGTAGAAGCCCGGCCGTCCGCTGGAGGTCAGGAGCGCCGCCATGCGCGGCTCGTCCATCCGGATTCCCACCCGGAAGCAGGTGGTCCGGGGCTGGGTCACCTCGAACAGCGCGGACCCGATCTGGAAGGTGTCACCGATGCAGACCTGGTCATCGGGCAAGCCCTCGATGGTGAAGTTCTCCCCGAACTGTCCGTGGGGGAGGGGAGCGCGACCGAGGTGCGCCTCCCAGTGGCGATACGATTCGACCTGGTAGACGAAGACCGCTCGCTGCTCTCCGCCGTGGCCGCCGGGGTCGCCCTGTCCGTCGCCGTCGACGTTCAGGCGCCTGACCAGACGGCGCCCCTGCACCGGCTCCTTCCAGATTCCGGTGTGCACGATCCGCCCGCGCCACTCGATGTCACGGGGCAGCCCGACGTTCACCGAGAGTAGCCGAGCCATCGACATCTCCGCCCCTTGCCCGAGTCACCGCGAGAGGAAGGCGCGGATCTCCGCCGCGATCTCCGCTGCATGGGTCTCCAGCGCGAAATGGCCGGTGTCAACGAACCGGACGACCGCGTCGGAGACGTCGCGCTTGAACGCCTCGGCTCCAGCCGGCAGGAAGAACGGATCGTTCCTGCCCCACACCGCGAGCAGGCGCGGCCGGTGATCGCGGAAGTACTGCTGGAAGACGGGGTAGAGCGCGACGTTGCTCTTGTAGTCGCCGAACAGGTCGAGTTGCAGCTCCTCCACGCCGGGCCGAGCCAGATAGTAGTTGTCGAGCGAATATCCGTCTGGAGAGACCGCCGTAGGATCCGGTACCCCGTGCGTGTACTGGAAAAGGGTCGTCTCGGGCTTGAGGAAGTCGCGCAGCGCCTCGCGGTTGGCCTGGGTCGGTTCCTGCCAGTAGGCCCGGAGCGGATTCCAGCCGTCGCTCAGCCCTTCCAGGTAGGCATTGCCGTTCTGCGAGATGATCGCGGTGATCCGATCCGGGTGCTTCACCGCGAGGCGGAAGCCGACCGGCGCGCCGTAGTCGAAGACATAGAGAGCATAGCGATCGAAGCCGACCACCTCGGTGAACCGGTCGATCAGGTTCGCCATCCGCTCGAAGCCATGAGGCCGTGCCGGCAGCTCCGAGTTTCCGAAGCCCGGTAGGTCCGGGGCGATCACGTGGAATCGATCGGCCAGAAGCGGGATCAGGTCCCGAAACATGTGGCTGGCGGTCGGGAAACCGTGGAGCAGCAGCAGCTTCGGGCCGCTGGCGGTTCCCGCCTCGCGGTAGAAGACCTTCGAGCCGTCCACGTCGGTCCTGCGGTATCGGGTGCTGGCCACGGCGAATCTCCTGTGTCGAGAGTAACCTGCTAGATTGATGACGAGCGGTTGAACGATGGCTTCGCCGGGACGGCAAGTGACCGGCTGATGGCAGTCGAGCGCTCCTCCCCGAGGTCGCCTTCTCCGTCGATGTCTAGGGAATGGCCCATGAGGTTCATCCAGTAACCTCCTCGGTGGTCTATATACGGTTACTAAGGTGAACGTAACTTGTCAAGTCGTTCTGATCAGGTTACCGATCCAGCAACTGACGGCTGCGGTGGCTTTCCCTGGCCTGCGCGAGGAGGAGTGTCGATGGACCGCCATTCGCCCGCGATGTTCGTTGGCGATGCGCTCGGACTGGACTTTCTGAATTCGATCGCGACCCCGGTCGATACCCCCGTCGACTGGATCGGGGACGGCGAGGGTTACCTGCGGTGGCTCGAACAAGCGAAGCTCGTGCCGCGTGAGGTGCTCGAGGACATGAGGGCCCGCGCCCTCCCCGGTGAGCTCGACGGAGTCGCGGCTCAGGCCCGGAGTCTCCGGGAATGGTTCAGGGGTTTCGTGCGCAGGCACAAGGGCCGCCCTCTGGCGGCTGGAGCATTTGCCGAGCTGGAGCCGCTCAATCGTCTGCTCGAGCGCGATGAGACCTACAACCGGATCGCCCCTCGGGGGGCGGGGAGGGGCTCCTTCCAGCTGCAGACGGTGCGCCGGTGGCGTCACCCGGACGCGCTTCTGCTCCCGGTGGGCGAGGCACTCGCTCGACTCGTCGCCACCGAGGACTTCTCCCGGGTGAAAGCGTGTGAAGGCCCGACATGTACGCTTCTGTTCGCGGATCACACCCGGGGCCGTGCCCGGAGATGGTGCACCATGGCCGTCTGTGGCAACCGCGCGAAGCAGGCAGCCCACCGGAATCGACTCAAGAAGCGTCGGCGTCGCCACTAGAGAGTCGCTGCCGCCGCCCCTAACCTCGTGAAGGGAGGAACGATGAACCTTTTGAATCTGCGAGACAGGAGAAGGGCGCGTTCGCAGCTGGGCCTGGCCAGGATCGGCACCGCGCTCGCCGCGACCAGCATGGGCGCGCTCGCCGTGGGAGCGGTTGCCATCGGCGCGCTGGCAATCGGGGCCATCGCCGTGAAGACCGCTCGCATTCGACGTCTCGAGATCGGCGAGCTCGTCATCGGCGGCCAGCCGTTCCGTGTCCAGCCGCCGTGCGATCTTTGATCGCCGCAGAGTTCACCCCGAGCTCTGAGGCCGGCCGAGCGATGGGTGCCCAAATGAGGGCCCGGGGGTCTACCGCATCCGCCCGTGACCGCGGTTCGCTCTGAAATCGTCGGTGAAGCTCCGCCTCAGTCTCCGCGGCTCTCCTCTCGTCGCCCATGCGAGGCGTCTTCCCGGAAGGCCAGCGCTTGCGCCATCGAGCTTCCGCTGGAGGACGCGCCCGCAGTCGAGGCTTCATCTGAAGTTGTAGGCGACCCCAAGCAGGGCTTGAAACGTCAGAGCGCTTCCAGAGCCTTTGGTGAAGATCATCGGCCCGGCCCTGAGGTTGAAAGTCACCGCCGTGGACTTGTTCAGGAAATACTCGACTCCACCACCGAAGAGGATGGGAATGGTGAGGCTGCCGAAGTCACCAAAGGTGACGAACATCGGCATTTCCAGATTGAGGGCGAGATGTACGTTGTTGCTCGCGGAAATGCCGAAAGCCAAGCCGACCGGAAATGTCACGCCGTACTGCGTCCCTCCGACACCGTTGCAGACGTTTCCGGCGGTATAGAAGCTGCCATCGACGGTGTGCGTACCCAAGATGACGGGCGTGCAGTAGTTCTGACCCAGGAAATACGCCAGCATCCCCGGCGCGAACCAGAGGCCGAGGTTGTACCGCTGGCTCCGCAGTACCGTGCCCTTGAGATAGGCCTGCAGCTTGATGCCTGGGTAGGAGATGCTGATCGCCCCCTCGTACTTGTAGTTGAAGGTGAAGACCCCACCGAAATCGAAGCGGGGGCTGGAACCGTGAAGCACGCTGACCGAGAGTCCCGGCCATGCCGCTTGCAGGTGGAGGGAGGTCGCTCCGGCGCCGACGGTCTCCCCGGTGATGACCGACCACTCCTGGCTGGGAACTGCCATCGCGTGAAGCGGCGCGAACGCCAGCAGGCCCAGGACCGCAAAGCGCTGAAGAAATGTCCTCACTGAGACCTCCCGAAGACCACTGAAGCAGCGCGCGAGGGACGTGCTGATGGTGATCCGCCCGAGGTCGGCGCGCCCTCTCACCAGGTGGTCGCCCGTTCTGCAACGGCCTCGCCACCCCTGCGCGGCAGCGCCGGGCCCCGTTTTCAAGGGGATGCGCGGCGGCCGGTGCGACGATCGCGCCTCACCCCGTTGCCGCGGCGGCAACGGTCACCCGCGTCGGGTGCGCGGAACGCGCTACCCCGGTTCACCCGCCGTTGCGCGAGCCGTCAGCGTCCAACTCCGGCGCTGGTGGCACTCGGCAGCCAGGGCGATGACAGGTCAAAGTCCGGTCCTTCGTCCCCGGGTCGAAGTGCAACGTCCGGCTCTCCGCGCGTGGGTGGCGCAGTACCTCCGTCCTGACCTCGTCGGCGCCCGTCGTTTGCCGAAAGGTACCCGGCACGAGCGGAGGCGTCGTTCACGGCTGGCACACCGGACGCCACTCGTATCCATGATGACTCACGAATGTCCCCGACGGGATTCGAACCCGTGTTACCGGCTTGAAAGGCCAGCGTCCTGGGCCTCTAGACGACGGGGACTCCAACGGACGGCGGACGACCTACCCGAACGTCGCCAGGAACGCCAGCCTGCGCGGTGCCAACGGGCTACTTCCTCTGCTCGTCCATCTGCGCCACGAAGGCGTCCTGCGCCTTCTTCGCCTCCTCGGGCGAGAGGTCTTTCACGTGCGTGGCCAGCGACCACTTGATGTTCCAGCGGTCCACGAGTGACCCCATCCGGTCTCCCCAGAACATGTCCGCCACCGGCATGGTCACCCTGGCCCCGGCCTTCACCGCCCGGTCGAAGGCCGCGTCCACGTTCTCGGTATAAATCCACAGCGTGGAGAAGCTCGGAGTGGCGCCCATCTCCGGCGCGGTGTCGTTGACGAAGAGGATCGAATCCCCGATCCGTAGCTCCGCGTGCCAGACCTTCTTCCCGGTGGGATCCAGCGCGCGAAACCGTTCCTCGGCACCGAAGGCGCGCTTGTAGAACTCGATCGCCTCGGCCGCGCCTTCCACGTTCAGGGAGGGGGTCAGGGTGTGCATTCCTTCGGGGATGGGCCTGGGCATGGTGCCTCCTTTTCCATGAGTCGCCAGGGATTCGAACCCTGGACCCTCGGCTTAAAAGGCCGGTGCTCTACCAGCTGAGCTAGCGACTCGCGCGTGGCAGCGATTGGTACTACGGGCCGGTAAGCCGGTCCATGGGACAGCCTGGAGAGCAGGGGACAGGTACACTCGTCCCGCGGACGCGGGCGGTGCTTCCGGGCCCTGGCTGCGCCAGCTTTCCTCTCCACCGTGGCTGATACCGACGACGACCTCGACGATGACGACCTGCCTGCCGGGCCCGGGCGGCGCTACCTCACGCGCGCCGGCGCCGAGCGGATGCACGCCGAGCTCCTCCGGCTCCTGAACGACGAGCGCCCGCGGGTCACCGCCGAGGTGAGCGCCGCGGCCGCGCAGGGCGACCGGAGCGAGAACGCCGAGTACATCTACGGCAAGAGGCGGCTGCGGGAGATCGACCGCCGCATCCGCTTCCTCCAGCGTCGCCTCGACACCTCCACCATCGTCTCGCCCGAGGACCAGACCGACACCGAACACATCTGGTTCGGGGCCTGGGTCACGCTGGAGGACGAGGACGGCGCCGAGCGCACCTACCAGATCGTCGGCCCGGACGAGATCGACGCTCGCGGCACTCTGGTGAGCGTGGAGTCGCCTCTCGGTCGATCACTCCTCGGAAAGCGCCGTGGCGACGAGGTGACCGTGCGCCGTCCGCGCGGGGAGGTGGAGCTGGTCGTGGTCCACATCCGGTACCGTCAGGACCCGGAATGACCCGGACGGTCCGGGTCCAGCCACGGCTGTGGCGCATCTACCGGCGGATGAACCTCGCCGCCCTCACCGAGGAGGAGAGCGAGGACGGCGATCCGCTCGGCCTGGGCAGCCTCGAGGGGCGCACCCGCCTCGCCTGGGAGACCTACAGCCGCGGAGGTCTGGAGCACGCCCTGCGCGCCTACGGCACGCTGGAGCGTCTCGAGGCACGCGGGCTCGGCAAGCTGTCGGTGAGCCTGGACCGAAGCGATCCGTACTCTCCGACGATCGTGGTCCGCAGCGACCTCTTCACCGCGCCCGTGGTCGAGGCCTCCCTGCGCCAGGTGAGCGGGCGCCAGCTCGGCCTCGGGAGATCGGTGGGCGACAGCCCGCTCCTGTTCCTCGAGCTGCTCCTGCTGCAGAACCCGGGCAAGCAGTTCGACTGGCACCGGCCACCCCTGCCGGGCCAGCAGTTCCCGGGGCTCAACCTGTCCGGGGAGGCGATCCAGTTGCTGCTGCTCATGGCCAAGCGGGTGGGCGCGGAGGGGATGGTTCTGCGCCCGAGCTCCTTCCACGCGGCGTGGGCCTATTCGCGGCACTTCCTGTTCGTGGACGGCGCCGCCCAGGTCCGCTTCGAGGCGCTCCGGAGGGATCCGCGCCTGCGGCCGCTCTGGCTCCTGTCCTGGGCCCTGGAGCTGGGGTGTGTACGGTCCGGTGTCGAACGCGTGACGTGGACGCCGGATCTGATGATCGCGCCACTGGATGCACGGCTGGCCGGGGCAGTGAGCTCCGCCGTGCGCCGGGCGGCGCTCCGCCGTGGGCGGCGCCGCACCTACCGGTTCGACCTCCGATGCCTTCGCCGGCGTTTCCCCTGGGAGCGCATGCCCGCGCCTCCGGTGCCCCGGACCGTTCAGGAGCTGCTCCGGCCCCCCCAGGGGAGCGTTTGAGCGGCCCGGACGCGTCGGCTCCGTGCCTATACTGCGGCAAACGAGGAGCAGAAGGCCCCACCGCACCACGAGGTCTCGCCCGAGGGAACCCCCCGGCCAGTCGATGAAAAAGAACTTCGTCCTCGACACCAACGTCCTGCTGCACGATCCGCGGTCGCTGTTCAGCTTCGACGACAACAACGTC